>Ga0316187_10000031_pt1 | contig 80117 bp, 66 predicted proteins | sample CroRivburrow1_MG_FD_204927 | JGI IMG/M metagenome (GOLD analysis project Ga0316187, IMG submission 204927) | Coastal sediment microbial communities from Maine, United States - Cross River worm burrow 1 | ecosystem: Environmental > Aquatic > Marine > Coastal > Sediment | place: USA: Maine...
AATCCGTAACGGTTGCTTAGTAACACAGCGAACAGGCAGCCGATGAGTGAGAAAAATGACGTGTACACGAGCATGTCGGCAACCCACTCGGGCGAAGCCGCCGAATCCACGGTGGCCAGTTCGATATAGGTCCAGTACGCGCCGATACTGATGTAGGTAAAGGCGACGGCTGTCAACACCAGCCATGGCACATAGGCCGGTACATGCTTCTGCTCAACGTGGTGCTCGCCGTCGCGTTCCGCAACGTCAACCTCAACATCCAGCGAGCTATCGGTAGGTCGTCTGGGTAGCCAGCCAATGAACAACAGGCCGATCATAAACGTCATGGCAAACGTGATGTACAAACCCTCGATCGAGAGGTAGGGCAGGAATTTCAGCTCCGCTGCCTGCGAGAACGCAAACGCGAACAGTTCCATGCCGAACGCGAAGGCCGGCCGCGAATGCCCGCCAATCGTAGCTACTGCGATACCGGTGTACACGCCGGCACCCATTCCTGCAGCCAGCCGCAGCCAAAATGTCACATCGTAGGTTTGGAAATAGATACACAACAAATTGGCGCCAATCGCCACGCTTGCTGCGCCAATCGTCAGGTAGCGGCGGTCGTACCTGGCCACAACGAAGAACGCGATAACTGCGCCAATCGCCAGGCCGAAAAGGTCTGCGCTTGTTACGTAGCCGACCTGTACTTCGGTGAAGCCGAGATTGTTCACCCAGGATGTCGAGATTACCGGCAGTCCTACCATCAACGCGTACCCGGTGAGCGCCATGTAGATACCGATCGTGAGTGATCGCCAATCGTCGAATTCAGTTCGGCGATGTACCAGTGCGGTGCCGCTGGTTGTGTTCATTCCGGGTCTTCCCCTTGTTGTTCTGGTTGCGCGAGATCGATAGTGGCACCGTTCTCGGGGTGAGACAACGCGAGAATAACGAACTCTAACTTAGCACCGGGGGCGGTTCTGTGGAGCGTATAGGCCCGGTAATGTCGGTCATCGGCTTCGACGAAGCCGAAGAGGCTGTACGAATCGCCAACGATTCAATATTCGGCCTGGCCGGCGCGGTCTGGAGTAACAATATCAATACGGCGCACAAAGTCGCGCGAGCCGTACGTGTTGGAACCATGGGAATCAACAACTACTTCGGTGGCGATATCACGGTTCCGTTTGGTGGCTTCAAGCAAAGCGGCAACGGGCGAGATAAATCAATGCACGCGTTCGATGATTACACCGAATTGAAGACGACCTGGATCGAGTTCGACTAGCTACGTCTAGCCAAGTCGATCCATCATCTTGTAGTACATCATGCCCAGCGCAATGATCTGGTTGCCGACCCATTGCGAACCCGGGATACGAAAGTGCTTAACGCCGGCGAAGAGGTCGTAGCGTTCCATCGTCCCGGCAACGGCATCTGCCATGACTTCGCTCATCGTGTGCGTTGGTGCGACTCCGTGACCTGAATAGCCCTGGCAATACCAGACATTGTTGTTGAGACAGCCGACTGTCGGCTGCCGGTTCAGTACAATGCCGATCTTTCCGCCCCATTCGTAATCAACGCGGACGTCCTTGAGTTCGGGATAGACCTTCGCCATGCGCGGCACAATGAAGTCCTTGATGCTTTTAGGATCACGGCCAGAGTAATTGCAGGCGCCGCCATACAGCAACCGGTTGTCGCTGCTCATGCGGTAGTAGTCGACTACTTCGTTCAAATCGCAGACTGAGATGTCTTTCTTATTGATTCGCTGTACAACTTCCTCTCCGAGCGGTTCCGTCGCGATGACGTAGCTACCCGCCGGAAATACGAGGTTCCTGAGTCCCTGGAAATGGCTGTAGGCATTGCCACACAGGATTACCGAATTGGCCTGAATGGACCCGTTCGCAGTTTTGACTCTCGGTCGCTGCCCATGCTCGATATCGATAACCGGCGACTGCTCCAAAATTTTGACGCCGAGGCTGTGGGCGGCACGGGCTTCGCCAATACACAGGTTAAGCGGGTGCAGGTGTCCGTCTCTGTAGCAGATAAAGGTACCGTGAAACGCGTCAGTTCCGAGGTTCTCGCGCGTTTCTTCGCGATCCCAGATTTCATACGTCTCTGGCGCGTTGTTTGCTTTGCGTTCCTCCGCGTACTCGTGCAGCCACTCAACCTGCCTGGGCTTGACCGCGACTTCGGCCCAGCCATCTTTCAGGTCGCAGTCGATGTTGTACTTCTCGACTCGCTCCCGAACGATGTCGTTGCCGCGCCACTTCATCTCCCAAACCGCGTCGGCGATGCTGTCGCCGTGTTTCTTCAGGAGCTTGTCGAGGCCGCAACCGCCATGAATCAGTTGTCCGCCGTTGCGTCCCGAGGCGCCCCAGCCAATGCGATTCGCCTCAACGAGTGCGACGGAATAGCCACGTTCGGCCAGTGTCAGGGCAGTCGACACACCGCTGAAACCGCCTCCGACGACGCAAATATCAGCTGATTCCGTACCCTGGAGCTCGGGATAGTCGGTCACTTCATTGACCGTAGCCGCGTACCAGGAGTTGGTATGTTCTTGTTTTTGATCGGTTTGTTGCATGCCAGCTTCTGCTCATGGTATCCGGGTTTTATTTATATCAACTGATCGATATAATACAATTGTAAGTGCCGGGACAATTCCCGGTCAAGGCACGGAAGCTCGCTATGCCAAAAATTGTCGATCACGATGCTCAGCGGCTGACCTTTGCGGACGCCGCCATGCGCCTGATTGCGCGACATGGAATCGAGGGAGTGACCATGCGGGCCGTTGCGGCCGAGGCGGGCCTTTCCTACGGGTCCTTATTTCATTATTTCGATTCGAAGGACGATCTGCTGATGCACGCGGTGCGCCAATTGACGTCAAGCCAGACCTCGCGTGTCAACGAATACGAGAGCCAGTACTCCGGGCTCAAGGCGCTCGAGCACCTGCTGTGCGATGACGCGATCGTTAACGACGCATCGCGAGACTACTGGATGGTCTGGCTGACGTTTCAGTACAAGGTGGCGTTGGACGACGCGTTCGCGGAACTGCACGCTGATCTTGTTCGCGGCTGGCTTGAGAGAATCGAAGGTCTGCTCAGTGAAGCGCGGGAAGCGGGTGAGGTGAGCAGGTCGATCGATGTCGAAACGGAATCGATGGCCCTCTGGGCCTACTCGGTCGGCGTCGGACAGCTCGGGTTGCTGCATCCCGAGTCCATGTCACCCGGGCGCCAAAAGGACCTTATCTCGACTTACCTCGACAAAATTCGCGCCGACTAGATTGGCGCACCGTCATTCAGGGCCAGACAGCCGGCTCGGTATCGTGTTGCTTCAGGTCATCACTAATCTCATGCCAGGGCGCTTTCGACCCGACGTAAATGTGATATCCCTCCGGACGAGGAGGGTCGCCGTCGATTGCGCCCATACTCAGGTAGATTGCGTCCGGTTCTTCGGTCAGGGCAACCAGGATGTTCGAACCACAGACCGAACAGAAGACACGTTCATGCGTGGGTGATGAGGCGTAAGCGCTCAGGACATCTTCACCCGATATGTACCGAAATCCGCTACGAGCAACGCCGGCAAACGTCGCGTACGCCGCACCATGCATGCGACGACACTGAGAGCAGTGGCAATGACTGAAATCTTCGATGGGGCCGTCCGCTTCGAAACTGACTTTTCCGCATTCGCAGTGTCCGTGGATCATTCGCTCACCTCTTCAAGCATCTCTTCTTCAATAATCTCTTCGCGCCTACAGGCGATCTTTGATCTGGTAGTACATCATGCCGAGCGTCACCATGGGTTTAGTGAAAGTAGCGGCGCCCGGAACAACGAAGGGTTTGACGTTCGCAAACAGGTCGAACTGCTCGACCGAGCCGGCAACGGCATCGGCCATAATGCGCCCTGCGAGGTGCGTCACGTTGACGCCGTGTCCGGAGTAACCCTGGCAGTAGAAGATACCCTGGCCGAGTCGGCCAAGCAGCGGCACACGGTTCACCGGCACACCGATAGTCCCGCCCCAGGCGAAATCGATCCTGGTGTTTTCAAGCTGGGGGTATATCTTCGCCAAATTCTTGCGGTGTTTTGCCTCGATGTAGGCCGGGTCTTCGCCGAAGTAGTTGAAGCGCCCTCCGAACAGCAGCCGCTTGTCAGCGCTGAGGCGGAAATACTTCAGGACGAAATTCGGATCGCAGACCGCCAGGTCTTCTCGATTGATTGTCTGGACGACGTCGCCAGCGAGCGGCTCGGTCGCCACGATAAAGCTGTTGACCGGGAACATGATGCCGCGCAGCCTGGGATCGAGGAAGTGATAGGCGTTACCAGCCAGAACGACGGCGTCTGCGGTCACGGAGCCGTGTTCCGTTACCACTTTGGGCTTGCCGCCTCTGTGTATATCGAGCACGGGCGACTGTTCGTAGATTATTGCACCCAGCGATACAGCAGCAGCGGCCTCGCCAACACAGAGATTCAGGGGGTGCAGATGCCCGTTGCCGCGATTTAGCAGCGCGCCGATGTACGCGTCCGTGCCAATCAGATCGCTGGTCTCCTCACGCGAGAGAATTCGGACTTCGTGCGGAAATTCAGCAGCCATTAGCCGCGCATGATCGTACTCGATGTCACGCATGTGCCGCTTCTTGATGGCAACGTCAAGATAACCCCACTTCAGGTCACACTGAATATTGTATTTTTGGACGCGCTCTCGAATGATGTCGTGACCGGCCCAGCGGAGTTCGCCAAAAACCTCTTCGACATCCCGGCCGTAGTGTTTCGCGATGTTATTTTCGCCGGCGATACCGCCGATGATCTGGCCGCCGTTGCGGCCCGATGCGCCCCAGCCGACCCGGTTGGCTTCCACGACACAGACCTTATAGCCGCGCTCGGCCAGGTGCAGGGCAGTCGAAATGCCGGTAAACCCGGCGCCAATGACACAAACGTCCGCAGACTGGTCACCCTGTAGCGTCGGGTAGTCAGTTTCCTGGTTAACTGTGGCGGCGTAGTAGGAGCCGGTATGCGCTTCTGGTTTCATCGATAGCACCCCTTTTGCAAGCGCTTTTCGCGAAATCCTGCTGGCGATGCATCTTGCCCTTTAGGCAACGGTAAATTACGCGCATTCCGTCATTCGCATTTTCCGGTACTGGGCGGGCGTCATACCGACGTGTTTTTGAACGCGGCCTAGAAAGCAGAGTTTGAATGGAAACCAACGGTAAAGGCAACTTTTAGGATAGCGCCGCTGCTGCCGTCAATTTCCGACAATAATCCTCGCGCGTGATCGATTCTGTGACTATTGAGATAGTCAAAGAAACTCATGTTGAAGCCGGCGTTGATGACCTGCGACAGGTGATTGACAGAGTGAGCAACGGACGCATGAAACCCCGGGTGGAATTCGCGACCGGCGGCCAGTCCGCCTGGCGTATCAGCCGCTTCAAGTACGAGCACGCGCTGCCCACCCTGCGCGAGGTACGTTGCGCAAACCAGGCCATTATGGCCGGCGCCAATGACGATCGAGTCGTACTGATTCAAGCGGGCGATCCGTTTCTTATCGTTATTTTACGGATTTTACGTTATCGCATGCCCGACACGGGGGCATCCGCGCGTATACGCGCGGCGCACCTGCTATATTCGGAAAATGATCAAATGGATACGCAGAATTGTCGGTGGCCTCGTGGCCCTTCTCGTGGTTGCTGTCGCGGCTCTTGCGCTTGTCATCTCGCGCACATCGGATTGTCCTCCGCCAGAAGGCGCATCTGGAGATACTGAAATGATGACGGCCGTCATCTATCGCTGCTATGGATCACCCGATGTTCTCGAAGTGACCGAGGTGGAAAAGCCGGTCCCCGCGGACAACGAGGTGCTCGTCAAGGTACGCGCCGCGTCCGTTAATCCGCTCGATTGGCACTATATGCGCGGCTCCCCGTACTTAATGCGTCTCAGCTCGGGTCTTGGAAAACCCGACGATCCTCGCATGGGCGTCGACTTTGCCGGAACCGTCGAGGCGGTTGGCAGCAGAGTCATGCGATTCAAGCCAGGTGACGAGGTATTCGGGCGCGGAGATGGAGCATTTGCGGACTACGTAGTCATGTCTGAAGAACGCGGAGTCGTGCATAAACCCGCCAATGTATCTTTTGAGCAGGCCGCCGCGGTTCCAATCGCTGCAATCACGGCGCTCCAGGCGCTACGTGACAAAGGTGAACTCAAAGCTGGCCAGAAGGTCCTGATCAATGGCGCGTCAGGTGGCGTTGGTACCTACGCGGTGCAGATAGCCAAGGCCATGGGCGCGGAAGTGCATGGCGTCTGCAGTACACGCAACCTTGAGCTCGTCCGGTCGCTCGGAGCGGATCATGTTTGGGACTACCGCAATGAGGACTACACCGAAAGCGGTGAGACCTATGACCTGATCGTTGACATGGTCGGCAATCACTCGATCTTGAAGAACAGCCGCGTATTGAGCGACAACGGTAAGCTTGTCCTGGTCGGCGGTCCGAAGGGCAACTGGATCGCACCACTCAAGCGACCGATAGCTGCCATGATCCTGTCGCCGTTCGTCAGTCAGGAGCTCGAGCTGTTGCTGGCCAGAATCAACAAGGCCGACCTGAAACAACTGGCGGAATACCTTGAGAGCGGCGCCATGCGATCGGTCATCGACCAGGAGTTTGCATTGGACGAAGTCCCGGATGCCATCCGCTATTCCGAGGCAGGGCGCGCGCGCGGCAAGATTATTATCAGTTCGGACTAGCTGTCGACGCCCTAACTGGCGTATCCGAGGGTAGCCAGCGCCGTGGCGATTTCATCGAGAACAACCGGGTCCTCAATCGTCGCAGGGATTTTGTATTCCTCACTGTCTGCGATTTTGCGCATGGTGCCGCGCAGGATTTTGCCCGAGCGAGTCTTTGGCAACCTTGCCACGATCACGGCATTCTTGAAAACGGCGACCGGGCCGATGTTTTCTCTGACCATCTGGATCGTATCCGTCACGATCTCATCATTGCTGCGGTCGACACCGGCCTTAAGCACGAGAAATCCCAGCGGAAGCTGACCCTTCAACTTGTCCGCCGCGCCGATGACCGCACATTCCGCCACATCGGCGTGCCCGGCGAGAACTTCCTCTATCGCGCCCGTGGATAAACGATGGCCGGCGACGTTGATGACGTCATCCGTTCGCGACATGACGTGGACGTAGCCGTCGTCGTCGACGAAGCCCGCATCACCGGTTTCGTAATAGCCAGGAAAGGTAGTCAGGTAGGACTCGCGAAACCGGGACTCCGCGTTCCATAGCCCGGTGAGGGTGCCTGGCGGCAATGGCAGCTTGCAGGCGATCGCACCGACATCACCGGGTGCGACGTCATTGCCGTTGGAATCAAGAGTGCGCACGTCCCAGCCGGGAGCGGCCGGGCCGACTGAACCCGCTTTGACCGGTTGAGGTTCGATGCCGATGCAGTTGGCGGCAATCGACCAGCCGGTTTCGGTTTGCCACCAATGATCAATTACCGGGATTCCGAGTTTTTCCTCAGCCCAATGCAGGGTGTCGGGATCACAGCGTTCGCCCGCGAGGAACAGCGTGCGCAGCGAGGAAAGGTCGTACTTTCCGATCAGGTCGCCGTCGGGATCCTGCTGCCGGATTGCCCGGAATGCAGTTGGTGCAGTAAACATCGCCGCCACCTTGTGTTCCGCAGCGACGCGCCAGAATGCGCCTGCATCCGGCGTGCCGACGGGCTTGCCCTCGAATAGCACGGTGGTATTGCCATGCAGCAATGGGCCATAAATGATGTAGGAATGGCCGACAACCCAACCGATATCCGAAGCCGCCCAGTACACTTCGCCTGGATCGACACCGTAGATGTTCTTCATGGACCAATGCAGGGCAACAGCATGACCACCGTTGTCGCGGACGATGCCTTTGGGTTGGCCTGTAGTGCCCGATGTATAGAGCAAATAGAGGGGGTCATTGGCGTCCACGATCACACAATCGTGCGGTTTGGCAGAAGCCACGGCGTCGTGCCAGTCGATATCCCTGCCGTCAATTAGCGCAGCCTGTATTTGCGGTCGTTGCAATATGACGCAATGGTCGGGCTTGTGCGTTGCGAGTTCGATCGCCTCGTCAAGCAGGGGCTTGTACTCGACCAGGCGTGACGGCTCGATGCCGCAGGATGCCGACACGATTAGTTTCGGAGTCGCGTCGTCAATCCGCGTCGCGAGTTCTGCCGCGGCAAAGCCGCCGAAGACTACCGAATGCACCACGCCCAGCCGGGCGCAAGCGAGAACGGCGATGATCGCCTCAGGAATCATTGGCATGTAGATAATGACCCGGTCGCCTTTGCTCGCGCCATTTGCCGCCAGCACGCCCGCGAACAGCTCGACTTCCGACAGCAGCTCTGCATAGCTGATCTTACGTTGCGAGTCCGTGACGGGACTGTCGTAGATGATTGCGGCCTGGTTCGCGCGGCCGCCTTGCACGTGCCGGTCCAGCGCATTGAAACAGGTATTCAGCTTGCCGCCGGAAAACCAGCGATAAGTGGTTGAGTCCTTCTGCTCGAGAACGTTGTCCCAGCGTTGGGCCCACTCGATTCCTTCGGCTGCCTTTGCCCAGAAATCGGTCGGGTTGCTGATAGATGCACTATGCAGCGTGGCGTAGTCTGTCATGACGGTCCCGTGAGTATTCGAGTTCCAGCCAGTTTAAAGAGGACCAGTCCTGTCATCCATTGGACTAAAGACGAACGCGGCTAGGGCTCGTCGGCGAGCCTCAAAAAGACGACAGGAACCTCAGCAAACCACGTCGCGCCCTGTGCCGTAACAGCGATGCGTATCTCCGCGTCTGCACGGGTAGGCCGGCTGATCTGCGCCGTCCAGCGCAGGCCGTCTTCGGCCGTGGGATTCATCGGCGCCGGCAGGAGTTCAGCGCCATTATCGACGAGCCCGAGCGCAGCGCTTTGCAGTGGGAACGCGGACGTCACCTCCAGTTGCACGCTGCTGGTCGTGAGCGAAACTGGCCGAATACTCAGTGTGAAATCGGAGTTTTCGAGATCGCACTGGCCGCTGTCATAACGGCAGTTCGACTTCGCGATCAGTGTGTAGATGGCACCGTCTTCGGCGGCATGCGGGCGTTCGCCGATGAAATAATCCATGGCGAACCAGGCCATGATCGCGAGTACCGGTGCGACCAGCATCGCCACAACTACATGCTTGTTTGTGAACATAGGTGACATCCTACAGCAACGCGGCTGTCGTACATCGACGGCCCCCAAAAAAAAGGGGGGTCGAATCGACCCCCCTCACAGTTTGATTCCAGGGAATCAATGGGATATTGCATCTCCGGCGCCTGAGGGCACGCGGATGTGCTCGACCAGATCCATAACTTCCTGCGGCGGCGGTGCTGTCATCTTGGCTACCGCAATTGCGACGCCAAAGTTAACCAAAGCGCCAACTGCGCCGAAGGCGTTAGGCTCAATGCCGAGGAACCAGTTTTGTGGCATGTCACCCATAAACGATGTGCTGGCTATGAACATGATTCCTTTGTGCTGGAATACATACAGCAGAGTGACGCCCAGGCCTGCAAGCATGCCGGCAATTGCACCTTCCTTGTTCATGCGCTTGTAGAAGATGCCCAACATGAGTGCCGGGAAGATGGACGAGGCCGCGAGTCCGAATGCGAGGGCGACCGTCCCCGCTGCGAAGTCGGGTGGATTAAAGCCAAGATAACCTGCCAGCATGATAGCGCCGGCCATCGCTATTCGACTCGCCAGGAGTTCCTGTTGCTCAGTCACATCGGGCCTGAACACGCCCTTCAGCAAATCATGAGATATGGCCGAGGATATCGCCAGCAATAAGCCTGCCGCTGTCGACAGGGCCGCGGCCAGACCGCCGGCTGCCACGAGTGCGATGACCCAGTTCGGCAAACCTGCGATTTCCGGATTCGCCAGTACCATGATGTCGCGGTCAATCTTGGTTACTTCATTGGTAGCGGGGTCTGCTGAGTACTCAATTTCGCCGTCGCCATTCTTGTCTTCGAAGGCCAACAAGCCAGTTGCTTCCCAATTCTTAACCCAGTCCGGACGTTCTGCGTAGACCATGTGTCCACCATCCGGCGTGTTGAAGGTTTCGATCAGGTTCAGGCGAGCCATTGCTGCGACGGACGGTGCCGTCGTGTAGAGAATCGCGATGAATACGAGCGCCCAGCCGGCAGAACTGCGAGCGTCCTTGACCTTCGGTACCGTGAAGAAGCGAATGATGACGTGTGGCAGGCCAGCCGTACCAATCATCAGCGAGAACGTATACATGAACATGTTCATCGTGCTTAGCCTGACATTGGTCGTGTATTCAAGGAAGCCAAGGTCTCGCAATACCTGGTCAAGCCTGTCCAGCAGATAGACTTCGGATCCAGACATGGTCGAGCCGAGACCGAGCTGCGGGATCGGGACGCCTGTCAGGCTCAGGGAGATGAAGATCGCCGGAATTGTGTAGGCGAGAATCAGCACGCAGTATTGCGCGATCTGCGTGTAGGTAATGCCTTTCATGCCGCCCAAAACTGCGTAGATGAAAACGATACCCATGCCGATCATCAAACCGATTTCGTAGCGCACTTCGAGGAAGCGAGAAAACGCGACGCCAATGCCTTTCATCTGGCCAATTACGTAGGTAACCGACGCAACAATCAGGCAGATGACGGCTACGATACGAGCAGCCTTGGAGTAGTAACGTTCGCCGATGAACTCGGGCACTGTGAACTTGCCGAATTTGCGCAGGTACGGTGCGAGCAGCATCGCCAGGAGCACGTAGCCGCCGGTCCAGCCCATCAGGAACACGGAACCGCCGTAGCCCATGAAGGCAATCAGTCCGGCCATCGAAATGAACGATGCCGCGGACATCCAGTCGGCAGCGGTGGCCATACCGTTCGCGACCGGGTGCACGCTTCCGCCAGCTACGTAGAAGTCTTTCGTCGTTGCGGCACGGGCCCAGATGGCGATACCGATGTAGATCGAAAACGTGAAGCCGACGATCAGATAAGTTGTAGTTTGAAGTGTCATGGCGCCCCCCTATTCGTCGTCTTCATGGACATCATGCTCTCTATCGAGCTTGCCCATGCGATTGGCGTAAAAGAAGATCAACGCGATAAACACGTAAATCGAACCCTGTTGTGCGAACCAGAACCCGAGCTTGTATCCGCCCAGCTTGATGCTGTTCAGCGGCTCGACGAGAATGATTCCAAACAGGTAAGAAACAACAAACCAGATCACGAGGCATAGCCCCACGAGCCTTAGGTTCGCGCTCCAATAGCTGTTGTTCTGAGACATGCGTTTCCCCTTTTATTCTGGTGCTTTTATGAGTTCTGCGCCGGTGAATCTAGCAAACGCCCCATGTCGCGGGCATACGACGATAGTAGTAGACTGCCCCGACAAGAATAATTAAGGGGGGCGCTCGCTTGATCAATTGGTGGGTACTGCTGGTCCTGTCGCTGGGCTACGTGACAGTGCTGTTCGCTATCGCGTACTGGGGAGACAATGTTCAGCAGAGTCGCTTCGCGCCTCATATTCGGGCGCTTGTCTACAGTCTGACGCTCGCCGTCTATTGCACTTCCTGGACTTTCTATGGAGCTGTCGGGAGTGCCGCACAAAACGGCTGGGGCTACCTGCCTATCTATCTCGGACCCATGCTGGTCATTTTTTTCGGCTGGCCGCTGATAAACCGCATTGTAACGATCAGTAAGCGCCAGAACCTGACATCGATCGCCGATTTCATCGCGGCACGGTATGGAAAAGCGCAGAGCCTGGCCGCGCTCGTAACCGTCATCGCCACCGTCGGCTCCGTGCCATACATCGCATTGCAGCTAAAGGCCGTCGTTAACGGCTTCAGTATTGTCTCCAACTACTCGGTTTCTGGCGGCGCGGAATACGATACTGCGTTTGTTGTTGCCGTTGCGCTTGCTGTGTTTGCGATCTTGTTTGGCACGCGCAAGATCGATGTGACAGAGCATCATGAAGGCATGATGCTCGCTATCGCTTTTGAATCCATCGTGAAATTGCTGGCGTTCGTAGCAGTCGGACTTTTCGCGCTGGTCCTGCTCGGAGGTAGCCAGGCCGAGGTGACCGTTACCGCTGCCAGGGCAGATTCCGTTTTCAGGCTGGACCATGTTCCCGACACATTCATTACACAATTGATCCTGGCAAGTGCTGCAATCTTTTGCTTGCCGCGGCAGTTTCACGTGGCCGTTGTTGAAGCACACAGGGATGTCAATATTCGAGCGACACGCTGGGTGTTTCCGCTCTACTTGCTGATCTTCACTGTATTCATTATTCCGGTCACGCTGGCGGGATTGAAAATGTTGCCGCTCGGGGAGTTCAGCGGCGATATGTTCGTCCTCGCGTTGCCAATGGAGCATGGCCGTGACTGGCTAACGATCCTCGCTTTCCTGGGGGGGTTCTCGGCCGCAACCGGCATGGTGATTGTCGCCTGCGTCGCGCTCTCTACGATGATCTGCAATGAGATCGTCATGCCGACGCTGCTTAGGATCAAGACTCTCGGCCTGTCCGATCGCTCGGACTATTCGCGGCTGCTGATTCACATTCGTCGCGGCGCGATTGTCGGTATCACGGTTCTTGCTTACTTCTACTACCTCGCTATGGACGAATCGGCGGCATTGGCGAGTATCGGTCTGCTGTCATTTGCGGCGGCGGCGCAATTCATGCCGCTGATTGTCCTGGGTATCTACTGGCAACGGTCCACCCGTCTCGGCGCAACCTTGGGGCTCACAACCGGATTTGTCCTGTGGGCGTATACGCTATTTCTTCCGACGCTGGCGCGATCCGGCGTATTCAATGCGGAGTTCATAGGCAATGGCTTGTTCAATGTTGCCTGGCTGCGTCCCGAAGCCCTGTTGTTCGATTCAGGTTCGAACCCATTGACCCACGGTGTGGCCTGGTCGCTGGGTGCGAACATCCTGGTTTTCGTTGCCGTGTCATCACTGAGTCGCCAGTCGATGATCGAGAAGATTCAGGCGCGGGCGTTCGCCAGTCCGATCGCACGAGGGCGCGAGACGACGGCCCCGGCCACCGCATCCGACCTGACCAACTCGGATCTGCGCGCTCTGGCTGATCGGTTTCTTGGCGAAGCTCACGCCGAACGGTCATTTGTCGACTTCGCCGAAACAGAGGGGATCGCAATTTCACCGTCTCTTCCTGCGGACAGGCGATTACTGCAGTTCACCGAGCGCCTTTTGGCAGGCGCGATAGGCGCCGCATCGGCCCGTGTCGTTATCACCACGGCATTGCGCAAGACGGGTATGGAAATCGGTGACGTGGTTCTGTTGCTTGATGAGACGTCGGAAGCGGTACGCTTCAATCGACAGCTGACCGAAGCAACGCTCGAGAACATTACGCAGGGGGTGAGTGTAGTAGACGCGTCGCAACGCCTTATCGGCTGGAACAGCCGTTACGTCGAACTCATGAATTACCCGGATGGCATGGTGCATGTCGGCGAGTCGGTTGCCGACCTGATTCGTTACAACGCGAAGAAAGGGCGTTTCGGCGATGGCGATATCGAGCAGGAAGTCAGCAAAAGACTGAACTACCTTCGAGACGGATCTGCGTACAGCTACCAGAGTACATTTCCCGACGGCCGTGTGATCGAGATCCGTGGCCAGCCAACGCCTGACGGCGGGTTCGTAACGACGTACACAGATATTACTGAATTCAAGTCTGTTGAGAACGCTTTGGTGGAGGCCAAGGAGTCGCTTGAGCAGCGCGTCGTTGATCGTACCGCCAAGCTTGAGGACACCATGCTGGCTTTGCGAGAAGCGAAAGCGGAAGCAGAAGACGCCAACGTCTCCAAAACGCGGTTTCTCGCGGCTGCAGCACATGATCTATTACAACCGCTAAACGCCGCCAAGCTGTTTGCAGCGCTGCTGAACGAGCACCGCGGCGAAATGACGGAGGAACAAAACACACTCGTCGCCAGGGTAGAAAGCGGCCTGCTAAGTGTTGAGGACCTGCTGAGTGCGCTGCTCGATATTTCTCGTCTCGACACAGCGGCCCCGGTGCCAAAAAGAGAGGTGTTTCAGGCCAGGGACATGTTTGCGGCACTTCGCGGCCAGTTTGCGCAGACGTTCGATGAGCAGGGCATTAGCCTGCGCTTTGCACCTACCGATTTGTGCATTTATTCCGACCCGGCATTGCTCCGACGCATCTTGCAGAATTTCGTGAGCAATGCTCGGCGCTACACACGGTCGGGCGGCGTACTGGTTGGGTGTCGGCCGCGCGGCGAAGATATTGCCATCCAGGTCATCGACACGGGCGTCGGGATTGCGAGCAGCGACCAAAAAGCCGTGTTTGAGGAATTTCATCGACTGTCTGACGGCGCAAAAAGGACCCGGCGCGGGCTCGGCCTGGGGCTGGCAATCGTTGTACGTATCGCGAGGTTGCTGGGTCACGAGGTTTCGTTGCGCTCGGAGTTGGGCAGGGGCAGTTGTTTTGAGGTCGTCGTGCCGCGAGGCCATTCTGATGACCTGCCATCGCTCGCGCCATCATTGCCGGAGCCGCGTGCGGCGTCTTCGATAGACGGGCAGGTCATTGTCTGCATCGATAACGAACGAGAAATCCTTGACGGTATGCAAGGACTGCTGAGTAAGTGGGGCGCGTCCCCTGTCATCGCAGAAACTCAGCAACAGGCGCTTGATGAGCTACAACGATTTCGGGACGACGAGGACCGGCTTCCGGCGCTGTTGCTCGTCGATTATCACCTGGGCGACAACGTTACCGGGATCGAAGTTATTGAGGCGTTACGCAGGAGTGCAGGGGATCAATTGCCTGCGGTTATTCTGACGGCTGATTACACGCAGGAGGTAGCAAACATAGTCCACGCTGCCGGTCACGGTCTGTTGCACAAGCCGATCAAACCAGCGGCGTTGCGGGCGATGATCAATCGAATACTCAGTCGCCGTTCACTCGGATGATTCGTCATCCAGAAATACTGGTGCGCTGATACCAAGCTTCTGTACAGCGAGAACAGCGGCCGTTCGGTTATTGACCCCCATCTTTCGTAGTACTGCCGTGACATGCGCCTTGATAGTGGCCTCGGACACGCCGAGTTGATAGGCAATCTGCTTGTTCAGCAATCCCTCACCCAGCATCATCAGTACGCGAAACTGGTGCGGCGTGAGCGAACTCAGGGCTGCCGCGATCATGGCTTCTTCGCTGTCCAGGCGGTCGTCCTGGAGGTCAATGCCATCGGGTATCCAGACTTCACCATCGAGTACCGCTCGAATCCCGGCCTCCAGCGTGCCAATAGCCGATGACTTCGGAATGAAGCCACTGGCGCCGTGTTGGATGGATCGCCGTATGACGGCGGGGTCATCCATAGCCGAAACAATGACGGTCGGCAATGCTTCGTGTTTGCTGCGGATATAGGCTAGTGCCGAGAAGCCGCTGACGCCTGGCATATTCAGGTCAAGCAGAAGTAAGTCGGCCTCGACATTGGCTTCGACAACGCTTTGCAGTGTATCGAGACTGTCTGCCTCGATGATGTTCGCGTCTTTAACGCAATTGCCGATCGCGTGGATCAATGCTTCCCGGAACAGGGGGTGATCATCCGCGACGATGAATGTGTTCTTGATAGCCAGGGTGGCTCCTCGGGCGCTGAAAGTGTTCATTAAGGTTACCGCAATCGACCCTCGCTATCTTCCTCAGCAATCAAAACCGCGGCATTAGACCTTCGTCTAGCTGGACGCGGGATTCGACTATTGGCTAATGGTCAGGTCGCCCACTGTCACCGAGTATGCGCTTTGCCTATTAAGCATTCCGCAATGGGGGAATATCCATGACGAGGTTAAAACTACATTCAATTTCTGGTGGCATCGCTCTTGCTCTGCTTGGCGCAGGCGTGCCAGCACTGGCTCAGGACGCCGCACCAGCATCGAGTTCCAGTACAACATACAAGTTCGGCGGGTATGTGAAGTTTGACGCAATGTTCTCAGACTACAGTGATGCTACGCCGGACGGCGGCAGCCTCATGCGCCAGTTCTACTGGGCGCCGGCTGTCCCGATTGGTGACGGCACTGCAAGCGACGATATTACGGCCGACTTTCAGGCCAGGGAATCCCGGCTAAACTTCAAAGTCGACCACACGACGGCGGGTGGCAGAAAGGTCACCGGCTTTATTGAGATGGACTTCTTCACTCACGTCACCGGTAACGAAGTTGTATCCAATTCGTATAGCCCACGCATCCGTCACGCCTTCCTGAAGTTCGATAATTGGACCTTTGGGCAGACCTGGTCAACGTTCCAGGACGTAGCAGCCTTGCCCGAGGCGCTCGATTTCGTTGGCCCGGCCGAGTCCACGACCTTCATACGCCAGTCGATGATCCGCTATACGACAGGCAACCTTGAACTGGCTCTCGAGAATCCACAGACCTTTGTTTCCGGCGGCGACCGAGATCTCTCAACGGTGCCTGACCTGATCGCGCGCTACACGTTCAAGTTGGACGGCGGCAGCTACGTCAAGCTGGCCGGCCTTGTACGCAGTCTGAAGATCCAGGATGACAGTTCCGGATCACAGGCTGACGCGACGGCCTATGGCATCAGTGCTTCGGCCAAGTTTGTGTTTGGCAGCGGCGGCGATCTGCGCGCGATGGTCAACTACGGTGACGGCATCGGTCGTTACGTCGGCCTTGGCTTCACCCCGGACGGTGTCAGGAATCCGATCACCGGTGAAATTGAAACAGCCGAGAGCGTCTCTTATTTCGTCGCGTACCGGCACCTGTGGAACGACAAGTGGCGTTCAAACATCATGTACGGCACCAACTCCATCGACTACGAAAATGATCTGACGGCGGCTTCGCTGAACGACAATGCGTCGAGTTTCCACTTCAACGTTATTCATAACGTGCTGCCGAAGCTTGATGTCGGCGCTGAGATCATCTGGGGCGAGCGCGAGGTCGTGAACGGCACGGACGGCGACTTTACGCGCTTCATGCTCTCCGCAAAATACGCGTTTTGAGTCAGTCTTAACGGACCAGCTCTGGTTTGATCACTGGCGGTGCCGGAAACGGCACCGCCAGTTTTAGTTTTCAACATTGCATGTCAGAATCAACGCATGAATGAACTTCCCGAGATCACACAGTTTCTCCAAGGGCTGCCTGGGTTTGAAGTGCTTGATGATGCGCAGATTGCCGATTGTGCGAAGAACATTGAAATCGCCTATTACCGCAAGGGCAGCGATATTCTGACGATCGGTGATGAGAATCGCTGGCTGCATATTGTTCGAAGCGGCGCAGTCGAGCTTCTCAACGAAAATGACGAGATGATGGCCCGACTCGCTGAGTGCGATTGTTTCGGTTTTCCGTCACTGATGAACAATACGCCTGCGCGGAATCACTCGGTCGCGCTCGAAGACACGCTGATCTACCACCTGGATCGCAAAGCATTCTCACGAACGCGCATTGCCAATAGTGAGTTTGATACCTTGTTCATCCGTGCGTTGTCGGATCGACTGACATTACAGCCTGTAGCGCAGACTTTTCGCGGCGTCTCCGGTGAAAAAGTGAGGAGCCTGATAACTCGAGGTCCGGTGAGTATCGGTTTGAATGCATCGATCCGGGAAGTTGCCCAGAAGATGGTTGAAGATCGTGTCTCAGCAATGCTGGTCATCGACGGCGATGGTCTGTGTGGCATCGTTACGGACCGGGACATCCGTGAGCGCGTGGTGGCGGCGGGGCTGTCGGGTGACGGCCCGGTAACGGAAATAATGACTAAACAGCCAGCTACCCTCGATGGGGATGCACACGCCTATGAAGCGGCGATGATGATGATGCAGAACAATATTCACCACCTGCCCATCACATCGCATGGTGGTCTGATCGGCATGGTGGCGCGCAGCGATTTTATGCGAATCGAAACCGAGCATCCGCTATACCTGGTCAGTGATATTGGTAAACAAACGACGGCCGATGGCATTGTCGATGCGTGTAGGCGCCTGCCAGCGCTGATTATCGGCCAGATCGAATCGGATGCAAATGGAGAGCAACTCGGCAAATTCATCACGATGATCACGGATACGGTCACGCGGCAGCTGCTCCGCATCGCCGAAGCCGAGTACGGCCCACCACCATGCGAGTACGCCTGGGTTGCAATGGGCTCGCAGGGTCGATTCGAGCAATCCGCCAAGAGCGATCAGGACAATGCGCTGGTGCTTTCGAATGAGGCGACAGGCGCAGAGGACGAGTACTTCGCAGCACTTGCAAAGGTCGTGAATGATGGTCTGGATGCGTGCGGATATGTTTACTGTCCAGGAGACGTGATGGCATCAAATCCCAAGTGGCGCCAGCCGCTCGACCAGTGGAAACACTACTTCCACCGCTGGATCACTGTGCCTGAGGAAAAGGCGCTGATGCACGCCAATATTTTCTTTGATTTACGCTGCGTCGCAGGCAATGCCAAGCTTGTGGATAAGCTGAAGAAGAGCATTCGCGAGGACGCACGCAAGAATGAGATTTTCCTGGCACTGATGGCCAAGAATGCCATGAGCTACCAACCGCCAATCGGGTTTTTCAGGCAATTCGTACTTGAGAAATCGGGTGAGCACAAGAACACGCTCGACCTGAAACTGCACGGCATCATGCCCATTGTTGAGATTGCGCGAATTCGTTCACTGGCAGCCGGGGAACTTCGAATCAGTACACGCAATCGTTTGCTTGCTGCCGCCAAGGCGAAAGAAATCACGGCGACCGATGCAGCAAATCTTATCGATGCGCTGGATTTCATCGAGAAGCTGCGCATTGAACACCAGAGCCGGCAGCTACAGGCCGGGGAGAATCCGGATAATAATTTGTCGCCGAAGGAACTGTCGCCGCTCGTGCGCCAGAACCTTAAGTCGGCGTTCTCGCAAGTTCGGGTCAGCCAGGCCGCGCTGCTCAATCGATTCCATCTTGCATGAGAATCGCCGGGTTGAGAGCCAGACGCTGGTACTACGGTCGAAAACATCCCGACGCGCCGTATGATGCGCTGCTCGGCAGCGAGTTACCCGGACCATCGACCGAATTTGCGGACGCTGAGTTCGTCAGCCTGGATATCGAGACGACAGGCCTGGACGCGAACACGGCAGACATGATCAGCGTCGGTTGGGTGATAGTCCGTAATGGGAAAGTCGATCTCTCAACCACCGAGAGTTACATCGTTCGACCGAGTGGTGATGTTGGAAACAGCGCCTCAGTGCATGGACTCACCGATACCGTGGTCGGTGAGGGCCTCGACTGGGGCATCGTTCTCGACAAGATAATTCGTGTACTGACGGGCAGGGTATTGCTTGTCCATCATGCGGGGCTCGACAAGGTATTGCTGGATCGGATGTGCATGCGCCGCTTTGCGTCCCGACTATGGGTGCCGGTTGTCGATACTCTTGCGCTGGAACACCGTCGCCAACAACAGACCCACCACATCGAGTCGGGCGCTTCGCTGCGTCTTGCAGATCTGCGAGATGCCTACTCATTGCCGCGGTATTCGGCGCATGACTGCCTCGTCGATGCCATAGCGACCGCGGAACTGCTGATCGCGATCGCAGCACACCGCAATCTGAATCATCTTGGCGATTTGATCAGCTAATCTGCAGTGCTCGCGACCACTGCGATTTTCCACAATAGCGCTAGCGCTTGGCGAAGCATCTAATAGCGCTGCCAATTCAGGCAAAGAACCCCAAGTGCTTTTGGAGGCAGAATCATGCTGGACAAGAGAGCAGACCTGGCGGGCCCGGGTATCAGTACCTACGAGGCCGTCGAAAAAATCCTTCCCGAAAATTACGAGTCCCTGCTGGACGTCAAGCGCACGCAGCAGGCCATTTATGACGTTAAGGAGTACATCGAAAAGGGGCTCGCAAAAGAGCTAAACCTGATGCTGGTACAGGTACCATTGATTGTCGAAGCATCGTCCGGAATGAATGACATGCTGGATCGCGACGGCTCACGCACGCCCGTGGAGTTCCCATGCGGGCTCGGGCTCGATATTCCGATTCGTGCATCGATCGTGCAGGCCGCGACCAAGTGGAAACGCTGGGCACTGCAACAGTTCCAGTGCGACGTTCACGAGGGCATCAACACGGATATGCGGGCTGTCAGGAAGGACTACTTCCTGGATCACGATCACAGTGCGTACGTGGATCAGTGGGACTGGGAACAGGTCATTACTGAAGAGGACCGCACCCTCGAGTACCTGACCGACGTCGTTAAGAAGATCTGGAAGGTCTTCGTCGGCGCCGAAAGGATGGTCATGGACAAGTATCCTGAGCTGCAGGATCCGCGCTTCCCGCCATTGCCCGAGGAGCTGCACTTCATCCACGCGGAAGAGATCCTGGCGAAGTACCCGGATTTGCCGCGCAAGGAACGCGAGACGAAGATCATTGAGGAATACGGCGCTGTATTCATCTACGGAATTGGCTGGGTACTGGACGATGGCTATCCGCACGAAATGCGTGCTGCGGACTACGATGACTGGGTCACGCCGACGATAGAGAAGAACGGCAAGCTCATGCATGGGCTGAATGGCGACATCCTGGTTTACAACCATGTCACCAAACGCCGGCATGAACTGTCATCGATGGGTATTCGCGTCACGAAAGACACGCTGCGCGAGCAGATGACTATTGCCGAACGTGAAGACGAGCTGTCACAGCCGTATCACCAGATGATCCTCAATGACGAGGTCCCGCTATCGATCGGTGGTGGTATTGGTCAGTCGCGTGTGCAGATGTTACTGCTCAGAAAAGCGCATCTCGGTGAGGTCAGCACAACCGTATGGCCGCAGCAGCTCCATGACGTCTGCGAGAAGCACAACATTCACGTGCTCAGGTAGTCGCAGGTTCCGCGAGTCTCGGCAGATAACGAACGAGCATCGCGAATTCGTCAATGGTCCCCGTGTCGGCTTCGGCTGGCACGGGGATCTTCACAATATGGCCGGATCCCGGCGCGACATCGACGGCGTTGTCGTCCTTGCCAATAAGCTCATTCAGTTCGAACGTCAAGTTTCCTGACGGCATCACGAGCTCCATCAGGTCGCCCTTCATGAACTTGTTCTTGACGTCAATCGTCAGGTGCCTGTCATTGATGTCGAGGATCTCCCCCACAAGTTGCTGGCGGTCGGATGTCGAAGCACCTTGTTCGTAGTTCTGGTATTCCTTCGGCGGGTGACGCCGGTAAAACCCTTCTGTGTAACCGCGATTCGAGAGACCTTCGAGCTCCTCCATCATGCCCATATCGAACTCGTTGCCAGCAGCGGCATCCTCGATCGCGCGGTGATAGACCTGCGTCGTGCGCGCGGTGTAGTAGGCCGACTTGGTTCTGCCCTCGATCTTCAACGAATCGATACCCATCTCCGTCAGTTCTTTCACATGTTGCACGGCGCGCAGGTCGCGCGAGTTCATGATGTAGGTGCCGTGCTCGTCTTCGTAGGCCGGCATTAACTCGCCCGGGCGGGTTTCTTCCTCGAGCAGGGCTACGGGTAGTTCTGCGGGGTCCACCATGACCGGTGCAATATCGCCGGTGCTGGTTTCGCGCGCTTCCTGGGCATTGTATTTCCAGCGGCAGGAGTTCGTGCAGGCGCCCTGATTCGAATCGCGATGCGACATGTAGCCGGACAGCAGGCAACGGCCCGAATAGGCGATACAGAGCGCCCCGTGAACGAAAACCTCGAGCTCCATGTCCGGGCATTCCTCGCGGATCTGTCGCACTTCCTTGAGGGATAGCTCACGCGACAGGATGATGCGCGTCAGTCCCATCGCCTGCCAGAATTTCACGGATGCGAAGTTGACGACGTTGGACTGCACGGACAAATGAATCGGCACATCGGGGAATGACTCCCGCACCATCATGATGAGACCGGGGTCCGACATGATCAGGGCGTCAGGCCCCATCTCGATGATCGGTTCGAGGTCGCGAATGTAGCTCTTCAGCTTGTTGTTGTGTGGCGCGATATTGCTGGCCAGGAAGAACAGCTTCCCGGCGGCGTGCGCCTCCTCGATGCCCTGGGCCAGGATGTCCTCTTTGCTGAACTGGTTGTTGCGCACGCGCAGGCTGTAGCGCGGCTGGCCTGCGTACACGGCGTCGGCACCGTACGCGAACGCGAAGCGCATGTTCTTCAGCGTACCCGCCGGGGAGAGCAATTCAGGTTTCTTCATGATGGAGCCGGGAATTAAGGTCGCGCAATTATATAGATGTCGCCGAGGTGTTGCTCAGGCACCGATAGGTATTTTCGCGACTTACTGACCGGGCGCCAGCACGCCTATTATTGTCCATTAGAAAGTCCTAATGAAAGAGAATGATCGTGGACAACCGAAAAAACGCTTGCTTGTTGCTATCTGTCACGTTCGGATTGTTGCTGCCGCTGGCACTGCAGGCCGCCGACGTCGAGTCGGGCAGGGCTGCTTACGAGGCGAACTGCGATGTGTGCCACGGCGCGAATGGCCGCCCCGACCCGGACAGCCCCGTCGTTCAGGGGCTGGGCGTAATACCAGCTGACTTGTCGGAGCCCCTGTTCAACAGCCGCGAACCCAGTGATGACTGGGAAATGGTGGCCAAGTACGGCGGTCATGCCCTGGGGCTGGCCGAGCAGATGCCGGCGCATAAGGATGTGCTCGATGACGAGCAGATTGCGGACGTTGTGGCTTACATCAAGGGTAGCGTGGACACGAGAATGTACCCACCCGGCGAGATGAATCTGTTCCTGCCGATCAGGACCAAGAAGGCATTCCCCGAAGACGAGGTCGTCTACCAGGGGAGGGTGACGAATCTCGAGGGCGAGAATTCAATCGCAAATGTACTGGAGGTCGAGAAACGAGTAGGCCGGGCGGGCCAGCTCATCCTGGAACTCGTGCATGGGAAGGACGCGGTGAGTAACGAGCTGCAGCTGGTGGAGCTCGGCTACAAGCAAGCCTTTTCCTGGAGCAACTCACATATTCTGTCGGGTGCCGCGGTTTACGTCATACCGGTCTACTCGGGGAGTAGTAGTAGTGACGGGCAATTGCAGACCTACCTGGCTTTCGGCAAACAACTCTCGCCTTCGTGGATCTTCCAGAGCAGCTTGCGGCTCAAGTTCCCGATGGACAAAGCCAGTGATGGCGATGCCGAACTGGCGGCTATTGTTCACTATGTTCATTCTCCCTGGCCTCGCAACGTATTCCCGGCACTTGAGGTCGCGGCGGGCCACCCGTTCAGAACGAGCGACGGTGACCTGGAGTGGACGGTATTGCCGCAGGTGCGTATCGGCCTCACCCGTGGTGGGCATGTTGCATTGAACCTGGGCGTCGAGCTCCCGTTGTCAGACCAGGACTGGGACGAGCGATACTACGTGACCCTGCTTTGGGATTTCGCGGACGGTGGCTTCTTTAAAGGTTGGTAAGTGACCTGGGCCGGCGGTTTCGGATGTCGACATGGGACATAGGCGCATCTACGTAGGGCAGGGATCTGCGAAACGGATCAAAATGAAGAGGCAGACCCTATACTCTAGAGAGGTGCGCCATGGATGCTCCCGTCAGAACTACCGAGAGTCTCGATCTCTTCGTTAACGCCACCCAGCAATTCGAACGGGCCCTGAACTGGATCGACGGGATCAAGAAGGGAATTATCGATTTCCTGATCAACCCCAAACGCACGATCCACGTCCGCTTCCCTGTCCGCATGGATGATGGCTCGATACAGACCTTCCACGGCTTTCGAGTCCTGCATAGCGATGTGCGAGGACCCGGCAAGGGCGGCATTCGCTACCACCCGGACGTAACCGAGGCCGAAGTGACGGCGCTTGCCGCGTTCATGACCTGGAAGACTGCCGTTGTGAATATTCCCTACGGTGGCGGTAAGGGCGGTGTCGTCTGCGATCCGAAGAAACTGAGTCGCGATGAATTGCGCGGGATTACTCGCCGTTTTGTCGCCGAGCTCGGCGACAACATCGGACCCTATACCGATGTTCCGGCTCCTGATGTCTACACCAATGCTCAGACGATGGCCTGGATCTATGACACCTTCAACCAGCTTCATCCCGGCGAGAACAACCTTGCCGTAGTGACAGGTAAGCCTCTCGAAATAGGCGGTTCGCTGGGCAGGGACGAGGCTACGGCGCGGGGTAGCTGGTATGCGACTGAGCAGTTACTGCAGCGCGGCGCGGTCCCCGGTCTTGAATCGCTGGAGGGCGCGCGTGTCGCCGTTCAGGGATATGGCAATGCCGGATCGATCGCGGCTCGATTGTTCAACGATGCGGGCGCGGTAGTCGTAGCCGTCAGCGACTCGCGTGGCGGTATCAGCAACGACGATGGCCTTGACCCACGGGCAGTCCTCGCGCACAAGGAAGAGACCGGTAGTGTTGTTGGCTATCCGGGCGCGATGCCGATAAGTAACGAGGACGTCCTGGCGCATGCCTGCGACATCCTGATCCCGGCTGCGCTCGAGTGCCAGGTCCGTGTCGACAATGCCAAGGACGTCAAAGCCAAGTTAATCGTTGAGGACGCCAACGGACCGTTGACGGCGGCAGCCGATGAAATCCTGCAGCAAAGAAACGTAGTCGTTCTTCCCGATATCCTCGCTAACGCCGGCGGTGTGGTAGTCAGCTATTTTGAGTGGGTACAAAACCTCGAGAACCAGCAGTGGGATCTCGAGAAAGTAGAAAAGCGGCTCAATACGAAAATGCGCCAGGCGGTCGACGAGACAGTCGATGGGCTCACCGAGTTGCAGGAGCGCTACAAAGGCGGACTGAACAAGGGAAAATCGGGGCCAACATTGCGTGATGCGGCCCTTGTATCAGCCATAAAACGTGTCGCCACCGTCGTTATGCAGAGGGATATCTGGCCGTAGGTGACCTACATGTTTGTGAAATTAACAGTGTGAAATTCTTTTTGTAAAATTTGAACTTATTCTTTGGTAGTTTCAGTTGCAAGGGTTCTATTGGCCGAGCCCACAAATCAGGTCCTTATGGGGGGATTACGATGCAACATGCGACGCTGAAGATGAAGGAAACTCAACAGGGCATTTTAGCCACCGAGCTTTGCCGCGCGCCCCAGGGCGACGCCGGACTGCTCGAAAATACCGCCCGAATCCTCGACACGCTTATTCCACTGCGTGATGCTAGCCACGCCGACGTAGTCGAATATCGCGTCGAGATTCCGATGCGCTACGCCGAATGCCACGCAGTTCTCGCCGATGGGAGCAAGGCGTGCTTCGCCGAGCCTCGCAAGTTCCTCGGCTGGTCGAGCCATGACGTACGCCGCTCGCTATTGTTCCGCAATAACGACATTACGCTCGAGGTCGAGGTAGACAATCGTGCGACCGAGCGTCAATGCAGCACGGTACGCAGCATCAATCTCCAGGCCGCCGTTCGCAAAGGCGCGAACCGGATCAAGAAATTCATCGGGATCGATGGAGACCTGCTTATTCTGCCGGCGATGTAAGACGGTAGATTTCTTCGAAATCGACGGCGGCGAGATCGTTGACGACGAGCGACGCTTCGTGGAAATCATGCCCGGATGTGTAGATACCCGGTGTGACGACCGTCGCGATGCCTGCGGCTGTTGAAGACAGCAGGCCATTCCTCGAATCTTCAATCGCTACACATGCCGTGGCCGGCAAATTCAGCTGCTCCAGCGCCAGTTCGTATATGTCGGGCGCAGGTTTCTTGTTGGGAACGCTGTCTCCGGCGCAAATGACTTCGAAATCACCGCTTCCGCCCAGAGTTACCGAAAGCAGCGCATCTACGTTCGCCGGCGTCGTCGTGGTGGCGATCGCCAGGCGGAATCCCCTTTCCTGAGCGTCACTGATCAGATCACGAATTCCCGGACGTAGCTCGACTTCGCCACCGGTCACCATCATGGTGTAGGCCTCGGTCTTGCGCGCATGGAGCGCAGGGATGAACTCGTCCAGCTCGTCCTCAGGTGCTCCTTTGCCACCGAAAGACTCAATGTAGTAGCGAATGCGCTCCTTGCCACCCGTGACAGCGAGCAACTCACGGTACAGCGACTGGTTCCAGTGCCAGTTGAGCCCGGCTTGCCGAAATGCCTTGTTGAACGCCCTGCGGTGAGTTTCTTCGGTCTCCGACAACGTTCCGTCAACGTCGAAAATAATGGCCTCGTTCATCGATTTACCTGACCGGTGGCGTAGTCCAACCCTCGGGTCGAGGGCCCTGGTCCGAAATGATCTCGCGATGCGCGCTCCAGGTCACCTGGATGGCCTCCGGCGTACCGATACCGGCACCGCGTGGGTCGCCGCTTGGTCCGAACCAGTGATTCTGCGGCGCGCCGGTCGTACGGGCGCGCATCCCGGCATAGGTCGTCCCGTTCACGGTCATGCCAAGAACCCGGTTCTGGAACCCGACGTCTGCGCTGACGATCGCAGCGGTCAAGTGATTCTGCATCTGCTCGAACATCGAAAGGACGGCATCGAGATCGTTGTCGCCGTAGGTGACGACGATCTGGAAGGGTCCGAATAGCTCTTTTGCCAGCAAATCGAAGTCGCCCGATTGCATGGCCGCGATCGGTACCCGAATCGCCGTGGGCTCATACGCTCCGAAGCACTCGGGGATGGCGTGGCCGGTCAGGACCTTGCCGCCGAACAGGAGTTCTGTGCCTTCGACCGCGAGTACGCTATCGATATGCGATCCGATCTGCTCATTCGTCCACGACAGGATGGGCCCTGTCGTCAGGTCGTCCAGGCTACGTCGCGATGCCAGTTCGCCGAGCATCGGCAGCAGTTTGTCTGCCCAGTTTTCGTGCACGAACAGGGCGCTTTGCGCCGAGCATTTCTGGCCGGTCGCATTGTAGGCGTCCTCGTCGCATTGCCAGGCGACGTAGTCGAGCCAGTCTGCATCAAAGTCGGGGCCGATGATCTTCCAGTCGAAGCCGGCATCTTCGAGCCGCACGCGGCCATTCAGTGTTTCTGACACGCGTTCAGCGACGGTGCTCGATCCGGTGAACTGGGCGAGCCGGATTGTGTCCGCCGCTTCGGTAATGAGTTCGCCCATCTTGCTGCCGCGGCAGTGCACGTAGTCGAGATCTGCCGGGTCGAGACCACAGTGGATCAGCAGGCGAACGAACTGCTCAAAGACCGCACTGACTTTTGAGTCGACCTTGACGAGCGGGCGGTTGCCCATAAACAGCGCGCCCATCGTCTGCAGCGCCGGGATTTCTATCGGGAAGTTGAAGGGCGCGACAACCACAACCGGCCCGAATGGCCAGCGATAACCACGTGATTCCTGACCCGGATGATCGCCTGGATTCGAAAAGCCGCGCGCGAGAAAGCGCACGCCATCGCCCGCGAAATTCTCGAGAAAGACGCGGGTAACGCGGACTTCAGCCAGGCACTGTTGCCAACTCTTGGGCATGACGCGCTGCGTCAGCTTGGTGAAATATTCTTCGACTTCTTCCGTGGCCAGCAATGCCGCGGCTCGCGCACAGACCCGGCCGAGATGCACATAACGATCGTTATTCTTCAGGGGATTGTGCAACCCGGATTTCGGGCAGCTTTCGAGCCCTTCGATAAACGCCGCGAGGTCCTGCGTGTCGGGCACGTTCAGGAAGCGCTCGCCATTCATCGGGTCGACGATATCGTCGCGATAGTTCGGCACATCCACCCACTGACCGTTGACGAGGTTCTGTAACCGTCCGGGTGCTTTGCCGGTCATTCCCGCGAACGGGTCGACCGTCGCGAATGTTTTCCACGATGTTGTCATTTTGAATACCTGCAGATAGTGCCGAGGGTGGAGCGCCGCATTGTACTCGATTAATCCAGTGCGGCTATTGCTTGACCTGCAACATGTACTCGGCTGCCGCCATCCTGACGTCCTCGGAGAGATAATTCTGCGGTGGCATCTCCGGGTAGTCGTCCCGTTTCTTCGTCGGACTCGTAATGTAGTCGACGATTCCTTGCGGGTTGTCCATATACAGGGCCTGGATGACCTGGGTCGGTGGCCCGATCATCTTGATGTTGTACGAATGGCACCCGGCGCAGATGCCGTAGTAGGCACGCTTGCCCATATCTTCGGCCGCGATCTCGCGCCGCTGTGCCGGCTCATCCAGCAGGTACGTGCTGACGTCGGCCGTGGTCGTGAAACCGCAGGTTCCGAAGCTCTTGAGGCCGACAGTGGTGTACTTGTCAGGGTCGAGAATGCAGCTGTTCGCGCTTGCGCCGACGTTGAGAATCTCGACGTTGCCATCGACGAGTTCGAGTGTTTTGAGAGCTTTGATCTCGGGAATCGTGTCGTAGCCGTTATTCCACATCATGTTATCGAGAATGGCGATTTCATCGGAGCTCGGGTCTGCGCCCGGATCCAGCGTGACGTTGGGTGCATTCATATGGTCCGTAATCAGGATACCGATAACCTTGTTGCCGGTAATGACATTACCTTCGATCGTTGTCTGATCGCCCGCCATATTGAGTATGCCGGTGCCAGCGGGTATGCCCGCCACGGTAGAACCAGGGATACCGAAGTTCGGCGTGTTGTTATTCACGATGAAGTTGTTGCGAACGATCGTATCGAAGGTCGTCTTGATCGGCAGCCCGGGAGTGATAAATACCAGGATGCCGCCTGTGTTGTCATGGACGTAGTTATTCTCGACGATCGAGTGGCGCGAATTCTCGATCTCGATGCCGGCAACATTGTCGAATACCTCGTTGTTCGTGACGTGGATGTTGTCACTCATACCCACGTAGATGGCGGCGTCTTCAATGCCGCTAAGAACGTTGTGAGTTATCAGGCCATTCGTGCCAAATTCCGGAAAGATCCCGTAGACGCCGGTGTCGATTATGTTGTTATTGCGGATCAGGAAGTTGTTACCTGCCTGGCCCATGACAGCGTTGCCCTTGTAGTGTTGTATTTGCAGGTTCTCGACCGTTATGTCGTTGCCCGAGTAGAGCACGGCATCATTGAGTTCCTTGTTGCCTTCCATGACGGGCCATTGCCCGTTGACGACAACGCCGCTGAGTACGATGTCGTCCTTGTCGATGTAGACCGTTTCGGTGTATGTGCCCGGGAATATCCGGATCACGTCGCCGGGCTCCGCCGCCGCAACCGCCGCCTGAATTGAGTTGCCATCACGTACGTCGTGTACGGTACCCGTGCCCGAGCCGCCAACCGACCGCGTGAGTAAGCCAGTGCTGCCAGCCGCATTACTGTAGCGCGACGCGTCACCCACAACCGTTGCACGATTATCGCCCGCGAGCTTCATGCCGACGACAATACCTGCCGCAAGCAGCACAACTGCCACGATGATCTGTAATAGCTTCTTCCCCATGTTCCTTCCTTAAGTCTCGTTCAGTCCTGCGATGCTTGGCTTCGGCCCAAGCGCCTCCGGGATGACACCAACAGGTGCCAGGCCGGATGGCACCGCGGCGGGAATGCCTGGTTTGAACGCCTCGTCGGTTAACGTCGCCAGGAAATCAACGAGCCGGTCGAGTTCATCATCCGCCAGTTCGGGCTCCCAGATGTGCCAATGCACCGTCATGCGCTGCTTTTCTTCTTCGGGCAGGGCATGACCCCGACCCAGCGTATAGAACTCAGCGGCATCGCGCAGGTTATCGAATGCGCCAGAGTGCATGTATGGAGCGGTCTTCGCTATGTTACGGAGGCTCGGAACCTTGAACCCGCCACGCAGGCCCGGATTGCCGCTGGTTGTTTCGGCACCTGCATCCAGCTGCCGGCCTTCCGGCTCCGGCACGCCGATCACGGCGATCTGCTGATTGGTAAACAGTGGTGGTGTGTGGCACTCAGCGCAGCGCGCAACGAATGAACGGAAGATATTCATGCCCTCCTTCTCGTTGTCCGTGAGTGCGTCGTGGTAACCGTGAGCGTACTGGTCGTAGCGACTGTTCAACGAGATCAATGACGCTTGGAAAGCCGCGATCGAATAGTAGATTTGCTCCAGCGTTGGCGGGCCTTCGCTACCCGGAAAAGCAACGCGAAACAGCGCCCGGTAGGTTGCGTTCCCGCCGATCTCGGCGAGCAGTTGCTCCGGATTGCTGCCCATTTCCTTCGCGTCGTATAACGGCCCGACCATCTGCTGTTCAAGCGAATCAGCCCGTGCATCCCAGAAGAACGATTGCAGGAAAGCCACATTCCACAAGCTTGGGGCAGCCCGTCTGACTTCGGCGCCATCGATGCCGACGCTGCGAGCGCGACCATCCGAGAAACCGAGATCCGGGTGATGACAGCTCGCGCAGGAAATGCTGTTGTCCGCAGAAAGCAGGGGATCGAAGAACAGGTATCGGCCAAGGTCAATCTGCTGCGGCGAAAATCCGTCCCGCGCCGACGGCAATCCGGTCCTGGGACCGCCGACACCGGCGTACTGCAGGGAATCGTAGTTCTGGTAGAGCGTGCGTAGCTCGCAGCGATTACCGTCTGTCAGCTCGAAGCCTGGCGGGCAGTGTTCACGTAGTTGTGCCGGCGCATCCGCGAGTGCCCTGGTACTGAGAACGAGCGTACTGAGTACGAGCGTACTGAGAACGAGCGTACTGAGTACGAGCCCGAGAAACAGGCCCGCGTGGGCCCTTGGGTTACTCGGCGCTTTGCTCATTCAGGAATGCGGCAATGTCCTTCAACTCTTCCTTGGATACAGTTTTGGCCATCATCGCCATCTGCTTGCCGTATTGTGAGTCCTCGTGAACGCCACGCATGCTTTCTTGGAAGTTCAGAACCTGTCGCACCACGTACCAGTCACCCATGACCGTCAGGCGTGGCGTGAACAGAGCTTCGTTACCCCAACCCTTGCCGCCGTGGCAGGCGCCGCACTTGCTGGTGTACTGCTTTTGACCGTTGCCAGCGTCTCCCTTGACTGTCGCGGCATGCTCGACTGCCGGCATTGACGCGATATAGGCCGCCACGTCAGCGATAGCGTCACCGTCTACAAGCGTGGCAGCCATCGGGGCCATTTGTGCTCCGCCGACGTCACCGGCTTCTTTGCCGCGAACGCCTTTCCTGAAGTCCCAAAGCTGGCGAATCAGGTACGACTCCGACTGGCCGGCCACGCCGGGCGCCATGAGTTCGGCATTGCCTCCACCGTCGGCGCCGTGGCACGCCGCGCAGGCAGCGTACAGTTCCTTGCCCGAATCGACGTTACCGGCCAGCACCAGGCCCGGGAGGAGGAGGGACAAATATGCGAGTTTATGCAGTCGTGAAATCATTGTGCGACCTTGCCGAAAATGCCACCATCTGGGAGCCAATGAGTTTGGACAAACGTACAACCGAAAACAAGTACGGGATACCGAAATGGCGCGCCATCAAAGTGACATAGTCATCGTCGGGGCTGGTATTGCCGGGCTGGTCGCAGCCCACGAATGCCTGGAACAGGGCAAAACGGTCACGATTGTCGATCGACACTCGGCAGAACATGTCGGAGGGCTCGCGCGCACGGCCTTTGGCGGCATGGCGCTGGTGGGGACGCCGATACAAAAGCGCATGGGCATCAGGGATACGCCCGAGCTGGCCCTGTCGGACTGGTTGTCATTTGCCGAATTCTCAAACCATGACACGTGGCCAAGGCGCTGGGCCGAAGCCTATGTCGAGCAGAGTGCCGGGCGGGTCTTTTCCTGGTTGCGCGACAAGGGCATGCGCTTCATGCCAGCCGTCAACTGGGTTGAGCGCGGTGACTATGTGCCCGGCAACAGCGTGCCTCGCTACCACATTATGTGGGGTACGGGATTTGGGCTCGTTCAGCGATTCGTGGACCTGATAGCGGCGCACCCGAACACTGGCAAGCTGCAGTTCGTGTTCGGCTGCCGGGTGAGTGGCCTGGTCGAGGATGGCGGGCGGATTGCCGGGTGCCGAGGCACCATCGAGGCTACCGGGGAAGAACACGAGTTCCTGGGCGATCAGACCATTGTTGCCACAGGTGGAATCAACGGAAACCTGCAGAAGGTCCGCGACAACTGGTACTGGGGAAACCCGCCAGCGGATATCCTGAACGGCTCTCATCCCTACTGTGATGGGCACATGCACGACGTCGTCGCCGCAAATGGCGGCACGATTACTCATCTCGAGAACATGTGGAATTATGCGGCGGGCATTCCTCATCCGCAGCCACAGTTTGAAGGACACGGTTTGAGCCTGATCCCCTGCAAGTCAGCGCTCTGGCTGGACCACACGGGAAAGCGAATCGGGCCGGAACCATTGATTACCGGGTTCGACACGAACGAGATGTGCCGCCGTCTGTCAGAGATGGAAATGCCATACTCCTGGCAGGTTCTGAACTGGCGTATCGCTGCGAAGGAATTCGCGATATCGGGTGCCGAGCACAACCCTCATATTCGCGACAGCCGTCTTTTCTCCTTCCTCAAGGAGACCTTGCTTGGTAATCACCGGCTGGTACGGCAAATGCAACAGGAGAGCGATCATTTTATCGTTGCGGAGACTCTGCCCGAACTCGTTGAGAAAATGAATGCGCTGGATGGCAACGATCTTGTGAGATTCGATAACGTTACGCATGCCGTCAATTCATTCGACGCGAATATCCGTCGCGGCCCGGGACAATGGAATGACGATCAATTGCGCCGCATCGTGCACGCACGTGCCTGGCGTTCGGATCGCATTCGCACGTGCAAACCGAAGCCGATGCTCGATCATGGTCCTCTTATTGCTATCAAGCTCAGGCTCATCACGCGGAAAAGCCTCGGCGGTATCCAGACGGATCTCGACAGCAGAGCACTGGATTCCTCGGGGAATCCGATTGCCGGCTTGTACGCAATAGGTGAGGCGGCCGGTTTCGGCGGCGGCGGTGCAAGCGGCCGTCGCTCTCTGGAGGGTACGTTCCTGTCGGGGTGCATACTGACCGCACGCGCCGCGGCCGACGCTATCGACTAATCAGGAACCCAGCTGTTCGTTGACTGCCCGGTACGCGGCATCGATGGCGCCATTGACGTACGCGAACGCTTCGGCGTCGGAGTTGGCGATCGAAATTCGCCCGACCTGCCTCGCGCCGATACGGTGGGGACCGTCCTCCCGGGTCCACTCGGGTGGATCGTAGAGCTCGTTGTATTCGTAGGCGTAGCCGTGCGGCCAGGAACGGCCGTCCCTCGCAAGGGCGTGTGCGACTTCGAATGAACCGAGATGGTTGCCGCGCATACCGGCGAGTTCCGGTGGGTACACGCCCGGACTGGCCGACGCCAGAAGCTCGAGGGGTGACAATGTGCCGCCCGCCGTCACGCTCAACGCGATACCGTTGATGAAGTCCCTTCGAGTAATGTCCAAGCCGGCGCCGACCCCGCTGACTGATTAGTCGTCGAGGTGGATGTTGACACGCCGGTTTTGGCGGCCTTTTTTCTCAACCTTGCCAATTCTTACAGCGCCTACCTCGCCGGTAGAACGCAAATGCGTACCGCCGCAAGGCTGTAAATCGACATTCTCGATTTCCAACAGGCGGATTGCGCCTTTGCCACGAGGCGGCTGGACAGACATGGTTCTAACGAGCTCCGGATTTTCGTCGAGCTCTTCCTCGGTAATCCAGCGGCAACTGACAGGACGGTCGGCTGCAACAAGCTCTGTCAACGCCGCGCCGACTGCCTCTTTGTCGACCGTGTCTTCCATGTCGAAGTCGAGCCGGCTCTTCTCGGCACTGATGTTGCCGCCCGTGACGCCGTAACGAAGCACTGAACCGAGCAGATGCATCGCCGTGTGCATGCGCATGTGCCGATACCTGCGGTCCCAGTCGATCGACAAGTCGACCTTGTCCCCGGCTTGTGGAAGCGGCGAGCCCTCTTCCAGTAAGTGGGCGATATCTCCGTCAACGTAGCGAGTGTCGATTACATTTGCGCGACCTCCATCCCAGGAGATCTGACCGGTATCGGCAGGCTGGCCGCCACCCAGCGGGTAGAAGACGGTCTGATCGGTACGTACGAGATTGCCGGTGCTCTCGGTTACCTGCGCAGTGCAGGTCTTCAGGTAGGAATCTTCGCGGAATAGTTCTCGTGTCAAAGGTGATCCTCCAGCCAGGTACTCATGTCGGCCAGGACAGCCTCCTGCTCTGGCTCATTGAAGATTTCATGATACAGCCGCGGGTAGAGTTTAAGGGTCTTATCCGCTGAGCTCACGTTGGCAAACATCTCCTGCGATCCTGACGGGGACGTGAGCTGGTCTTCCTCGCCATGCATGAAGATGACAGGAATATGAATCTCAGCCGCACGGGATAGAGTGTCATCCATGGTTTTCGATAGCTCGGCGATCAGGCGCGCTGTCAGCTTGCCGTGAAACACCAGGGGATCGTTGACGTAGGCTTCGACGACGGCGGGGTCCCGGCTGACGCCAGACGCATCGAGCTGGATCATCGGCAGCGTCGGCACGACGGCCGAGAGCAGCCTGTTTAACGCGAGGAGTAAGGCCGGCGGCGCCTGGTCTGTCTTCAGGGCCGGCCCGGACAGGACACAGGCCCGAAACGCATCCTGGTTCGCGAGCAGACAAGCCGCGGCGATCAATCCGCCCATGCTGTGGCCAACAAGAAACAAGGGCAGCGACGGATACTCGGCCTGAATCTTGCTCCGTAATGCGTCCACACCATCGAGGTAGACGCTGAATCGTTCAACGAAGCCGGCGTGGCCGTCCGACTTGCCGTGACCGTAATGGTCGAGCGCACAGACAGCGAAACCACGTGAGGTCAGGTGTTCGGCGACGTGAGCGTAACGCCCGCTGTATTCGCCGAGTCCGTGGACGAGCAGCACCACGGCCCGAGTTTGACCATCGGGTTCCCAGGTTTGCTGGTAAAGGCGGCTCGATCCGCGAGCTTCGCTATGCGGTACGTCGAGATAAGTGTCGGTGTGCTTCAACTGGCCTTCTTCCTGGCTGCCGGCGAGCTACCTGCCTTCCTGGTCTTCGTGGCCTTCCTGGTCTTCCTGGCCTTGCCGGGTTTGCCAAATTCCTCAATATGAAGCTCTTCAAAACGGTTGAGGATAGGGTCCAGCGTTCTGCTGATGCGCGTTTGTACGCGGATGCGCTCGATCCGAGGCCAGGTGGCACGTTCGCCTTCGTCCATGAGGTCGCGAATTTCCTCGCGCGTCCGCCAGGACAATGCCCGCAACGGGTTATGCAGTTTCTTAAGTGGCGAGATCGTGATGTCGCCGACATAGCTCTGATTGATGATCGAAAGCGCCGAACTCGTGAGTTGCTGTATTTCCGGGATTACGCCTATCGGTTTTTCGAATATGGCTGCGCCCGCATTGATCCAGGTCCGGGCCGTATCGATCATCGCGTACTTGAGCTCAGACACTGTGTCCGTTTTGCGCTTGGTCGTGTCGATGAACGGAATGACATAGGGGTTGGTCTGGCTGACGATGTAGTGATTGACGCCATACAGTCGCGCGAGTCGTTTCGCTGGCAGGTCGTCGCTGAGTGAACCGTCCACCCATTTGCGCGAGGAGTGATAGGCCTGCCGTTCGCCCTGGTCGTTTTTCGCCATGAGAACAACAGGTGGGAAGAAGCCCGGTATAGCGGTCGATGCGAGGACCGCCTCGCGCATGAATACATTGGGTGAAGTATCGGCATTCAGCAGTCGCGACTTTTGGTGGTTCTCGGCCGGCGCGACCGAGACGTTCATGTGTCGCCCGGTACGTCTCAGGGATTCCTCGAAGGTGCAGTCGGGCAGAAACTCCTCCAGCACCTCCCAAATGTCGCCTTCGGTAATCCGCTCGGTCTTGAACTTGGAGAAGAAGCGATTGATGACCCCGTCGGGATCGTCCAGCGCGGGCAGTGCCTCGGGGTCGAGCAGATCGTCGAGTTCAGCGTCGCTGCTCGCGCAGATGATGCTGCCGATAAGTGCGCCGCCGCTCGAGCCAGAAATGATGTCGGGCAACAAGCGTTCCTGCCAAAGGGCATTGGCAACCCCGAGGTGGAAGTAGAGCAGGGTTCCGGAGCCACTCATCATCAGCGCCGAACGCCCAAAGCAATGGCTCGCTCGCTGGAAGAAGTCGAGCTTGTCCGCAAAGCTGATGCTGTCGACCTCAGGGCTCGCCAGGTGCTCGAGCGAAAGAGCGATTTCCTCGACGTAGTCCTCGATGAGTTGCTTGGTGCCGAATTTGGCCTTGCCATAGAGCGGCGAGGCCCCCATGCCACCCATGTTGCCGTGGATGCCTTCGTTCAGGGCGAACAACAGGCCTTTGTCGTCATTCCGGTCTCGCAGGCTACGCAAGTGATCGAGGCGGGCACGAATCGACACGAAGTCATAGCGGGTCGACTGATCAAGATGCTTCCAGCGCGCCGCACCGGACTCTTCATCGTGTTCGATGGCCGCAAGCTTCCACTCTTCATAGCTGGTCGCTGCATCCATCGCCTCTTCGAGTTTCTTCAGGCGTGTGGCGAACACCAATATCTTCTTCCTTGCCTATGCGGCTTTAAGCTCCTCTGCCATCATAGCGCGCATTTCGACCTTGCGTATCTTGCCGGTTACCGTCATCGGGTATTCGTCGACGAACCGCACATAGCGAGGGATCTTAAAGTGCGCAATCTGGCCTTTGCAGAATTCCTTGATATCCTCGGCCGTCATGGTTTTACCGTCCTTGAGCTGAATCCAGGCACAGACTTCTTCGCCCATCTTGTGATCTTCTACGCCGAAGACCTGTACTTCGCTGATTTTCGGATGTGTAAACAGGAATTCCTCGATTTCACGTGGGTAAATATTCTCACCGCCGCGGATAATCATGTCCTTGATGCGGCCCGTGATGCGCACGTAGCCGTGCTCGTTCATCGTGCCGAGATCCCCGGAGTGCAGCCAGCCGTCGATGATTGTCTCGGCGGTCTTGTTGTCGTCATTCCAGTAGCCTTTCATCACTGAATAGCCGCGCGTACAAATCTCGCCCTGTTCATTGATGGGTACGACATGGTCGTCTGGGTTGACGATTTTGATTTCGATATACGGTATCGGGCGGCCTACCGTCTGTGTGCGATTCTCCAGCGAATCTTCGGGCAGGGTCATGTGATTGATCGGGCTGACCTCGGTCTGGCCGTAGCCGATCAACACATTCTCCATGTGCAGATCGGTGATGATGCGTTTCATCAACTCCTCGGGGCAGGGCGCCCCCGCGATGAGGCCGGTACGCAGTGTCGATACATCGAAGCTGCCGAATTCGGGGTGGTCCAGTTCGGTGACGAACATTGTGGGAACGCCGTGCAATGCAGTGCAGCCCTCGTCCTGGACGGCCTGTAGCGTCGCAACCGGCTCAAATGACGGGCCGGGGAAAACCATGGTTGCGCCGGTCGATACCGCCGCAAGCACGCCGAGGACCATGCCGAAACAGTGGTACAGCGGCACGGGAATGCAGAGCTTGTCGTCGGGCGTAAAACGCATGCCTCTGGCGGTTTGGAACCCATTGTTCAGGATGTTGCAGTGGGTCAGCGTGGCACCCTTCGGGTTGCCTGTTGTACCGCTCGTAAACTGGATATTGATTGCATCGTCGGGCTTCAACTCCGACTTCAGCTCTTCAAGACGACGATGGCCGTCCTCGTTGCCGAAATCGCAAACGTCACCGAAATTGAACATGCCGGGTGTTTGCGCGTCTCCCATACGAATGACCGTCGTCAGGTGCGGTAGCTTTCGCGAACGCAGGTAGCCGGGCTCGCAGGATGACAGCTCCGGCGCGAGCGTGTTCAACATGTTGAGGTACTCGCTGCTCTTGAACTTCTCGGCCGCCACGATTGCTTTGCACTCAACCTTGTTAAGTGCGTACTCGAGCTCAAATAAGCGGTACGCCGGGTTCACGCACACCATGATGGCGCCCATTTTCGCGGTTGCGAACTGGGTCAGCACCCATTCATAGCTATTCGGACCCCATATGCCAACGCGGTCGCCTGGTTCGATGCCGAGGGCGATAAGGCCGGCTGCCAGTCGGTCAACTTCCCGCTTGAACTCCCTGTAGGTCCAGCGGATGTCCTGGTGGCGCACAATCAAGGCCAGGTTCTCGGGGTTCTGCTCGGCGATGTGGTCGAAATGCTTGCCGATCGTCTCGTACAGCAGCTGACCGGAGCCCTCACCGGTCATATAGCTCTGGGTTAGATTTTTCATGGCGATATTGTCCAATAATCGCCTCCCAAGGTTACTGTGGCTAACCCCAATTGACCCGGTATTTACCGCAGCGGATAGTGTGGAACATGAACGATGTATCAAGACTAATAACGACCTCGTCGCTCGGCGCGGATCTCTCGGATTCAGAAGTGGAGATCCTGGCTGCGCTTATGGTTGAGCGGCAACTTGAGGACGGTCAATTTCTTTTCGAAGACGGTACAAACGACGATTCCCTGCATGTCATCCTGCTGGGCAAGCTTGAGGTCGTGAAACGCACCGGCAGTGACGATTATTCGAGCCTTGCGGTGCTGCGAGAGGGCGAGCTGGCAGGTGAGCTGAGCTTCATCGATGGCGCGGTGCATACGGTTGGTCTGAGAGCGCTCTGTGAGACCCACGTATTGTCGCTCTCGCGAGAGTCATTTGAGGGCATTGTCGACTCGAGTCCACAGCTCGTTTACAAGGTTATGAGGGCCGTCGCGCGATCTGCGCATCGTATTGTGCACCGCATGAATACCGAGTTCGTCGAACTTTCGAACTACATTTTCAAGCAGCACGGCCGTTACTGAGCCGTTCGTGAAAAGGGCGCCTTTCGGCGCCCTTTCTGTTCTGGCCATTCCCGTTTTAACCTTCGCTGGCCGCCTTGATTTCCTTCAGCTGCAATGCGGGGACTTCCGCATAGTGACTGAATTCCATCGTGAAGCTGCCTTCGCCGCCCGTCAGGGATTTCAGGCGCGAGTGATAGTCCTGCAGTTCCTGGAGCGGTACCTGGCCTGACACAACGCCGCGACCATCAGGTAATGCGTCGGTACCCGTAATCATGCCGCGCATGCCGGAGAGATCGCCGGTTACGCCGCCAACGCTATCCGTGGGTACGTGGAATTCGGCATCCACGATGGGCTCCATGACGATCGGGCGTGCTTTGGCTACCGCATCAAGGAAGGCTTTCTTGCCGGCCTGGACGAACGCGATTTCCTTGGAGTCCACAGAGTGATGCTTGCCGTCGTAAACGGTGACCTTGATGTCCTGCATCGGGTAGCCGTTAATCGAGCCTTCCCCCATGGCCTGCTTGACGCCATTCTCGACCGCCGGGATGAACCCGCTCGGGATAGCGCCGCCGACGACCGCGCTGCCGAACTCGAAGCCTCCGCCTTGCGGCAGGGGTTCGATACGCAGGTAAACCTCACCGAACTGGCCGGCGCCGCCAGTCTGCTTCTTGTGCCGGTGGTGGCCTTCGGCCTTGGCCGTAATCGTCTCGCGGTAGGCAATCGAGGGCAGCTGCGTTATCACCTCGAGGTCATTACGATCCTTGATCTGTTGCAGGATAGTCGCGAGGTGCAGTTCGCCCAGTCCGCGAAGGACGACTTCATTGAGTGCCACGATGTGTTCAACGTGAATAGACGGGTCCTCCGCTTCGGCGACATTCAGCGCATCTGACACCTTCTGCGCTTCCTTGTCCTCCTTTGCGCGGATCGCAAGGCCGAACATCGGTCGCGGCAGCTTGATCGGTTTCAGGTGGAAATGGTCTTCTTCGTGCGAATCGTGCAGGACCGCGTCGTAATGCGCTTCCTCAACACGAGGCACAGCACAGATGTCGCCGGGTACCGCCGTTTCCTTCTTGTCATGATTATCGCCGTTCACTTTTATGAGCTGCGATGCCTTGAAGGGTTTGCGCGCATCGCCGACGAACAGCTGGTTGCCAGCTTTGATTGTGCCCTGGTGAATGCGGAACAGTGCCAGGCGTCCTTTGAACGGGTCGACGTTAACCATAAAGACGTGCGCGATCACGTGGGCGTCCGCTTCCGGCGATATGGTGACTTCTTCGGCGTCAGCGCCTTCGCCTTTCAGGAAGATTGGCGGATTTGCTTCCGTCGGGTTCGGCATCAGGCGTTCGAAGATCTGTAGCAACTGCCGAATGCCAACCCCGGTTTCGGCTGACACGAAGCAAACGGGAATAAGGTGTTCTTCACGCAGCGCTTTCTCGAATGGGTCGTGTAATTGTTCTGGCTTAAGTTCCTCGCCCTGTTCAAGGTAGATCTCCATCAGGGCCTCATCGACTTCGACGACCTGGTCGACGATCTGGGTGTGGGCTTCAGGAACCGAACTGAACGCGGTGTCGTCACCCTCGAGTTGGAAGAAGCAGTCGACGACTTTTGATCCATCCGCCGATGGCAGGTTCATTGGCAGGCATTCCCTGCCGAAGGTATCCTGGATTTCGCGGAATACTTTTTCGAGGTTGACGCCTTCGGCGTCGATCTTGTTGACGATGATCATGCGGCACATGCGCTGATCGTGCGCGGCGTTCATCATGCGCCGCGCCATTTCTTCGACGCCTTCGGTCGCGTTAATGACAACCGCCGCAGTTTCGGCTGCCGGCAATACGGACAGCGCACGACCGAAGAAGTCTCGATATCCGGGGGTATCGATCAGATTGACGTGGATGCCTTCGTGGTCGAGATGACAGACCGAGTTGAATTGTGAGTGGCCGATATCCTTTTCGCGCGGGGTGTAATCGGAGACCGTTGTCCCTTTATCGATCGATCCTTTTTCCTTGATCTTGCCGCCGGCAAAGAGCAGCGCTTCTGTAAGCAAGGTCTTCCCGGCGCGACTAGGACCAACAAGGCAAACGTTGCGGATTTCAGCAGTAGAATAGGGCATGAACTCGTCCTCTCAGTCTTGATTAGGGCAAGCTTAGCGCACTGAATTGTTACCGAATATTTCGGTTTATCACCTATTGCGGCAAAGGCGGAATCTGCAATTCCGCGTGGCGCTAGAGCTTCGCTTTTATTATTTCGCCTGCCTTCATTATAAGCGCCAGATTGGCTTCCGGATCGCCCAATCCGGACAAATCTTCAAGAATTTCGCCTTCATGGATGAGCAGGTCGGCTACCCAGCCCTCACGAACTTCCCCGAACCGACCATGCCGATTGAGTTTGCCCGCCATGCGAATGATCTCGCCGCCTTGTGCCGTGGCCTGGCTAAGGACTTCGGCATTGGACCAGAAAATTGCCCGCTCGGTGAACTCGAGGGGCAGTGCCGCGTACTCGCCGAAGATGAAGTCGGTCGAAAATCCCGTCGTTATGTCATATTTCTTGATCAGCTCGATCAGATTTTCCTGGCCGGCCCGCACCAGGGCGGCCTTTTCTTTCTGGAAATCCGTCATGTAGTCGTCAGCCAGGAGCTGGCGGAAAATGTAGAGCTGCGTACTGATTACAGCGCCCCTTGCCTTTACCAGGCGTGCGGCTTCGTCATCGATCAGGAGCCCATGCTCGATCGACTTCACACCGTTCTCTACGAGGCGTGTAATCGCCTCGGCCGTGTACGCGTGTGCCATGACATAGGTACCCCAGTCGCTTGCTGCCTGCACCGCTGCTCGGATCTCAGCGGGTGATGGCTGCAGCGAATGGATCGGGTCGTAGTCCGACATAACACCGCCGCCACCCATGATCTTGATCTGGGTGGCACCATTCTTGAGGTTTTCGCGCACGGCGATGAGGTGCGCATCGACGCCATCGGCGATAATGCTGAAGTCCCCGGCAAGATACGGGCTGGCGTGCACATGCTCGGGGTTGGCTTCGTGCGGCATGCGAAAGTCGCCATGTCCTGCCGTCTGCGAAACGGTAGCACCAGATGGAAACACACGGGGTCCGTAAAGATCGCCCGAGTTGAACGCCCGCGCGAGATCCGGGTGTGTCCCACCGGCGTCCCGAATTGTCGTAAATCCATTGTCCAGGTAGAACTTCGCCATCTCGACGGAACGTGCGCCGGCGGCCGTGCCGTGTTCACGCATCAGCCGCGCGGGCATCTGCAGGTTGAGGTGCACGTGGAGGTCGATGAATCCGGGCGTCAGGATGCGATTCTTGCCGTCAATCACGGTCGTGCCTTCGGACGCCGCGATAGGGTCACTGGAGATCTCGGCGATCAGGTCATCAACGACCAGGATGTTGCCGGACGTGAGCTTCTCATCGACACCGTTGAAAATGCGGACATCCTCTATCAGCACGGTTCCCGCCTGGGTGCCGAGAGATATCAGGAACAGGCAAATAGCAACAAAAATACGGGACATACGATTCTCCACTGTTCTTAATGCCGCCAATACTATCGTGCTACGCTCCGCGAAATACATCTAAAGGGGGTTACATGCTCAGGATTATCACTCTGGCAATCTGCCTGCTCACAGCTGGCTCTGCGTTCGCACAGGCGCAAAGTTCGAATTACACCGAGGACTACCAGCAGGAAGCGCTGGAGATCTTCCGCGATACTATTTCGATGCGCACGGCCGCAGGGCACGGCAAAGTGCCCGAGATGGCCGAATACCTCGCGCAGCGATTCCGGGATGCGGGATTCGACGAGGAGGATATCCATGTTATCCCGATGGTCGTCTCAGACGGCGAGGAGGTTGCTTCGCTGGTTGTTCGATTCCGTGGCAATGGCCTGGCAAACAAGAAGCCGATTCTTTTGCTCGCGCATATGGACGTCGTTGACGCGATTCGCTCTGACTGGGTACGTGAGCCGTATACGCTGATCGAGGAAGATGGTTATTTCTTCGGTCGCGGAACATCGGACAACAAGACGGGAATTGCGATGCTTACAGCGACCTTCGCGCGGCTGCAGCGCGAGGGATTCACGCCGACCCGTGACCTGATCATCGCGTTTACCGGCGACGAAGAGACGACCATGGAGAATATCCAGTCGCTAGTCACTGAATATCGCCACCTGGTTGACGCAGAGTTTGTACTGAACTCCGATGCAGGCGGTGGCTACCGGGACCACAATCATGATCCGGTGTCTTACCTGTTGCAGGCCGCGGAAAAGACCTACGTAGACTTTGAACTGACGATTCGAAACCCTGGTGGCCACAGCTCGCGCCCACGCGCGGATAATGCCATCTACGAGTTAGCTACGGTGCTCAAGAATATCGAGCGGTATCGATTTCCGTCGCGTATCAATGAGGTGACCGAAGGCTACTTCCGGGAGATGGCTCCGCTGGTCGGTGGCGAACTCGGCGAAGCGATGGGGGAGTACGCCAGGAATCCCGGCGACCCGGAGGCGCAGGCGGTTCTGGAAAACTATCCATCGGAGGTGGGCACGACGCGAACGACGTGTATCGCGACGATGTTACGAGCGGGTCACGCCGAGAATGCCTTGCCGCAGTCGGCCACAGCAACCATCAATTGCCGGATGTTCCCAGGTGTTCCAGCGGCTGATGTTGAAGCGCAGCTGTTTCGCGCAGGGGCGAATCCGGCGCTTGAAATCAAAATGACATACCCGGCAAATGAAGGGCCGATGTCGCCACTGCGCGAGGACGTGACAGCCACCGTGGCAGAAGCGGCCAAAACTCACTATGGCGATGTGCCGCTTATTCCGGAAATGTCAAAAGGCGCAACGGACAGCCAGTACACAAGGATGGCAGGTATGCCATCTTACGGCGTTAGCGGGCTCTTCATGCGTCCTGAGGACATGTTCGCGCACGGGCTCAACGAGCGCGTACCGGTTGATTCCTTCTTCACCGCGCTCGATTACTGGCACCAGGTGCTTACTCAGCTCGGCTCCGAATAAAAAAAGAGGCGCCCAATGTGGGGCGCCTCTGAGTTGCCGTGGTTTTTCTTATTGCGGCAAGGGGGGTGTACTAGGGTTAGGGTCGGGTTCCGCCTTCCGTTGGATCGCCGGTCCAGCCGAGTGCGAGCCAGTCGATCTGGTCGCCAAAGTGGCAATCACCACAGTCGCCGTCCATGCCCCAGGCCTGTTCCTTTGGTGCGACTTCGTGGTTCACGGACAGGTACATAACGGTGTCTTTGAAGAAATATTGGCCGCTGTAGCCCTGGTTAGTGACCGCGTCCGCATCCTGAAGAGCAAGATTCCAGTCATAGCTGATCCAGTACGGGTTGTCTCCGCCCTTCATACCGAAGAGGTGCGGAACCAGGATCTGGTCGTCAGCCAGGTCGGCTGGCTGGTTACCGATCATTTCCTTGAACGGATAGATCATTGCCTCACCATCGGTGTAGTCGCCCATCGGCATAGCCAATACGGCGGGGTCAGCCGGGAACATGTCATTGTCGCCGATCAAGGCCTTCTCGTATTTGCCATTGAACCACAACAGTTTGGCGCGTACGTCATTGGACCAGTCGAAGGTGCCTTTCATCTTGTTGTACGTCGGCATACCTGTGTCGGGGTCAGTCGGAATAGGATCAATGTCTTGTCCAGCGTCTTCCCACCACCATTCAACTTTCGTCGGCGTGTTGCGTGCAAATACCGGGATATGGCAAACCTGGCACGCGAGTCGCTGATGATGATCAGCCTGGAAAGCGACTTCAATCGTCGTTCCTGCGTGAATACCATTGAGCTCGCCATGGCAATCATCACACTGTTTCATGACGCCTTCATCTACGGAGTGATAAGGCATTCCGCCGATACCGTGCGACATCATGTTTCCGTCCGCGTCACGCGCAACCTGGTGGCAATCGACACATTCGAAGTTGCCGCCATCCGTGCCCATGTGAACGTCGAATTCACGCGTCGTATTGGCCAGTGACATGGCGATATCGCCGTGTTTGACATTGTCGCCGCCACCCGCTTTGGCGTGGCAGTCGATGCAATTGTCGATAGTGGGCTTGCCGCCGTTCATCGCGACACTCTGTGCGACGAGGCCGAGATCCACATCCGGGACGGGCAGGCCAGCCGTCTTCGGTGCTTTCGCGTAGGTGCCAGTCTGGTCGTGGCACACGAGGCAGTCGACGTTGTCGGTATCGCCGAAGTCGAAGTTTTCGTCGGCGTAACCGTAACCCGCATGGCACTGCGTGCAGCGACCTTCATTGGTCGGAATCGCGATACAGAAGTTGTTCAGAATGTCGTTCTTCCCGTGATTGTGGCCTTCGTGGCCCTCAATATTCGTAGCGACGCCTTCCCACTTGAAATGGGCCGTATCGATAAATTCGTCAGCTAACTTGCCGTGGCAATTCAGGCAGGATTGCGTGCCCTCGTAGGCATGTTCAGTGAAATAGCCTGCATGCAACTGGTCGATCTCATACGCACCGCTCGCGAACGCGTTGCAGTCGTAAACATCGACGACGCCGTCGCCATTGACATCCTCGTCTGGCAGATCACCAACGCCGTTGTTATCAAGATCCCAGCAAGCCTGTCCGTCGGACCCGGTCAAGCCGTCCAGACCGTCTCCGCCATCCAATCCGTCGCTGCCTTCGCATCCTGCCAGGCCCAATCCAAGGGCAAAAACGAGCAGGAGATAGGCGTGCCTAGCAATACCATGCCTTCTGGTCATAGTGGTTTCTCCAAACATGTGTGAATGAAATCAGTGTCGCGTGGATTCACGAATAGAATCGGCCCGGTATGAACCAGGGCTCGGGCAGTGGGCGCCTGCGCGCCAAAAAATGCGGTACGCATCATCTTCTAGTCTGGTGTTTTCTGCCCGGTATTAGAAAATTAGAAATTACTAATATCCTGATGCGTATCATCCCTGCTTTGCCAGGAATCTCAATACGCTGGATCAGGAATTCTCGTAAGGACTTTTACCTACGCACTAACTGGTATCGGCTCCATTGAATCGGCGTCCTTTTTGCCCCATCGTATGGACATGAGAGGCGATACCCGAAATCGGATCCTGGTGACCAGCCTGCTGCTCTTCAACGAGCACGGGGAGCCTCACACTTCGACCAACGACATTGCGGACGAGTTGGATATCAGTCCGGGAAATCTCCACTACCACTTTCGTAAGAAAAGCATGCTCGTCGATGCGTTGCTGGAGGAGTTTCGGGCAGACGCCAGGCGGGTGCTGGCCCCACCCGAGGCTGAAGAGGTCACGATCGACGATTTCTGGATGTTCCTGCACCTGCTTCTCGAGTGCACGGCATCCTACCGCTTTCTGTTTCGCGATCTTGAGTCGCTTGCCGAAAGCTATCCGTCGGTCGGGCGCTCCCTTGGCCAATTCGCGAAAGGCCTGGCCGCGATGTTCGAGCTTTACCTGCGCGGACTGTCGACTAACGGCCTACTCGGTATGAGCGAGGACGATGCGCCCATTACCGCACGGAACCTGGCTGTGATTGCCCTGTTTTCGGATCGCTTCGATACTCTGACGGGAAAGACGGGCTCCGCCGATGACTCAGCCTTGCGCATCGCCGGGTCTATCCTGAATGCCCTGAAACCGTTCGCGGCAGCCTCCGAATCAGCGTACATCAACGATCTTGCGGCGCACTATGAGGTATAAAAAAAGGGCCACCAGAGGTGGCCCTTTCAATAAAGAAAACTGCTAGAGGGGGGTGTTAAGCAGCTTTCTTGAAAGTATCGCGCACTTTGTCACGTGCTTCGTCGACCTTCTTCTCGACGTCTTTGCGCAAGTCTTCAACCTTGTCTTCCCACTTGTCGACAACTTTCTCGCCGTCTTTTGCGTACTTGTCGAACTTCTTGTCGAATTCGTTGAATTTCTTGTCGAACTCTTTCTGGACAACCGTGAACAGGCCGACGCTTGCCAGGAAGGTCTTGTTGATCATCTTGAACGGAACGGCGATCGGGCTGTCTTCGAGCCTGTCGACCATCGTCTTCGCTTTCTCAACGACGACCTTCTCAACTTCTTCGACTTTCTTCACAACGACCTTCTCAACGTCTGCGACTTTCTCCGCAACGGGTTTCTCAACAGGCTTCTTGGCCTTTGCCTTCTTCGCAACGGGTTTCTTCGCTGGTGCTTTCTTGGCAACAGGTTTCTTGGCCGGTGTCTTCTTAGCAACAGGCTTCTTGGCCGGTGCTTTCTTGACTTCGACATCTTTTACAACTTCAACGTCTTTTGCTTCAATTTTATCGGTCATGGCTCAATTCCTACTTTGTCGTTTTCTTTACTGTTTTCGCAGCCTTCTTCTTTGCTGCGGGTTTCTTGGTTGTGCGCTTGCGGCTTGTCGCTTTCTTTGCCGCAGGTTTACTTTCTTCGCTCAGAAGCCGAATAATCTTGTTCAGCTTCTTGTTTATTGCATCAATGTCGTTCTTGCTCGGAACATTGAGACGATCCATCGCATCGGCAACGCGCGTGTCAAAGGCGCTCTGCAGCTTGTCGAGCTGTGATTTGCCACGGACCTGGTCGATCAGTCCTGTCGCTTTTGACTGGGCGTCGTCCGTCATGTCGCGAATGGCGTCCTGTACGTCATCGATCAGCGATTCGGTCTTCGACGTGGTCTTCTCGCGAAATCTCTCGCCTTCCTTGACGAGCGAGTCGAACGTCTTCGCTCCTTTCTTCTGAGCGTCGGACAGCGCGCCAAGCCCTGCCATGAACGCGTGTTCCAGCTGCTCGCCAATCTCGTTGACGCGACTATCGCTATCCTTCTGTTTTTTAGCCGTTTTCTTGCCGGTCATGGTCTTTTTCCCTGTGGAAGTTCCTTTCGATGAGTGAATCCTAACTGTTAGGATTAGGGTGTTCACACTAGAAACCGACTGTCACGGGAATGACGAATGAAAATACGGCGAAGCCACAACCTCGGGCTGGAGGAGGCGCGTAACCGCGCCGACCGGATTGCGGCTGATCTGCAGCAACAGTTCTCATTGCGGTCGACCTGGCAGGGTGACGCCCTGCATGTGAAGGGTAACGGCGTATCCGGTCAGCTCAGGGTCGATGAGCGGGATATCGAACTGGACGTGAGCCTGGGCTTCGCGCTGAAACTGATGGAGGGCCCCATTCGCTCGGTAATCGAGAAGACGATCGACGAGGAGCTGGCGTAGCCGCCCTTTTTGAGGGATTTCTCGCGCCCATGCTGGCGACGATAGCACTTCGGAATCTACTAACACTTGTTCGCCGGTTCGGATGGCCTGAACGCTTATAATGGCATTGAGGCATATCTGCACGAATTGGGCGTATGAACGGCTCATGTGACAATCAGCGTGTTCCGACACTTAACGAGACAGGAATACTGTCCGACGAGGCATTTCTGATTGATCTCGCGCTCGCCGCGACGAAAGCCGGGAAGACCGAAACTGAAGCGTTGAATTATGCGCGGGAATGCCTTGAGGAAATGGCGGTGCGGCCGCAAGACCGCTACCTTGATCGCATTGCGCGACTCGCTCGCTACATGTACACACGCAGTTACGAGCCTGAGCTCGACCTCGACCAGGCACAGCTTGAACGCCTCAAAGAGCTTGCGAGCACGCGGCCACTGGTCTTTCTTTGGTCGCACAAGTCCCACCTCGACAGCTTCGTCTTCACACGAGCGATCTACGACAGCAACTTTCGTCCGCAGCCCCTGGTTTTTGCGGGCATCAACATGGCATTTGCCGGGCTCAAGACGCTGGCGAAGCGCTCGGGCGCGATATTCCTGCGCCGCAGTTTCAAAAGGGACGAGATTTATAAGCTCGTTTTTCGGCACTATATCGACTATCTCGTCGGGCAACGGGTGCCTCTTTCGTGGTCGATCGAGGGTACGCGTTCGCGGACGGGCAAGCTTATGCCACCCAAGCTTGGTCTGCTCCAGTGGGTCATCGACTCCTGCCAGCGCGCTTCCTGCGACGATGTTCTGTTCGTGCCCGTTGCGATCAGTTTCGACCAAATCGCCGAGATGGATGACTACGTTGCGATGCAAAAAGGACTGCCCAAGCGGAAGGAGTCCCTGGGCTGGTTCATCAGTTACATCTCAGGAATGAAGATTCGAGTCGGAAAGATCTACCTGCGATTTGGCGAGCCGATCGAGATTGCAGATTCCATGACTGCCTCTGAGGCGACGAATGGAGCAGGCGACAATCCCGAAGAGCTACAGGTGCAGCAGGTGGCATTCGAAGTCATGAGCCGCATCGAACACGCGACCCCAATAACGACAACTGACCTGGTCACGATGGTCTTGCTGGGCGCGAATGGAATTGCGCTGACCGAAAACCAGATTCGGGCCCATGCACAGGAAATCATTCACCTGATCGAGGCCAGAGGCTTGCCGACTGCCGGCGACCTCGTCGCCGAAAGCAGTTCGGGCCTCGGGTCCGCGCTCGCGCTCATGTCCAGCACCGGCTTGCTGCATTGCTTTGCCGACGGCAATGTCCCGGTTTATCGCGTAACGCCGGGGAACGAGCTTGCGGCAGCGTACTACCGCAACACGATCATCCATTACTTCCTGAGCAGTGCAATTGCTGAACTCGCCGTCGCGTCGTTGTGTGGCGAGAACGAGTCGGAAGACTCGCTGCATACAAAGGCCCTGGAGTTGCGTGACTTGTTGAAATTCGAATTCTTCTTCAAGACCAAGGCTGATTTCCTGGCAGATACTGACTGGTTTCTTGACCGACGCTATTGCGACTGGAGTGCCGCGCTCGCGAGCCCTAAGCCTGCGGCAGACATATTGTTCGAAAAACGGGCACCGCTGTTCGGTCACAGCATCATGCGGTCCTTTCTCGAGTCTTACCAGGTTATGGCGCGAGTACTGTCGAACCATCCGGAACACGAATTTGATGACGACGCCGAGTTTATAGACGACTGCATGAAACAGGGTGAAGAGCTGTTATTGCGAAAGCAGATCGACACCGCTTCCGCGCTATCAGAGCCATTGTTCGCAACGGCAGCCAGGCTTGCGCATTACCGCGGCCTGATGACGGGTGAACTCGATGACCTGGTTGCGAGACGCAAACAATTTGCCGCGGAAATAGGAGCGGCTGTACGGGCGGTCAGACTGCTGCAGAATCACTACAACAAGCGCCAGGACCTGACATGCGACAGCACCTGACGCGTTCTTCGACGAACAAGCCCGCTAGCCGGTGCCGAGCGATCCAGGCAGCAATCGACCGGACTGGTCTCCCTCAGTACTTCTTCAGGTCACCCAGTTCCGCCTTTTGCTTTTCGACCATTGCTGCGACATCTGCCAGGAGTTGTTTTGCATCGTAGACGATACCGTCCTTGATCGTATACCTAACTCCACCGACCCGACCGGGTTGTCCCGTAGAGTCGTCAAGCTTGACGGCGCCGGTGCCGTACAGAACTTTGAAGTTCTCCAGCGGGTTTTCTTCGACAATGATGAGGTCGGCAAGCATGCCTTCCCGAACAACGCCAAATTCTATCGGCTTGCCACTCGGGTTCATAAGTTCCTCGGCACCGTGCATGGTCGCGGCGCGAACAACCTCGAGGGGATGGAAGCCGGCTTCCTGGAGCATTTCCATTTCGAGTATCGTGCCGAATCCGTAAAGCTGGTAGATGAACCCGGAGTCAGATCCAACCGTCACCCGACCGCCACGATTCTTGTAGTCGTTCAGAAACTGCATCCAGACGCGATAGAAATTCCGCCAGGCGGTCTCGTCTTCGGCCGTCCAGTAGAACCAGTAGGCACCGTGGCTCTCGCGACTCGGCGTGTAGAAATCCCACTGCGTCGGCAGCGTGTAGACGTCATGCCAGTCTGCATTGCGCGCGCGCATTACGTCGCGGCCGGCCGAGTAAATCGTCATCGTGGGATTGATTGTGAAATCAAGCGCAAGAAACTCATCGAGCAATGCATTCCATTTATCCGAACCACGGCCGGCAATCAGGTTCCATTGTCGAGCGACCTGTCCGAAGCGGTGTTGTTCGTTGTTGTAGTTCATGTCCACCGGCCAGGGCTGGACATCGTTGTTCTCGTACATAGCCTCGAACAGGCCGTAGTAGTGTGTCAGGGAACCGAGCCCCAGCCGCGCCGCATCCTGGGCATTCATCTGGGCGACCCCCATCTGTCCGAGATGCGCTACGGAACCCAGCTTGCGCGCCTGCGCCTCGTCGAGCAGCGCTTGCATGATTTCGGGGCGATACGCGCCGAGCTTCAGTCCATCGGCTCCGGCTTTGGCAGCATAGCGAACCCAGTCCCGCGCTTCGTCGGGCGTCAGGATCTTCTTGTCCTCATATTGCTCGCCAGATCCCAACCGGTGATAGGAGAAAATCCGCGGCGCGGTTATTTCATTCCTGGCGCTGCGGCGTTTCTCGTTGAGCGAGAATTCCATCGCGCCGCTGGGTACGCCGCGCACCGTGGTGATCCCGTGCCCCAACCACAACTTGTAGGTGTACTCGGCTTCCGGGGCTTTTGTAGATCCGCCGGTGTGCGTATGCGTGTCCACGATGCCCGGCATTACGTAGGCGCCATGGGCGTCGATTTCCCGGGTCGCGTCACCCGGCCGGTCCTCAGGGTCAATCTCGAGCCCCGGGTAGCCGACGCTGACAACCTCCGAGATCCGATTGCCCTCGACAACGATGTCTACCGGCCCGATCGGTGGAGCGCCCGTGCCGTCGATAAGCGTCGCCCCCCTGATAACCAGTCGCTCAAAGGGACCTTCGCCTTCGCTGCGATCCGGTGCCGGGATCATGCTCGGCGGGTCATCCTGGGCAAGTGCCGGCAGTGCGATGGCGGCAATGATGATTCCGGCGATGACGCGCCGTGTTGTTATTCTTCTCACGTGCAATCTCCCCATTAGGATTCGACTCACCAGGTACGACGCAAGGTCGCAAACACGTTGCGCCCCGGGGCATCGATACCGGACCCATGTACCCGGTACTGTCGGTCGAACAAGTTATCAACACCGAGCGTGACTTGCCAATCAGCGTTGGCCCAGTTCGCGCTCGCGCCCAATACGCCCCAACCCGGTGTTCCCAACGGATCGACGCGTGGGTCGCGAATATCGCGGGCGCTCAATCGATCCTGGCCAGTAGCGGCGACAAGCCAGGTCTCGAAGCGCCATTGCTCGCCGGGTGCGTAGTCCAGCACGATTCGACCGTTGAGCGGAGGTACGCGATCGGCTGGTTCTGTCTCGTCCCCAAGACGTTGTTCGCCATACGTGTAATTGAGTACCGCACTTATGCTGACGACGTCTGTCAGGTTCGCATTGAAGCCTGTCTCGATACCCCGGATCGTTGATGTAGCCGCATTCACGCTCTGAACGATATCGCGACCATCCGGTGTCACGTTGCCCATTGAAACAGAGACGATCCGATCGGTGTAGCGCAGCGAGAACACCAGGAACTCGAATTGCCAGCGATCGGATCCACGCCGCAACCCCAGGTCGCCATGCGTGACCTGTTCTGAATCGAGACTCGTGTTGGGGATGTTGAATCGATTGCCCGGCCGACTTCCCAGCGTGCCGAGATCGGCAATATTGGGCGCCCGGAAACCGGCACCGGCATTGGCCGTAAGTTGCCAGGTGTCGGACAGGTCGTAGACCCATCCAAGATCGCCACTCAGTCTGCCCGGCGTGATCGTCGTTCCGTCGGGCAGGTCGATCCGAACATCGGTGTAGCGAACACCGGCATTGATGGCATGTCGGTCTGCTACGCTCCACTGCACATTGCCGAACAGCCCTGCCTGACCGACCGTCGAGCCGTCAGGAAAGCGGGGTGCAAGCTCAATGATCGAATCGTCGCTGATGTCCTGGCTAAACCGGCTACTGCGGACCTCGTCGTGATAAACGTCGACGCCGGTAATCCACCACAAAGCTCCGGCCTCACCCGATGCGCTAACCGTCACACCGTATAAATCGCTGCTGTTGTCTTCCAGGCGGCGATCGGTGGCACCAAAGTCGCGAGTGCTGCGGTCGTCGACGATCCGCTGCCACGCCGCGTCGATCTTCCAGTCAATTCCGGATGCCGTGATGTGATCATGCTGGAAATGAACAAACGTCCTCTGATTTGGAGCGAACACGAACTCGGATGACGACGGTTCCGTCTGTCCGAAGCCTGGGACGAGTTCATCAATGCGGGGTGTCTCGGGTTGTTCAAGATAATGCAGGTCCAATAGCCACGAGCGCTCGTCAGAGGGAATGCCACGAACGACAGCTCGCAACGCCTTTGCCTCGTAGCCGCTCGGCGCTATGCGTTCGCCGCCACCAATACGTCTATCGCCGGTCTCCAGGTATTCCGCACTAAACGAGGCCGCCAGGCTTCGAGTGCCCACGTCGATTGTCGCGCGCAAGGATTTCTGCAATTCGGCCGTATCGAATCCGGCAATTACATCCCCCGCGTAGCCGATTTCGTCTGAGTCAAACTCCGGCAGGCGGGACACCGATTGCACAACACCGCCCACGGCCTCGCTGCCATACAGCGACGCCGGCGTACCCCGTACTACTTCGAGGCGTTTGACCGAGGACGCCGGGACCAGGGCAAACCAGGGCGTCGGCGCGGTGCGAAAGATCGCGTTGCTGAGGCGCATGCCGTCCACAAGGTGAAGCACGGCCGATCCCTTGAGTCCGCGGATGATCACGGCCCCCTGACCAGGCGTTGTCTGCTGCAAGTTGACGCCAACCTGGGAGGCCAGGGCATCGGTAACGAGTTTGTGACTCGCTACCTCTTCACCGTCGATCGTCGTGACTGCTGCCGAGACTTCCTCGACGGTCGCGGGTCGTCGCGTTGCGAGAACCGTTATCTCGTCAAGCGGCTCATCGCTTGCATAGGCAGGTAGCGCAACCGCCAGCAGCGGTATCAGTGTGGGCATTTTTCGGGACATTTACTGGATCTGGCAGGCGGGGGGTAGAGGGTTGGTACCGTTCCATTTAGGTGCGGAGTGTGACACAAAATCAGCGGCATGAAGTGTTCCATCCTGTCTTTCGAACCAATCGACAAGGACATCCCGGGTGGTCGGCATGTCGTAACGGAGCTTGAATCCTCCTGGCGGGATGGCAGGCGTCAGGATGTCATCGCCCCCGAGTGCAAGAAAGTCATTGGCTATGACCCGGACGCGGTCTTCATCCCTGATCTCGCGCCCATCGTTGAGCCGCATCTTGACCTGCATGCCTGATTCGTCGCACGTCACGAAGACCCGCATTCCGGCGAAACCGGCTTTGCGGGAAATGGCGGCTTTACGCGCGATGATTCTGCGGAGGTCCTCACCCGATATCTCGTGAATTGAGACGATGTTGTCGAATGGGAACATCTCGTATACGGCGCCGTACTCCAATTCACCGGCGGGAAGGCCATTTCGGATGCCACCGAAAACATTGTGTATGGCGATGTCAGCGTCGAACGAGTCGAGTAACGCCTCTGTGAACAGGTTCGATATCGCCGATTCGATATCGGGCTCCAGATCGAAGGGTTCCGCCAGGCGGACGCCGAGCTTGCGCTCTTTTAGTTCGACGGCTCGAGCACGGGCCGCCTCTGCGATGCGTACAACCTCCGGGTTCGGGGTCAGCTCGTGATCTTCGTATACTTCAGCCATATCGACGGTATTTCCTTGCGGCGGGAATACTTTACGACCGATAGTCTTCCCGCTCGTTCGGTCGATATAAAAATCGGCTCGGCCAAAGGTGTGGATCTTCGACTTGTTGGACGTAATCGAAATTCCATTAACCACGTGTGCGATCGGATTGTGGTTGTGGCCCGCAACAATATGGTCGACGAGCCCTGGCTCGAGAGCGTTGGCAACTTGCATGATCTCCGCGTTCATTGCGCACGACGACGGGTCGTTCGGATCCGAAAAATCCTCGCAACGTCCGCCTGCATGCGCAGCAACGATGATCAGCGTTGCGCCGCTGTCCCTGAGTTGCCGGGCTTCTCGCGTTATCGCGTCGGCAAGTGGCTCGATATCGAGCCCGGTCGTATTGGCCGCGATCGTCGTCACCAATGCATGCGAAGTCATGACACCGATTATTCCGACCTTGATACCGGCGGATTCGATCATCACTGACGGCCGCACTCGTTCCCATTGAACCGGCTGCCCCGTGGATGTGTCCAGCAGGTTTGCCGCGAGCATCGGAAATTGCGCCTCGGTAATACGCTTTTTCAGCGCGCCCCGCGGGTCGTCCGTCGCGTCGACAGGAATCGACTTAGGACCTTCGGGCCCGAAATCGAATTCATGATTGCCAATAGTCGCGGCCGTCACGCCTATTTCGTTGTAGACCTGCACCACGGCGGCACCCTCGGACAAATTGGATTCGAGTGTGCCTTGCCACATGTCGCCGGCATCGATGAGCAACACGTCACCGCCGTCTGATTTTCGGGCCTCGCGGAGTGCGTCGACGCGTGCCGAGAAAGAGACCAATCCTCCCAGGTCGCCTTCAGCGGTCATGGCACCGTGCACGTCATTGGTACCGATGATCGAAATCGCGACCACATCCTGCGCTTCCGGGCCCGGCGAGCAGGCCGCAAACAGAACTGTAAGCAGGATGGTCGAAAGGATGTGGAAACGAGGCATTTACGAAGCGTCTTCCTGATTTAAGGGGTGATTATTGTAACGTGTAGCGAATCTGGCGCGAAATACGATATTGCACCGGCACCATGTGCGTATGATCGGTCTTATGGATGCCAAAAACCTCATGCCGGAGTACAGCGTTACCGAAGAGATCATCAACGCCCTGACTCACGGCGTCGGCGTCATTCTCAGTATCGTCGGTTTGTCCTGGATGTTGTATATCTCCGTCGTCGCGGCCGATCCGTGGCGAATTGCAGCCAGTGCGATCTACGGCTTGACCCTGATTTCGCTGTTTCTCGCATCAACCGTGTATCACTCGATGTACGAATCGCGGCACCGCTCGATCTTTAAGCTGCTCGATCACTGCGCAATCTACCTGCTGATAGCCGGCACCTACACGCCATTCCTGCTGGTTGCGATGCGCTCAGACACCGGGTGGTGGCTGTTCGGCACGATCTGGGCACTGGCAACGGCCGGTATTATCAAGAAACTCTGGTTTGGCCACCGGTTTCCCAAAGTCGCGTTGGCCAGTTACCTGGCGATGGGCTGGTTGATTGTTGTTGCCGCACCGCAAATGGCCGACGCGATCGGTCCGAACGGCATGGCATGGCTCATCGCAGGCGGCCTCTGCTATTCAATTGGCGCGATCTTCTACGCCATCAGACGCATACCCTTCAATCACGCCGTTTGGCACGTGTTTGTTCTTGGTGGCGGTATCTGCCACTTCCTCAGCATCGTCTGGTACGTCTTGCCTAGTTGAACACGTCGAAGATATGGCTGTACTTCAGGATGAACTCGCGCCCCGTCGGCAATCCGCCATCGGCCTGCTCATCGACCTCGTTGTAGACCAGGAAAAACCCGGAGTTCGCATTGCGCAGCCAGGAGAAGCGGAGGTTGGTGCCGAGCCGCTCATTCGTGTCGTTGTACTGCACGAGTGCCTGTAGCTGGATCTTCGGCGAAAACGAATAGGACAGCCTCAGGCGAGCGAGATTGGCCGTGAACTGACCATTGGGGTAGGGCAGGTCGTAGTCGTTGTAATTGATGGAAAGCTCGGAGCGAAACGTCTCGCCAATGCGGTAATTGACCGTCGGCGCTAACGAGATGCGGTCGCCACCGAACCGGCCACCGACGACTGTGCGCAGGCTGAAGCTCAAGGGTTTGGATTGATTGGTGAAGTAGACCAGTGCCAGTTCGCCATGGTCGTAGGTTCCGGGCGGTACGATGACACCCGGCACGATCTGGAAGGGTTCGAGTACGCCGGCACGCGTCAGGTTGTAGCCAGTGTGAAATTCGGCACTGGATTTCCATTCCCAGTGTATGTCCATATGCAAAATGCCCGTTTCCTGGAAACCGTCGAATTTCCAGTAGCCGTTGTAAGATACATGGGGACGTATCTCGAGCAATCCCCACAAGTCTTCCGGCCGAATACGGCGCATAAGAAACGCCGATAATTTCTTGTACTCTCTTCGCGCGAGGAACCCAACCTCCGGATTGAAATCTTCGCCGACCTCCGTGTAAGAAGCATTCGCCGCCCACTTGACGGCGTTGTAGTCGGCCTTGAACGAGAACGCGTCGTCCCGCCCCGTTAAAGCCGGCGTCTCCGTTCTCGCAACCCAGCCCTGCAGCAGCACGTTGTCGCCGATACCCCAGCGACCGTCCACGGCATAGGTCTTGTTGCTGTCCAGGTCTGCTGGCAAAAGATAGGAACCGTCACCTTCACGGCCAACGAAAATGGCCCCGAGGGAGGACCGATTCGGTAATTCCTGGCTGACGCGCGCGACCGAAAAGGCGTTACCGGGAGCGAGGTCATCGACCGCCTCCGTACGCATATAGATCAGGCCCACGTTTGTCGTTTCACCGATCTTGCCCGACAGGCGTGCGCCGCCTTCGACGGGAATGGGTGTGCCATCGCCCGCAATTCCGATGCGCCGACTGAAAAACATCTCGACCTCTTCGCCATTGCCCACTGCAAACTGGCCGGCGTTCTCGAGGAAGAACGGCCGCTTCTCCGGGAAGAACAGGTTAAAGCGGTCAAGGTTCAATTGTATTTCGTCGGCTTCTACCTGTGCGAAGTCGGTGTTGTAGGTCAGGTCCAGTGTCAGGCTTGGCGTGACTGAGTACTTGATGTCGAAACCGAAGTCGCTGTCGGATTCGCTCCCTTCCGCGTCTCCGTTGTCTCGCCACTGACCCAACACGTATGGCGTGATCTGCAGGTTCCGCTGCGGTGGCGGAGCGATGTCGTGAAGTGTGCCTGCCTCCGAGATGCGGTAGAGGTTTCGATTGCGTTCGAGCGGTGCCCAATAGGCAATTTCATTGTTGCGTCGGATATTCCGCTGAAAATTGATTCCCCAGTCCTGCACATCGCCGCGGCCGTAACGCAATGTATGAAACGGGATGCGGAACTCCGCGCTCCAGCCAACATCCGTGATCTTCGAGCTAACGGTCCAGGTACCGTCCCAGTTCAGGTTGAACGCACCGCCGCCGGACCCGAAGTCGTCCCCGGCGCCTTCTTTGATGACTTGCCCGTCATACTCGATACCCGCTGCGTTCGTGCCAAAAACATAACCGTTCTGGCGATCGAGCAGGCCGTCAATCACGAAGAGAAACGCATCGGTGTCATTAAGACTCGAGTCGCGGCGACTGTCTGTAACGATGATTCCGTCCGGGTCATCGTCAAACGCCATGACGCCGATATACAACGCATCGTCGGTGAAGCCAACGTAAACCTCGGTCTTCTGCGTCGCCGCCATGCCGTCGTTCGGTTGGACCTGCCAGAACCCGGTGGTAGGAACCGCACCTTCCCAGGCCACGTCATTCGTGATTGTCCCGTCAACGACAGGTGCAGAATCGAGCTGCGTGGCCGTATGCGACGGAGGGACCCGTGGCTCGTCGGAATCTTGTGCGATTCCTGTTGTCGTCACTGCGAGGGCTGCGGCCAGGAAGACAATACGGTTCACGAGACGAATCCAGAGTAATAAAGCGGTGGAGCAGTTACGAGAGGCTAGCGAGCAGGGGAAATAATGTATGTACGTAGATTATCCAGTTGAGAAGCGGAGGATAACGACGAACGAGAGCGTTACTATGTCGATCAATACGTCGGCACGTGTGCCGGGAAAGCCGGGTGGGAACATGGACTTGCTAGCTGGGTTGGGCGGAATTGATCACGCATTATACGTGATCGTACTCGGGAGCTTCCTCGCGGCCGTCTGCAATGCCGTGTTTGCCAACGGTGGTGCAATGATCATCCTGGCGATAACGAGCACTGTCTTGCCCGTTGCTGCGATAGTCCCGATTCACTCGACGCTGCTTATCGGCTCGACGGCGTCTCGAGCGATCGTGTTTCGACATTACATCGATTGGCGCATCGCGAGTCCTTTCCTCATTGGCAGCGCTGCGGCTGTGGCAATTGCCGCACGCATCTATGTCGAACTGCCGGAGTCCATTATTGCCGCGGCTATCGGTGTTGTGATGCTGGTTGCCATTTGGTTGCCGGCGATTCGCTGGCGGCCGAAGCTACGTCATCCCTGGGCAATCGTTGGTTTTATTCACTCATTTTTCTCCACGCTGTTCGCCTATGGTGCGCTGTTGCACGCGGTCATTCTCCACACGGGTCTCAGGCGCAGGGCTGTCGTTGGCACTATGGCGGCGTGCCTGACGGGCATGGGGTTTTTCAAAATCGCGGGCTATGCGTGGCACGGTTTCGATTATTCGCCTTTTCTTCAAATTATCGTCTTCTCGATAATCGCTGCGTTTATCGGAACCTGGATCGGCAAGCTATTGATCGAACGAGTATCCGAAACCCTGTTCCGCTCGGTGTTTCGTCTTCTCGTGACCGCGATGGGCCTGCGGATGCTCTACGTGGCATTTGCCGGTACAGGCGGCGTGTAAACTGGCCTAGAGTACCTCTCGTAGAAACGCCTGCATGCTGGTGGAACTGGCAGAGTCCCATGGGAAGTAGGCTTGCGGATGTGTTGAACCGGCACGGACCTCGAGGTCCCGGGCTTCTGCCATCAGACGAATCTGGTCGATCGTCACACGGTAGTAGCCATCGGTGGCAGACGCCACAGGCTTGACGTAAGCAGACTCGGACAGGCCAATCGATTCGGGGGTCCAGCCATTGACTTCAAGACTCAGCGGCTCGCCATCAGCGAACACGACGACCGTTTCAAAATCGTTCATCTGCGAACTGCGGGTCGTTGTATCGGAGCTAGCCCAGACCCCGAGCCAGATGAAGTAGTTCCGTTCGCCCATATTGTTGACCTCGATCGGGCCAAGGTAGACATAGTCCTTGGCATACGCTGCCTGCGCCGAGCGGTCCCGATAGAAGATCAAGGGCTTCGTCGCGCTGGTGACCGTCACACCGGTCAGTGGATCGAGTCGGTCGGAAACAAGCGCGGTTGTGCTACCGCACGCAACTAACAGCAGGGCAACAGCCAGGGGCGGGATGATGCGATTATTGATTCGTTTCGTTTTGGACATGGCCGGCCACTCAGTAATACAGCATGTAGCCAAGATTGATGAAATAGGACTCCTGGTCAAGGCTGGTGTCGGCCATGTCCCGGCTGGAGAATCGTTTTCCGGCCTCAAGGTCGACACGACCTCGTCGTCCGATGCGGTACTGCAGTCGAATTCCCGGTGTGTAGATCCACTGCGTGCTCTGATCAGAGTTGATCTCACGGTAGTCGACCCGGAGCCTGGGATTAATCCGCCATGACCGGCCGATCGGGAAGCGGGAATCAAGATTGATTGTGTATACATTTGCCGAATCTGACTGCGCGTACCGTAGTCCCACAATGCCTACATCGCCTTCCTTGAACAGGCTCGTCGCAATCAGGTCAGCTGAGAAGTAGCCATATTCTGATTCGGGCACAGCCGGCGCGCTGCCGGCGGCCGGAATCGCTTCAACGACTGCGAAGTTCGCGCTTAGATTGAACTGCAGCCTGGGTGACAGGGGCCGCGACAATCCGAGTGTTGCACTGGAAGTCGTGGCCGAACGGTCGAGTGCCTGCTGTCGAAGTTCGCTTTCGGTCATGCTGGTCGTGAGCAGCGAGAAATCCTGATCCGTCTGTCCGAGCAGCGCATTGCCAAGACTGAGGAATGGGCTGCGGCGATGGTCCAGCACCCCCGTGATTGTGAGTCTGCTCGGCAGACGCCAGCTTCCCTGCAGAAACGCATTGCCGAGTTCGCTGAACGCCGTATCGTAGTTAACGGAACCCCACAGGGATTTTGTCTCCCCAAAATAGCGCAGCTCGGTGCCGACGACCTGTCTGTCTGTCAGGTCGTCGATGTCCTGCTGCAGGAAGAAGATGCCAAGTTCGAGGTCCTCGCTAAATGGAACGAAATTGGAACTGACTCCATAGAAGAGCCGCGACTGGGTCGCCGACTGGGAGGTGGAGAAGACGGGTTCACCGGCGACCGCATCGAAGCGGACTCTGTCGTTCAGCGAGTAGGTGACATTCAGGCCATCAAAACGGCCGAGAACACCGCCCGTATTTCGGGTCTGGCGACCTAAACGTCCACGCAGGCGTGTGCGCGTATCGAGAAGGTCCGCATAGAAATACGACAGTCGAAGATCGTCGCCTGATGAGCCTTGGCCTTCATCCTTGAGGTCGTATCGATGGCCGGCGGTCAGGCGTGTTGAGAAGTCGAATCGTGTACCTCTCCGCCGTCCATCAAATGTGAAATCGGTATACAACGATGATTGATTGACGATTTCGTCCTGAGCGTCCGGCTGATTTACATCACGACGATAGTACTGGGACCAGAACGTCCGCATTTTCCAGGGGCTACTCTTGGGCTTCCCGCCTTGCTGCGCCTGGCCGGTGCCAGCCGCGCCACTTGTACTGCCGGAACTGGCGAGCAGAGCCGTTAGTCGCTGGCGCACGCGTTCCGCATCATCCCCTTCCGGATAGACAGCGAGATAGCGTTCATACTCAGCCTTGGCGTGTGCAATTTGTCCGTTGCGCTCTCGCGCCAGCGCAAGATACTCCTGCGCTTCGCGATGATTCGGGTTGCCAGGTTGCTGCAGGACCTTGGTGTAGATCTGAATAGCTCTTGATATCTCACCACGTGTCATCGCAAGCCGCGCATCGTGCATCAGGTCACCGGAATTGCCGGCATTGCCGGAATCGCCGGTCGTCGCAGTCACGCCCGCAACCTCTGCCACCGCCGTTATTTCCGGCGCAGGCAGCGCTTCTGCGGCCGTGCTTTCGCGATCGATCCAGGCCGTTGGATATTGAGCCCGCAGCTGGCGCAGAACCTGCGACGCCTCTTCCGCAGAGGCAAAGTACCCGACGCGCATGCGATACCAGGTTTGTCCGTCGATCTGAGCTTCACTAATAAATAGTTTCTGGTCCTTCTGAAGCGTCATTACAGGAATGTCGGCGGTTGCCGGGTAACGTTGCGAGGACTCCAGGTTGATCACAAATCGTGCCGCTTCAGCCGCCGGGCGTTGTACCTGCCGGCCAGGTGTCGCGGCGGTCGAAGCAGCCTGCGTTTCGTCGGAACGGTCACGCAGTACTCGCACAACGATCACATCGCTGTTCCGCCCGCCCGATACAAGAACGTTGACATCATCCGCGAAGCCCAGGTGCAGGAACTTCGTACCTGGCGCCCTGCCGTCATATTCCACATGCACAAGGTCGGCGTCGTCCGCCGCTTGCGGTCGGAACATCTCCTGGGTGTCGGCCATCGAAGGGGGGACGCCGCGACAGATCGAGGTTGCTTCCAGGTGAATGCGAACCGCATCTGTTTTCCCGGCGGGATCGTGACCCGCATACACGACGTCGCAACTGAACCGAATCGTGATCTCGGAATAGACATCCCCACGGCTAATATCAGTCGTGGCAATAAAGCCCGACGCGGCGTGTCCACCCTGGAATGCCAGGAGGAGCATGGCCATGGTGGCCAGCCGGGCGAAGCATTTTTGACAGGCAGGTCTCATCTACCACTCATTCGCACTTATGCTATGGCAACCGCTGTCTGCGCAGTTGCGATCGTTGTCGATGCCGCGGTGGTCGTCGACGCCGGGTCGATAGTCCGGGAAGTGGCAACCGGCGCAATCCGGTAGATACTGTGGCGACGGCCAATTGACGGGCTCTGAATTGCCCTGGTGACAGCGGGTGCAAGCAAAATTGCCTTGATGGTCGAGCGGCTCGTAGGTCAGGCCGACGTGCTGGTAGATGTGTGGAAGCCAGCCGTTGGTCATGTGGCAGACATTGCACTCCCGGTTTGTTACGAAGTGCCCGGTATTCTTGCCGGTCGCCGTGTTGCCGTCATGGCAGGACGAACAGGTACCAAGTACCTGGGTATGATCGACGGTTGTCGCCGGAGTCCAAACCGTGGTTGAGTGGCAGTCCTCACATACGTCTGTCGTCAACATATGGGTTGGGTGTTTGCCCGTCGCGTCGGTGCCGTTGTGGCAACTGATGCAGTTGCTCGTAATGTTCACGTGATCGAAGTTGGCGGGAATCCAGGCAACGGTCGTGTGGCAGTCGTCGCAGTTGTCACCGCTCGTGATGTGAGTTGGGTGCTTGCCGGTCGCCGTGTTGCCGTCGTGGCAGGAGACGCAGGTCCCGAGTACCGCGGTGTGGTCGACGGTGTCGGCGGGTGCCCAGGCCACGTTGTTGTGACAATCCTCGCAAATATCGGTCGTTGATATATGCGTCGGATGCTTGCCCGTCGCGTCTGTGCCGTTGTGGCAACTGATGCAGTTGTTCGTAATGTTTACGTGATCGAAGTTCGCCGGAATCCAGGCAACCGTCGTGTGGCAGTCGTCGCAGTTGTCACCGCTCGTGATGTGAGTTGGGTGCTTGCCGGTCGCCGTGTTGCCGTCGTGGCAGGAGAGGCAGGTCCCGAGTACCGCGGTGTGGTCGACGGTGTCGGCGGGTGTCCAGGCCACGTTGTTGTGACAATCCTCGCAAATATCGGTCGTTGATATATGCGTCGGGTGTTTGCCTGTCGCGTCTGTGCCGTTATGGCAACTGATGCAGTTGTTCGTAATGTTTACGTGATCGAAGTTGGCGGGAATCCAGGCAACGGTCGTGTGGCAGTCGTCGCAGTTGTCACCGCTCGTGATGTGGGTTGGGTGCTTGCCGGTCGCCGTGTTGCCGTCGTGGCAGGAGAGGCAGGTCCCGAGTACCGCGGTGTGGTCGACGGTGTCGGCGGGTGCCCAGGCCACGTTGTTGTGACAATCCTCGCAAATATCGGTCGTTGATATATGCGTCGGATGCTTGCCCGTCGCGTCGGTGCCGTTGTGGCAACTGATGCAGTTGTTCGTAATGTTTACGTGATCGAAGTTGGCGGGAATCCAGGCAACGGTTGTGTGGCAGTCGTCACAGTTGTCACCACTGGTAAGGTGGGTTGGGTGCTTGCCGGTCGCGGTGTTGCCGTCATGGCAGGAGAAGCAGGTCCCGAGTACTTGCGTGTGGTCAACCGTGTCGGCGGGTGCGAACGTCACGTTGTTGTGACAGTCCTCGCACACGTTGCTCGTATTGATATGGGTTGGATCCTTGCCGGTTGCCTGGACACCGTCATGACAGTCGATACAGTTTGCGGTAATGCTGCCGTGGTCGAAATTCGCGGGCGACCAGGCAACCGTTGTATGGCAGTCGTCGCAATTGTCGCCGCTCAGAATGTGTGAAGGATGCTTTCCGGTTGCTGTCAGTCCGTCATGACATGTATTGCAGGTCCCGAGCACTTGCGTGTGGTCAACGGCATATACCGGTGACCATGAGGTGCTGCGGTGGCAGTCCTCGCAGATATTCGTTGTACTTACATGCGTGGGGTTCTTGCCAGTGGCGTCGACGCCATTGTGGCAACTGAAGCAATTGCCAGAGATGTTCGCGTGGTCAAAAACAGCCGGTACCCAGAGCGTGCTCGAGTGGCAATCGTCGCAGTTGTCGCTGGAGAGAATATGGCCGGGCGGTTTGCCGGTCGACTGCACTCCGTTGTGGCAAGTACCACAGCTACCGAACACAGCGGTGTGATCCATGTACGCGATGGGGAACCAGGCCGATGTCGTATGGCATGTTTCGCATGCTTGTGCAGATGCAATATGGCCGGGCGGCTTCATTGTCGAGAGAACTGTACCGACCTGGGAGTGACAGCCTGCGCAAGCCGAACGCGTCCCCTCGAAAATTCCACCGGTGTGGCAGCGGTCGCAGTTGACATTCTGGTGTGCGCCATCAAGGTCGAAACCCGTGCTGAAGTGATCAAATTGCTGCTGCGCATGCGAGGGCGACGCGAGCAGCAACACGCTGAGCATGATGGGAATGAGTGTCTTCATTGGATTCGTTGTACCTCCTCGAAGGAGTCGCTCGAATGGCACCGTCCACAATCAAAGCCGAACTCACCGTTGTGAACGTCGTCGGCACGATGGCAATCGTTGCAGCGGGCGCCGAGTCTCATCTGGATATCGAGCGATTGCCGATGGCAGGTTTTGCAGTCAGCATCGCGATGAGCGCCGTAAAGCGGAAATGCCGTCTGACTGTCGTGATCGAAGCGCCACTTCGACCAGTCGACCGGCGAGTGGCAGAGCGCGCAACCGTCGGGAAGGCGGTCGCCGTGAGGGTCTTCGGACGCATGGCACGACACGCAGTCCATTGGCGTATCCCGGAATTTCTGAGTTTCATGACATTCGGTGCAGTCCGTGTCGCTGTGCTTGCCAAGCAACGGGAAACGGGTCAGGCCATGATCAAAGAAGACGTCGTCACTCCACGACTGCTCATTGTGACAGTCCTCGCAGGTATTTCCCTGGGTACCCTCGTGGGGGTCGTCTTCCTCATGGCATAGACCACAGTCGGTAGGGGGCTGAACGTCAAAGACCGGCTCGATATGACAGGCATTGCATTCAATACTGGTGTGCGCACCGCGGAGGGCATGCTGCGTGTCGACATTATGATCGAAAGCAGGTTGCGCCCATGCGTCCGTAACATGACAGGTGTCGCAGCTCTCGCCAAAATGACCGTCGTGATTGTCATCGTCGGCGTGGCAGGAGAAGCAGGTGGTGACCAGCTGGTCGGCAAATGGGTCTTCGCTATGGCAGTCGTCGCACGTGAGCGCCGCGTGCTTCCCGGTGAGATCGAATGTCGTATCGCGAGAGTGATCGAACGAGGTGTCGAGCCACCCGGTTGGCTTGTGGCAGTTGCCGCATTCCGTACCGCTGCGGCCCTCATGCGCATCGTCTCCCTGGTGGCAGCTGTAGCAAGTGGTCGGCGTTTCCAGGAAGGTCTGGTCGGCGTGACAGCCAAGGCAGGCGGCCTCTTCGTGTTTTCCGATAAGGCCGAAACCGGTGGTGTCGTGATCAAACGCAACCTCGACCCAGCCGGCAGGCGAGTGGCAGTCACCGCAGGCGCTGCCCATCGTCTCACCATGAACATTGTCGTTCTCGTGGCAGGCAAAACACTGTGATGGGGCATTGCGATGCTTTTCACCGGACTCATGGCAGTCGCCGCAGGCTGCGTCGGTGTGTTTGCCTGACAACGGGAAGTCTGTGGCCTTGTGCTTGAATGATGCCTCATCGAGCGGCACGATATTCGCGTCCCTGCCTTCGTGGTCGACATGGCAGAACGAGCAGTCGCGCCGCTTTGCATTCCGGTCGATGCCATGAAATCCTGTTTGTGACGATCGGTCTGCGGCGACATCTTCGTGACAATCCATGCACAGTTCGGACTGTTTATCGCGCTCGAAGGCAACGTGGCAGGATTCGCATTCGGACTCGATGTCCGCATGGCCAGAGATAACGTCGCCCGGCATAACCAGTGTTTCCAGCTGCGCCTGTGCAATGTCAAGACTGAAGGTGCCAAACATTAGTAGTAGTCCGGAGAGTAGAGTTTTCCTGCGCATCTGCCCGATTCGCGTTAGTACATGTGGACTGCGAGTACGTGGAAGAGCGCCGAAACAATCATAAGGAGGAATATCGGCAAGTGAAGGATGTGCCAAAGTGCAAACAGGCGTTCGTAGAAGGAAAATTGTGCCACGCGTCCGATGAGTGACATGTAATCACGTATGAATTTCGATGCTGCCCGCGAGAGACGTTTGTAGTCACGTGAAACTATCGAAGAGTTTCGTGCGGCACGCTTTAGCTCGTGGCGGGCAATCAGCAACAGGGAAATGTGGGTGAAGTGATGAGTGAAGGTCCATCGCAGGCTGCGGCCGATGCCGATCGATTGGGTAACTCTGCAACCCTGCAATTCTTCCGCCATCACATCCAGACGCTCGACCAGGTTCGGCATCAAGGTCGCGAGACCGTGACTCTTTTCCAACGAAGCTGACAGATCTCCCTGCAGCTCCCGCAGTGATGTTTTCCTGCCGTAAAGCCCGCGGTGAATACGTGCGTAAAAATGCCGACCGATAATTCCGCTACCAGCAACCAGCAACATGCAGTACAAGGCCACCTGACTGTTAATCGACCCGAGCTGGAAATTGCAGTGGTAGAGAATCAGCAACGGACCAACAAGCCCGAACGCCATATGCATGCGAAACCAGTGCTTGGTCGGTCCGAGAAAATGCAAAATTCGCAGGCGCTTGCGAAACGGGTACAGCAGCAAGGCCAGCATCAACGATCCGCCAATGATTCCCAACCAGTAACCTGCTCCGTATTCGGGAGTCATGAGTCCGAAATCGCGCAGCAGGTAGCCCGCAATAATAAGGAGCGTGAGCAATAAATAGACCTTGGGCTCGCTCACAGTCTTTGTGGTACGTCTGCGTGCCGGCTTCGCCGCCGCTGATAAACCTATAGGCCGCTCAATTACAGTTTCATTCACGAGATGCAGTCCCTTGCGTCTTAGTTGTTTGGCATGAGCTGGCGCATATCGGCGACGAGCTCGATTTCAAAACTGTTGTCACTTAATCCAAGTTCCTTGGCGCGCTCGTAGGCAGCCCATGCTGCCTGACGGTCTCCCAGGTGATCGTGCGACTTGGCGAGAAGTAACCATCCTTTTGCATCGTTCGGGTTTTGAGAAAGTTTGGCTTCAAGCCCGCCAACAAGGCTCGTAACAGATGCCGCTTTTTGGTCAGCCCCGGCGTCGGTCAAGGGCCTGGCCTCGACAGCTGCATGGTTAGACGAGTGTTCCCGGTCTGGCATATCGAAAACGTAGTAGAACGTCGCTGCTACAAACGCGGCCAGGGAAGTTGCCAACACAGTGGGTCTTGAAAGAAAATCCAGAATCATTTTGTGAGACCTTGTTTATTACCTATTCATACACGTGAACCGCTTACGAAAGGTTCCCTCAATACGTAGCTAATTTCCCGTGCATGGCGCACACGAATCCGTAGAAAATTGTCGCCAAATAACGACAGTCCTTGTCCTTTCTGTAGCTGGAAAAAATCGCGCTGGCGAACCGCAAGCGTTGTTGGTCATAATGCACCGCGAACGGCGCCAAAATAAATGAGGTGTTGCACTACCCTGTTTATACGGTCTTCTACCCGTGTCCATTTTGCGACAGTCTTTATCGTCAAGTGACGCGGTACTGTGACCCGGTACGCAATCGACCCACCGCTGTGCTGCTAAAGTGCTTAGCTTCCCGCGAACTGTGTGACTAATGAAATACGCCTGGCTCCTCATTTATCTTCTTCCCATAGTCGCCATTTTCGTATGGTATTTCCGCGCGCGATGGCGCAAGGAAGAGGCGAGCATTCGGGCCGCGGAAGAAGCTATCGAGGCGAGCATGCTGGAGCCGCCGTCACTGCATCCAGTGATCGACCCAGTGAAGTGTATTGGGTGCCGCTCTTGCGTAATGGCCTGTCCTGAGCAGAAAAGCCATCCGGTCCTTGGAATGATTCGCGGTAAATCTCGGCTGATTGCTCCGGCAAATTGTATTGGTCACGGCGCTTGCAAGCACTCATGCCCGGCGGACGCGATCGAACTGGTGTTTGGCACAGCGCGTCGTGGTGTCGACATACCGACCGTGCAACCAAATTTTGAAACCAACATCCCCGGTATCTTTATCGCGGGCGAGCTCGGGGGGATGGGCTTGATTCGCAATGCGATCGAGCAGGGACGCCAGGCACTGGATTCGATCCTGAAACTTAATGGCCTGGGCTCCGGTAACGGCTACGACGTAGCGATTGTCGGTGCGGGGCCGGCCGGCTTTGCGGCATCGCTTGGGGCAATGAAGGCGGGACTTCGATTTGTGACAATCGAGCAGGATTCGCTCGGCGGCACGGTGTCTCATTTCCCGAGGGGAAAGCTCGTCATGACGCAGCCGGCCGTGTTGCCGATTGTCGGGAAGATGAAGTTCACCGAAACGAGCAAGGAGAAATTGCTCGAGTTCTGGCAAGGGGTTGAGACAAAAACCAACCTGAAGATCAATTACCATGAGCGCGTTGAGGAGATCGTCCGTGACAAAGGCGGTCGCAGCTTCAAGGTCGTCACGAACAAAGGACAGTATCCCTGTCGCGCCGTGTTACTGACAATCGGGCGACGAGGAACTCCGAGAACGCTGGGTGTGCCGGGTGAGGAACTCTCGAAAGTGACCTACCGCCTGATCGATCCGACCGAATACGCCGGCCAACACGTGCTGGTTGTTGGCGGCGGCGATAGTGCGCTGGAGGCAGCCCATACAATCGCAGAGCAGCCCGGTTCGACGGTCACACTTTCCTATCGATCCGACGCATTCAGTCGCGCGAAAGCGGCGAACCGCAGCAAGATTGAAGCGCTGGCTGCGGCGCGTCAGATGCGTGTACTAATGAGTTCCAACGTACGCGAGATACATCCAGAGGCTGTCGACATCGAGTTCAAGAACAAGGTGCATAGACTTCCCAACCAGGCAGTGATCATCTGCGCGGGCGGTATTCTTCCCACCGGGTTCCTGAAAGGTATTGGCGTCGAGGTCGAGACCAAGTACGGAACCGCCTGATCAGAGTCCCGGATGTGGGCCCGAGGCGTTCTGGACGCGCATCAATTCGTACTAATACGAAGTGTCATGTGAAGAGTCCGGCGCTAAAGTCAATGGTGCACAATTGTGTGGAGGTGCGCTATGAGTCGCAATATTCTCTGCATTGTCGAATTCGACAAGTACCCGAAACACGTCGTCGCTCGTGCAACGTGGCTGGCGAAGTCGCACAACTGCAACCTGCATTTGCTCGTGAGTGACCCGGTCACTGACCACCTCGGCGACAGCTACGTCTATCTGCTCGAATCCCAGGACCTTGCCGAGGGCATCCGTGCGTCGCAGGGGGAAGCAATCGCGGAATTGATCGCCTTCGCAGAAGAGGCCGGTGTCAGGGTCGAAGCGAACAGATCAGGCGAACGACACGTGGCGGACCTGGTGCGCCGAGAGGCCGACGCGCGTCAGCCGACGTATGTCATCAAAGGTACTCACTACCACACTCCATCAGAGAGGGCGTCGCTGGGAAGCGTGGATTGGGACCTCATCCGCGATCTTGATTATCCACTGTGGTTTGTGAAGCCTGTGGACTGGAAGGATCCGTCGGTGATAGTCGCCGCAGTCGATCCGGTGCACGCGCACGACAAGCCGGCCCACCTCGACATGAGAATCCTCGAGCGTGCTCGCACTATCGCCGACAACAGCGAATCGGCGCTGCTAGTCGTGCACACCTACCAGACACTTGATGAAATCGGTTCGCGGGCCACATGGGCCGTTAAGCCGAGGAGGCTGCCTATTGAGGAACTCAACGAAAAGATCCGAACGGAGCATGACCAGGCGATGAAGCTCCTGGCTGAAAATTGCAGACTTCCGAAGGGGACCGTCCACATGCTGCCAGGTCGGCCCGAAGATATTTTGCCCGCCTTCGCGGACAAAGAGGGTGCAAGCCTGGTCGTGATGGGTGCTTTGGCACGGTCGAAGCTCAAGCAGCGGATTGTCGGGAGTACGGCAGCCCGGGCGCTGGATCACTTCAATTGCGATGTGTTGGTAGCGCACGCAAAGCCCAAGTCCTAGACGACGCCTGCAACCGACAGGGGCTGTTACTCAGGAATAGATGCGCTTCAGCAGCGGCCCCATAGTCTTGGGGCCAACCATGCTCATCGTCGTGATCAGGCCTGCCATCATTGCCCCGGTCACTCCACAGGTCAGGATGTCCTGGCCCGTCAGCCACAGTCCGGGGATTCGCGTCTTCGGTCGCAGCCAGTCCTGTTCCAGGCGCTCGCCAGTGTGTGCGAGACCATAGAGTTCGCCCTCCTGGTAGCCGCCGAACCAGTTGGTCGACAAAGGTGTCGACACTTCATAGTAGTCGACCTTACCGCGAGCCTGGGGGACCTTGTCGTAGAGAACGTCCATGAGTCGTTCACCGAACCGGGCCTTCAGGGCCTCATAATCGTCGCCACGTTTGCCCCAGGTTTCCTCATTCCACTTCGCGAACCACTCGTACGGAGCAGGGGCCACGATCTCGATGGTTGACGTGCCCGGATGCCGGTTTTCGTAGTCCGGATCCTTGGCAGATGGGAAGGAAACGTAGACGACCGGGAAGGGCGCATCGGCGTCTCCCAGGAATCGGTCCACCGCGCCATCGTAGTCCTGCGACGGGTAGATCCAGTAGTTGGTGCGCGGCAGCCCGATCTCTTCCGCCGTGCCCTTCAGCCCGATGTAGACGCCAAGGTGCCCCAGGCTGGGCTCGACCGTCTCCAGTTTGCGGAGGTAACCGTTTTTATTGGCAGTCTCCTCGGGGACCAGGTGGCTGAACGTGTTGTTGACGCCGGCTGAGGAGATGACACAGTCGCATTCGATCACGTGGCCGTCCTGCATGCGCACGCCTGCGACCCTGTTGTCCTCAACGACGATTTCATCCACTTTCGCATACGTGAATACTTCGCCGCCGCCCGCCTGGATCTTCGGAATAATCGTGTCGGCTATGCGCCACGAGCCACCGATCGGGTAGTAACCTCCGTACAGGTAGTGGCGCGCGATCATGGCGTGTGCCATGAAAGGCGAGCGCTTGGGCGGCAGGCCCATGTCGCCCCACTGGCCGCAAAGCGTCGCAATAAGGTTCTCATCATCAGTCAGACCGCTGAGTACCTCCCACGTCGTGCGGCGATACGCGCCGCGCCGCTTCCAGGCCAGCCAGGGACTGATAGCGGCTGCGGCCAGCGGTGGCATGCCACGCCCCATGCCGAACGCGGAGAGGGCGTCTCCCGATCGATCGAGCAGCGCAATGTAGCGGTCAATGGCTTTTTCCTCGTTCGGAAACTGACGAACCAGGTTTTCGCGAAACTCCCGCTTTCCGGCGACGGCGTTATAGACCTTGTCGCCGATATAGAAGCGATCGTACTCATCGTCCATCGGCGCCCATTTCAGGTTTCCGCCCGACAGGTAGTCGAACATCTTGCGCGTCCGTGTCGGCGCGCCAACTTCGCCGATGTAGTGAACGCCAACATCCCACTCGTAGCCGGCGCGTTCGTAGGAGTGTGTGTACCCACCAGCCGTGTAGTGCTGCTCGAGCACGCAGACCTTCTGGCCGAGGTCGGACAGGAGGGCGGCCGTCGTCAATCCGCTCATGCCTGAGCCGATGACGACGGCGTCGTAGTCGGGCGCGAGCCGACCAGGACGATAGCGATAGCCGATGCGCAGTGTGCTTGGGGACATGGTTGCCATGCCGGCTATCTTATATCTAATGTCCTCCGGGGTTCGTGCCTTGTTTGTCTTGCCGGATCAGGCGGACTTTGCGAGCCGCTGCTGCCAGCCCGGGTAAAGACGATCCGCATCGCCAGGGAAGCTTTCGAGGGCGCGTGCGAACTCGTGGTGCTCGCGGGCGAATTCGATCGGATCCGCACCCGTGCGCCAGCACTCTTCGGCCTGCCGCATCGAGCGTGCGCCCGCTGCTGCACCATCGATATGCCCGTAGGAGCCACCGCCCGCCGTCATGACGACATTCGAGTGACCGAGATTCTCGAAGAAGCCCGGAATGCGCAGCGCATTCATGCCGCCCGAGATGATTGGCGTGGTCGGGTTCATGCCAGCCCACTCCTGGTGGAAGTACGGGCCGTCCGCACTATCACGCTCGAGCATGTAGGCGATCAAACGGTCGTCCTGCTCGCCTTCCATCTTGCCGTAGCTCATGGTGCCCGTATGGATACCTGAGGAGCCCTGGATACGGGCCATCTTGCAGTGGACAAAGGCTGTGTAGCCGCGTTGTGTCTGCGGCGAGGTTACAGCGCCATGCCCGGCACGGTGATAGTGCAGGTACTGATTCGGAAAGCGCCGCCGCGCCGTAGTGATCGCCGTCGGTCCGGCCACATAGCCGTCAACGAGGAATGCGACGTGGTCCGCAAGTTCAGCAAATGTCTCGAGAATGAACTCGCCGCGAGCGATCATTTCGAACGGGTCGTCGGCCGTGATGTTGGCCGAGAACAGTTTCGCTTCGCCGGTCTCGTCCTGCACGCGGCGCATGGTGTCGGCGACCAGCGGAATCGTTTCCTTCATCGGCGCAAAGACCTGGTTGCCCTGTGGTTCGTCGTTCTTGATGAAGTCGCCGCCCTGCCAGAATTCGTAGCAGGCATCCGCGAACGGCTTCGGGCGTAATCCGAGTTTGGGCTTGACGATCGTGCCGACGACGAAGCCGCCGTCGGTGTGCGGGCGCCCGAGGACGCGCCACATGTGCGAAATTGTCGTGGCCGGGCCGTCGAACAGCCGCAGGAATTCGGGTGGGAACCAGAAGTCGTAAATCTTGGCGTACTCGACGTCGCCCATGCCCTGGTTGTTGCCAATGGCAAGCGTCAGGAATGACGCGATCATGGCGCGCCCATCCGTAATGTTGCGATCGAACAGATCCACCGGGTAAGCGAGTTTCATGAGCTCCGCGCTCTCGTCGACCTCGTAGACAAGGGCGTCGACGCCGCGTGTGAATGAATCGGTCGTCGAAACCTCGACATTCGTCCCCGTGGAGGACTCGGCCGCGAAATGGGCCGCAGTCTCGACGAAGTTGCCAAACCCCGGTTTGGGTTTCATGTGATACGCGACCAGCACGTGCTCGCCGGCTGCGATCAGTTCGTCTTCTTTCAGGTTCAGGTCGACGTAGCGACTGGATTGGTCAAGTGCCATTGGAATGTCCTTACGGTTAGCTTGAGCGAACGTTACTGCATCGTTTATCATAAGGATATTCAATAATTGTTATCTGAAAGATAAGGAATACTTATGCATCTGACATTGCGACAACTGCAGTGTTTTTCGGCCGTCGCGAAGAACCTCAGCTATACGAAGGCGGCCGAGGAATTGCACCTGACCCAGCCCGCGGTATCGATGCAGATTCGGCAACTCGAGCATCAGGCCGGGCTGGCTTTGACCGAGCAATTCGGGAAACAGGTACACCTGACGGAGGCCGGCAGGGAGGTCTATCGCTACGCTCGCTCGATACTGCAACAGGTTGACGAGATGGACGACGTGCTGGACAAGCTGAAGGGTTTCGCAGGGGGCAGGTTGAAGATCGCGGCCATCTCATCCGCCAATTATTTTGCGCCCAGGCTACTCGGTACGTTCCATCAACGGTTTCCCGACGTCAGTGTCAGCATGGATGTGACGAATCAGAAGGCCGTGCTCAGGCAGGTCCTCGACAATGATGTCGATATGGCGATCATGGGGCAACCGCCCAAGGACTCCCAGGTCGAAGCCATCGCTTTCATGGAGAACCCGCTGGTCATCGTTGCGCCACCGGATCACCGCCTGGCGAAGCGCGCGCGTATTGCGCAGCGCGAACTCGAGAAAGAGATCTTCCTGACTCGAGAGCCCGGCTCGGGCACCCGTGGCGCGATGGAACGGTTCTTCCGGGAGCAGAAACTCAAACTGACCACCGGCATGGGCATGGGCAGCCTGTCGAGTATCAAGCAGGGTGTGCAGGCCGGGCTTGGTCTGGGTTTGCTGCCAAGAGGTGCCGTGCGTGTCGAACTGCAGTTGGGCCACCTGGTCGAGCTGAAGGTCAAGGGCCTGCCAATTCAACGCCATTGGTATGTCGTGCTTCACAAGGGCAAGCGCTTATCGCTTGCAGCAGAAGAATTCAAATCACTGCTGACTGACGAAGCAGTGGATCTCCTCGGGGACTAGGCGGATTTGGCAAGCGGCGGCGCCAGTTCGATAATTGAATCCACCACGCCATCGGCGCCCAACTGGCTTGCAGGGCGCAGAGTGTAACCATAGCTGACGAGAGCCACACGCACGTCCGCCGCACGGGCTACCTTAACGTCAGTTTCGCTGTCACCCACGTATAGCGTTGTTTCAGGCGTCGCCCCGAGTCTCTCAATTACGTGCAGTAATGGGGCCGGATCCGGTTTCCTGGGCAAGCCGGCGCCCGATCCGAGCACGACGTCCACCTTGTCGTGAAGGTCGAAGCTGTCCACGAGCAAGCGGCAAAGATCATCGGGTTTGTTGCTGCAAATCCCGAGCTTGAGACCTGCTGATTTCATGCGCTGGAGGCCCTCAACTACTCCGGTGAAGAGTCTGCTCATGCGATTGCGTTGCGCAATGTACTCGGAATGGAACAGGTCTGTGAGTTGCGCCACGCGGTCGCCGTTATCGGCAACGCCAAGGCGGTCCAGGGCGCGCTCCACCAGCAGGCGCGGCCCACCACCGATCATTAACCGAACGCTGGCAAGATCAACGGGCGGCAAACCCTCGCTTGCAAGCGCTCGCGCCAGCGCTTCGCGAATATCCGCGGCCGTGTCGGCCAGCGTCCCGTCGAGATCGAACACGACCGCCTGTAGTTTCGGGTCGATCATGCGACGAGACGGGTTTCCGTCCGGCTCGATTCGATCATGCGTTTCAGAATCGGCATCAGGATCAGCTCCATCGCGAGCAACATCTTGCCGCCCGGCACGACGATCGTATTGCGTCGGGAAATGAATGAATCCTTGACCATTGACAGCAGGAACGGGAAGTCGATATCGAATTTAGCCGGATCCCGGAAGCGAATCACAACAAAACTTTCGTCGGCCGTTGGAATGTCGCGCGCGATGAACGGATTCGATGTGTCCACCGTCGGCACGCGCTGAAAATTGATATCGGTGCGTGAGAATTGCGGCGTGATGTGCTTCACGTAGTCCTCCATGCGCCGCAGGATTGTCTTGGTCACATCCGTTTCCGCATAGCCGCGCTGGCGCGTGTCCCGATGAATCTTCTGGATCCACTCAAGATTCACGATCGGCACGACGCCGATGAGCAGGTCTGCAAACCGGGCGACATCGCAATCCTCGGTCACCATTGCGCCGTGCAAGCCTTCGTAAAGCAGCATATCGGTCTCGGGCGGCAGTGCCTGCCACTCGGTGAATTCTCCCGAAGGCACGCCGTGCAGCTTCGCTTCATCTTCGTTGTGGATGTAGAAGCGACGTTTTCCGGATCCGGACTCCCCGTATGTCTTGAACAGAGTGCCGAGTTCACAGAGCAGGTTAGCTTCGGGACCGAAGTGCGACACGTTCTCGCCTGTTTCGGCAGCGCGTGCAATCTTACGTCCCATGCTGGCTCGGTCATAGCGATGGAAGCTATCACCTTCGATGATCGTAGCGGCCACATCGAGGCGCCGGAATATGTGTTCGAAGGCCGTCTTGACGGTTGTGGTACCGGCTCCGGACGAACCAGTGACGGCGACTACCGGGTGTTGTTTGGACATGGCTGCACATACCTCTTGTTAGAGAACCCGGTCGATGGCCCGGGTCCGGTCACATGCAAGTTAGCAGCTGGTAAAATAATTAAAACTAAATAATTTTTATATAAACGATAAGGATAACCTTATGCTATTTCTTGAAGACTTTGCCACCCTTCATGACGAAGTCGACATCAAGTAACTCTTCAATGTTCTCAAGCGGTGAATTGTCGACCGCAATAATGTCCGCGAACTTGCCGGTCTCGATCGTGCCAATGGAGTTGGTCATGTCGATCAAGTCAGCCGCGTTGATCGTCGCAGCAATAATCACGTCCATCTCGGACATGCCTGCCTCGACCATCAGAACGGCCTCCTGGGCATTGGTGCCATGCGGGGAAATCCCGCTGTCCGTCCCATACGCGACATTCACGCCGGCCTTGTGTGCTTTTTCGAAGTTGCCGGCCATATCGTTGCCGACGCGAATCGCCTTCTCCTTGACTGCGGGTGCCATGAAATCGGCTTCCAGGGCAAGGGTCGCTACAGTTTTGCCAGCGAGAAGCGTGGGGACAAGGTAGGCGCCGGTTTCCTTGAACAATTTGATCGCGCGCGGGCCCGTATACGTGCCATGTTCGATGCTGGCGACTCCCGCTTCCAGCGCCGAAACAATGCCGTCCTCGTGGTGTGCATGCGATGCAACCTTGCGGCCCATGCGTTCCGCCGCCAAGACGACTTCGCGCAGCTCGTCCATCTCCATCTGCTGCCCGGTGCCGGTTGCGCGTTCGGTCATGACACCACCCGTCGAAGTAATCTTGATCAGGTCCGCGCCGTACTTGATAACGTTGCGGGCCGCACGCCGGCAATCGTATGGGCCGTCGCAAACATTGGGTGAGGTAAACATCTCCATGAGATCGGGGCTTACGCCGCTTACGTCGGCATGGCCACCTGTGATACCGACGCCTCCCGCCGCGACAATGCGCGGGCCGTCAATCCAGCCGTTGTTGATCGCGTCGCGCATGGCGTACATCTCCTGCGACGACGAGCCGACGTCACGCACGGTCGTGAACCCGGCTTTCAACGTATTCATGGCGTAGTAGATGCTGCGCATCTGCATGAGCTGGTCCGACATTTTGAGCGTATCGCGATCGTTGTCCGGCCCCAGCTCGCCCTGCAGATGGACATGCATGTCCATCAGCCCCGGCAGGACAAACTTGTCACGCAGGTCGATAACCGTTGCATCTTCCGCTTCAACAAAACCCTGCTGCACACCCGTGATGCGATCGTCTTCAACAATAATTGTCATGTTCGACGCAGGCGCGTTGCCAGGTATGGCAAGCAGCCTGCCCGCATGAATCAACGTAATGTCCGCGGACGCTGTCCCGGCCAGTAGCGAGAGTAGTACGAATCGCGCAATTGCGGTCGCAAACGGGGCAGGGCGATAATTCATATGGACTTCCCAGGTGTATGGATTCTGTGCGGCATTTGAGTCGCAGCGACGTTACCACAGGCCGCCGCGTCAGTAACTGGCGTAGTAGTTGACCAGGACGGCGACATCGCCTTCATCGAGGAGTCCGATCTTCTCTTCCATTTCGGGCAGCAGGTTTTCGCGAGTGCCGCTCAGGTAGGCTTCCAGCGCGTAGCGCAGGTACTCGGACCGCTGCCCGTGCAGCGGTGGCCCCAACACGTCCGCGACATCGGGATCGTCCGGCGGCAGGTGGCAACGCGCGCAGAGTTTGCGATGCACTTTCTCGCCGATGGCCGCGAGATCCGCGTCGAATTGCTCGTCGACAGAACCACGCGGAAGCGCGCCGTAGTGCTCGGCCAGATCGGCGATGTTCTCATCACTGAGCAAATCCGCCGTATCGCACATGACCGGCTCTTCGAGACATTGGCGCGCGCCATCCTTGTACGCGTACAGGGCTTCTTCGATGTGCACAGCGGGCATCCCGGCAATGATGGGTACGTTGGTTTTGCCGACGCCCGCGCCGTCCTCTGCGTGACAAGACTTGCAGGCCTCGACGATCTCCGGAGCGGCCTGGATGGCGCCCGGCAGGGCGGCGGTCAGGAGGAAAGCGAGAATCGCCGGTGCATTTTTCACCGTAATCAGCTGCATAGCAGGCTCCAAAGTTAATTCAGTAGGCGTATATACTTATCGAGGCGGTGCATGCCACGCTGCCTCCAGCCGTACCTTTTTAGTATATTAGTTTTACGTGATATGCAATGGCGGAGAACCCGTATGTGCTTGGCAGTACCCATGAAAATAACGTCAGTCGATGGTTACCAGTGTACCTGCGAGGCGAAGGGAATCGAACGCGAAGTCAGCCTGTTCATGTTGCAGCACGAAGAGATCGAACCCGGTGATCATGTCCTTGTGCACGTGGGTTACGCCATACAAAAAGTATCTGAACAGGAAGCGGCTGACTCCTGGGAACTGTTTGACCAGGTCCTGGCTGAAGTCTGACCCAAGCAACCGGAGTTTCTCATGTGTGATACCTGTGGATGCAACGTAACACCCGGCAACGAACATCTCGTTACGGCAGGCGGCCATCTGGCGCAGACATCCAGCGGCAACGAGTCGGTCGAAGTCCTCAAGGGCCTGCTCGATGCGAACGATCATCAGGCTGCTCACAATCGTGAGCATTTTGCGCGTCACAAGGCGTTGGCGGTAAACCTGATGTCTTCCCCGGGTGCCGGCAAGACTGCGTTACTTGAAGCAACCGCCGATGCGTTGGCAGGCGAGCTCAGGATCGCTGTCATTGAAGGTGATCTGGAGACCGAAAACGACGCCGAACGTATTCGCCGGAAGGGCGTACCCGCAGTACAGATCAGTACCGGCAGTGCTTGCCACCTCGATGCTCACATGGTGCACACGGCCCTGCACGATCTCGATATTGACGAGGTTGACATTGTGTTCGTCGAAAATGTCGGCAACCTGGTTTGCCCGGCGAGTTTTGATCTTGGGCAACACCTGAATGTCACCTTATTGTCGACACCGGAAGGGCATGACAAGCCGGCCAAGTACCCGGTGATGTTTCGCGCTGCCGATCTCGTGCTGATCACTAAATGTGATCTGCTGCAGGTGCTCGACGATTTTGATCCGGCTTATGCCGAGGAATGCCTGCGACAACTGGCAAGCAGTGCGCCCCTGATGAACATGTCGGCCCGCAAGGGTGACGGCATAGCGCAGTGGCTCGATTGGCTGCGGTCTGAACTCGCGGCGGTTCGGACAGAAGAAGTCGCAAGCGGGGCAGTTTGATGGCAAAACGCGCGGCGAACTGGCTGGAGGAACTTAAAGGGCTGGGAATCGAGAGGCCGCTGCGCATCATGAATGTCTGTGGCGGGCACGAGCGATCAATATCACTCGCGGGTCTGCGCAGCATTATTCCTGACAACGTGGAACTGGTACCAGGGCCCGGCTGCCCGGTTTGCATCTGTCCGGAAGAGGATGTCTACGAGGCGATTCAAATCGCGCTCAACGAGGACGTTACGCTGGTCGCGTTTGGCGACATGCTACGTGTCCCGGTCAATGTTCCCAAGAGCGAGCCACGATCCCTGGAACAGGCAAAGGCGGCAGGTGCTGACATTCGGCCGATCGCCTCACCCACCGAAGCGGTGCGAATTGCGGACGCGGACCCGTCACGACTGGTCGTGTTCTTTGCCGCTGGATTTGAAACGACGACTGCGCCGGTCGCCTCGATGTTGGCTGAAGGCGCGCCCGAAAACCTGCTGGTGCTTCTGTCCGGCAGATTGACCTGGCCTGCGGTTGCAATGCTGCTGGATTCCGGAACGCCCGGCTTCGACGCGCTCGTCGCCCCCGGTCACGTTGCCACGGTAATGGGACCGGAGGAGTGGGAATTCGTCGTCGAGGACCATGACATCCCGGCCGCGGTGGCCGGATTCACACCGGAATCCCTGCTTGCCGCAATGTATTCGGTGATGCGGCAATTGCGAGATGGTCGGCACTTTCTCGATAACTGCTACCCGCAGGTCGTCAGGCCGGGGGGTAATGCGGAGGCACGCCGGCAGATCGACCAGGTCATGGACGTAGTGGATGCGAACTGGCGCGGTATTGGCATCATTCCGAAGTCGGGCTACGCGTTGCGCGAAGCCTATGCCGCGCACGACGCGCGCCTGCGATTCGAGTCCTACGCTGACGACTCCAGGAAGCGCGTTGGCGAGATGCCACCCGGGTGTGACTGCGCCCGGGTAGTACTCGGCAAGATCTACCCGAATCAATGCCGGCTTTACGGCCTCGCGTGTACGCCACGCAAGCCTATCGGTCCATGCATGGTTTCGGATGAGGGTGCCTGCCGTATCTGGTGGTCATCCGGCATGCGCGACAACGAGTGGGAAGGGCGCAAAAAGGACGCCGTCGGTGGCTGAACTCGCCATTCATGTTGGCGAGACAAGCGCGAAGCGGATTCGGCTGCGGGGCCATGTTCAGGGAGTCGGTTTCCGGCCCTTCGTTTATCGCCTGGCGGTCCGGCACGGTGTTGTCGGCCATGTCCAGAACCAGCTTGGCGAAGTCGAGGTCCTGGCGCAGGGCAGTGCAGA
>Ga0316187_10000032_pt1 | contig 77971 bp, 70 predicted proteins | sample CroRivburrow1_MG_FD_204927 | JGI IMG/M metagenome (GOLD analysis project Ga0316187, IMG submission 204927) | Coastal sediment microbial communities from Maine, United States - Cross River worm burrow 1 | ecosystem: Environmental > Aquatic > Marine > Coastal > Sediment | place: USA: Maine...
CTGGAAGGGGGGTCTAGCATGACTTCGTCTCTCGATCGCGAATCCGCATGGCAACTGGTCGAATCGAATGTCCAAGCGACCGGTCTTCGACGCCACATGCTGGCGGTAGAGGCCGCCATGCGCTGGTACGCCACCCGTCTCGAAGAGGACCCCGACCAGTGGGGCCTCGCGGGACTGCTGCATGACTTCGACTGGGAGATCCACCCTACCCTGGAAGACCATCCTGCCAGGGGCATCCCCATCTTGAGAGAGGCCGGCTGTCCAGAAGAGGTACTCCAGGCGATTCTGTCGCACAACACGGCTGGAACCGGCGTCGAGCGACAGCACCGCATGGACTTCGCACTCTTGGCCTGCGACGAGATTACCGGCCTGATCATCGCCGCAGCGCTGATTCGGCCCAGCAAGGACGTGAGGGAGGTCAAACTCAAGTCGGTCAAGAAGCGCTGGAAAGAAAGAAGCTTCGCCGCAGGTGTCAATCGCGAGGAGGTCGACCTGGCAACGAGCGACTTCAGTCGAGCTTGCTTCAACGGCGAGCTGGAGCTGTGGCAGCACGCCGGAAACGTCCTCGCAGCCATGCAGGGTGCTGCTGCTGCACTCGAGTTGGACGGCCGTCTGGCCAGTCCACCTGACCCTAGTTGATCGCGCCGTCTGAACCGGCGACCTGGATATTCCGGAGCTCGACCGTGGAGACCTTCTTCATGGTAGCTACGAAGTCGGGATTGATCATCTCGACAGTGAGCCCGTCGCCCGCGGCACCCCAGTTCTCCTGATCGAAGAAGAGCAGGCCGCCGATCCGACGGAAGTTGTAGAGTTGCCTGAACCTGAGGCCTCCGGGCGATCCCACAAAGCTGTAGGCGAACTGTTCGAGGCGACCCGTCGCCGGATCGAACCAGTAGAGGAACTCGTCCCCGGCATCGGTGCTCGTACCAGGTACGAAGGTCACTTTCACTTTGTGCAAATCGCGCCCTGACCACTTCTCGGGACCGAGATCCTCTTTCAGGACGCTGTCGTCGTTGAGGCGGTACGGCAGGAAACAGAAGTACACCCGGGCCATCGCCCAGTCACGAAGAGCCACATCGTCTTCAGGCGAAACATACATCTCATTATCGTCCTGCCAATGCAGGACGCGATCGTTGCTGACCAAAGCCTCGCGAACACCTCCACGGTAGGGTCCCCTGACGCGGTACTCGTAGCGTCCCGCCTGGACGGCTGCCGAGACTTCATAGCAGCCAGTCTTCGAGCACACTTCGAGGCTGGTCCGATTGTCAAGATAGCGGTCGCCCCCATGGTATTCGATGGCGCGATCGACAACGTCGAGTCGCGCGCTCCCGACCTGCGTAGACTCGGCGAGCTCCCACCCCAGCAACACACTCAGGAACACGCACAGGCCTGCCACGACTACCCTTTTTCGGCTCATCTGAGGATGCTACACCATGACCTGCTGGCGTCCCTGTCGTAGACTTGCCGACAGTGAGGTGAGAAATTGTCCGAATTCGTCTGGCACCCAACTCCTGAGCTCGTCGAGCAGGCCAACGTGACCCACCTGATGCGAAGTCACGGGATCTCGGATGTCGAGACTCTGATGCAGCGATCGATCGATGAGCAGGAGTGGTTCTGGGAAGCCATCGTCGACGATCTGGGGATCGAGTTCGAGACCCCGTTCACTGCGGTCCGAGACACCTCGAAGGGCATCCCCTGGACCGAATGGTACGTCGGCGGGAAGTTGAATCTGACCCAGAACTGCCTATCGCGAGCCTCGAGCAAGACAGACGGGGACCGGGCCTGCCTGGTAGCCGAACACGAGGACGGTACCGTACGGAGCTATTCGTATCGCCAATTCACAGAGCTGGTGAACAGGTGTGCCGCCTCCTTGAGGGCACTCGGGATCGCCAAGGGCGACCGGGTCGGCGCCTATATGCCGATGACCGCCGAAGTCGCCATTCAGATGTTCGCCACCATCCAGATCGGTGCCATCTTCATTCCGATCTTCAGCGGCTTTGCACCGGCAGCTGTCGCCGAGCGGCTCAACGACGCGGGAGCTCGGATTCTGTTCACCGCTACAAGCTCAGCGCGGCGCGGCAAGCCCTTGCCTATCAAGCCGCAAGCTGACGAGGCGGTTGCGGCGGTGCCGACTCTGGAAAAGGTCATCGTGCTCAGGCGGGGTGAGGACGCATTGCCCTGGAATAGCGACCTGGACCTCGATTGGGAGGCCTTCCTCGAGCTCGGCTCCGGCCATTCATCCGAACCAGAGATCGTCGAATCGATGGCTCCGGCATTGATTCTCTACACTTCGGGAACGACTGGGCGGCCCAAAGGGACCGTCCACAGCCATGCTGGCAGTCTCATTCAGATTGCCAAGGAGGTCGGCTACGCCTTCGATATGAAGCCCGCCGATCACTTCTTCTGGCTGACGGATATCGGCTGGATGATGGGGCCCTGGATGCTGATCGGTGGCCTGTTTCACCACGCCACCATCTACCTCTACGAGGGGGCGATCGACTGGCCTGGGGCCGGCCGCCTCTGGGAAATGGTGCAGAATCACCGGATCTCGACCCTGGGAATCTCTCCTACTGCGATTCGCCTTCTTCAACGCGCTGGTGACGGGGTGCCAGCCAGCCACGATCTGAGGAGCTTGCGTATCCTCGGATCCACCGGCGAACCTTGGGACGAAGACTCATGGACCTGGTTCTTCGAGACCATCGGTCAGAAACGCTGCCCCATCATCAACATCTCCGGCGGCACGGACCTCATCGGTTGTTTCCTGTCGCCGCTGCCGGTGCATTCGCTCAAAGCCTGTAGCCTGGTCGGACCCGGCCTGGGGATGGCGGTTGATGTCTGGAACGAGAACGGAGCGCCAATTCGAGAGGAAGTCGGCTATCTGGTCGCAACCGAACCAGCGCCCTCGATGACTCGGGGGCTCTGGCGGGACCCGGGGCGCTACCTCGAGGCGTATTGGTCGACTTGGACCGACGTCTGGAACCACGGCGACTGGGCAATCATCGACGAGGACGGTCAGTGGTTTCTGCGCGGCAGGGCCGATGACACCCTCAACGTGGCGGGCAAGCGCCTCGGACCAGCGGAGATCGAGGGCGTCCTGATCGAGACCGGCATGGTCAGCGAGGCCGCCGCGGTCGGGATACCCCATGAGGTCAAGGGCGAGAGCATCGTCTGCTTCGTCGTCCTCCGGCCGCCTCATCGGCCGTCGGAGGCGATGACGCAAGAGCTCATCGACGCCGTGGCCCGACGTCTGGGCAAGCTGGGTCGGCCTGAGCGGGTACTGTACGTCGAGGACCTCCCGAAGACCCGTAGTGCCAAAATACTGCGGCGGCTCATCCGATCCAAGTATCTGGGCAAAGAAGATCTCGGAGATCTCTCATCCCTCCAGAATCCCGAGGCTCTCAGGGCTATCCGTCCTGAACGTTGAGATGAGCTCCGGCTACCTGTCCCCGAAACGGTGTGATGTGATAGGGTCTTTCGGTCGTAGCCGTCGGTCCCCGCACCCCTATTCGATAAGCCTGGCAGTCGCATAGTGAGTCAGAAAGACGTCGAAGCCGCATCCGCCTCGCCCGACGAGCCGTCGGAACTGGGCTCGCCCCCGGCTGAGGAAGGCTCCCACCCTTCGGCGGTTTCCGACTCTCCCGATGCAGTCGTAGAGAGCACTCCCGAAGTCGCGGCTGCCGAGGAAGTGCCTCCAGAGCCATCCGCCTCGCCCGACGAGCCGTCGGAACTGGGCTCGCCCCCGGCTGAGGAAGGCTCCCACCCTTCGGCGGTTTCTGACTCTCCCGATGCAGTCGTAGAGAGCACTCCCGAAGTCGCGGCTACCGAGGAAGTCCCTCCAGAGCCATCGGCCAAGACCGACGAACCGGCGGAACCTGTACAGGAGAGCGGGGACGCTGCCCCCGGCGGGGAAAGCGAAGAAGTGCGCACCCTGCGCCAGGCCATGCAGGACAAGGCCGAGATCGAGGGCCGAGTCATCGGTTGGAACAACGGCGGCTTTCATGTCGTCGTCGGAGCCACCACCGCATTCTGTCCGCGATCCGAGATGGAGCTAGGAGCCGCCAAGGATCCCAGCGAGTACCTGGACAAGGCCCTCGACTTCCAGGTTCTGAGAGTCCAGAAGAAGGGTCGCAGGGTCGTGCTGTCCAGGGCCGCATTACTGCGAGGTGAGCGCGCCAAGATTCGCTCGGAGGCCCGCGACAAACTGTCGGCCGGCAGCGTTGTCAAGGGTCGGGTAGCGAGTCTCACAGACTTCGGGGCCTTCGTCGATTTGGGAGGAGTCCAGGGTCTGGTGCATGTCTCCGAGATGAGTCGGCAGCGGGTCGAGCATCCCAGCGATATTGTGGAGGTCGGACAAGAAATCGAAGTCAAGATCCTCAAGCTCGAGAAGGGTGGCCGTCGTATCTCCCTTTCCATGCGAGCCCTCGAGCCGGATCCCTGGAAAGAGATCCACGATCGCTTCCCTGACGGTAGCGTCGTCACCGGGAAAGTCGAGAAAACCACCAGCTTCGGCGCCTTCATCGAGCTCGAACCGGGACTCACCGGCTTGCTTCCAGCCTCGGTCATTTCCCTGCCTCGTGACGCATCTCTGGCCCGGGTCTATCCACCCGGCAAACAGGTTCAGGTGCAAATCGTGTCGGTGGATTCCCGTCGCCAACGAATTTCCCTGACGCTCGAGGGATCGGCCCTCGAAGGTAGTCGCAGCGACTATAAGGCCTACGTCCGCGACCATCGAGACACCGAGCCGACTCAGGGCTTCAACGCCCTCGCTGACGCTTTTCGAAAACTCGATTCCGAGAAGAAGTAGGTCGCCCGGGTGCCCAGGCGCAGGGACGGGGCCTACTGGCCCCAGCTGGCGGCCTGTCCCTCCAACTCTGCGAGCAGGCGCTGGTTCTCACGCCAGCCTGGCTCGTGTCGGACATTCAGCTTCAAGTAGACAGGTCGAGCCAGGAACTCTTCGATATCGTGTCGGGCCAAGGTGCCGATCTCTTTGATCATCGAGCCCTTGCTACCGACCAGAATCTTCTTCTGGCCTGGCTTCTCGACCAGCACCGAAGCAAAGATCCTCACCGGACGCCGCTCGACGTCCTCTCCCTCTGGCTCCTCCCAATGCTCCAAGAGCACTGCGGTGGAAAACGGCAGCTCCTCCCGCGTCGCTGCCAGGACCTTTTCTCGAATCAGCTCGGCGACCAGAAATCTCTCGGGATGAATGGTGAGTAGCTCGCGGTCGTAGATTGGCTTACCTTCCGGCAGAAGGCCCCATAACAGATCCAGCAACAGATCGACACCATCACCCGTCAGGGCGCTGATGGGGACGATCTCCTCGAAGACTCCCGAGTCGGAATAGCGGGCCATCCGGGGCAACAGGCTGGGCTTGCTCACCAGATCCACCTTGTTCAAGACAGCCACCCTCGGACTTGCGGCATGCGCCACGAGATCGAGGAGGTACTGCTCGCCGGAACCGAATTGCTGATGCACGTCGGTCATCATGCAGATCACATCCGCATCGCCCAGCGCCTCGATGGCGTAGCGCACCATCTGCCTGTTCATCCGGTGCTTCGGGCGATGGATGCCGGGAGTGTCCTGAAAGACCATCTGCCCCCGATCTCCGCTGAGGATGCCGATCAGCCTCTGCCGCGTTGTTTGGGGCTTGTCCGAGGTGATCGCCAGTTTCTCCCGGAGGCAGCGGTTCATGAGGGTCGACTTGCCGGCATTCGGCCGCCCTACCAGGGCTACGGAGCCGGATCGCATCACCCGGGGAGTCCCCTCGCCGCCGCCTGGTTCGGAGCCACTCACTCGGCTACCTCGTCGTCGGACGATGCCACCCGATGCACGGCAACCGAGCTGATTCGGCGCTGATCGATGCTCTCGATCTGAAAGCGGAGCCCACCGACCACCAAGCTCTCGCCCGGTTGCGGCACATAGCCGAGAGTGCCGAAGATCAAACCGCCGATGGTCTCGTAGGCCTCCTCCTCGAGCTCGACATCGAAGAGCTCATCCAGGCTCTCGACAGGCACGCGTCCGTCCAATCGCCAGCCACCGTCCTCGAGCAGTTCATTCACCGGCGCCGCCTCGTCGTGCTCGTCCTCGATCTCGCCGACGATCTCCTCCAGGAGATCCTCGACCGTAACCATGCCCGAGGTTCCGCCGTACTCGTCCACCACAATCGCCATCTGCAGATGCAAGGCCTGGAACTCACTCAGAAGCTCGTTGAGCGGCTTGGTTTCGGGCACAAAGTAGGGCTCCATCGCTAGATCTTCAGCACTCGAATCGCCTTCATCTCTGAGGCCCTGGAGCAAGTCGCGGATATGCAATACGCCGACGATGTGGTCTACCGATGCCTGATAGACGGGGATTCTGGAGTGTTTCGACGACAGGAACAGCTCAGCCAGCGTCTCCAGGCTCGAGCTTACTGGCGCACAAACCATGTCGATCCTCGGCGTCACTACGCTTCTGACAACTGTGTCGCCGAAGTCGATAACGCGCTGAATGAGGTCGTCCTCACCGGGATCCAAGATTCCTTCGCGGGTCCCGACGTCGAGAAAGGCCTCGATCTCGTCCTCCGTCACCTCACCCTCATCCTCTCTGCGCTCCACGACAGCGGCGGGCATCAAAGGAGCTAGAGCCGAAATGAACGGCATCAAGAAGAAGAGTGCCACGCGGTAGATCCCGGTGAAACGGCGGAGAGCCCGCTCGGGGTCCCTTCCGACCAGGGACCGGATCACGAGTTCGGTGGCCGCGAGGATCAATCCGACGGTAACCACGGCAACGAGCCATGATGGAGACCACAGGGTCCGAGTCAGTGACAACAGCACCAGGAACAGCCCTACCGTCGCCATCCTCGCCAGCCAGCTGAGCAAATACCGAAAGACCTCGAACTTGAGAGGCTCCTCGAACAGGCCGAGGAGTCGACCACTCGCTTCCTCCGCCCAGTAGCGCAACCGAATCGGGCCACTACGATCCAGCAGCGCGGCAAGCAACTGCACGAGCACCGTGAAGACCGTGAGAACTAGCGCCAGGAGACTGGCAGCCATCAGCGAATCACTGCTCATCGCGAATCCAGACTCGACGTAGCCGAGACTCCAAGCTGCTCATTTCCCCGCTATCGGTTTCGTGATCGTACCCCAGGCAGTGGAGCACGCCGTGCAAGAGCAGGGTCTGAACCTCCCGGTAGGAAGACCTTCCGGCTCGCTCTGCCTGCAGCCGGGCGATGGTGACTGAGACCGCAACGTCGCCAAGGTGGCATCCCTCTTCGGTCGCCTCACCTGGAAAGCTGAGGACATCCGTCGGCGCATCGCGACCTCGAAAGGACCGGTTCAGCTCTCGCATCTCCCCTTCGTTGACGAAGCTCACCGCAAAGCTGTCCGCCTGCGGGGCAACCTCGCGTACCAATCTGCTCAGCCACTGTCGAAGGTGAGGGGCCCGGCTCTCGCGAAATCTCCCTGGGTTCTGGAACACGAGCTCCAGTTCCCTACTCATCTCGCCTACCCTGCACGGCTTCCGAGGCCGCTTTCTGCCGGTCGAACTGATCGTAGGCTCGGACGATCTTCTGCACGAGTCGGTGCCGAACCACATCCTTCTCCGTGAACTGGATGAACTTGATCCCTTGCACCGACTTCAAGACCCCCTTCGCCTCGATCAGACCCGAAGTCCTACCGGTCGGCAGGTCGATCTGGGTGATGTCGCCGTTGATTACGGCCTTGGAGTTGAATCCGATTCGAGTCAGAAACATCTTCATCTGCTCGGAAGTGGTGTTCTGGGCCTCATCCAGAATGATGAAGCTGTCGTTGAGAGTCCTGCCCCGCATGAAGGCGATTGGGGCCACCTCGATGGTTCCCCTCTCCATCAGCCTCCCCACTTTGTCGAATCCCAGGATGTCATAGAGAGCATCGTAAAGCGGTCGGAGATAGGGGTTTACCTTCTCCACCAGGTCACCTGGCAGAAACCCGAGTCTCTCGCCGGCCTCGACGGCTGGGCGGGCCAAGATGATCCTCCGGACCATCCGCTCTTTGAGCGCGGCAGCAGCCATGGCGACTGCCAGGTAGGTCTTGCCGGTGCCGGCCGGGCCGATGCTGATGACCAGATCGAAATCGGACATAGCCTGGAGGTAGATTTGTTGACTCAGGCTGCGAGGTCGAACCAGTCTCCGAACCGTTTCCAGAACTCCGTCGCCCAGAAAGAAATCCACCAGTGACGTAGCTGGCTCCTCCTGCAGAACCCGAATCGACGTCTCGACGTCCATGGGTTGCAGCGGATAGCCCGACTCCAAAAGGTGAGAGAGCTGCTCCACTAGATACCCGGCCAGGGCGGACGGACCTTCGTCCCCCTCGACTCGGATCTGGCCCCCTCGAGCAGTGACACTGACCCCGAAGGCGCTCTCGATGCGTTTGAGGTTCTCGTCCTGAGTGCCAAAGAGCAGCTCGAGCCGATCCTCTGCGATGGTTACCGTCGTCATGGGCTCAATCCGTGCTCAGTCCCTATTCCGCGACACCTACAGAGCTGTCACTGAGGGTTCTTTCCAGCCGCGCATGATGCCAGACCGAGCTCGCCATCCCCGGCCGCAAGCCGGAAAGCGAAGTCCGATTTCGACCGACATCGAGAAGACCGCAGGCGGCCGACGCAGCAGCAATGTATGGCTGGGATCCCCAGTCGCCTCAGAGATGGTTCTCGTCTCCTTCGACACCGGACATCATGGCTGTGGCCCGAAGGACCGACACTGGCCAAGTCTCGCGGACCACCGCTACATTTTCCTTCACCAGTCAAGTCTAGCAAGAGTGGGCCATCGTCCACACCAATGCGGACACCAGCGGTGAGACTCAGCCCTGGCCGTATTCGTAGAATCCTCGTCCACTCTTGCGCCCACACCTGCCCGCCTGGACCATCTGCTTGAGTAGCGGCGGCGGGGCGAATCGTCTCTCCCTGTATTCCTCGAACATGATGTTGGCTATGTAGTACGTGGTGTCCAGTCCGACGAAGTCCAATAGCGTCAGCGGTCCCATGGGATATCCACACCCCAGCTGCATGGCCTTGTCGATGTCTTCGGTGGAGCCGACACCCCCTTCGAGAGCTCTGATGGCATCGAGGAGGTACGGAACCAGAAGTCGATTGACGATAAAGCCCGAGTTGTCCCTACAGGAGACCCCCTCCTTGCCCAATGTGCTGACGAATTCGAGAGCTTGCTGCATCGTCTCGTCGCTCGTCATCAAGGTGCGTACCACCTCGACGAGTTTCATGACAGGCACGGGATTGAAGAAATGCAGGCCCACGAAGCGATCTGTGCGCCGGGTCGCCATGGCGATCTGCGTAATGGTCAAGGATGAAGTATTGCTGGCGAAGAGCGCCTCCGCCTTGACCGTTTCGTCCAGCGTCGCAAAGATCCGAATCTTCTCCTCCAGATTCTCGACGATGGCCTCGATGACCAGGTCACAGTCGGCCAGCGCCTCCAGATCCGTGGTTCCCGAGATCCGGGAGAGCGCCTTGTCGCGCTGCTCGGCCTCGAGCTTGCCTTTGTCCACGGCCTTGCCCAGAGAGCGCTGGATTCGCTCCATTCCCCGTTCGAGATACCCCTCGTCCACTTCTCGAATCACCGTCGAGTAGCCGCCTTTGGCACAAACCTCGGCAATCCCAGAACCCATCAGGCCACAGCCCAGAACTCCGACTTTCTTGATCGTCATTTCTCATCCTCCTGATTGCTCGACCCTTACCGGGCCGACCCCTTCACGCTCTGGTCCAGTTGATCGAGCCGAGTCTCCACGATCTCTCGTTCGTCCCCGCCTCGACCAACGCGAATCAACAAATGCAAGGCCGACTGCGGAGGGCTGGACAACCTCTCCGCCCACTCGACCACCTTCACGCCCTCACCAGCCAGAATCTCTGCCATACCCAGAACCTCCGTCTCCTCGGGTTCGAGTCGATAGAGATCGATGTGGACAAATCGTCCGGCCGAACCCTGGTGCTCCCTTACCAGGATGAAGCTCGGAGATTGAACTTCCCTTGCTGGTACACCCACGGCAGCAGCGACACCCTGGGCCAAAACAGTCTTTCCGGCCCCCAACTCACCCGACAGCAGCAAGATGCCGTCCGGCACCAGCTCACCTCCCAATGCTACGCCGAGCTGCCTGGTTTCATCTTCGCTAGATGTTGTCCACCGCCTCATGTAGCGCCCAACTCCGCAAAGGCCTCGGCGAGCGACCCAAGCAGATCACTGGCCGCCAGAGCCATCTGACCACCTTCTCGTATCGCCGCCAGGTCACCGGCCAGGCCGTGAACGTAGGTACCGAGAAGCGCCGCGATAAGAGGCTCATAGCCCTGGGCGATCAACCCACCGATCAAACCAGTCAAGACATCTCCCATCCCACCACTGGCCATGCCGGGATTGCCGGTGGGATTGACGAAAACTTCGCCCGCAGGTGACGCAATCAGAGAGCGATGCCCCTTCAGAACCACCACTGCACCACTTGTGGCGGCGGCCTGCTTGGCGCTGGCGATCCGTTGTTCCTGCACCTGGCTGACCTCCAGGCTGAGGAGCCGGGCCAACTCACCCGGGTGGGGCGTCAGCACGGTCCCAGCGCTCCTGCGGGCCAATGTCTCGAGGTCTCCAGCGAAGGCATTCAAGCCATCGGCATCCAACACGACTGGCAGCTCGACTTCCAGCACGAGTCTCCTGACAGCCTCCACCGTAGACGGTGCGAGGCCCAGACCGGGCCCTATCGCCAGAGCCTCCTTGTCCTTCGCAAAGTCGAGTAGCAAATCGCGACAGGAAGCGTCCAACCCGTCCAATGAAGCCACAGGCAATGGCAGGCTCATGGATTCCAGGGAGCCCAAGTCCACTGTCTGAACGATGTCCTGTGGCACTGCGGCCGTGACCAGACCCGCACCGCTGCGAACCGCTGCCCGCGCTGCCAGGATCGCGGCGCCCGCCTTGCCTATCGAGCCCGCCACCAGGAGCAGATGACCGAAGTCGCCTTTATGGCTCCCTTCGGCCCGGGGTACGACCTCGACCGAAAGCTCGTCGGCGGTGAGCAGGTGCAGATCGCCCTCGGCCTGAGCGAGGATCTCGGACGGGATCCCGAGATCGGCTACCACCACATCGCCAACCGCGTTCGCCGAAGGCGGAAATATGTGAGCCACCTTGGGTGCTCCGAACGTTACTGTGAGATCGGCCTCGAGATGGGGTCCCGGGATCTCCCATCGACTGCCGCTGAGACCGCTTGGGAGGTCGACTGCGAGTCGTGGCACCGGCAGCGCGTTGAGGGCCTGGACAAGCTCTGCGAATTGTCCGTCCAATGGCCGCTTCAGCCCGATGCCGAACAACGCGTCCACAACCAGATCGGTTTTGCGCGCCGCCTCGACGCAGCTCTGGATTCCGTCGTCGGGCCCGAGCTCTCGAACTCTCAGACCCTGCGACTGGCAAATGCCAAACTGAACTCCGGCGTCACCGGTGGGCTCCTTGCCACCGGTGACCAGGGTCAATTCCACGTGATAGCCCCGAATAGCCAGGTGTCGCGCCAAAGCCAGGCCGTCACCACCGTTGTTGCCAGGGCCGCAGAAGATGGCCACTCCTCTGACCTCAGGATAGCTCTCGGCGATGGCATCGACCAAGCCGAGCGCCGCGTTCTCCATCAGAACGAGGCTTGGAATACCGAAATCCTCGATTGCAACCCGATCCACCTTCCCCATCGACTCGGCGGTGAGGATTCTCATCGCTCAGTCCTCCCCTGACTAGGAATCATCCCCCACTCCACTAACAGGCTTCGAGTGTACGGGCTCGGTTGGCCCCCACCTAGAGCCAATCGCCGGGCCAGCTTCCGAAGATCGTCCGGAGTATCCACATCCTGAAGCGGCATCAACTCCTCCACCCTCAGGCCCAGGCTCTGACAACGATCCAACGTCTGTTGCAGAACGCGGTCCGTGCTCCAGTCGATCTCGCTGAACAGCTGCGGATGAAGGGACTGCCGCGTCACGCCAATCAGGTAGTAGCCGCCATCCGCAGCCGGCCCCAAGACCACATCGCAACCCGCAGCCAACTTCTCGAACGCCTCCTCGACGATCACCGCTGGCAGATCCGGGTGATCGCTTCCGACAGCCGCCACCAGATCGAAGTCGGCCGACATCTTGCGCAGCCCCTCGAAGAGTCGCTCCCCCAGATCTTCGCCCGTCTGCCGAATAGCCTCGATAGTAGACACAGGCAAGGCCTCACTCGGATCGACAGCCCAGGCCAGTCTGGTCTGGAAATCACCATCCTCCATTCGTTCGAGGAGATCTCGCAGGATCACGGCATGAAGACGAGCTGCCCTTTCCGCGGTCAACTCACCCACCAATCGAGTCTTGACGAGTCCTGGGCGAGACGGTTTGGTGAAAACCACCAGGCAACGCCGTGTCGTGTCCATCGCGACTCTATTCTGCCCGATTTCGAGCCTGGTGGCTCACCTTGCGCACCAGGATCGTGTAGAAGCGTGATCGCCCTTTACCTGCTCGGGGACTTGAATTGGGCTAGAATTCAGGGCAGCGAGCCCGTAGTGACCAGGTGTGAGCCGCTGGGGAAGGAGCGTGCGCAATGACGAAGTGGGAGTACCACATCATCAACATCCGGAGCGAGAACTACCGTCTGGACCCCAATGCAGTGCGCGAGTTGAATGCGCTGGGCGAAGAAGGATGGGAGTTGATTTCGATCACCTCGGTCAACTTCAAGAGTGGGGCGACCGACAACATCGCCATGGTCTTCAAACGCCCCAAAGCCGACTGAGCCCCAGACGCAATCCACTCAGGCAGCCTCTTCACCTCGAGCTTGTCCGTCCTTTCCGAATCGGTAGCGACGGTCAGCTAGGGGCGAGCTCGCCTGGTTCCCAGGCCCACAGCGAATCCGGCGAGAAGGGCCAGCGTCGGAAACCACCATTCCCCGCGGCACCGGGGCAGCTGACCCAGCTCTTTTTCCAGGGAGCCACGAAGAAGCCGCGCATTGCGCTCGAAACACCGTCTCGACAGCCTCAGATCCGACTTCACGGAGACTCTTGGTCGCGCTCAGGGGAAATATCGCCAGCCGGGAGGGACCCCCTCTTGTCGACATCCGGGGTAGGCATGATCTCATCCTCCCACCAATCCATCGACTCTTGGATATGGCGACGAATCATCGCCTTGGGCGCCTCGATTTGCCGCAGACTCCCGCGTGCAGCGGCGACTAGAGCCATGCTAGCAACGACCAGCAGGGCCAGCACTATCAGGGTAGCGGCCCAGAGAGGCAACCATAGCCCGGCAACCTGGATGAGTAGAAAGACAACCACACCGATGGCCCAGAAGACCAGGAAGATCGCGCCGGCCGCAAGGCCGATGGCCCGTGCTAGTCGTCGCTTGGAGAGGTCGATATCCAGTCGTAGCGATCTGACCTCGGCCTGAACCACCCCGATGAAGGCTTCCTGCAGGGATTGGAACAGCTCGACCCAGCTGGAGATTCTCTTACCCACTAGCTGCCGACCCTCACGCTCTTGCTGGCAAAGGACTCCTCCGCTCCCAGCTGGTCCCAGAGCCCTACGGTCAGGCGATGCGGGCCGCTCCTCATGCGCAGTTGGATCTGGTACGGATAGTAGCCCCCCAAGGCTTCTTCCAGTTCGGCATTCGGAATCTGGATAGAGATGGGGACCTCCGAGATCTCCGACATGTCACCGCCTTCATCGATCGCTCCGAAGTACAGCTTGACCTTGCCTTCCTGAGCCTCTTGAACCGGCAACAGCGTGATCTCACCAAGCGGGATTCCAACAATCACTGGGACATTGAACAGGTCCTTCTCCACGAATTCCGGCTCGCCTACTCGCAGCACGATACCCATGGGATTGAAGTCATAGCCGTAGAGCAGGCTTGCACGGGTGGTATCGGACATTCGGGTCAGCAATGGCTTGTCGCGATAGCCGTTGCGATGTCGAACCCTCATGCCTTTCTGTTTCACCTTGACATTGACCTTGTAGTAGCGGCCTGTCCCGCCGTGCGACGGGGTATACCCCAAAGAATAGTAGGTCGAGAAGTCCGAAGCCACTTTGTCGAGATCGGGGCCCACATCATTGGCGTTAATAATTGCTCGACCGCCCGTATCGTCAGCCATCATTCGCAGGGGCGACTGCAGACTCTGGATGTACATGCTGTCAATAAATGAGGCCATTCCCGCCTCGCCTGCGGTACTCATTTCGACGTTCGAACCACCGGCTGCCCGCAGGCCCGCCGCATCGATCGTATAGAAGGTCACTCCGCTCGAGTTGGCATGGGCCGTCAGCTCCTGGAACCGCCTCGAAGCGTCGAACTGACGCATCTCCGTCAGCGGCGTCGAGTCGCCAAACTTGCGGTTCAAGGCGTAGTAGAGATCCTCGCCGGGAAGCATCTGCAGGCCGTCACTGACGTAGAGCATCACCTTTCGGCCGGGCATTCCGGCCAGCGATGTCACGATCTCTTTGATTGCCCCGATCGAGAAGCTGAGATCGTTGTAACCACTCTCTGCAAATTGTCGCACCCGCCAGGACACAGCCGCGAGAGAATCGGAATCATTGATGTCGCGCAGCACGTCTCGTCGCTCGGAATCCCAATGCACACCGAATGCCGCGAGCTCCTCGAGCTCGAACAGCTGACTGGCGATCAGGGTCGGATCGCTGGTGAAGTCGTGGCGCATGTGCAGCGAGCGATCGTAGGTGACCAGCATTACCTGATCGTGAGTCGAGACCTTCTCGACCAGAAAGTCCCTCAACCGGCGGAAGACCCGGTTCCGATTGAAGGGCCGAATATTGAAATTGTCCACATAGATGACCAGCGACAGCCTCTGGTCGTCGGGCAGGGCGAATTGCTCCTCCTTCGGCATACCTGGAATAGCTGGGGCTTCCGGCTCCGCGCCGGCGGCCGGAGGTTGAGCATCGACCGGTTGTCGATCTTCGACGGCAAAGAAATTCGAGATGGCAACAGGCCGACCGTTCTCGAATATCTCGAAATCGTCGCGAGTCAGCCCGGTGATCGGCTCCCCTTTCTTGTCGGTGACGTAGACATCGAGGTTGACGACATTGACATCGACGGTCTCGACGTACGTCCCCTCGTCCTCCGCATCCTCCGGAGCCTCGACCGGCTCCTGAGCGAGCCCTGGCCAGGCTATTCCGACCATGAGGAGCAGCAACAGACTCAGGTTCCGACCTGTACCACGAATCATGTATCTCGACCTCTTCAAATTGGCTTCAGGAGCAGCGCAGCCGCCTAGGGCTCGATCTCGACGCTGGCAGACAGAATCCTACCACTAGCGGTATCCACGACAGCGATCACCGCGTCATTGTGCTGCCGGCGTAGCTTCAACGAAAACTCGTAGCTGCCGAAACTGCCCGGCGATCCTGAGCCCTGAGCCTGAAAAGCTAGAGGGACCACGGGAATATCAGCCCTGTTACCCGAATCATCGCGCACCGCTACCATGAGCTCGATCTGTGCTACTTCACCCTGCTCCGATGGTAGGAAGGTAATCTCATCGAGGGGGATCACGATCGTTATCGGCACTTCCATTTTGCGCCGGCCCTTGTTTTTGGATTCGCCTAGATTCACTCTCAGCGATCCCTGGCCGGCTGGATTACCGAACTGCAGGGTGCTCTCCAGGGCCATCGCTACCTCATGCTGCCTCGATGAGTCCAAGAATCCGACTCGAGAACGCACCCGAAAGCCCTTCTCTCTCAACGACACTTCGATCTTGTGCCGCTGATCATCCCACTCACGGGCGGGAGAAAAACCGATCCAGTAGTAGGAGCGTGTATCCGACGCCGCTCCACTCAACGCATCGAGCCGAGCTCCATCGATAAAGGAGACTCCACCAGTTTGCTCGGCCAGGAAATTCAGTGTGTAGTGGACTTCCTGTTGCCTGAGAAAGGCATCTTGCCCTCGGATACCTGTCCGCGCCAGCTCTTCGACTCGCTGTACTCGAACAATCGTCGAGTCGTTCGCCAACAGATCGTTGAACCCAGGAACATCCACGGGATAGAGCGTGTAGCCGATCAGATTGGCGGTATCCGTCAATGGTCGAAAGAGGGCCTGCCCATCATTCAGCTCCCAGCTCAGAACCGTCGGTGCCACATCGGGGCCGAGGAATGTGGCTGGAAAGAACGGCCAGCCACCCGACAGCAAGAGCATCACTTTGCGGCCGGGCGGCTCCGCGAAGCTCCTCAAAGTCGACGCACTCGCGGTTACCGAGCGGCTCACCTGATCCGTCAAGCGCTCCAGATAGAAACGCTCGTCAGGGGCGAGCTGCGTGCGGAGGAATCGATCGGTCGAAATGTCACCTGCTCGAATCGAAGAAAGGGCACCGAGCGCTCGGTCGTAGTCGAACTGGCGCTGTTCGGCCAGCCGATGGAGACCGAAGGCCGGGCGCTCGAGAGCGGCATCAATCGCACGCTCCAACTGCGGCACGGACTGGCTCCAGGTCGAGATCATCTCGAGCTCGGAGCCGTTGAATGCCACCACGGCCATGCGATCTTCCGGCCCCAGAAGTGGCAGGTCGCTCTTCACGGCCTCCAAGACTCGATCACGATCCCGAGCAATGGAAAAGTACTCGTCAATGAAGACCAGATAGCTCGTGCCCACGGGCTGGCCTGCGGTCAGGGCGGGTAACCCGGGCACAACGGGATCCTCTCCTGTCTCGGTCCCGACAACCCCAGCTCGGATCTCCGAGAAATACTCTATTGGAACAGTCTCTCCATCGACCCTCAGATCGAAGGCGTCTGGGCCGAGACCAAAGACGGGAACTCCGTCGCGGTCGGTAACGACCACTTCCAGGTTGACCACCCGTACGTCGAGAACCTCGCTGAAGACCCCTGGAAGTGAGCTGGGGGGCGCCTGCGCCTGCGATGTCGCGGCGGCAAGAAGCGCCAGAATGGCAGGTACCAGCTTCATTGTCCTCTCGAGTAGACGTTGCATGACGTGATCCGCTGTTCGGTTCGTGCCGTCGTTTCGGCTGAATCGACTTGTGGACGGCGGCCCTGTCCACCACTACGCAAAACGCGTGCCTCCCAGACGGGGGTATGCACCAGTCAAGACTCTGTCAGTAGACGGTTCCGCAGGTGGGACACGATCCTCGCCCCGTGATCGCGCGAGTTCTCGATGAAGATCTTGTCAGTTCGTCGCCCAGCCTGCAGGGTTCCAGCCAGGTAGAGCCCTGGAACGTTGGACTCACAGGTCGCGAGGTCAAACTCGGGAACGAGAGATTCGTCATCCAAGACGACTCCGGATCGTCGCATGAGATCGACTTCCGGGGTGTAGCCGATGAGGACATAGGCCGCATCCGCCGGTAGGCGCAGTCTGCCGTCCGGACCCTCGATCTCGACCTCGTGGTCGCCGAAACCGATCACCGTCGAGCAGAAGTATGCCTCGATCGACCCTTCCTCGATGCGGTTCTCCGCATCGGGCTTGAGCCAGTACTTGATCGAAGGCTTCAGCGTCTCACCTCGATGGACCAGCGTTACCATGGCTCCGTTGCGCCACAGATCGAGGGCGGTTTCGGCGGCCGAGTTCCCCCCTCCTACGACGACGACCTGCAGACCGAAATGAGCGTACGGTTCCAGGTACCGGTACCTCACCCACGGCTGCTCTTCTCCCTCGACGCCAAGTCGACGAGGGTTGTGAAAGTACCCGGTCGCCAGCGCGACTGCCTTCGTCCGGCGAGTCAGCCTCTTGTCTTCGCTCTGGCTCGTGACTATGAAAAGAGCTTCCTCGCGACGGATCTCGATGACCTCCTCGTGCACGGCCAACGGTAGCTCGAATGCACGCGCAACCGACTGGTAGTAGGCGATGGCCTGTCGCCTGTCCGGCTTGTCGTCGGGGACGGCAAATGGAATCCCACCCACCTCCAACAGGTCCCGGGTGGTGAAGAATCTCATGAAGGTAGGGAAGGCCAACAGATTGGCCACCAGAGGGCCACGATCGATGAGCAGAAAGTCCATCCCGGCTTTTCTCGCCTCGGCCCCGATGGCGATACCCGTCGGACCTGCCCCGACAACCAGCAGATCCAAAACCGTCGGCTCGATTCGAGACTCAACCACGCTTTTTCTCCCCATCCGGAGTCGCACCGTTGCTCGAAGCACGCAGCCTCATCCAAAGCACGCCCATGATCACCAGGGCCACGAGACTGAGGACCTGCGCCAGAGTCAGGCCGCCCACGAACCGGTCGTCCTTCGCCCGAAGAAACTCTACCAAGAAGCGCTCCACGGCCAGCAGCGAGACCACGACAACAGTGGTCATTCCACGCCGGGCTCCCCGCCGCAGCATCCAGACTCCGATCAGCCAGATCGCCCCTGCGGCCAGCGTCTCGTAGAGCTGGGTCGGATGCACTGCAATCAGCTCGCTATCGGGGATCTCGGGCGGTACTGACGCCCCATACTCGTGCCGCATCAGGCCGGCAGTCGTCGGCGCCGGAACCCCGGCCGGAAACTTCACACCCCAGGGCAGATTGGTCGGCATCCCAAAGTCGTCGCCGACGAGAAAACAGCCGATCCTACCGACAGCGTAGCCCAGGGCCAGAGCTGGTGCCGCCGCGTCAGCCAGCGACCAGGCATTCATTCGGCGATGGCGAGCGACCCAGAGCACGGCGAGGGCACCCAGGATGAACCCTCCGTACCAGACGAGCCCAGCCCGATCGAAGACCAAGCGCCAGTCCCGATAGAGGGCTGCATAGTAGAGCTTGGCTCCCAGGATGCCCCCCAGAACCGCCGCCAGCAGGATCGCGCTGGCATCCTCAGCGTCACCCGCCTGCAGGTGTTTCAAACCCCAGCGCAGCTGGATCATGGCCGAGAAGAAAGCCGCCGCCAGCATGATGCCGAAAGGGCTGATGGATATCGGCCCGATGTGAAAGAGCTCTTGGATCATCGATTCTGGTGACCTCTCGGTGCGGCCGCAGTAAAGAACGGATCTCCGAGGACCGGTCGCCTTGTCACGGGCCCATCCGACCCCCCAACGACGCATTATCGTAACATTCCTTCCATGCCGTCCAAGCAGCGCAACTATCTCGACAATCTGGCTCACGGGCAGCGTCAGAAGCTGATTCTGCGTCTCATTCGCTCACCCTCGAAAAGGCAGCTCAGGCGCGTCCTCGCCCGGGTTCATCCAGCCGACATCGCCCCCCTGTTCCCGCTCTTGAAGCCTGACGAGCAAGACAGCCTTCTAGAGGTCCTTTTCGAGCTTCGTCTGGCCGCGCCCACACTCAGCGAGATGGACACCCAGACCTTGCACCAGGTTTTGGACGAGTTCCCGGATGATCGACTGGCTGTGATCGTGCGGCGGTTGCCGGCCGACGACGCCGTGGATCTGCTAGACCAGTTGGAGCCCGAGCGCAGACATTCACTACTCAACACCCTCGAGCCGACCTTGGCCGCCCGTCTGAACAACCTGATGCTCTACGGAGCGACCACCGCCGGAGGAATGATGGATCCTGACGTCGTGTTCCTCCGGGGGGACCAGACTCTGGCCGACGCTCTCGAGGTGATTCGCGGTCTGGCCCGATCTCGAAGCCTGTTCTATCTCTATGTGACCGACGACCGGGGCCACCTGATCGGCCTCGTGAAGCTGTGGCAGTTGCTCACCGCCACGGCTGACAGCCGACTCAGCGAGATCATGAGCCGCGACCTCGTTTCGGTACAGGTAGATGCGCCACAGGACGAGGTGTCACGCATCTTCGTACGCTATGACCTCCCGATGATGCCGGTCCTCGATCTCGACGGGCGACTGGCCGGCGTGATCACGGTCGATGATGTCTTCGATGTTCTCGAAGAGGAGGCGTCCGAGGATCTGTACCGCCTCGGGGGCCTGTCGGTACAAGAGACGCTCGGGATGCCTCTGGCTCGCATCTTGCGCTTCCGTTTGCCCTGGCTTCTGTTCGGACTAGCCGCTGCCCTGGTGGCGGCAATCACGATCGGACAGTTTCAGGAGGTGCTGGCCAAGTACGTGCTTCTGGCTGCCCTCATGCACCCGGTTGCAGCGGCCAGCGCGCTGGCCGGACAGCAGACCCTGACGGTGCTCTTGGGCAGCATGGCCACCGGCGAGATGGATCTGCACCGTACCTGGCGAGTGATCGGCCAGCAAGCCACCCTGGGCCTGGTCAACGGTATCGTCGTGGGAGCGATTCTCGCGATGGCGGCACTGTTCTGGGAGCGCAGCTGGGCACTCAGCGGCGTTCTGTTCGTGGCCAGCACGACGAGTCTGCTGATCTCCTCTACGGTCGGCGCGCTCGTACCGCTCCTGCTGCGCCGGCTCAACCTGGACCCCGCCCTGGGCGCCTCTGTCCTGGTCGTCGCCATCGCCGATATCAGCGGCTTCGTGTGCTTTCTGGGCCTCGCATCGATCCTGATCGGACGTCTGACTTGAAGACCTCGAGGAGGATCGAAGGACAGGCTGCTCCACTCGACGACCGGGACGCGCCGAATCGACCGATCGTCTGACAATATACGCTAGGTATCTGCGGACGGTTTGGCTACGCACCTGCCCCTCGAGACTGATTCGATCATGACTCGATTCCCACCTTTGAGCTCTGAGACTCTCGCCGGGCTACGGCATCTACTCGGCGAGACTGGGCTGCTCACCGATTCGGTGGCTCTCGGCGCTTATGGAGTCGACGAAACCGAAGAACTCGATTTCCGACCCGATGCGGTTGCCCTTCCAGAGACGACCGAGCAAGTGGCCGCCGTTTTGCAACTGGCGGCACAATCCGGGATTCCAGTGACGCCGCGGGGCGGAGGCACAGGCCTGTCCGGTGGTGCTCTGCCCGTTTTCGGTGGTCTCAGTCTGTCCCTGGAGCGCCTGAACCGAATCCGCTTCTTGGATCAGACCAACTTGATGATCGAAGTGGAAGCCGGCCTCATTACCGGCGACTTGAAACGGGCCGTCGAGGAGAAAGGCCTGTTCTATCCGCCGGACCCTGCCAGCCATGACAGCTGCCAGATCGGCGGCAACATCGCCGAAGACGCTGCCGGTCCCCGCTCCTGCAAGTACGGCACTACGCGCAACTGGGTCCTCGGCCTCGAAGCAGTCTTGCCAGACGGTACAGTGATTCGGACCGGCGGAGCGACGAGGAAGAATGCCGCCGGATACAACTTGACGCAGCTCCTGGTAGGTTCCGAGGGGACTCTGGCCGTCGTCACAGCGGCCCTGTTGAAACTCATCAACCTGCCGCGATTCAGATTGACCCTCGCCGCCCCCTTTTCCACACTGCAAGGGGCAGCTCAAGCCGTCAGCCGACTCTTCGTGGCAGGCGTCGATCCCGCTTCGTGCGAGCTGATGGAGGCCCGGGCCCTCGACCTGGTATCGAGCCTGACACCGATTCCCGACCAACTGGCCGACGCGGCAGCCTTGCTGCTCCTCGAGCTGGATGGTGACGACGAGCAGGCCCTCTTGGAGCGCGCCGCCAGGGCTTCCGGAGTTTTCGACACACTGGAAGAAGTCGAAGTCATCGTGGCGCAAGAAGCTGGCGATCAGCGCCGGCTTTGGGAGATTCGGGAAAAGATCGCCGTCGCGGTGCGAGAGTACTCCGTCTACAAAGAAGCCGACACGGTGGTCCCCCGTTCCGAGCTCGCAAACCTCGTGGAGAAGGCCCGACAGGTCGCCGGGGACCGCCAGCTCGAGGCCGTTTGCTACGGTCACGCCGGAGATGGGAACCTCCACGTCAACCTCTTGCGTGGCGACCTCGACGAGGTAATCTGGAAAGAGAGCCGGGATGCAGCCGAGGCCGAGCTGTTCGACTGGGTGGCCAGCGTCGGGGGCTCGGTTACAGGAGAGCACGGTATCGGTTGGAGCCAGCGCCGTTACCTTCCTCTGGTAGCGCAACCGGGAGCCATAGAAGTGATGCGCGGTCTGAAGGCGGCATTCGACCCTCGTGGCATTCTCAATCCAGGCAAGATCTTCCCCGACCGGTGAACCCGCCGGTTCCTCCCGTGAGATACAATTCGGGGCCCGATGATTTCTGATCTGACCCGCAGCAAACTGGCGGAGCTCTCCGACTACGTTCACCAGGGAACGAGCACCGGCCGGTGGCTCGTTCTGATGCACGACAACCCGGATCCCGACTCGATCGCCGCTGCCGCAGGCCTCAGCAAGCTACTGCGAAGGGTCTTCAAGCGGCGGGTAACGACGGCCTACGGTGGGATCATAGGGCGCGCCGAGAACCAGGAGATGGTCACGGTGCTGGGCATCCGCCTGAGTCATCTCCGCCATCTCAATTGGAAGCACTACAGGCACTTCGCACTGGTCGATACTCAACCCAGGACCGGCAACAATCAGCTTCCCGAGGAGCTCACTCCCGACCTGGTCTTCGACCACCATCCACTGCGACGAGCGACTCTGCAGAGCCCATTCGTGGATCTTCGTCCCGAGTACGGTGCTACTGCCACCATCCTCGCCGAGTACCTGATGGCGGCTGAAGTGGAGATCAGCAAGCGTGATGCGACGGCCTTCGTCTATGCCATACGCACCGAGACCCAGGATTTCGGTCGCCAGTATGTTCGGGCCGACAAAGAAGTGTACGACGGCCTCCACTCCTCAGCTGATCTTCGCGCCCTTGCAAGGATTCAGTCTCCACCCCTGCCAGAGAGCTATTACAGAACGCTCCACGAAGCGCTCGAGCATGTGGAGTCCGTCGAGACCCTCGTCGTGAGCCACGTCGGGGAGGTGGCACAACCCGACATCGTGCCCGAGATCGCCGACCTTCTTCTTCGACTCCGGGGCAAAACCTGGTCCTTCTCCACCGGAGTCTTCGAAGATCGCCTCTACCTGTCGATCCGCACCACCAATCCGCGCGCCGATGCGGGCCGACTCATGCGTCGCCTGCTGGGCAAGCGTGGCAAAGGTGGTGGTCACGGAATGATGGCCGGAGGCTGGATACAGCTACCGAAGAACGGTGGAGGAAGTTACCAGCGGCTTCAGGCTTCGCTGACCTCCCGCTTGGCCAAGTACCTGAAGAAGAATCCAGACCGATTCGCTCCTCTGATCCTCGACGACGGCTGAGGAGCCACCGGCTCGCCGGCGCTCTACACGAAACGCCGACTGCGTCGTGCCAGGCGCATCAGCTGACGGCGATCTAGACGGAGCTTGGCGATCGGTTGGCCGTCCCGCAGAAGTACCGGGATCACCTCACCGAATCGGCTCTTCCACTCCGGATCGCTATCTACATCGTGAACCGTGAACTCTAGTCCCAGTTCGGGCAACACTTCTCGCAGGAGATCTTCCATCTCGTGACAGAGGTGGCAGCGCGGCCTGGAGAGCAACTGAAACCGCGGGCTCACTCCCATTCGATGGTGCCCGGGGGCTTGCTGGTGATGTCGTAGACCACCCGATTGACTCCGGAGACCTCGTTGACGATTCGGCTGGCCACCCGACCCAGCAGCTCGTGCGGCAGAGGACTCCAATCCGCTGTCATGAAGTCCTGGGTATCCACGGAGCGAATCGCGACCACATTCTCATAGGTCCGGAAGTCGCCCATCACTCCGACGCTCTTGACCGGCAGGAGAGCGGCAAATGCCTGGCTCACTTTGTCGTAGAGACCGGCTTCGCGCAGCTCATGGAGAAAGATCGCGTCGGCCTCCTGCAGCAGGTGCACCCTGTCCGGGGTCACTTCACCCAGGATCCGGACAGCCAAGCCCGGGCCAGGGAAAGGATGTCGACCAACAAACTCCTCCGGTAGTCCCAGCTCTCGACCCAGCTGCCGGACTTCATCCTTGAACAGTAGGCGTAGCGGCTCGACAAGCTCGAATCCGAGCCGTTCCGGCAGACCACCCACATTGTGGTGAGTCTTGATGACCGCTGAGGGTCCCTTGACCGACACCGACTCGATGACGTCCGGATAGAGGGTTCCCTGAGCGAGATAGCGAACGTCCCCATGCTCCAAAGCCTCGTCTTCGAAAACCTCGATAAACACCCGGCCGATGATTCGCCGCTTCTCTTCCGGGTCTTCGACTCCCTGGAGCTCCGTCAAGAACCGCTCTCCCGCCTCCACGCCGACGACGGGCAATCCGAGGCCGTCTCGAAGGCTGTGCAGCACCTGCTGAGCTTCGTCCTTGCGCAGGACGCCGTTGTCGACAAATACAGCCACCATCCGTTCGCCGAGGGCTCTATGAAGCAGCATCGCAACAACCGACGAGTCCACTCCTCCAGACAGTGCGCACAACACCGTGCCATCAGCCACCTGCGCCCGGATACTCTCCACAGCCTCCTGCAGATAGGAGGCCATCCCCCAATCGCCTCTGGCTCCGCAAGCGCCGTAGAGGAAGTTTCGCAGGATCTCCCCTCCCGAGACCGTGTGCGACACCTCGGGGTGGAACTGGATCCCGAACATCCTGCGGTCCGAATTCTCGAACGCGACAGTCGGGGCATTGGGCGTCGAAGCACAAACCTGAAAACCCTCCGGCAGCTCACGGATGCGATCGCCGTGACTCATCCAAACAGTCTCCCGCTCCCCGAGACCCTCGAACAACACACCGCGATCGATCACATCCACCTCGGCCCTGCCGTACTCTCGGGTGTCGGACCCCTCGACCTCGCCCCCGAGCAGGTGCACCATCACCTGCATGCCATAGCAGATGCCGAGGATTGGAATCTCCAGTTCGAACAGGCCCGGATCCGGCCGCACCGCTCCCGGTGAATAGACGCTCTGGGGACCACCGGAGAGAATCAAGCCAATGGGCGAACGACGGCGGATCTCGGCAATCGGCGTGTCGTACGCCAAAATCTCGCAGTAGACCCTATTCTCCCTCACCCGGCGGGCGATCAGCTGTGTGTACTGACTGCCAAAGTCGAGTACGAGAACCGTCTGATGCCCGTCCACCCTGCCGGTCGGGGAGGCCAGCCCTTGCTTGTCACTCATCGTTTCCCTTTCGCCCCCTAGAGCTCGGCCTCGGCCTTGAGCTCACGCGTCATCAGGTCCTCGAGGGCCCGACGCGGCGTCTTTCCTTCGTACATCACTTCCATCATCTGCTCGGTGATGGGCATCTCGATGCCGCTCTTGCGGGCCAGTCGAGTCATCGACAGCGAGTTGCGGATACCTTCCGCCACCATCGAGGTCTCTTCCTGAATCTGCTGCAACGTCTTGCCGGCAGCCAGTTGGATTCCCGTTTGCCGATTGCGCGACAAACCACCGGTACAGGTCAGCACCAGGTCACCCATTCCAGCCAGGCCCGAGAAAGTGCGCCGTTGCCCGCCGCATGCCACTCCCAGGCGGGTCAGCTCGTGCAACCCCCGAGTCATCAGAGCCGCCAGGGTATTGTGACCCAAGCCCAAACCGCTGACGACTCCTGCGGCAATGGCGATGACGTTCTTGCCGGCTCCACCCAGCTCGACTCCAACGACGTCGTCTGTCGAATAAAGCCGGAACAGCGGTGTCGCCAGCAGCTCCCCCAGCTCGACTGCCATTTCGGAAGAATTTGACGCCACGACACCGGCACTGGGCTGCCCAACGGCAAGCTCCGCCGCGAACGTCGGCCCCGCCAGAGTCGCAAAGCACAGGTCCCGGCCACTTGCATCGGCCTCTTCTCGAGCTACCTGACTCATTCGCGCCGTGGTCTCGGTTTCGATGCCTTTGGTGGCGGAGACCAGCTGAATCTCGTCGCGGTGTGGAAGGACCTCCAAAAGGCCGCGGACCGCGGCACGAAATCCATGCGACGGCACCACAACAAGAAAGACCTTGCAGTCCGCCAGATCTCGCATGTCGGAGGTAGGCTCGATGCCGGGCGCCAGCTTCGCATCCGGCAGGTAGATCCGATTCTCTCGAGTCGCTGTCAGCTCCTCGGCCAATTCCGGCCGCCGAGCCCAGAGGCGCACCTCGCACCCGGCGGATGCGGCGTGGACAGCCAGGGCCGTGCCCCAGGATCCCGCTCCCAACACTGCTATTCGAGTCACTGTGAATCTCCCCCCAGATTCTCGCCCAACCGATGCTCCTTGCCAACCGCCAGGCGGCGGACATTCTCGGTGTGGCGCATCAAGATCAGACCCGCCGCCACGGTGGTGCCGATCAACAAGACCAGAGGCATCGGCTCCATCCATCCGAGCCTGCCGAAGAGAAAGGCAAAGAAAGGAAAACTCCCCACTGCCAAGATCGAGCCCAGAGACACGTACCGCTTCCAGGCGACCGTCGCTCCAAAGACCAGCATCGCTGCCAGCATGGGCGCCGGGCTCATCGCCCCTATCGCACCGGCGGCAGTGGCGACGCCCTTGCCGCCACGAAAGCCGAGAAAGATGGGAAAGACGTGACCCAGGACCGCCGCCAGGGCACAGGCTCCCAGGACCGCCGGCGGCGCTCCAAGAGCATGTCCCACCACCACGGGTGTCGCTCCTTTGGCAACATCCAACGCCAATACGAGGGCTGCAGCCGGTATGCCGGCAGACCGCAAGACGTTGGTGGCGCCAACATTGCCGCTTCCCACATTTCGGATATCCACCCCGGATTGCCACTTCACGACGAGGAAGGCGAAGGGGACCGACCCGAGTAGATAGGCCGCAAATACCAGGCTCACCCAGGTCAAGGGAGCTCCTTCATGGCATGCCGAACCGGCGCCGGGATCTCGACTCCAACAAACAGCTTCACTCGCTTCCTCCTCCCCCTCCGTCCGGCACCTGACCTGAGTCACTGTCATTCCACAGCAGCTCCCGTCGCAGCAGATCCAGTGACCACTGGCTTGCCATCCATCGCACTCGGTCCCGATCACCAGGCAGGCGAAGCTCTTTGACCTCAGGATCACCCTCGCCTGCCAGGCCGACGTAGACGAGTCCTACAGGTTTGCTGGCGGTGCCTCCCCCTGGCCCGGCGATTCCGCTCACAGCCAGAGCATAGTCGGCCTGCAGAGACTTCTTCGCCCCTGATGCCATCCAGCCGACCACTTCAGGACTCACTGCTCCGTGCTCCTCCAGCACCTCTCGAGGAACCCCCAGCAACTCGCGTTTCAGCTGATCGGAGTAGGTCACGACTCCACCAAGAAAGTAGGAACTGCTTCCTGGCACTGCCGTCAACCTCTGACTTATGAGTCCACCGGTGCAGGACTCGGCCGTGACTACCGTCCTGCCAAGTCTCGTCAGGAGGCCACCAACCGCCTGCTCGAGTGAAGCGTCCGGCTCCCCCGAGTAGACACTGTCACCGATCAGCTCTCGCAACCGTCGAGTCATCGACTCCAATCTGGAGGCCCGCTCCTGGGCGTAACCGGCAGCGGTGACCCGAACCTGTATCTCCCCAGCCGAGGCCAGAACCGAGACCGCCTCTCTGCCGAATTCGTCATAGGCCGGCAGGATGCGTTCCTCCAGTGTCGACTCCCCTACACAGGCCACCCGTAGAACCCGGGTCTCCACCTCCTCGCCATCGGTCCGTTCCTCCAACCAGGGCTCGAGCTCTGTCTTCATCAGACCCTTCAGCTCCCTGGGAACACCGGGGAAAAGAAAGACTGCAGCCTTGCCGGGAATCTCCAGTAGCTGACCCGGCGCCGAGCCTCGAGGATTGGGCAGCACTCGAGCCCCTTCGATCACCTCGGCCTGTTTGAGATTCGTATCGGCCATTCGCATGCCAAAACGAGCGAACTTGGCTCTCAGCACCTCCAGCTGCGCCGCATCCTCGATCAGACTGCGCCCCACGGCGCGGGCCGTCCCCTCACGGGTCACGTCATCGGCTGTCGGACCAAGACCACCGCAGACCAACACGAGATCTACGTTCTCGAGAAGAGCGGTCAATTCTCGCCTGATGTCCCTGACGACATCTGCAACCACGGACTTACGAACCACATCTACGCCGTAGCGCCGCAGGGTCTGCGCCAAGAACAGGGAGTTCGATTCGAGCCGATCGGGTCCCAATAGCTCCGAGCCTACCGCCAGGATTGCTGCCCTCATGCGCTGCATGATAGGCCCGACTCAGCCTCCCGGCAAGCCGGCTCCGACCTCCGACTTGTCGATTGACACAGGTCCGAGAGCCGCTTAGGATCCCCTCTATCATGCGTCTTCGACGGTATCTCCTGCTCTCGATCCTAGCCCCCACGAGCGTCGTGCTCTTCGCAGCCGAGGGGGCGGAGCTCCTGCAGCCTGCCAACAATCAGCAGGGTTTGATCCTGGCCACCGAACAAAGTCGGGCCACCATCGAGCAGCCCGGAGGACGCAGAAAGCAACTCCGGCTGCGCTCGCAGGAGCACCTGACAGACTTCGTCGAAACCCGCTCTGGGTGGGCTGCGGCAGGTACCCGGGCTGCATCGAACAAACAGAGCATCATGGTCTTGGAACAGGGCTCAGCTGGCCTCCAGCGCTTGCCAGACCCGCCATCCCAGACCGAGCTTCTGCGAGCTCAACCTCGGTTGATGGTCACCGCAGACGAGATAGGCGGACTCGCCTGGCTCGAAGGAAGTCACCCGGGATCCCTGTCCATACGGACCGCCGCTTGGAATGGCACCGATTGGCAGCCAGTCGAGATCGTTTCACCGCCGCTCAAGGGAAGTCAAACAGGCCTTTCTGGCACGGTCCTCGCCGATGGATCTTGGCTCCTTGTCTGGGCAGCCTACGATGGCCATGATGACGAGATCTTCTGGAGTCAGAAGAAGGCCAGCAGGTGGTCTGCACCCCGGCGGCTTGCCCCCAACAACCTCTGGCCCGACATCACTCCGAAAGTCGTCGCCACCAAGACAGGGGCGCTCGTTGCCTGGAGCCGCAATGACGGTGACGACTATCGCATGACGATCTCCAAGTTCGACGGCTCCAAGTGGTACGCCCCCCAGACGGTGGGCGGAAGAGGGGCAGTCGACCCTCAGCTCACCATCCTCGACCGGAAGATCTACCTCCTGTTCAATTCAGCTTCAACGGCGTCGTGGTCGATTCTGGAGCTCCAGCCTACGGGCCGCGTCCTGCGCCAGGCATCGGTGGCCGGCCCGGGCGACGAAAGGCCCATACTGACCTGGACAAGTTCGCACCAGGTTGGCCTACGTTTTGCGTCGGTTCGTGAAACCACCGCTCAGTGGGGAGCGAATCGATGACAGCGTGGATTCGATACGCGGCCTGCATGCTGGCCGGATCTCTGGCCCTCCTCTACCCAACCTTCGCCCAGGAGATCATCGCTTTCGGCGACAGCATCACCAAGGGCGCCGAGCCATTCGACGAGGAGAACCTGGGGGGGTACCCCACTCGGCTGCAGGCACTGCTGCGGGAGGAGGGTCAGACGGACGCACTCGTTCACAACTACGGGCGCGGGGGTGAAAGGGTCTCTCAGGGCCTCACTCGACTGGACTCGGTCCTGGACGAAGAACCCACCGCCGATACAGTGATCCTGATGGAGGGCACCAACGACATCGACAGAATTATCTCCGGCGAGTACTCGTTGGAGAGCGTCGTCAGCGACTTCAACAGCATGGGCCGAAAGGTCATGGACCAGGGCTTGAATCTGATCCAAGCGTCCATCATTCCACGACCTCCGTGGGCGTCGAGCGACTCGGACAACCGCGTCACCTTTCAGTACGTAGTGGGCGTTCGAGATATCGGCGTGAGCGCCAGACCGATGGCGGAGCCGTACGCTATCTTCACCGACTTGGGTCGCTCCGTCTTCAATAGCTACTACTACGCGAACAAGTCCGATCCCGTGGGCCACCCAAACGCAGCAGGGTTTGAGCTACTGGCCGAGATCTTTCGCGACAAGATCCTCGGCATCGATACCCTGGCGCCTGTCAACAGCGGCTTCACCAAGTCAGGCTCGAGTTCCAACCTCAATGCCGACGACCGGCTCTGGGCCAAGTTGCACGAGTCCGGAAACAGCATCCGAAAAGGCGCCACTCACTTCACGATCAACGGCCGTGAGGTCCCGACGAACGTCTCGGGGAGCGGGCGGAGGGTCACTCTGTCCTACAGGGTCAAGAAGAGTGATCTCGAATGCGCCGGACGAATCGCGGTCCGTTCCGAGGATGACGCGTCACCGCCCAACATCTCGAACCGCGTCATGGCAGAGTACAGCGTCAGTGGCGCCAAGGTTCTCAAAGGCGACGTCGACGGTGATTGCCGGGTCAACGGCTTCGATCTCTCACTTCTCGGTCTCAGCTTTGGCTCGAGGCGAAGTGAGCCTCGCTACAGCTCCCTGGCGGACACCAACAACGATGGCTCCGTCGACGGCGATGATCTCGCCAGGCTGGCCAGCAATTTCGGCAGAACCTCGGGCTGAGCAGACAACCCGGCTCGCTCTTGGTCTCAAGCGGCAGCGATTCGGTCCCGGATCAGCGCTGGCGCAACAGCTTCATCTGCGATCGTGAAACAGGCTCGGAATCTCTCTTCGAAACGTGGGTCAGGACGTCGCAGGTAGAGTCTGGCCAGCAGCTGTCCCTCCTCCACAGAGTCGCCCAGCCTGGTTTCAGACCGCAGCGCGACCTGCTCATCCAGAGTCCCCAAGGCTCCTTCAGGATGGCTCGCCTCGGCCAGCAGCAGGCCGAGCTCCCGGGTCGCGACATGCGACAGATACCCGGTGCAGGAAGCCTCGCAGACGACCTCATGGGGAGCTGGCGCCAGCGTCGGAGCGGCCAGCCATTGCACGTCGGCGCCCTGAGTCTCGGCCCAGCGAGCGAATGTCTCTCGAGCTAGTCCGCTGTTAACGAGATCTTCGAAATCCCGGCGCCTGGCCGGGCTATCGGCCAACTGGGCCAGGTCCATCGCCAACTCGAAGACGACCTCCATGACATCTCGAGGCCCATCTCCCGCCAGGCATTGCAGGGCTTCAGAAACTTCCATGCTGTGGCCCGACCAGTCGCCGAGAGGCTGACTCATGTCGGTGACCAGAGCGCTGGCGCGGCGGTCGAGCGCTGCGCAGGTTTCTACCAGCCTGTGAGCCAGTTCGACGGCCTCATCAGGCTGGGACATGAAGGCGCCGTCACCCGTCTTGACATCGAATGCGACCGCCTCGGCACCCGTGGCCAGCTTCTTGGAGAGTATGCTGGCAACGATCAGAGGTAGGGAGTCGACAGTGGCTGTCCGGTCGCGGAGCGCGTAGAGACGGCGGTCCGCTGGGGCGATGTCCGCGGTCGCTACACCAATAGCCATGCCGGCCTGTTCCACGGCCTCCAAGCACCTGGCACGGCTCAGTTCCAGATCGAGCCCCGGGATGACCTCGAGCTTGTCTGCGGTGCCAGCCGTATGGCCCAGGCCGCGGCCGGTGAGCATGATGATCGGGATTCGAGCCGCAGCCATCAGGGGAGCCAAAACCAGAGAGACTTTATCCCCAACTCCCCCGGTCGAGTGTTTGTCCACGACTCCGGGAATATCGCTGGCGAGGTCCCAGCAATCCCCAGATTGCATCATTGCCAGGGTGAGTCGATGGGTCTCTTCTTGGTCCAACCCGCGAATGGCCGCCGCCATCAGGAACGCGGCCAGCTCCGCTTCGCTCCAAGTCCCGTCACTGGCGCCTGAGACGATAGCCGCCAGATCGTCGGCTCCCAACGAGAGGCCGCGTCTCTTGCGTGCCAGGATTTGATAGGGACTGCTCACCGGCCGAGTCGAAGCAGGATTGGCACTAGAATCCGGCCAGTGGGTTACCGGTGACTCCCGTGCCCAGCTCGGCCCGAGCCTGCGCTGCATACACCGACTGCGGATAATCGTCCAGCAGGCGCTGCATGGTCTGACGGGCTTCTAGCTCGAGTCCCAGCTCGCGCTGGGTCAGGGCCAGCTGGTAGATAAGAACATCCTTCGGCAGGTCGGTCTCGGGCTCCTCGAGCTGGGCTCGAATCTGCGCGATCAGCTCCTGCCCACGCCCCTGCGCTCGGTCCAAGGACATGAGGTTCAAGCGAACCTCGGAAGCAAGCATGTTGTTCCGCTGGGACTCGAGAAATTCCCCCCACAAATGGCGTGCACCATCCAGATCTCCAGAACGGGCCGCCAGCTCTCCGAGGTAGGCCTTCGCGATGACTGCCGAGTCCGACTTCCCAAACTCGTTCACCACGGCTTCCAGCTGGCTACGAGCCGTCGCATCGCGGCTCGCCGCGTCACCGAAGGTCGGGTTCCTGTCGTGAGCCGGGTCAGGCACGTCGGTGACCTCTGCGGAATAGACCCGAATCGCCCGGGCCAACTGTTCACTGGCCTCGATTTCCTTGCTGTCCAAGTAGCTCCGGTAGGCCGCCAGAGCTCCGATTGCCAGAAGCACCAGGCCAGCCACCATCAGTAGGGTGCGGAGGTTTTTCCGAAGATACTCCATCGCTCCGGTCAGAGCTTCCTGCACCTGGTCACGCTTGATTTCTTTTCGCGTCAGTCGTTGACTCATTGTCTTGAAACCGTCCGGCTCGGGTCGAGCCATGGTCTGATGAAACCTGATGGTGCGGCTGGGAGGACTCGAACCCCCGACTCAGGGCTTAGGAAGCCCCAGCTCTATCCAGCTGAGCTACAGCCGCCAACGAACGCCAGATTATACGCACTCTTCTACCTCCTGGCCACACCACGTGTGCTGATCATCCTAGTACTTGATGAGGGACTCGACCGAATAGCCTTGCAGCTTCTCCCGTCCGCCCAGAAAACCCAACTCTACGACAAAGCCCAGGCCGACCACCTCGCCGCCTACCCCTTCCACCAGCTGGGCCGCGGCAGCAGCCGTGCCACCGATCGCTATGAGGTCGTCGACGATAAGAACCCGCTCGCCCGGAGCAATTCCATCGCTGTGCATCTCGAGGCTATCTTCACCGTACTCCAGCTCGTAGCTCTGCTCCACGGTGTGTGCCGGCAACTTTCCGGGCTTCCGCATCGGCACGAATCCGGCGTTGAGGTTGTATGCCACGATGGATCCGAACATGAAGCCGCGCGACTCGATACCTACGACCTTGTCGACGTGCAGGTCCGCAAACAACCAGACGAACTGATCCACGGTCATACGCAATGCATGCGCGTTTTCCAGCAACGTAGTGATGTCGTAGTAGAGAATCCCCGGTTTTGGGAAATCCGGGACTTCTCGGATGTAGGCCTTGAGCTGATCCATGGATGCTGATCTCCGAATGCTGTCGTAAATTTCCCGTCGCTCGGAATCGAATGACGGAGCCTCAAGCTTGGCTGCTCTCGGGCCCGTTTCCGGCCTTTCGTGCTGATCGGCCTATGAACCAAAAACCCAGGACCAGCAAGACAACGAAGGCAATAGTCAACACATTGAGGTATTCCTCGATAAAGGTCTTGGCGGTGTCTCCGAGGACGTAGATCAGGCCGGCAACCATCATGAAACGAGCTGTTCGTGAGATGGCCGAGGCAATGAGGAAGACCTTGAAATTGATGGCGAATGCACCCCCAGAGATGGTGAAGAGTTTGTAGGGCAGAGGAGTCAGGCCCGCAATCCCAGTGGCCCATGCGTTGTACTTGTCGTAGTAGCGCTGGACGGCTTGAACTTTCTCCGCATCGAACATTTTCAGTAGCAGCGGACGCCCACCGAAGTAGCCCAGAGCGTAGCCTGCCATGCCGCCCAGCACAGAGCCGACAGCGCAGATCGCCGCAAACCAAAATGACAGATCCGGTCTACCCAGGCACAAAGCGATCAACAGAACATCAGGCGGCACCGGAAAGATGCTGCTTTCCAGGAACGCCAGCCCGAAAAGCGCCCATCCTCCATAGGAAGTGGCAGCGAAGGCCTCCACCCATTGCAGGAGCTGGCTCAGCAGGCCATGGAGATCATGCCAAAGGTCCCTCAGAAGGCTCACTTATTGCTCCTTTTCCCAGCCGTGGCGACCCAGCAGAGGCACGAACATCACGGCCTCACCCTCCGATCGACGCACACCCTGGCGCAGTTTTCGATAGACGACCAGTCTTTGTTGATGGCGTCCCCCCTCGGGTATCAAGAGACGTCCCCCTGGCCGCAGTTGATCGATGAGCGGCTGAGGGGCCTTGGGAGCCCCGGCGGTCACGAGGATTCGATCAAATGGGGCCATATCGCTCCAACCAACCGTGCCGTCGAAAGTCTGGATCTTGACGTTCTCCAGGCCCAGCTGACGCATCCGGTCGATGGCATCGTGGGCCAGATCCGATATGCGCTCGAGGCTGAAAACCCGTCTCGCCAACTTGGACAGAATCGCGGTTTGATATCCCGATCCGGTACCCACTTCGAGGACTGAGTGCCCACCCTCGACCTTCAAGAGCTCGGTCATGCGGGCCACCACGTAGGGTTGCGAGATGGTCTGCTTGGCACCGATCGGCAGGGCGTGGTCGCCGTAGGCCTGCGCCCGCATGTGTTCCGGTACGAAAAGGTGTCGAGGAATGGCACGCATGGCCTCCAGCACCCGCACATCGCTCACACCGCGCCCTTCCACCAGCCGGACCATCCGGTCGCGCTGATAGGTGAACTCGTGATTCAAGTCTCGAGATCCCCGGTCATCCCGTCGAACCGCTCTCTCAACTCGCTGTAGGACTCGAGGCCGCGATAGTCGGTCAAGTCCAGGTGGAGCGGCGTCACCGAGACGAGCCCGGCCGACAGGGCCGCATGGTCGGTGCCTTCCTCCTCTTGCCACTCGGGCGTGCCAGCAATCCAGAAGTACTTCCTGCCCCGCGGATCCTCCTTCTCGACGACAACTTGCTTGTATTTCCTCTTCCCGAGCCGAGTCAGCCTCACACCTTGCGGTGATTCGGCCGGAATGTTGACATTCAACAGCGTGTCCTTCGCCAGGGTCTCATTCAGGAGAATCTCCGTGAAGCGTCGGGCGAATCTCGCTGCCCGCTCGAACGAGAACTCCTCTCCTACTTCTTGGCTGAAGGCGACCGAGGGAATCCCCAGCAGCGTTCCCTCGAAGGTCGCGCTCACCGTGCCGGAGTAGGTCACATCGTCACCCATGTTGCATCCGAAGTTGATGCCTGAAACCACCAGGTCCGGAGGCGAGTCCTTCATCAACCACAAAACGGCGAGATTCACGCAGTCGGTCGGCGTTCCATCGACCGCAAACACGTGCTCTTGGAGCTGCTGCATGCGCAACGGGCGGTGGAGGGTCAACGAGTGTCCCGTGGCGCTCTGCTCCCTGTCGGGTGCCACCACGGTGACCTCACCGATCTGTCCCAGGGCATCGGCCAGAAGCTTCAAGCCCTCGGAGTACACACCGTCATCGTTGGTGATCAGGATTCTCGCCATCGCGCTCAGTCTCTCGACGGAAGGTACTTGCCGACTATGGGGTCCAGTTTTTCCCTGGTCGCTGCCGGGATCAGTGCGGGTTCAGTAATCAATGCGCTTTGCAGAGCCGACGCGCAAATACAGGTGCGCTCGCTTGGCAGCCGACGAATCACCCGCCGCACCACATCCTGGGCGGTGGCAGCATTCTGCTGAACCACTTCCATTACCGCCTGGCCATTGACGTCGTCTTCCTCCTCGTGCCAGCAGTCATAGTCCGTCACCATGGCCAAAGTGGAGTAGCAGATCTCCGCTTCGCGAGCCAGCTTGGCTTCCTGCAGATTCGTCATCCCGATGACGTCGACGCCCCATTGGCGGTAGATGTCTGACTCGGCGCGAGTCGAGAATTGCGGGCCTTCCATGCAAAGGTAGGTCCCACCGCGATGACTCCTCGCACCAGCCTCTTTGGCACAGTCGTAGTAGATCTCTGACAGGTCGGGACACACAGGCTTGGCCATGGAGACATGAGCTACGAGACCGTCGCCGAAAAAGGTGTCGGGTCGATGTCGCGTGCGGTCGAAGAATTGATCTGGCACGACGATATCAGTCGGCCGATATTCCACCTTCATCGATCCGACTGCACTCACAGAGAGGAGTCGCTCCACGCCGAGCAGCTTGAATCCGAAAATGTTCGCCCTGAAGTTGACCTCCGACGGAAGTAGGCGATGCCCTCTTCCATGGCGGGCGAGAAAGGCAACTCGAACACCGTCCAACTCGCCCAGAATGAAGGCATCTGAAGCCTCCCCAAAAGGCGTCGCCACCGGGCGTTCGTCCTGCACGGTCAGACCCTCCATATGGTAGAGACCGCTTCCACCTATGACTCCGATGCGTACGTCGCTCATCTTGTCTTCCTCCGCTTCTCCCCATTCAGACTCGAGACCCACAGCCAACAGCGAGGAGCCCACGGTTCCAGGGACTCCCAGGTAGCCAGCAGGTCTGGGCCGGTATCGGGATCAGGCTGCTATCGCCTCCAAGACTCTGAAAGCTGTATGCAAGGCTCGCCGGCCCTGCCGGCCGTCCACCAGTATCGCGTCCTCACCTCGACACCGAGCCAGGAAAGCCCCGAGCTCCCGTTTCAGGGGCTCATCTCTTTCCACCAGCAACGGGTCTGGAATTATATTGCGCCCCTCGTCTCCCACTTCCAGCCGAAAACCCTGAACCTGCTGCTCTTGATAGTCCACCGAATAGTAACCCTGGTCCGGCAGGAAGACGCGCAACTTCCTCACCTTCTGTGAGGACACGCGCGAGGCGGTGAGGTTTGCAACGCACCCGGACTCCAAGGCTACCCTGGCGTTGGCTATGTCGATTCTCGAAGAGAGCACGCTGATACCGGTGGCCCGGACTTCCGAGACGGGGCTGTCATCCAAGGCATGCAGTATCTGGAGGTCATGGATCATCAGGTCGAGCACGACATCGATATCCAGGCTCCGGGGTGTGAAAACCGCCAGTCGATGAATCTCGACGAAGCCGGCTTGCCCTTCAATCTGCATCAGTCGTTGGACGGCAGGATTGAAGAACTCGACGTGGCCGACAGCCAGAACCCGATCCCCAGCCGCGGCCACCAGGCGGTCGGCTTCTTCCAGGTTCGATGCCAGCGGCTTCTCGACCAGGACGTGGATTCCCTGCTCGAGCAGATCACATCCGACCTGACAATGATCGACGGTCGGCACCGCGACTACGGCAGCCTCCAAGCCTCCGGCAAGTTCGGCCAGGCTGTCAAAGACCCTGGCACCAAACTCCTTCGCGACACGTTCAGCCGCGCTGCGATCCGTATCGAAGACGCCCACCAACGCGGCGCCCGGATCCTCGGCCAGGATGCGCACGTGGTGCCGACCCAGAGCACCGGTGCCGATGACTCCGACTCGGACGGGACCCGCTGAACGACTCAGGAGCTTCCTCCTCGTCCGCCCCGCCGGCCGGGTATCGCCGTAATCACGCCCCGGTCCGAGCCTTCGATGAAATCGATCAGGAAGTCGATATCTGCGTCTCCGCCGTAATCCTCACGGAGCTTCTCCACCGCGCGGGTGGTATTGAGGCCGGAGCGCAACAGCACGCGCATGGCGGCTTGGAGTCGGTTGATCGTCGGCTCGTCGAATCCCTTCCGCTGCAGCCCTATCGTATTGACACCGTAGCAAAGGGGTTTCTGCCCGACCGTCTTGACCCAAGGCAGAGCATCCCTCGTAATGACCGAATACCCCCCGATGTAGGCATGTTTGCCCACGCGGCAAAACTGGTGAACGGCACTAAAAGCCCCGACTGTCACATCGTCCTGAATCTCGACATGGCCAGCCAGGGTTCCTGCGTTGCTGAAGATCGTCCGGTTTCCAACGTGACAGTCATGGGCCACATGTGAGTAGGCCATGAACAGGTTGTCATCGCCGATCGTGGTCAGGGCGCCTCCCTGCTCTGTGCCGCGATGGATCGTAACGAACTCTCGGAACACGTTGCGATCTCCGACTTCGAGCCAGGTCTCACTGCCTCCGTACTTGAGATCCTGGGGTTCGAATCCCACGCAAGCGTGAGGAAAAACGCGGTTGCCCTCGCCGATTCTGGTATAGCCACCGATCTGCGCCCCGGCACCTATCTCCGTATCCTCTCCCACCGATACCTGCGGCCCGATGACCGCATAGGCGCCCACCCTCACGGAGGCCGCGAGATCGGCCTCTGGATCGATGATGGCGGTCGAGTGAATCAGGGTCCCCATTTGTCTCCGGTGCTCCTGAGCCGTCCGATGATCCAGGCTTTGATGCCTTGACGCGGGACGCTCTGTTGTTGCATCACGATGCTTGCGGATGCGGAAAGAAGTCTGCTCTCCGGCGCTTCCTTGGATACGGAATCGTTCCTCGGCGCTCAGCGGTCCACCAAAGCCGAGCTGCAGACAGCCTCGGCAGCGACCTGGCCATCGACGAGTGCTCGCCCACTGAGTTTGCAGTGGCGTGGTCGCATGCGTAGCATCTCGACCTCGTAGCGGATTTGATCACCGGGTACGACAGGTCGTCGAAACCGTGCGCGGTCGATGGACATGAAGAAAAGGAGCTTGTCGGCCCGGCGCGGGTCATCGTGCAAGACGAGAATACCGGCGGCCTGTGCCATCCCCTCCACCAGCAACACACCTGGCATCACTGGATTGCCAGGAAAGTGACCATTGAAGAACTCCTCGTTGGCCGTTACGTTCTTGATCGCGATGATCTTCTTCTTGGGCTCGATCTCCAGCACGCGATCCACCAGGAGCATCGGATAGCGATGCGGCAGGATCGAAGTGATCCAGCTGAAGTCTAGTATCTCATCGGTGCCGTTCAAGGCTCTCTCCCCTTATTTCCGGATTCCGCGGTGCGCTCCAGGATGGCGATGCGTCGACCCCAGTCTACGAGACGGGCGACCATGGCCTGTTGGCGAAGCCAGCTCGAAGCGTCGGTCGCCGGGATTCCGGCGACCTTTTTCCCAGCCTCGACCGACTTGAAGACCGCTGATTTGGCGGCTACCTGCACACCGTCTCCCAGCTTCAGGTGGCCGCTGAGGCCACTCTGACCGGCAACGACCACTCCATCCCCCAGCCGAGTGCTGCCCGAGATACCGGACTGCGAGACGAGCAGGCAGCCTCGACCCATTCCCACGTTGTGACCAATCTGAACGAGGTTATCCACCTTGCTACCGGCACCGATCCGAGTCTCGTCCAGAAGCGCTCGATCGACCGTGGTGTTCGCACCGATCTCCACGTCGTCTTCCACCACGACGCAGCCAACGTGGTTCAGCTTGACATGAGTCCCTTCGTGCTGAGCATATCCAAACCCATCGCTGCCCAGAACCACTCCGGAATGGAGCCGACAGCGATCGCCGATCTCGACGCCGTCGTAGATCACTACCCCCGGGAACAACACCGTACCCGTGCCGATCTCACAGTCTCTTCCCACCACCACGTGAGGGTGGATCACCACATCGGCGCCGAGTCTGCAGCGTTCTCCGACTACCGAGTAGGGGCCTATGCTCGCACTCGGATCTATGACAGCGCCCTCGCCGACAGACGCGGTTGAATGGACCCCCACGACCTGGGGCGACTGCGGATAGAAGATATCCAGCAGCTCGGCCAGTGCGAAGTAGGGATCCGCCACGACCAACAGATCGTGGTCCAGATCTACTGACGAAGGAGACACCAACAAGGCTCCGGCCCGGCTGGCAATGGCGATCTTGCGGTAGCGCGGATTGGCGACGAAGGAAAGATCTCCGGGGCCGGCCGTCTCGAGGCCTCGAATTCCATCGATCCGGCGATCCGCAGCACCCTGCACCTCGCCGCCGATCTTCTCAGCCAGCTCGGCCAATCGATAGCTCAAATTCTAGTTCTCTCCCGCTGATGCTGCGTTGTAGCGCTCTAGGATCAGGTCGGTGATATCCACTTCATCCTTGGCGAAGAGCAAGCCGCTACTGAACTTGTTGAAGATCACAGTGTACTGCAACTCCGCGCCGGCCCGCGTGATGATCGGCATCATCTCGCTCTCGATCTCGGCAAAGGCACCAGCCTGCTCCTCTTGCATCTCGCGTTCGGCGTCGTTTTCGAATCGTTGGTACTCGATGATCTTGTCCTCGAGCTCTTTCTCGACTTCGGCCAAACGCTCCTCGGAAAGCGACGCTTGCCCTGCCTCGACCCGGGTCTGGAGATCCTGGACCGCCTGCTGAATGGCATCCGCCTCGGCCTGCTTCTGCTCCGTCAGGTTCCGCAGCTTCTCCAAGACAGCTTGCCCCTTGGCGGACTCGAGCACCAATCGTTGAACATCGATGACCCCCACTCGGGGGGTCCCTGAGGCGTCACTGGGCTGCGCCGAAATCTGACCAGCAATCAGTGCCATGCCAATCCCGAGCCACAGACTCCCGAACAAGTGAACAGTCGCCTTCCTACCGATTCTCATGAGGCTCACACTCCTGGCTGACTCTAGAAACCCGGACCGATGCTGAACTGGAAAGTCTCGAATCGATCGTCAGGCAATGGATTGATGTTATAGGCGTAGATAAAGCGGAGGGGAGCACCCAACATGGGCACCGTGACCTGCAGCTCCGCCCCAGCGGAGATTCGGAAGTTCTCGAGATCGAAACTCTGATCGTCGCCGTAGACTCTGCCGCCATCAGTGTAGAACAGGAAGCGGAACGGGCCCTTCAGCACGAAGATCGCCTCGAGGTTGAGCTGGACCGATCGATTGCCACCGAGAGGAAACCCGGACTGGTCCGTCACCGTGTTTCCTTCCGAGTCTCTCACCCAGATAGACCGGTATTTAAAGCCCCTCACACTGCTCTCACCGCCAAGATAGAACCGGTCGTTGAAATACAGTGGCGTGTCGCCAATCGGCTGGATGTAGCCTGCTAAGACATTCATCCCCAGTACTGTGCGCATGCGGCCTTTGGTCATGGGTAGGAACTTCGCGTAGGAGCCTATCGGTCGCCAGAAGTCTGTGTTGCCTCCAAGGGGCCCGCCCGCCAGATCGAGCGAGATACTGGCGCGACTGCCGAAAGTCGGCTGTAGACGACTATCCCTCCGATCCCTCACCACGGACCAACGCAGCATCGCTACCTTGCGGTTGATCTGCTGAGTGACCTTGTTGCCTTCCAGGTCGAATTCCGTTCTCGCCTCGTCGGAATCGAAGCGGGAGAAGGTCGTCGAAAAGTTGCCGAAGATCCCGAGGTTCCGACCATAGGTCAGAGTCCCACCGAAATTATCCTGAAACACGGTCTGGCCCGTGAGAAGGTTGTAGTCGAGACGACGCTTGAAGATTGACGCACCGAAACTCTGAGGCTTGTTCAGAAACCAGGGAATGAAGTAGGACAAGTCGAAGATGTCCTGCCGGGAGCCCAATTGCGCGGAAACACCGAGAGTCTCTCCCCTGCCCAAGAAGTTCCTGGTCCTGAACTGGAACTGGCCGAAGAAGCCATCGACTTCGCTGAAGCCACCGCCGAAGAGCATCTCGGTTCGCTCGCCCTCCTCACCTTGGATGGTGAGATCCACGAGCTTCTCCTCGGAGTCGATATCGAAGGCCACCGGATCCTCTTCATCGACCTTGAAGACCTCGGACTGCCCGATGCGCAGCAGGCTGTTCTTCAGGGCCCCGGTGTTCATGACCAGGCCCTCCTGGATGCTCATGTCGCGCCGCAGCACTTTGTCCTTCGTCTTGGTGTTGCCCGAGAACTCGATCCGACCGATGCGAAACTGTTCGCCTTCGTCCACGTGGATGATCACATCGGCGACCTGATCGGGCTTCTCCACGATCTCGGGCTCGATCTGGGCGAAAAGGTGCCCTGTATTCGAATAGAGCTCGCGAATCGTCTCCAGTCCTTCGTCGATTACTTTGGAGCGCAGCCAACCGCCCTTCGGGCGCTCGAACTGGCGCAGCAGCACCTCAGCCGGGAACCGTTCGGTGCCCTCGATGGTGATCTCGCCGAGCTTCCAGCGATCTCCTTCCTCGACGGGAATCGTAATGAAGAGCCGGCGTTTTACGTCATCTCCTGCGGCCTCACCACCTTTGACGGGCTTGACCTCGATCTTAGGCTCTCCCAGAACCACATTTTTGTAGCCCGCCTTCAGATAAAGCTCCCGCACGGCCTCTAGATCCTCGCTCAGGGCAGCAGGACTGTAGATGTCCTTCTTCATGATCTTGGTGATGAGGTTCGATTTCTTGGTGTCACTCATCGACCAGCCCAGTCGCATGTCCTTGAAGACCGTGTTGCCCTCGAAGTCGATCTCACCCACCCGGACCTTGTCACCCTCATCGATCGTATAGACCACCCGACGGTCGGATCTGGAAGCCGCTTCGACGGTGTACTTGGCCTCCGCTAGTCGGAAGCCCTTTTCGGCGTATAGCTCTTCGATCGCGGCCTTGAGCCTGTGCAGCTCCCCGAGGCTCAGGGAATCGCCCTCGCGCACCCGGATCGACTCGGTAATGATCTCTTCGTTGATGTCCGAACGGCTGATCCGCTTCAGTCCTTCGTACTCGATAGACCGCAGGATCGGCCTCTCCTGGACTGTCACCGTAACTTGCACACCACCGCTTGTCTGACTGGTTTCGATCTTGATGTCGTCCACCAGATTGCGTGTCCACAGGGCGTGTACCTTTTCGTTCAGCTTGGCGGCGTCGTAGATGTCCCCCTGTGCCAGACCGAGGTAGTAGTTGAGGGTATCCTCAGTCAATGATCCGAGGCCCTCATAGAGAATCACCTGAATTGGCTGACCCTCCAGGTTCTGCGCCCGGGCAGGGAGCACCAGTCCCACCAGCGTGAGTAGGCCTATCAACGCGGAGTGGATGATTCGGATCTTCATCGATGGAACGACTCTGCGGATCCCGATTCGCACACTTGGATACAGGTCAGGCAGCGAGGATTCCATCCCTAAGGTTACCTAACAACAGCGGGATTCATGCAAGCCCCTTGCCGCTGATGCCGTCAGACGATAACCGTACTTCAGTCCTGGCTGACCAGTGATTCTCCGATCTTCGGATGGAGTTTCAGCTCACCGTTCTCGACTGTGATGCCGATGAGCCCAATGACTTCCCCGTGCCTGGCGATCAAGACCTCCGAGACTGCATCCTGAATATGGCGCTGGATCGTCCGCCGAAGAGGACGGGCCCCAGTGGAAGGGTCGATCCCAGCCTTTTCCAGAAGCCACAACTTGGCTTCATCTGACACTTCGACCTCCAGGCGCCGCTCCTCGAGTGTCAAATTGACATCCTCCAGCAAGATATCCACGATGGCCCTCAACTCTGTTGGGCCCAGCGGATTGAAGACGAGGACTTCGTCGACCCGGTTGATGAACTCCGGGCTGAAGGATTGCCGCAGCGAGGCCAGGATCTCTTGTTCGAGCCGCTCGAACTCCCTGTCCCGGTCCGACTCTCCGAAGCCCATGCGACCTCCCCGCAGCACCAGCTGACTCCCGATATTCGAAGTCATCAGGACGATTGCGTTCTTGAAATCGACCTGGTTCCCATAGGCGTCGGTGAGCAGGCCGTCCTCGAGAATCTGCAGCAGCAAATTCGCCACGTCCGGATGCGCCTTCTCGATCTCGTCGAACAGAATCACCGAATAGGGCTGGCGGCGAATGCGCTCGGTCAGCTGTCCCCCTTCGTCGTGACCGACGTAGCCTGGCGGCGATCCGATCATCTTGGAAACGGCATGCTTCTCCATATACTCGCTCATGTCGAAGCGAATCAGAGAAGCCTGGCTACCGAACAGAAACTCGCCCAGGCGACGGGCGACCTCTGTCTTGCCTACCCCAGAAGGCCCGAGAAAGATAAAAGACCCGACGGGCCGCTGCGGGTTGCTCACTCCGAGCCGAGATCTCCGAATGGCACGGCTGATGGCGCTGATCGCATGATCCTGCCCGACGATGCGCTGGCGCAGGGTCTGCTCCATCTGCATCAACTTCTCGGCCTCTTCGCTCTGCAGACTGGATACCGGTATGCCAGTCCACGAAGCGATCACCTCCTCGATGTCCTTCTTCGTCACTTGCAGGACGGAATCTTCGTCGGTTTGCGTCCGCAGTTTCTCGAGATCCTCCCGCAGCTCGATCTCCTTTTCCCTCAGATAGACGGCTCTCTCGAACTCCTTGTCGGAGATGGCCGACTTCATCTCTTTGACGACCTCGCCGATCTCCTGCTCCAATCGGCGCACGTTCTGGGTATCCCGAACTCGGCGCAGCTTCACCTTGGCACCGGCCTCGTCGATCACGTCGATAGCCTTGTCCGGTTGGTGTCGATCGGCGATATAACGGGTGGACTGGTAAATAGCAGCCTGCAGCGCGCCTGCTGTGTAGTGAACCTTGTGAAAAGCCTCGTACCGGTCCTTCACACCCTGCAGGATCTTCAGCGTCTCTTCCTGGTTCGGTGGCTCGATTTGAATCGACTGGAATCGACGCAGCAGGGATCGATCCTTCTCGATGTACTTGCGGTACTCCTTGAGTGTCGTGGCGCCGACGCAGGACACTTCGCCGCGGGAAAGAGCCGGCTTGAGAATGTTCGCCGCATCGAGAGAGCCTTCGGCCGAACCGGCCCCGATCAATGAGTGGATCTCATCGATAAAGACAATGACATCCTGATTGTCCTTGAGCTCACCGAGAATACCCTTGAGGCGCTCTTCGAACTGACCCCGGTACTTGGTGCCGGCGACGATGAGGGAGAGATCCAGTGCCAGAATCTTCTTCTGCGCCAGAGACAAAGGCACCTGACCCTCGACGATGCGCTGCGCCAGGCCCTCGACAATCGCGGTCTTCCCAACGCCCGGCTCACCGAGGAGAATCGGGTTGTTCTTGGTCCGCCGGGAAAGAATCTGGACAATCCGTTCGACCTCTGAGTCTCGACCAATGAGGGGATCGAAGGTCCCCTGAGCCGCCAGAAAGGTGAGATCGCGTGCATACTCCGCCAGGAAAGGCTGTTCCTCTTTCTGCTGGGTGGCCTCGCGTTCTTTGGCGATCGCCAGGACCTCCTCCCTGACGCTGTAGAGGTCCAGTCCGTGTTGCGTCAGGGTGCGCATCGCCAGACAACCATCGACCCGCAACAGGCCGATCAGCAGGTGCTCGGAGCCGACTGACGGATGAAGCATGCTCTCTGCCTCGTGGGAGCCGTAGGCAAGGACCTTCTTGGACTCTTCGGACAGAGGCAGCTCTGCCGTAGACGAGATCCTCTCCACGAAGACCTTCTCGCCTTCGATCTGCTTGCGAAGCACCTCCGGCTTCACCTTCAGCCTTCGAAACAGCTCGGTGACGCTCTCCTCACCCTCACGCAGAATTCCAAGCAGAATATGCTCGGACTCGATAACCCGACTGCCGAGTTTGCTGGCTTCGTAGCGCGCGAAGAAAAGGGCTCTCCGAGCCTTCTCGTTGTACTTCTCGAACACTCTTCGTGGACTCCAAAACGCCGCAGTGGAATAGATTTCGACTGGCGGAATCAACGGCGCTCAGCGTGTAATTTGCCGCCTTCGAGGGTCAGGAGTCTACCACAACGACTGGCCAACTCCGGGTTGTGAGTGACCACCAAAGCGGTGGTTCCGTGCCTCTCCTGCAGGTCCAGCATCAGGTCAAATACCTGGACTCCGCTCTCCGGATCCAGGTTGCCGGTCGGCTCGTCTGCCAGTATCAGAGGAGGCTCCATGAACAGCGCCCTGCATAGCGCCACTCGTTGGCGCTCCCCGCCTGAGAGTTGGTTGGGAAAATGGTCCAGGCGATCCTGAAGACCGACTTCGTCCAGAAGGCCGCGAGCTCGCTCTTCGGCCCAGGCCGTGCTCTCGCCGGCGATGCGACCCGGCAACATGACATTCTCGAGTGCCGAGAAATCACCCAGTAGCTCCTGGAACTGGAAGACGAAGCCGATCGTCCGATTTCGAAAGGCTGCCAGTCGGCGCGGGCCCAGGTCGGCGAGACCCTGGCCACCGACCTCCACGGTTCCGGAATCCGGGATATCCAGCGCCCCTAGCAGATGAAGCAGCGTCGATTTCCCGCAGCCGGAGGGACCGACGACCGCCACGAACTCCCCGGCTCGAACCTCCAGGTCGACTCCGTTGAGCACCTGAACCAGTCGCTCCCCATCCCGGTACGACTTGCGGACTCCGCTTACCCGAATGGAGACGCTCATCGTCTCAACGCCTCCACGGGCCACAGGGAGGCTGCCCGATGCGCAGCATAGAACGAACAGGCAAAAGTGAGAACGACCGTAGTACCGACAATCGACAGCACATCCCGGGCGCGCACCAGAAAGGGCACGTGGTCGAGGAAATAGACCTGGCTCGGCAGGGATAGTAGCTCATACCGGTCCAGCAGCCACGAACCCCCCACACCCAGCACGAGGCCGATCAGGGCCCCCAGCCCAACCAGTAGCCCTCCAAGCCACAGAAAGATGCGCCGCAATTCCGACGGCGCGGCTCCCATGGCCCCAAGCATGCCGACCTCGGGACGCTTGCTCGCCAAGATAAGAGTCAGGTCCGAGACCAGCGACATCCCGGCGACGACGACAATCAGGAAGACAGCCACGAACATGAGGGTCTTTTCCAGCCGGAGCGCGAAGAACAGCACCCGATTCAGATCACGCCAGGTTCGCACGGTACTCCCGGGGGGTAGTAATTTCGGTAGCTTCCCGGCCACTTCGAGAGCGGTGCCCAGGTCACTGCAATCCACCAGCAAACGATAGACGGCAGAGCGCCCGAAGAGCAGGCTCGCCTCGGACAGTGGCAGGGCCACCCGGTCTTCTTGTTCGGCTCGACCCGCTGCAAAACTCCCCACAACGGGGAGCCTGCGAACGCGCGGTTGGGGCCCGACAGGGGTCAGTGTCGGAACCGGAGAGACAACCTCCACGACATCGCCTGGCTCCATGCCCCAGAGGCTGACTAGACCGTCACCCAGGTACAACCCGGGGTTCCGCGACGTTGCCTCTGGAAACAACGCTGGCAGCTCGGCACCAAAACCAATCATTTCCACCGCCCTCGAACGTCCTCGAGCCAGCAGCCAACCCCTGCCCCGCACAACGATCTGAGCTGACTGCACCCCGTCGATACCGTCCACCTCTCGCCTGGCCGCCTCCGCATCAGCTGCCGACGGTAGCTCGACTTCAATGTCGGGCGTCCTCGACAGCACCTCGCCTTTGAGCGCCGCCTGGAAACCGGACAGTGCAGCGAGAGCCAGAATCAAGGCTGCAACGCCGAGAGCGATACCGCCGGCCGCGGTCAGGGACAGAAAGGTAATGAACGCGTCCCGACGGGAGCTCTTGAGGTACCGGATTGCGATCCACAGCGGCAGCGAGACACTACTCATGCATCCAATTCCCGAAGAGACTGCGTGAAGATCCTCAAATCGGAGTCATCCTACTCATCGGCAGCCTCCGGGCGCAGCAAGGGAAAGAGAATGACATCACGGATCGACGGGCTGTCGGTGAACAACATGACCAGCCTATCGATGCCGATCCCCTCGCCGCCGGCAGGCGGCATGCCGTGCTCGAGGGCCCGGATGTAGTCCTCGTCGAAACGATGTGCCTCGTCGTCGCCACTTTGCCTGGCTTTGACTTGGTCCCGAAACCGCTGAGCCTGCAGGTCCGGATCATTCAGCTCCGAGTAGGCATTGGCGATCTCCATGCCGCCCATGAACAGCTCGAAGCGCTCGGTAAATCGGGGATCGTCGGAGCAGACCTTGGCGAAGGGCGAGACCTCCACGGGGATCTCGCTGATGAAGGTAGGTTGGATCAGCTGATTCTCCACCGTCTCTTCGAAAAGCGCCACCAGGAAGCGACCGTACCAACCTTCGGGTAGGTCGACCCCCGGGTATCGCTCTTCGAGCTCCGGTCTGGACGAGCACTGGAGAACGGCGTGCTTTGAGTCCTTGGCGACCGCCGGCAGGGACAACTGCCGTTCGCCGAAGATCCCCACCAGGTCCGCCAGGTGGTCCAATCTCTCGACATCGACACCGGCAAACTTCGCAATCGCCTGCCGCATGGTGTACCGATCCCACGGCGGAGCGAGCTCCAGGCGCGTGTCATTCCAAAGCAGGGCCGGCTCTCCGAGAACTTGCGATGCCAGCGCCGACACCATCTCCTCGGTAAAGGACATGAGCTGCTCGTAGTCCGAGTAGGCCCAATAGAACTCCAGCATGGTGAACTCTGGATTGTGTTGCGTGGAGATTCCTTCGTTGCGGAAGTTTCGATTGATCTCGTAGACGCGATGGAAGCCGCCAACAAGCAGCCGCTTCAAGTAGAGCTCTGGCGCAATTCGCAGATAGAGGTCGATGTCCAATGCGTTGTGATGGGTGACGAAGGGCCGGGCGGTGGCACCTCCAGCCATCGCCTGCATCATCGGCGTTTCGACCTCGAGAAAGCCCCGCTCGTTCAGGAAGGCGCGGATTCCGTTGACGAGTGCAGCTCGCACCTCGAAGCGGCGACGGGACTCCTCGTTGAACAGGAGATCCAGATATCTACGCCGATAGCGCGATTCCACATCGGTCAGGCCGTGCCACTTCTCGGGCAAGGGCCTCACGGCCTTGGCCAGCATCGTCAGCGAGGTTGTCGCCAGGGTCAGCTCTCCGGTTCGCGTCCGAATAAGCGTACCCTCAGCCGCCGCATAGTCACCGAGATCCAGATTCTCGAGGACAGTCGAGCCTCCCTCGTCGAGCTCCTGCAGACGAACCATCAGCTGCAGCTTCGAGCTGCCATCGTGCAGATCCACGAAGGCGGTCTTGCCGTGCTTTCGCAGGGCCCGGACCCGGCCGGCAACCCGCAGCCCGATTCCCTCGGCAGCCAGCGACTCGGTATCGAGCTCGCCGTAGCTTCGATGCACCTCGGAGGGCTCCAGATCCAACTCGGCGCGACTGGGATAGGGAGCTATGCCTCCCTCGGCCAGCGCCTTGCGCTTCTGGCGTCGATTGGCGATTTGCGCTTCGAGCTCCGACATGGCCTGTTTTCCCCCTTCTAGCGCGGCTTGGGCCTATCCACCTCACAGGCTCCACCAACGATGGCTGCGGGGAACGATATCGGATTTCTGGAGGATGTGCCTCCCGGCAATCGCCCAGGTCCCCCGTCGGCCACTCGCTCCAATTCGACCTAGCCTCGGTACTTCAAACAATCCCTATCACCCTGGTACCATCAGTCCTGTGAATTCGATGCGTCTGGAGCTCGACCGGGCGGCTCAAGCCTGGGACGAAACCGACTGGCCTCGTCCGGAGGTCGTGCTGGTCTCGGGATCGGGTCTCGCGGTCGATCTCGGGGATCCCGAGGGGAGAGAGACCCCTCTTGGGCAGTGGTTGCCCTTCGAGACCCACAGAATCGAGGGCCACCCACTGAAGGTGCAGCTGCTGACGACCGAACAGGGTAGACCTGTTCTCTATCTGAAGGGTCGCCTCCATTCATATCAGGGCTACGACGCCCATCAAACGGTGTTCACGATTCGCCTGGCAGCCACACTGGGGGCTCGGACCCTGGTCATGACCAACGCCGCCGGAGGCTTGCGAGGCGATCAGCGGCCCGGCGACCTGATCTTGATACGAGATCAGATGAATCTGACTGGTCTCAATCCGCTTCGCGGCGAGTTGCCGAGTGAGTGGGGCCCCAGGTTTCCCGACATGACCGAGCCCTACAGTGGACGGCTGCGCACCCTGGCTCTCGAGATCGCAGAACGACTCGGGATCGTTATCGGCCAGGGGAACTATGCTGCTGTAGCAGGCCCCAGCTATGAAACACCTGCCGAAGTCACCATGCTGCGACGTAACGGCGCCGACATGGTGGGGATGTCGACTGCTCTCGAGGTCATCGCAGCGCGCCACATGGGTCTCGAATGCCTGGCGCTGTCTGTGATCACCAACCTCGCTCCAGGGATAGGCAGCGGCGGCGTGTCCCATGAAGAGGTGCTACAAGAAGGCAAAGAGGCTTCAGATCGGCTTCAGCGCCTGCTCACAGAGCTCCTGGCGCAGCAACGCCTGACCCAGCCGGATTGAGCGGGCTAGGCGTCGTCTTCGTCCGCCGACTGCTTCCGAAAGGATCCGGTGGCCAGCCCATCCAGATCCCCCGACTCCACCGGGAACTCGGCCGTACTGAGAGACATCTGCGCCCATAGCCTCGGGATCAGGTTCAGAAGACCCGAATGCTCTCGCATGAAGCGTATCTTGAGCAGCTGGAACGATCTGGCGGCATCCAGATCCCCCTCGAAAATCGCCTGATCCATGAGGTGGGAGAAGTGCTTCAAGTAGGCGTCACCCATTCTGGATGTCCACCGCGCCTCCTCCAGTATCGAGTCGGGAGTCGTTCCCGGTGTCTCGCTCAGAGCTTTCTGGATATCGTCCGCCGCTATGCTGATTCGTCGACGAAGAGCGGCCGCCGCGAGGACGAACTGCTCCGCATCAGCAGCCGACTGGACCTCCTCACCAAGGGCACGAAAGGCGTCGACTTCCCGAGGCTCGAGCCGATACTCCAAGACGGCTCCCTGGGTGCTGGCATCGACCGGGTCGAGCTCCGGATCCAGCCCAGCGAGCGCCGCCGTCAACTCGTCCCAAAACGGCTGCACAGCATCTAGGTTCGGTACTAGAGCTTCGGTCGCGAGTATCCGCGGGGCGGGGGTAGCCGCCCCGGCACTCGTCCGGCTCGGAGCGTCGTTCGTTTCGGCGACGTTGAGGCGATCCTGGAACCGCCGACTCACGTCTTTGAGACTCTTGCCCAGGACAGCGAGCTCGTCCAGCCGGACGTTCTCCGTCTTCGTGCGGGTCTCGAACTCATCCAGTTGGCGCTGGAGGCCAGCCAGCGCGACGTCCAGCTCGGGTCCGCCAGCAACATTCTTCTCGGGACCCTGAAGCAACTTTCGATATCCACTGACGATCCTTTCCTCTTCCAGACCCCGCAACTCGTCGATCTTCAGCTTGAAGGCGTTGTTGACATCCGCCACCAGTGGCAAGAGGCTGGGATGGAAGAGCTTGTGTCCCATGTCGTGCTTCAGCGCCCTGTACAGCCGAACCAATTTGCTCTCATGCAGCTCGTCGAAGGTCTTGACCCACCGAACCTCCGCCCGAAGATCTTGCAGCGTCGCGCTGAGGCTGGTGATCTCGGCGGTCTCCTCGCTCCCGGCCTGGCTGTCAGCGACCGCAAGAGCCTGCAGGACCTTGCGAAGGCGGGTGCGATCCCCCTGCAGCTCCGGGCCAGCTATGGACTCTGCCAGGCGGCTCACCACGAGATCGGCCTTGTCCAGACGATCCTTGTCCCAAACCCCTGTACCTTCGACGCGCTGATAGAAACGGATGATGTCGAGCAGGATACGCTCGTCGAACGAGCGGACCTGCCGGAAGAATCGGCGGACCTGAGACGGCGAGATCGCTTCTTCCGTCCTGGCCAGTCCGACCTCCAAGACTTTGACCTCGGATTCCAGATCCTCCAGCAACTCTGGCACTACCGAGGAATCCGAGGTCGCAGGTCCTTCCAACTGCTCGGATGCCTTCTTCAAGGTCTCGACAGCACTCTTGAACGCCTCGGACCTGTCGTCGAAATGCTCTAGGATCCGCGTCCGTTGCATTCCGACGAGGAGCTGGTGAAACGCCCAGGCGGCCTTGAATCGAACTGACAAGGCCCGGTGGCGACCAGCGAGGGGATTGACGTCACGCTCGACCATGCTACCCTCCGGGTTCAGCTGATTGTACGCCATGAGAATTCAAAGCACTCAGTCATCTCCCACAGTCCTCATTTCCCGCCAGCGGATCGAAGAGCGGGTCGCCGAGCTGGCCCAGGAGATCAACCGAGACTATGCCGATACCGAGCTGCTGGTCTGCATCGGCGTGCTCAAGGGATCGGTCTTCTTCATGGTCGATCTATTGAAGCAGGTCGAAGTTCCGGTAGCCGTCGATTTCTTTCAGACCTCCAGCTACGTGGGTACCAGCGCTCGGGGAGAAGTGAGGATCCGCAAGGACCTGGACCTGTTCATCCGCGACCGAGACGTGCTACTGGTCGAGGACATCGTCGATACCGGCTATACCCTGCGGACGATCCTGGACCTCCTCCGATTTCGCGGTGCCAAGAGCGTCAAGCTCTGTGCGCTGCTGGACAAAATCGAAGCAAGGGAGGTCGACGTCCCCATCGACTACTCGGGCTTTCAGATCGGCAATGTATTTGTTGTGGGATACGGACTCGACTTCGACGAGCGCTATCGGAATCTGCCCTTTATCGGTGCTCTCGCTGACGACACGGCTCCAGGTCCCGAATCAGGCAACCGCCAATCATGAGCGCCTGAGCACCGGCACCAGTCCAACCCGTTCGAGAGGAGGGCATCCCAATGCAATTTCACCACACCGATCAAGCGCCTGCCGCTATCGGACCCTACGCGCAAGCGGTTAGTCAGGGCGATTGGCTATTCACCTCGGGACAGATCGCTCTCGATCCCTCGACCGGCAAGATCGTCGAAGGAGGATTCGAAGCCCAGGCCAAGCAGGTCCTGGCCAACCTGACCGAGGTCTTGTCGAGTGCCGGGTGTAGCTTCTCCGACGTCGTCAAGGCGACCATCTACATCGTCGACATGGGCAACTTCCCGACTCTGAATGACCTCTACGGCGATGTGCTGGGCGGGCATCGGCCCGCGCGGTCGACGGTCCAAGTGGCGGCGCTGCCGATGGGTGGCCTGGTAGAGATCGATCTGGTTGCCAGGATGCCGGACTAGGCGAGGCTGGCCAGGTACTCTTCTTTCAAGTCCTGAACGAGGGTGGCAGTACCCGTGGTCACGAAGTCGGTGATCACCCGGGAGCTCAGCGGATCGAGCCAAGGGAACACCCCCAGATTGCCTTCCCGACAGAGGGCAGGCAGGTCGTGATTCTCGCGATCTACCCACCGGGCAGATCGATACAGGTCCTGCCCTCCCGACTCTGAGCGACCCACCCGCAACCAGAGCTCCCCAGCTATGGCCAGCTGCTCGGCGAGGCGCTGGTTCTCGCGCCTCACACCTGCGCTCGGCAGGGGCCGCGGCAGAAAGGGCTCGAACCCCCGAGCCGCAGCCAGGCAGGAGAACAAGTTCTCGGATGGCTGTTCGCCGTGAAACAGCGCGTGGAAAGCTGCTTCACCGGCTCGCTCGACGAGACGTCGTTTGTCCGCTGGCTCGAGATCCAGCGCCAGCGGTTGCACGTGCTCCACTCCTGCGGCAGCGAGCGCAGCGAGACCCTCCTCCCACTGAGTACGATCATCTGTCAGGCCAGCGATCAGAGGCCAGACGACCTTCGCACCGGCCGGCAGTCCAGCCAGAGACTCCATCCTGCCAGCCAGGAGTGCCTCCAAAGGGTCGAACACCACCGAGTCCGGATCCACCACCGGGCCAGCCTCCACGGGCCACTGAACGACGGCCGGCACCCCGTGCTCCATCAGGGATCTGACCAGATGTGAGCGTTGGCTCTCCAGCTCCTGCCGAACTGGCGGCAGGTACACCACCTCATCAGGCGACTGAGTCCGCCACTCTTCCGGGATCTCCGCCACTGCCGTCGAGGAGGCACCGAGGCCTGCCCGTCCCAGATCGACCCATAAGCCTTCATCACCGGGCCAGGACCGTGGCGAGAGGCCAATCCAGAAATGCGACGGATCGGGAAGCTGCGAGGTCCACCGCATCTCAACCCAACAGTGCTTTTGCGAACTCTCTTGGCCTGAACTCGACAAGATCGTCGGCGGTCTCGCCGACGCCGAGATAGACCACCGGCAGTCGAAGATCCCGCGCTACCGCCACCGCCATGCCGCCCTTGGCCGTGCCATCGATCTTGGCCAGCAATACCCCGTCTACGTCCACAACACGGAGGAACTCCCGAGCCTGGCTGATGGCGTTTTGGCCGGTCGTCGCATCGAGCACCAACAGGGTCCTGCGCTGCCAGGTTGCTGCCTCGCGGTCAACGATCCTCTTGATCTTGGATAGCTCCTCCATTAGATGCTCCTTGTTGTGCAGCCGACCAGCGGTGTCCACGATCACATGGTCGGCCCGACGGGCTTTGGCTGCTTGCAGCGCATCGAAGACCACGGCAGCGGGATCGGCCCCGGCGGCCTGCTTGATGACGTCGACGCCCAATCGCTCGCCCCACAGGGAAAGCTGCTCGACAGCCGCGGCGCGGAACGTGTCGGCAGCAGCCATCACGACCCGCTCCCCCCGTTGCTGCGACCAACGAGCCAACTTGGCAACCGAAGTCGTCTTACCCACGCCATTGACGCCCACCACGAGGGTGACTGTGGGTTCGTCGACAGGGGCTACCGGCTGTGGTGCATCCAATAGCAGAATGGCCATCTCGTCGACGAGCATCTGGCGAAGCTTCAGCACGTCCTGAGCTTCGAAGCCCTTCACCCTGCTCTTTACAGAGTCGATCAGCTCGAGGGCCGTTTCCACCCCCACGTCGGTGCCGATGAGAGTCTCCTCCAGATGCTCCAACGTCTCATCGTCCAGGACGCCACGGCCCGCAACCGCCGCATCCAGCCGATCCAGGAACTCGGTGTGGGTCATGAACAGACCCTTCTTCAACTTCCCCCAGAAGCCCGATTCTCGAGCTTCTCTCGGAGCTGTCTCGGGCGCTAGATCGAGGGTGTCCTCGTCATTCATGGCTGGGAATGCTATCCGATCCCAGCCTGACGGGGGGAGGCGGCGCGACTCTCAAAAGACCTCTGACCTCAGCTGCTCTGCCGCGGCTTGAAGGCTTCTGCGAGCCTTCCCCACCTTCGCAGGCCGCCGTTGAACCAGGACCAGGTAGTAGCCGTCCGGCAGCGCGATCAGGTGGAGATGGTGGCTAGCCCTTTCGATGTGGCATAGGCGGGTCGCACCCAGCCGCGCCTCGGAGAGCATCCCGCCGATGAGACGGAGGTAGATACCGAGATAGGCCCCGAGCAAACGCATTTCGTAGGGACTCTGTTCAGCGCAGGCAAAATCCACGGTCTCGCCAGCATCGTCCAAGAAGAGGGCCGCCTCGGCGTCAGGATTGTCGGCCAGTAGATTCGCCAGAACGTACTGGAAGGGCATGACTGACAGCTACGGGGAGGTCGCTCAGTTGGCCACGACTGCTTTGGCCTCTGCGGGAGCGACCGGCAGGGGTGCTTCTCGTTTTCTGATCTGGCCGGCTTCGAAGGCGCGGTGGAACGCCGAGACCACGTCGACGTCGAAGCGCTTTCCGGCCAACTTCGTGATGGTCTCGACCGCAAAGGCCGTGTCGCAGGCCTTCTGGTAGGGGCGGGTGGTAGTGATCGCATCAAAAGTATCTGCCACGGCAACGATTCTAGCCGACAGTGGGATCTGCTCGCCCTGCAGACCATCCGGGTATCCCTCGCCGTTCCAGGCCTCGTGGTGCCAGCGAATGGCTGGGATCATCTCCTTGAGCTGCTCGATCCGACTCATGATCTGGGCGCCGATGACCGTATGCTGCTTCATGACGTCGTACTCCGCATCCGTCAATCTGTCCACCTTGGTCAGAATCTGATCCTCGACGCCGATCTTGCCCACATCGTGCAGTAGCGCACCTACCCAGATCTGATGACTATCCTCCTCCGACAAACCCAGAAACTTGGAAATCGTTCGGCTGTATGTCGCGACACGCTCTGAGTGCCCACGGGTGTAGGGGTCCTTGGCGTCGATCGCCGCGACGAACGACCGCATCGAGCCCACGAACAGGTCACGGTTGATCTGGGCCGCGCGCTTGAGCTGCTCGACATGACTGCGCACATGATCGCTCATGCGATTGAAGTCGTCGGCCAGCTCGCGTATCTCCTGGCTGGCCACTCCCAGCTCGACCCGCTGGCCGAAGTTTCCGGCCGCGATCTGGTGTGTGGTATCCGCCAGCTCCTGAATCGGCCGGCTCACCCCGCGTGCGGCAGCAACGGCGATTCCCAAAGCGAACGCGATCAGCACAGCCGTCGAGACCGCAGTGTTGAAGACCATCTCCTGAACCGCGGCCAACGCAATCGCGGCAGGGCGCTGCATTACCACTCCCCATCCCGCCTCTTCGACCGGCCCGACCCTACCCAACATTCTCTCTTTACGCCCGTCGGAGACGACCGTGTACTCCTGAGTCATGTTCAATGGGGTCTGCACGAAGTCACGAACCAGTCGCGACCGACGGACCGCCCGCCGCATCTCTTCAGTCGCCTCTCCTCCCCAGAGGATGCTGCCCTGGTTGTCGATCAAGAAGACCGACACCTCACCACGGGCCTCCTGCTGAAAGAGGGTCTCCATCCTGCGGAGTCGAGTCACCCCCTCGACAAACAGCTGAGGCTGGCCGATCGAGTCGGTTATTGGTATGGCCAGCACCGCGACAGGGTCCGCGGTCTCTTCGAGCGTCAAGAAACGGTAAACGACCGTTCCCTCCTGCTCGGTCTCGGCGAAAGCATCGTCGAGCTGCCTCCGCAGGCTCGGAGACTGTCTGATGGCCGACATGTAAGGACCCACCGCGTCGGTCCCTAGAACGCGAAGACCGACCAGATTGGAATCCGTAGAGAGAAATTCGCGGAGGTACTCCTGAACCCAGGGTTGGCGGAGCCTCTCGGCCATCTCCGTCTCCGACGGAATAGCCACCAGGCTCTGCCCCAGCTGCATCAGCTGCCGACGCGTCGAGGAGAGGTGCTGGTCCAATTCCTGCGAGAGGAATTGCGTCGACCGCGTCAGATACCCCTTCTCCTGCGTCTCCAGGATCTCTCGGTTCTGACGAATGACCAGGAAGCTACTGAAGGCCAGAGGAACGATTCCTGCGATCAGTAGCAGCGCGAACAGGAAATGGCGGAGCTTCAAGCGCTTGAAGATGCTGAGTAGCGATGCCATTTCCTACTTACCTTTCCACGCGCGGCGGAGCTGTTCCGAGAAACCGGCCAGCTTCCCGAACGAACCGCCGCGCCGATTATAGCCTTGGGTCCGACGACTCTCCCATGCCACATTTCACAGCCGGGTTTCTCTCCGATCCGGCAGATCCCAGCGGCTACGAAGTCGCCTCGAGTCGAGCCAGGAATGTCGCCAGCTCATGCCTGACCGCTGCCTCGGTGAGATCAGAGACGATCTCGCAGGCGCCGAGGTCCGTCGGTAGCACCCAGCGCCATCCACTTTCACCGGCTTTCTTGTCCCGGCCGATGAGTCGGATCAGGGTATCGACCTCGGGGGCTGGAATTCTGGGCAGCTCGAAACGCTCGACAAGCCGCCGCATGCGGTTTGCGGCTGCGAGCGGAAGGCCTCGGTTCTCGGCCAATCCAACGGCGAAGAGGATGCCGTAACCCACCGCCTCACCGTGTCGAAGCGTCTGATAGTCGAGCGCTGCTTCGAGCGCGTGACCCAGGGTGTGTCCCAGGTTCAGCAGCATTCGATCTCCTCTTTCGACGGGATCTCGCTCGACGATTTCGATCTTCGCCTGTGCCGCGGCGGCCACCACCGGAGCCAAGGCTATCGAGTCGCCAGCCAAAAGGCCGTCCAGGTCCCTCTCCAGCACCGAAAAGAGCTCGGGATCGGAGAGGATCGCCATCTTCAGGACCTCCATCAGGCCCGAGCGCAGCTCTCCTCCAGGTAGAGTCTTCAGCAATCTGGTGTCCGCTATGACTCGCCTTGGATGATGGAACAGCCCGACACTGTTCTTGGCTCGCGCCAGGTTGATCGCCGTCTTACCACCAATCGAGGCATCGACCTGTGCCAGCAGGGTCGTCGGCAGCTGCACGTACTCGAGGCCCCGCATGTAGCATCCGGCCACGAATCCGGCGAGGTCTCCAACACTGCCACCACCGAAAGCGACGATGCGACTGTCCCGCTTGCCCCCGGCTTCGAGCATCTCGCCCCAGAGACCTGCCGCAACGCCGACGTTCTTGGCGGCCTCCCCGTCGGGCACCTCGAGAATGTGCAAATCGGCGGCCTGCCTCGACAGTGGAGCAACGACCTGAGAGTGAAGCTCGAGAACCCTCGGCGAGCTGATCACGAAGACCCGTCGCTGCCGCACCCAATCCTGCAGCTCGCCCGTCTCGTCAAGTAGGACCCCATCTCCGACCAAGATGGGCGTTTCCCCATTGGGATGTCGAAGCTGAAGGTCGAAACGAGTCAAGATTGCGGTTCTCTCGGCTCTTCTCCTGAATCGTTCGGAGTCTCGACGTCCGTGAGCGCAATCCCCAACTCTGACAGCTGGGTTTCATCGACTGTCGACGGAGCTTCGGTCATCAGACAAGTCGCCGAGGTTGTTTTTGGGAAGGCGATCACATCTCTGATCGAAGAGGCACCGGCCATCACCATGACGATACGGTCCAGACCCAGCGCCAGGCCACCGTGCGGTGGCGCCCCATAGCGCAGAGCATCCAGCAGGAATCCAAAGCGCTCGCGGGCCTCCTCGGCGCCAATCCCCAGAGCTGTGAACGCCCGCTGCTGGAGATCGGGGTCGTGAATTCTGATAGATCCCCCCCCAAGCTCCAGGCCGTTCATCACCACATCGTAGGCTCGGGCGCGAACGCTGCCAGGATCGGTTTCCAGCCTGTCCAGATCCCTTGGATCCGGGCTCGTGAACGGATGGTGGCAGGCGTACCATCGCTGCGACTCCTCGTGCCATTCGAACAGCGGGAATTCGGTCACCCAGACGAAGGCGTGGCGATCGGCCGGCACCCGATCGAGCTGGTGGGCTGCCTGCAAACGAACAGCTCCAAGGGCGGCTGATGCTACTGGGCTGGGGCCAGCCACCAGCAAACCCAGATCCCCATCGGCGATTTCCAGCCGAGCGGCGACGGAGCTCAACTCTTCCTGGCTCAGCACCCCCTTGACCTGAAACTGGAGCTCGCCTTCGGTCTTCTTCACTGTCAGGACTCCGGCGGCGCCGTGGTCCCGAGCCACTTGCGCCCACTCGTCGATCTGCCGGCGACTGCTGTTAGCGGCCCCGGCTACGCTGATACCGCGGATGACCCCTCCATCCGCTGCTGTCTGACGAAAAGCGCGAAACTCACTTTCCGACACCAGGTCGGTGAGGTCGCCGATCTCCATGCCGAATCGGAGATCCGGACGATCAGTCCCAAACCGGCGGATCGCCTCCTCGAAAGTCATTCGCGGGAACGGCAGCTCGGGCTCGATGCCAGCGAGAGGGAAGATCCTCGCAAACAGGCTTTCGATGAGCTCGAAGATCTCGTCCTCGGTCGGGAAGGACATCTCGACGTCGACCTGGGTGAACTCAGGCTGTCGATCGGCGCGCAGATCCTCGTCTCGAAAACAACGGGCAATCTGCACATAGCGATCCAGTCCTGAGACCATGAGAATCTGTTTGAACAGCTGCGGGGACTGCGGCAGGGCGTAGAAGGACCCGTGACGAACCCGGCTCGGAACGAGATAGTCTCGAGCTCCTTCAGGCGTCGAGCGGGTGAGAATGGGTGTCTCGACGTTGACGAAGCCCCGCTCGTCGAAGTGCTCCAGAACCTCGAGAGTGACCTTGTGCCGCAGCCTCAGGTTGGCTTGCAGCTCGCTCCGACGAAGGTCCAGAAACCGATATCGCAGCCGCGTCTCTTCGGTAGCGTCGACTTCCCCTTCCACGGCGAAGGGCAACGGAGCCGACCGGGAGAGAATCTCCGCCCGATCGAGGATCACCTCGATCTCGCCCGTCGCCATCTCCGGATTGATGTTCTCCTGTGAGCGTCTTTCGACGACCCCCTCGACATCCACCACCCACTCGAGACGCACCGCATCCAGTCTCGCGGCCACTTCTGGATGCTCGTCGGGCCTGACGACCACCTGAACCACCCCGGAATAGTCTCTCAGCTGTAGAAAAATCAGACCGCCGAGGTCTCTTCGCCGACGGACCCAGGCCTGCAACCTCACCCGGTCTCCGACCTCACCGGCCGATATCGTCCCTGCTCCACGGCGCTTCATGGCGATCTCCTCAAGTAGGTCACAAGATCTCCTCGAGGCAGCGTTTCCTGACTGCCCTGCTCGAGATCTCGCACTGTCACCGTATCGGTGGCCCGCTCCTGCTCGCCAATCAGGACTACCCACTTGACACCCGCTCGATCAGCCCGCTTGAGCGCCGACCTCACAGACCGATCCGCCAGCTCTGCGAGCACTGGTAGATTCTCGCTTCGCAGCTCCTCCGCGAGGGCCACCGCCTCGGCCGCCGACACCGGAGGCACCGCGGCCACGGCCACGAGAGAGGCCTTCAGGGCCTCGCTTCGAAACCGCTCCGGCAGCACCTCGATCAAGCGGTCTTCACCGATCGCAAAGCCGATGCCAGGCAACGGCTGGCCGCCGAGCTCCTCGATCAGCCCATCGTAGCGGCCGCCGCCGACGATGGCGTCCTGGGCGCCGAGTCCTGCGGCGATGATCTCGAACACGGTTCGGGTGTAGTAGTCGAGACCGCGTACCAGGCGAGGCTCTATCGAATAGGCGACCTCGTGCCGATCCAACATCTTGCAGACCGCATCGAAGTGTTCTGCGCTCGAGGCATTCAGAAAATCCTCGAGCCGTGGCGCCCCTTGCAGCACGCCGTGGTCCGCCGGATCCTTGGAGTCCAGAATCCTCAATGGATTGCTGCCCAGACGCCGCTGGCTGTCGGGACTCAGTGCCTCGCGTTGCGGCTCCAGATACTCCAGAAGACCCTTTCTGTAGGCCTCACGCGACTCTTCATCACCCACAGTATTGAGCTGCACAACAAGCCCTTCGAACCCCAGGACGGACAGAAATCGCACCAGCATCAGGATGACCTCGCCGTCGCTCTGAGGTCCAGCGTCGCCCAGGAGCTCCGCACCGATCTGGAAGAATTGCCGATAGCGGCCTTTCTGGGGTCGCTCGTAGCGGAAGTGCGGGCCGATGTAGTACACCTTGAGCGGCAGAGCGGCGCTGTGCATCCCATGTTGAACGAAAGCTCGAGCCACCGAGGCCGTGCTTTCGGGTCTCAAGGAGAGGCTGCGCCCTTTGCGATCGGTGAACGTGTACATCTCCTTGCCGACAATGTCCGTGCCCTCTCCGACCGAGCGCACAAAGAGCTCCGTATCCTCGAGTATGGGAGTCCGGATCTCCGAGTAGCCGTAGGCCCCGAAGGTCTCTCTCGCAGCCCGCTCCACCGCCGCCCACACGGCTGTGTCCGGTGGCAACAGGTCGCGGGTGCCCTTGACTGCCTGTATCTTGCGTCCCATCCTCTAGAAACCTCTCCGTCGATCGATTGGCGCCGCCAGATGCCGTTGCGGGGGCGTCAAGCGCCCCCGCGACGACCGGAGCAATGATAACGTACCGCAGGCCTCATACGCCCCCACCTTCTGGCCTTCCCGATGCCGCCTGAGAGTCCCTCCATCGACGTGGTTATTCCGGCCTACAACGAGGAGGCATCGCTGCCGCTCGTTCTGGCGGCGATTCCTCGAGCTCTGGTGTCTCGGGTCGTGGTCGTTGACAACAACTCCACCGACGCGACGCCGGAGGTTGCAGCCGCCGGCGGAGCGCAGGTCGTCAAAGAGCCTCAGCCCGGGTATGGCAGCGCTTGTCTCGCCGGACTCGCCTATATCCGTCGCCATCAACCGGCCGATGTCGTCGTGTTTCTCGATGGCGACTTTTCCGACCATCCCGAGGAGCTCCCGTCCCTTGTAGCGCCTATTGGCGAGGGCGATTTCGATCTCGTCATCGGCTCACGAGTGCTGGGAAGCCGGGAGCCTGGAGCTCTCCTCCCCCAGGCCAGGGCCGGCAATTTCATTGCTTGTAGGATGATCCGAGCCCTGTACGGCTATCGCTTCACCGACCTCGGTCCGTTTCGGGCCATATCGTGGTCGGCCTTGGAGAGCCTGGAGATGTCGGATCCGGACTTCGGGTGGACGGCAGAGATGCAGGTCAAGGCCCTACGCCAGGGGCTGCGAGTCACCGAAGTTCCGGTCAGCTACAGGAAACGGGTCGGCGTTTCGAAAATCACCGGCACCCTTCGCGGCACGATTCTGGCCGGCTACAAGATTCTCTGGACCGTGCTGCGCTACAGTACAGCGTAATGTCCCTCCATCCCGTCCGCTCCACGACCGAGGTCGAGGTCCGCTACGCCGAGACGGATCAGATGGGAGTCGTCCACCACGCGAACTATCTGGTGTGGTTCGAGCTGGCGAGGACTCGACTCTGTACCCTTTCCGGCTTTCACTACCAGCAGATCGAGGACCTCGGCTATCACCTGATGGTCACCGCCTGTCAGGTCGAGTATCGCCGAGGGGCACACTACGGCGAGACCTTGGAGATCGACGCCTGGCTGGCCGATCTCGCGAGCCGCCGACTCCGGTTCGCCTACGAAGTCAGGCGAGGGGTGGAGGTCCTGGCGACCGGGCTGACAGAGCATGTCTGGGTGGAAGCAGCATCCGGCCGCCTGTGCCGGACCCCCGAACCCTTGAGGGAGCCATTCGCTCGACTGGCGACCCCATCCGTCGACGCGATCTCTTGATAGGCTGAAACTGCAATGCGGCGACTCCGACTCACGACAGCGGGAGAGAGTCATGGCCCCGGCCTGACAGCCATTCTCTGCGGAGTGCCCGCAGGTCTGACGATCGATCGCGATCGGATCCGGCACGAGCTGCGCCGCAGACAGCATGGCTATGGAAGAGGTCGCCGGATGCAGATCGAGCAGGACGATGTCGAATTCAAGGGCGGTCTGCGGGGTGGCGAGACCCTCGGCTCGCCGATCTGCATCTGGATTCGCAATCGCGACTTCGAGAATTGGCAGGAGGTCATGGATCCCCTCGAAATCGACGCCGCCAAGGCGGAGCAGAGAAGGCTGCGCTCACCCCGCCCCGGCCACGCCGACCTAGCCGGTGGACTGAAGTACAGGCGGCGAGATCTCCGCGACGTGCTGGAACGAGCTTCGGCTCGGGAGACCGCGGCACGAGTCGCAGCAGGCGCCATCGCCAAGCAGCTATTGGCTAGGTTCGGAGTCGAAATCAGCAGTGGAGTCCGCTCACTGGGCCCCATCGGGCTCGATCGTCCGGTGCCTGCCTGGGATCAGCTCAGCGCCATGAACGACGAGTCCCCTTTGCGGGCCATTTACCCCGAGCTCGAGCAGGAGATGGTGGAGCTGGTGGACAGGGCCAAGCAAGAGGGCGAAACCCTGGGTGGCAGTGTCACCGTGATCGCCCACAACGTGCCGATCGGCCTGGGCTCCCATGTGCAGTGGAGCGAGAAGCTCGATGGCCGGATCGCGCAGGCCATCATGTCGGTGCCGGCTGTCAAGGCGGTCGAAGTCGGCAGTGCGATCGAGGCCAGCAGTGGCTTCGGAAGCCTGGCCCACGACCCGATAGCCTTCAACCAGGACGTCGGCTGGCAGCGCTCCAGCAATCGAGCCGGCGGCACCGAGGGCGGTATCACCAACGGACAAGACGTGGTGGTCACCGCCTACATGAAGCCGATTTCGACACTGTCCAGGGGGCTGCCCTCCGTCGATCTCGACACGATGGAAGAGCGTCTCTCGCAATACGAGCGGAGCGATGTGACGGCCTTGCCGGCGGCCGGAGTCATCGCCGAAGCCATGCTGGCCCTGGTTCTCGCCGATGCTCTGCTGGAGAAACTGGGAGGAGACTCTTTGTCCGAGATGGAAGCCCATTGGGCGTCCACTCAACAGCTTCAGCGTGAATGGCCCAATTGCTGACACCCGGTCGCTGATACACAATCAAAGCCTGGACATCAGAGTAGGACGAGACCGACCCCGGCCCCCATGAGAAGGACTGCCAGCACCTGCTGAAGATCGATCTGCTCGCCAAAGAACAGCCAACCCGAGACCAGAGCCAGAAGAGAGCCAACGGCTCGTTTCAGAGTTTCTACCAGGCCCACCCAGACCCGGGTAATCGCGACCAGTTGAAGGCCGAGAGCCAGCACGCTCACCGTCACCAAGGCAGTCACGAGACCCGACCAGCGGCGAACCTCCGAGAAGCTGCTCTCTCCAGGACGTACCAGGAGCACCAGCACCAGGACCAGCGCAACCCCTGCGCTTAGAATCGTCCCGTGAGCTGGAACGCTGGCACTGGCGACCGCCAGTTTGTCCAAAGGCAGGGCCAGGGACCAGAGGGCAGCGACCAGAACCATCAGCAGACTTCCCCGCTCCTTGCCCAGGCGTCGCCAGATCGGCAGTTCTGAGCTCTCTCTCTGGCGATCGACGTTCAGCCAGAAGGCGCCGAGGACGACGGCCGCGATACCGAGCCACTCGAGCCTCCCGGGCCGCTCGCCGAGAAGCGGAATGGCGAGCAACGACGTGAAGACCGGAGTCAGGGACAGCATCGGAATCGTCAGGCTCAGGGGGGAGATTCGCACCGCCTCCAGGAAGATCAAATTGGCAACCACGTTGAGCAGCACAGATCCCAGTCCCGGAACCCAATAGCCGGCCGACGGCACTGCCGCGTCTGCCCAGATCCACCAACCGATGAAGGCCGGGATCATGCCCGCGGCCAGAACAAAGAGAAGAGGTACCGGGCGAATCCTGTGCGAGAGGACCTTGCGTAGCAGATCTGCGCCAGCGAAGCCGATCGCACAGCCCAGAACTAGAGCCAAGGAGATGAGTGGCACCGACATATCTGAATCCCAGACCTGGTGCCGATTGTAACCTCGGCTCCACGGACAAGGTGGAACCCGGCACAGTCTCGGAAAGTGGCTACTGCTAAACTCATCTACGCTTCGAGAGCAGATACTCTCGAGCGCAAGTCCACGGCCACAACCATGAGTCTCAGCCCCAAACTACTTGCGCAGATCCTCGAGCGCCAGGGCCTCCTCAACACCTCCCAGGTGGCACAGGTCGTCAAGGAGTCCAAGAAGGCGGGGGCGGAAGAAAACGGCTACCGTGCGTACGAGCAGCACGCACTGGGCTACGAGGTCATCCAACGCCTGCAGTTCCCCAGCCCCAAGGATCCATCGGGGGTCCTCGGAGAAGTGGAGATCGCCAAGGCGGTAGCGGCTGACGCCGATCTCGAGTTCGTCCGCATCGATCCTCTCGATCTCGATGCGGACCTCATCGAGAGCAGGATGTCCCGACCCTTTGCCAAGCGGCACCGAATGCTGCCCTTGGGGATGCGAGACGGTCGGCTGCAAGTGGTCTGTGCCAACCCATACGACCTCGAAAGTATCGACTCGTTTCGCCGCATCGTCGAACGGGACATCGACCTGCTGGTCGCTTCCGAGCCCGACATCCTGAAGGGCATCAACGAGTTCTACGGACTGCGTCACTCGGTCAAGAGGGCGGAGAAGGACCTCTCTCAGGGAATCGACCTCGGCAATCTCGAAGCCCTTGTACGGATGAAGGACGAGGCCGAGATCGAGTCCAGCGACCAGCACATCGTCAACGCGGTCGAGTTCATGTTGCAGCACGCCTACGACACCAGGGCAAGCGATGTCCATATCGAGCCGAAACGCGAGGATTGCCTCATTCGATTCCGCATCGACGGCGTGCTTCATGACATCCAGACCATTCCCAAGATCGTTCACAAGGCGGTCGTCAGTCGCATCAAGACCATGTCTCGCCTCGACATCGCCGAGAAGCGACGTCCACAGGATGGCAGAGTCAAGACCCAACGCGGAGGCCAGGAGATCGAGCTCAGGGTATCGACCCTGCCGGTGGCTTTCGGCGAGAAGCTCGTGCTGCGGATCTTCGATCCAGAGGTCCTGATCCAGGATCTGCCGTCTCTCGGGTTCTACGAGGACGAGCTCGAGCTGTTCAACGATTTCATCACCCGGCCTCACGGCATCATTCTGGTCACCGGTCCGACGGGCTCGGGAAAGACGACCACGCTATATTCGGCGCTCACCGCCATCTCGAATCCCGAGCTCAATATCACGACCATCGAAGACCCCATCGAGATGGTCTCACCCGACTTCAACCAGACGGCCGTCAACCTCAAAGCAGGGGTGACCTTCGCTTCGGCCCTGCGCCACATTCTGCGGCAGGATCCCGACATCATCATGGTCGGCGAGATCCGCGATCCCGAGACGGCCCAGTACTCCATTCAAGCGGCACTGACCGGCCACCTGGTGTTCTCTACCCTGCACACCAACGATGCGGCTTCCTCTATTACCCGTCTGATCGATCTCGGCCTGGAGCGCTACCTGGTCACCTCGACGCTGGCCGGCGCCATGGCTCAGCGACTGGTGCGCACCGTCTGCTCGCACTGCGCCGAAGATCACTACCTCGGAACCGACGAGATCAAGACCCTGATGCTCTCGGTCCCACCCGGCAAGCGAGTCAAGGTCAAGAGCGGCAGCGGATGTTTCGAGTGCCGCGGCACCGGCTACCTCGGGCGCACCGGCATCTTCGAAGTCCTGGCCATCAACGATCTGGTCAAGCAGCTCATCCTCGAGGGCGCCGACGCCCCGAAGATCAAACGAGAGGCGGTGACCCACGGCATGCGGACGCTGCGTCAATCGGCGTTACGCAAGTTGGCCGAGGGAGCTACCACCTACGAAGAAGTGATGCGGGCCACATCGCTTTGAGCCTGTGGCTCAGGGTTGTCGGCCGCGCGCCCGCAGACTCGTCACCAGATAGCCAATAACGCTACCGACCACGGCGGTCAGCGGCAGCAACTGCGCGTCGAGGCGACGCCCTTCACCTTCGATCTGGTAGGCCATCCAGTACCCCAGCATGAGGGGGGCCGCCAAAAACGCGGTGGAAGCCCATCTTCGCTCGCGCTCGGCATGGCGATGAGCATAGTCGCGCTCGTCACTCGTCAGCATGGGATCTTCGACCACCTGCCAGCGAGTGCGGTCGATCTCGTCGTTGCGGGCGGCGGCGGCGAGGCCCGCTACGATTCCCGCCGCCAGGAGCACCGGGTGAAGCCACCGGGCGAGTCCTCCCGGCAGCTCCGGCATTGGTCCACACCCGGCACTGGTGACGAATCCCAGGGTGGCGCTGGCCACGGCAATCCAAAAGGCCACCTTCTGCGCCCGTTCGAGGGCGCTCATGCCGAGGGCGAGCTGAAGTACGTTTCCATCAGGTCGAAGGCCCGCCGGACATCACCTCCCGGCTCGACGATGCGTCCACACAGCGTGCGGTAGGTCAGGCCGAGTGCTTCCAGGTCCCTTTCCTGCAGCAGCTTGATCAACTCCTCGATGACCCTTTGGGAGGTCGGACCATAGGCCGAGCGAGCGAACTCCCGCTCGAGGAGGATCAGGGCAAAGAAGAGCGGGTCTGGAAGCTCCGCATCCGACTCGAGGCTGGCCTCGGGCTCTACAACGATCTCGTCCGACACGCGAACCGTCGGTGTGGCCACGGTCTCGGCGTCGTTCCCTTCCGTCAGCTCAGGTGTCTCCGAGCCCCGTCTGGCAAACAGAGGTAGCGCCTTCAACTGGCCGGCGAAGCGAGAGAACAGGACGAAGAGCTCCTTCTCGGACGAGAAGTTTCCAACCAACTGCGCGCCCTTGCCAATGGACAGCTCCTTCGTGTCCTGCAACACGATGCTAGCCTTGGCCTGGTTTTCCAGCTGCAGCGAGTGCGCCGAGACCTTCCAGGCGGTCAAGCTTCCTTGGACGTAGCAAGCTTCGGCACAGCGCACCTGAACGGCTTCCACGTCGGCGTCAGGCTCGATACGGATGGAGCCATTCAGTGACTCGAGGATTCCGTAGTGACCCGAGGTCTCGATCACCAGATTCCCAGGCGTTCGTATGTTGAGCTGGCCGTGGGCGTCCGACTGGATTTCGGTACCCAGGGGAATGATCATGGTCGGGGTCTTACTGCTCAAGAGCTGTTTGGACATCGCTGTACGCTCCCGGGTCGGTGGCGGCATCTATTCACCTATCGCGCAATGAGACGAGGCAACGGCTCGAAGTCGGACAGGTCGGGAGCCTGCCGAGCCCTGATCAGCAACTGCTCTTCGTCGCGCCATCGGTGATCCAGAATGTAGATCCTGGGATCCACAGGCTGGAACCTACCGTCTTCCTGTTTCCTGCGCACCTCGTAGTGCAGGTGGGGACTGGTACTCCAGCCGCTGTTGCCCACAGAGGCGATCACCTCACCCTGTGCCACCTCCTGACCACTCTTGACCAAGATCTCGTCACAGTGCCCGAACAGAGTAATGAAGCGCTCGCCGTGAGCCAGCGCCACGAGGTTGCCATACCTCCACCAGGAGACACTCTGGCGGCTTGGATACCGACCGGCAAAAACCACCACGGCGTCGGCGGGAGCCCGAATCTGGGTGCCGGTCGTGGCCGCCAGATCCAGCCCAGGATGGTTGTCGATCTGTTTCGTGAACGGGCTTCGTCGCCGACCGAACGGACTGGTGAGCACGAATTCCCTCTCCGGCAGTGGACAGACTGAAGGCGTGACTCTGACCTGTTCGTTGTGGGCCGTTTCGAAGGTCTCCAGCTCGGCGAGAAAAGTACCCAGCACGGCCACTTGCTCGCTCACCTGGGCCTTCATGCCCTGGCCATGTTGGACAGCATCTGCGTAGATCGTGGCAGTCGGATCTGGGGTGCTGTAGGGAAACCCTCCCTGACCTATCGAATCCTCGTTGTCCAACCCGTAGGTCAGAAGGATGCGGCCTGTCTTCAGGTGCAGCTCCTCACCCCACGACGCCAGCTCCTCGAGCTCGGAAGTGAGCTGTTCCAACCGCCGGCCCTGCTGGCTCCGCTCCTCTGCCAGCTGACGATACCTGGCCAAGCGAAATCGGTTTGCGACGACGCTCGGCGTAACGACAAGACCGAAAAGTACGAGGAGCAGAAGCGCTCCTCCCAGCACCGTGAGAAATCGGCTATGTCGCCGCGTCAGGAAGAGATACCCGACACCGCGGCGGATCCCAGCCGGATGGAACTGGATTTCGAGGACAGGCTCCCGAGCGGGGATTTCGTCAGCCATACGGGCTCCGGACAAACCCTAGCACGACTCCTCTCAACCGACAGCGGGCCTGTCCACAAGAGAGTCCAAATCGGCCTCGCTGGCGTGCCGCCCGAGGATATCGACGAGGCCCGCCTGCACCCCTCTCGTTCCTGCCAACAGATTCCCGGTGGGCAGGAAATCTCGACCCCCGTCCAGATCGGTCACAACACCTCCCGCCTCCTCGATCAGGAGGCTACCAGCAGCCACATCCCACGCTGACAGGCGGAATTCGAAGAAGCCGTCGAAGATCCCAGCAGCGGTGTAGGCCAGGTCCAGGGCCGCAGCACCGCAGCGGCGAATGGCCCGCGCCTCGAGAAAGACGTCGCGGAAGATATCGAGGTACAAATCGAGGGCCGCTTTGGCTTTGAATGGATAACCCGTGGCCAGAAAAGCCCCCCTCAAGCCTTCTCGGCCGGATACGCTGATCGCCCGGCCATTCAGTTGGGCGCCGCCACCATTGGAAGCGGTAAAGAGATCGCCCCGCTCCGGAGCCAAGATGGCTGCCACCAACATCCGATCCCCCTTTCGACAGGCGATCGAGACCGCATAGGTGGGCAATCCCTGCAGGAAGTTGGTGGTGCCGTCGAGCGGATCCACGATCCACTCGAACTCGCTGGCATCGCCTCCCCGATAACCGGCTTCCTCGCTCAGGACACGATGCTCGGGAAACCGATCGCCGAGGCAGTCCAACACTGCCTCTTCACTCTCCCGATCAGCCAAGGTCACGAAGTCGTTTTCCGACTTGGCTCTGACATCGAGCTCGCTGTCTCCGAACCGGTGGCGCAAAACCTCGCCGCCAGCCTGGGCCGCTGCCACCGCCGCTGCAAGAAGCTCATCGTACATGCTCCGCATTATCGCAGAGGCGATCGACCAGCGGCTGAATCCCGACTGCGGCGGCCTACTTTTTGGGACGAGTCAAGACGGCTCCACCGAGGATCGTAGCGACCGGCCGACCTCGCAGCCGCCAGCCTTCGAACGGGGTGTTGCGAGCCTTGCTGCGGAATCGCTTGGCTCTGACCGTCACGGGTCGGTCGGGATGGAACACCGTCAGGTCACCAGGAGCACCCGGGACGAGGGTACCCACCGGCAGGTTGAGGACCCGGGCAGGGCCAACCGTAAAGAGCTCCACCAGGCGATTCAGGGAGATGATGCCCGGCCTCACGAGGCGATCGAGACAGACGCTGAGGTTGGTCTCCAGCCCGATGATCCCGAAAGGTGCGGCGCTGAACTCGACGTCCTTTTCGTCCGCATGGTGCGGCGCATGATCGCTGGCGATCGCATCGATGGTGCCGTCTGCCAGGCCATTGAGCAACGCCTCCCGATCCCGTTCGGATCGCAATGGAGGGTTCATCTTGGTGTTGGTGGAGAACCCACTCTCGCTTACCGCTTCGTCAGTCAGCAGAAGGTGATGCGGGGTCACCTCGCAGGTCACCGCCAGCCCTTGCGCCTTGGCGCGACGCACCATATCCAGACTGCGACCGGTCGACAGATGGGCGACGTGATACCGGCCCCCGGTATCTTCCGCCAGCAAGACATCGCGCGCCACCATCACATCCTCCGCACTGCCTGGTGCACCAGGCAGCCCGAGGCGCGTCGACCATTCGCCTTCGTTCATGACGCCGCCAGCACTCAGATCGAGGTCCTGAGCGTGCTGAATCACGGGAATGTCGTAGTGCTGTGCATAGAGCAGCGCCCGGCGCATCAGCTCGGCGTTGGAAACCGGGAATCCATCGTCAGAGATGGCGACCGCTCCGGCCGTAACCATCTCTCCGATCTCCGCCATCTCCTCACCCTTCTGCCCCTTGCTGACTGCCCCGATGGGGAAGACCCTGGCGAAGCCCGCCTCTCTGGCCTCCTTCATCACGTGCTCGGTAATCGATCGGTTGTCCATCACTGGAGCCGTATTGGGCATACAGGCAACCGACGTAAAGCCCGCAGCCGCAGCCGCGAGGGTCCCTGTCCTGACGGTCTCCTTGTACTCCTGACCGGGCTCACGCAGATGCACGTGCATGTCGATGAGCCCAGGCGAAACCACCATTCCATGGGCCTCGTAGACCTCGGCACCTCGGACACCCTTGACTTTCTTGTCGACCTGCGCGATGCAGCCGTCTTCGATGAGAATCTCCAAGACGCCATCCAGGTCCTGGCTGGGATCGACTACCCTTCCGCCTCGCACGACCAGCTTCATTCTGCCTCCTGCAGGGCGCCGGCCAGCAGATAGAGAACCGCCATCCTCACCGCCACTCCGTTGGCAACCTGCTCCAAGATGACCGAGTAGGGCCCATCGGCGACATCGCTTGCGATCTCGACGCCCCGGTTCATCGGTCCCGGGTGCATGATGATCACGCCTCGTTTGGCCGGCTTGAGTCGCTCACGGGTCAGGCCGAAGAGATTGAAGTACTCCCTCGTCGAAGGGAAGGCCATGCGGGACTGACGCTCCAATTGAACGCGCAGCATCATGATCACATCGGCACCCTCGATAGCCTCGCCGAGGGTGTAGACCGTCTTGACGCCCAACTTCTCCACCTCTACCGGCATCATGGTTCGCGGCCCCGCCAGCGTGACCTCGGCCCCCATCTTATTGAGAAGATAAATGTTCGAGCGCACGACCCTGCTGTGCTCGATGTCGCCGACAATGGAGACCTTGAGGCCTTCCAACCGGCCCCTGTGCTGCACAATCGTCAAGGCATCGAGAAGTGCCTGAGTGGGATGCTCGTGGGCTCCGTCGCCGGCGTTGATGACACCTGACGGAAGCCGCGCCGCGAGCATGTGCGGTACGCCGGGGTGGCTGTGTCGGATAACAATCAGGTCCGGTGCCATCGCCTGGAGGTTGAGGGCCGTATCGATCAGGCTCTCGCCCTTTGAAAGCGAGGAGCTGGACGAAGAGAAATTCAGGCTGTCAGCCGAGAGCCGCTTCTCGGCGATTTCGAAGCTGGAGCGCGTCCGAGTCGATGGCTCGAAGAAGAGATTGACCACCGTCTTGCCGCGCAGCGTCGGCACCTTCTTGATCGGACGCTCCGAGACCTCCCTGAACGACTCGGCCGTGTCCAGAATCAGCTGGATCTCCTGCGGCGAAAGATCCGCGATTCCAACCAGGTCCTTTCGGCTCCATCCCTCTTGTGTCATCGGTGTCTACTCGGGTTCCATGATCATGACTTTGTCCTCCCCGTCGGTAGCGACGAAGCGGACTTCTACGACCTCATCTGGATCGGAGGCGATCTTGCGGCCGACGAAATCAGCCTGAATGGGCAACTCGCGGTGTCCACGGTCCACCAGTACTGCCAGCTGCACTGTTTTCGGTCGGCCGTAGTCGGTCAGAGCGTCCAGCGCCGCTCGAATCGTCCGGCCCGTGTACAGAACATCGTCACAAAGCACCAGAGTCTGGTCTTCCACCGGGCCGGGGAGACGGGTCTCCTTGACCACCGGTTGGGGGGCGATGACGGAGAGATCGTCCCGGTAGAGAGTGATATCCAGGACACCGATAGGCACTTCGTGCCCCTCGGAGCGCTCGATCTCGGCAGCCAGCCCCTCGGCCAGGGGCACACCTCGAGTCCGAATGCCGACCAGCATGAGCCCTTCGACACCCCCATTGTGCTCGAGAATCTCCCCGGCCATGCGGCGGAGAATTCGTGCCATCTGCTGTTCGCTGAGAACGTTCTTCTTGAGCTTAAATTCGCCTGACAAGGCGAGCCCTCCAGATCGCTGGCATGGTATGCCGCCCGCGTCTCGGGTGTCAACCGGGTTACCGCACCGATGCGATGCCGTGCGAGACTTCCCTGGAGCCAGGGCGGCACCTGAACAGCAACCACCAGATCTCGTGCCGTACCTTCTCCGGCACCCCAAGGCCTTGTGGTAGGCCGATGTGCTCTGCTATCCTCCGCCGCCAAGGGATTCTTTGCGCCATGTTCAAGCTCAACCGCCTCGAGCTCTCGGGCTTCAAGTCCTTCGTCGATCCGGTGAACCTGGAGGTTTCGGGTCGGCTGACCGCGATCGTAGGGCCCAACGGATGCGGCAAGAGCAACATCGCCGACGCCTTCGTTTGGGTGCTGGGCGAGCGCAGTGCCAAGAGCCTCCGCGGCGAGAAGATGGAAGACGTCATCTTCGCCGGTGCCAAATCGCGCCGCCCTCTCGGCATGGCCGAGGTCAATCTCGAGCTTCTCACCGACAACGGCTTTGCCAAGGCCGAGGACGGTCGAATCCGCATCGGGCGCCGCATCTACAGGACCGGCGAGAGCCAATACCTGCTCAATGGCAAAGTCGTCCGCCTGAAGGACATCAAGGACCTCCTGATGGACACAGGGCTGGGGATCCGGGCCTACTCGATGATCGAGCAGGGCAAGATCGGCATGATCCTCTCCGGCAAGCCCCAGGAGCGCCGTCGATTACTCGAGGAGGCCGCCGGCGTCACCCGCTACAGGGAACGGCGAAGGCTGGCTGAGATCAAGTTGGAGGAAGCGAAGGCCAACCTGGCCCGCCTGGACGACATCGTCTCCGAGGTGGAGCGAGCGCTTCGCTCACTCAAGAGACAATCCAATGCTGCCCGCCGCTACGGCGAGAGGCAAGAGGAGTTCAACCGTTTGCTCCGGCAGGTTCTGGAAGGCCGCTGGACCAACCTGCAGCTCCGACTCGCAGACTACCGCTCCCAGATCGAGGAACTGGTCAGTCGCGAAAGCGAACAAACTGCTGCCCTGCATCGGCAGGAGGCTACCCAGACAGAGGCCGGGGAGGAGCTCGAGAGACTCTCCCGACAGCTTGCCGATCGTCACAGCCAGGTCGCCGATCTCGCCGCCACCATCGAAGGCAAACAAGAGTACATCAAAGGCTCCAGGGAGCGACTGCAAGAGCTCACTGAAAGAGTGACAGCGGGCCGTGCTGCAGCAGAGGAACGCAGGATCCGCCTGCAAGAGCTCGAGGCCGGTCTCACAGAGCGCCAGGAGCGGGTGGCTCAACTGCGTGAGGAGCGGGAGAGGGCGCAGGCCGAGGTCAACGAGGACGAAGCCCGGATTGCCCAGGTCGAGGCCCTGACCAAAGAAGCCGAGGAACGGCAGGCTTCGCTCCGCGACCGACTTCTCTCCTCCATCAATGAGCTCTCGGGCCTCCGCAATCGGCTGCATCAGGAGCAGGTCGAGCGTGAGAAGGGCAAGCTGCGGAGTCGCCATGTCGAACAGGAGCTGGAAAAAAAGGCGCTCGAGGTCGCCAAGGCCGACCAGCACTTGAGTGAGACTGAAGGATCTACCAGCGAGCTGCGCTCCATGGTAGAGGAGCAGGAGGGCCTCATCGGTGAACACAGGGCTCGGCTGGAAGAGCTGAAGGGACGCCAGTCGGAGCTGGCCGGCAGGCAAGACGAGCTCGAGCAGGAGCTCACCGACCTCAGCCAGCGCCAGCGGCTTCTTGCGCAATTGTCAGAAGAGCAGGACAGGCGCCGAGCCGCGGTCCGGAAGTCTCTCGCAGAGGCCGGTTTGGAAGATCCGACATTCCTCGGCGACAGTCTGAAAGTGCCCGAAGAATGGACAGCGAGCCTCGACCTGTACCTTGGGGAGCTCGAGAACGCGGTCGTCCTCGAGCACGGCACCGAGGCTCTCGATCTAGCTCGGGCGCTAGAGGACGGTCAGACCCGCGGCAGCTTGCTTCAGCCAACCAGAGAAAGCTCGAGCACCTCGACCCCAGACGATCCCGCCATCCATTCATCCCTGGGAGAGGCGCTCTCCCTGCCGACGGAAGTGGTGAACGCACTGCCGCCAGCCTATCTCGTCGAAAGCTCCCGTGACGCCCGGAGGTTGGCCAACCTGCACCCAGGTCTCGCTTTTATCAGTCGCGACCGACTCTGGGCTCAGGCCGGTGTCCTGCACGTCCAGGGTCAGGGGGCTCGGCCAGGGCAGCTCGAACGGGAGACCGAGCTGGCCGCCATCGCCGGGCGGCTTCCGCCACTCGAAAAAGAGCTTGCCGGTGTCACTCAGGAGATCGAGACCCTGGCCGCCGAGCACAGGGACCAGGAGGACTCGATTCGTCGCCTCGAAGCCGAGAGTTCCGAAGCTCGCCAGACCCTCGCAGTGGCCGACGCGCGCCTCAGGGATGCCTCGGCCAGAAAGCACCGTCTCGAGGAAGAGCACAGGACACTCCAGCAGGAGCTCGGTGACATTGGCCAGGAGATCGGCAAAGTCGCCGACGACGCCGCCTTCCTGGCCGAGCGACTTCACCGCAGTGAGGTCGGTCACGGGGAGCTGGAAACCGCTTTCGATGAAGCCCAGAAAGAAGTCGATCAGATCCGGCAGGAACGCGAGACGACCCGCACCTCGGGAGTGAGTCGTCGGGGCCGCTTTCAGCTGGTAGCTCAGCGATTCGAAGCGAGCGAAGACGAGATCACCCGCTATCTCGGAGAAATCGAGCAGCACCGCCACCAGATCGATCAGTGGCAGGACCTGGAATCGAGCCTGGACGTCCGCAGTCGCGAGATCCAGGATGCCATGAAGCAGTCCGAACTGGACCTGCAGAAGGCGCTCGAGAATCGCGACATCTCCCAGCAGGACGTGCTGGCCGCTCAGGATCGCCTCGACCAGCATCGAGCGCGGGTCCGCGAGTTGGCAGAGCAGATCGAGGTTACGCGCGAGCAGCGAGATGCTCTTCGGTCCGAGACTGCCGAGGTCAGGGTGAGTGAGGCCGCAGTCAAACAGGACTCAGAGCACCTGGTGGGCCTCTTCCGGGAGGAGTTCGACGAGGCACCGCCCGAGGAGGTAGGAGCTCCAGCCGAGAACCTCGACGAGCTCGAGGTCGATCTGGACCGTCGCCGGCAGGCAATCGAGCGTCTCGGACCTGTCAACCTGTTGGCTGCCAAGGAGTACGAGGAGCAGTCGGAGAGACACATCTTTCTCACCGAGCAGCGGGCGGATGTCCGGGCCTCCGTGAAGCGTCTGACCGAGACCATCCGAGAGATCAACGAGACCTCGAGTCAACGTTTCAAGGAGACCTTCGAGACGGTCAATCAGCACTTTCGTGAGACCTTCGTGGAGCTGTTCCGCGGCGGTGAAGCGGAGATGCGCCTCCTCGACCCGGACGACATGCTGGAAACGGTCATCGAGATCGTCGCCCGACCTCCGGGTAAGCGGCTGCAGAATCTCATGCTGCTCTCAGGTGGTGAAAAGGCCCTGACTGCCATCGCTCTTCTCTTCTCCCTCTTCAAGGCCAAGCCCTCGCCGTTCTGCATCCTCGACGAGGTCGACGCACCTCTGGATGACATCAACACCCTGCGCTTTGTCGAGCTGCTGAGGACCATGTCGGGCGATACCCAGTTCGTCGTGATCACGCACAACAAGCTCACCATGGAAGCCGCCAGCTTGCTCTACGGCGTGACCATGCAGGAGCGCGGCGTTTCAAACCTCGTCTCCGTCGAGCTCGATGCTGTTCAACCAGAGCTCGAGCCCCAGCCAGCAGCAGCGGCCGGTTGATCGAGTCGATCCGACCCCACCGGTCTCGCCGCCAACGGGCGTGCCTGACAACTCCTGAAGAAGACCTATCTGCGGTAAGCTCGACTCTCGATGACCGAGAACCTGACACGCCGGCAGTATCTCCTCTCGCTCCTCGAAGTGACCGGCGCCCTGGTCCTCTTCGGTGTGCCAGCCGCACTCTGGGCGCAACGACAGTCGACCCGACAGCGGGCTCACGGCTCGCAGCGCAGTGTCGGGCGGAGCCAGCACCGCTACAAGTCCCGACAAAAAGCGGCACGACCAAAAAAACGTTCCTATCGCTAGATGAAGAGCCCTGTTCGGCTGAGCAAGGAGCCCGTCATGACCTACCGATCCCAGGCGCTATCGATCCTTTTCTTGGCCTTGATTCTCACCGTGCTGACTGTGGCTTGGGTCGCTGAGGCACAGCCGGCAACTCCTACGGAGATCCAGCCCGATCCGGAACTGCATTCCTGGATTACCAGCCTTGGCGAGCCGGGTGACAGCCACCAGGTCCTAGACGCCATCGTGGGCTCCTGGGAAGGAACGGGCTCGATCTGGGACGGCCCTGAATCCGAGCCGATTCCCATCACTGCCACCGTCGAGAGGCACTGGGTTCTCGGTGGACGATTCCTACGAGAGGAGATCTCTGTCCACTCGGAAGATGGTGAGGTATTCGAAGCGCTCGGCTACATCGGCTTCAACAACGAGGCCGCCCAGTACGAGCTACTCACCATCGACAACACCTCGACGGCGATGCTTCTCGAGACCGGCAAGTTCCACCCGGACAGCAAGAAACTGATGATTCGCGGTTCTTTTCGCGACTCCGCTACGGGCTTCGTCATCGATCGCCGTGTCGAGATGGACCTGTCGAAGGAAGGGCGGATTTCCGTCGTCGGATACACCACAAACGAAGAGGGTCGGGAGTTCAAGTCCCTCGAAGGCGCTGTCGCCCGACTCAAGAAGTAGCGTCTTCCAAGTCCAGATTCAAATCGGATGGCTGGGGGGCTCGACGTGCACCAGCACGTCGTCGAGGTGCAGCTCTTCTTTGAGGCGGTCCGCCACCCGGTGACCGATCTCGTGGGCATCGTCGAGCTGCAGATTCCCATCGACCTGCACGTGGAGATCTGCATACCCCCCACGTGAGGTCGCTCGTGAACGGATTTTGTGCACGGAGAGCACGCCCGGCACCTCGGTCGCCACCGACGCAATCTCCGCCGCCGGCAGCATGGCCGTGTCCGCCAAGAGCATCCCGGTGGTCTTCAGAATCTGGAAAGCGGCTCGCGCAATCACCAGTGTGATCACGACTGCTGCTACTAGATCCAGTTGAGGGAAGCCCATCCGGGCGGCGATCAGGCTCGTAATCACCGCCAGCGAGGCGTAGACGTCGCTTTGCGTGTGGGCAGCATCTGCCTTGAGCAGGTCGCTCTGAAGCCGCGCCCCCTCCCGACGCTCCCAGGTGGAAACACCCAAGTTGATCAGCAGGGTTATCCCCATCACCCAGAACGTCAGCGGCGATGCCTCGGGTGAACCGCCCACTCTCAGCCGTTCCACACAGCTCTTGAGCACTTCCCACGCCGTCAAGGCGAGAAGGCCTCCGATCATCAGCGCCGCCAAGGTCTCGAATTTCCGGTGGCCATAGGGGTGGTCGTCATCCGGCGGCCGGCCGGCCACTGACAATCCAACCAGACCCACTACATTGGATGCACCATCGGTCAGGGAATGGAAGCCGTCGGCCACCATGCTGATGCTCGAGCTGAGCCACCCGACGACAAGTTTGGCGGCGGCCACCAGCAGATTGAGGACCAGAACCCAGATCAGAGTGCTGCGAACGGACTTGTCTCGCTCGGCGATGGTCAGGTCCTGGCTCATGGTGCGCATGCGTAGCATACCGAACTGCACCCGAACCGCGCATGACTCCGACCTGAGGGCGGTCGCACATGGATCTTGCTCCCCGCTCTCGAATGGCCTAGTATCTTGTGCCTCCGGGCTCGATCGTCAAGCCCACCCAGAGCCGACGTAGCTCAGCTGGTAGAGCAGCTCACTCGTAATGAGCAGGTCAGCGGTTCGAGTCCGCTCGTCGGCTCCATTCTAACTATCTGTAAATAAACAGTTTAACACGTTTCTGGAGCTCGATTCGGGCACCCGATTTCTGGCCCGAGCCAACATAGAGCAAACAATCTGGATCTGTAGTTTCACAATCTCCAGATCCGCACCCTTGAACCCGACCTCCCG
>Ga0316187_10000033_pt1 | contig 75975 bp, 59 predicted proteins | sample CroRivburrow1_MG_FD_204927 | JGI IMG/M metagenome (GOLD analysis project Ga0316187, IMG submission 204927) | Coastal sediment microbial communities from Maine, United States - Cross River worm burrow 1 | ecosystem: Environmental > Aquatic > Marine > Coastal > Sediment | place: USA: Maine...
GTATTGGGAAGGCCGAAGAGCACGAAGGACGAGGATGACACGCGCCGTCCCTTCTCGTAGACCGAGATGAACTGCCTCCGCGAGGTGAGCCGGCAGGACCGGGGGAATCGATGGTCCGGCCGCGTGGGGTCAGACCGCGAGGCGCTTCCGCCCCTTCCTGCGGCGTCGGACAAGGACACCACGCCCCCCCTTGGTGCGCGAGCGCGCGCGGAAGCCGTGGGTCTTCTTCCGCTTACGGTTGTTCGGCTGAAACGTCCGCTTCATGGTCGTGCTTTCCTCGAACTTGGCTGGCGAAAATCGACATGGTAGGAAAGCCTCGGACCCCTGTCAACGTCCGCCCGAGGCGGGCCCCCTGGGAGCATACCCCATTCCGGGTCGAATATGCCTCTCGATGGGCTCTCCGTTGCGCCGATTCCTGGTCCTCGTTTCGTTGATCGACAGGCTGGAGGACCCGGGGCAGCGAAGCTACGCCGAAGAGCTCCTCGGAGAGATCAGGGGGAAACGACGCGCTGAAGGGGGCGCGGCTTGCGGAAACGCCGGAGCTCGTCGGCCAGGGGGTCGTCGCCGGATCCGAGAATGTGGACAAACGGCTCGACGCCGAGGTGGGCCGGCTCGGTCGAGAGCTTCCAGTAGAGAAGGCCTCGCAGGATCTCGCCGCCGGTCGCGACGTGGGCCGCGTGTAGCGCCCGCATTGCCAGGGCTCTCTCGGTGAGATCCTCGGGCTGACGGTGCCACACGACGAGGCGCTGCTCGTCGACGCTGTCGACCAGGGTCATGCCGTCGCCGGCCCAGGGCGCGAGGGTCGTGCCGGATCGCCGAACGTAACCGATCTCGGTGAACAGCACCGGCGTCTCGGGGATCCCGCGATCGCGGCGGAAGGCGTCCAGGTCCGACAGGATCGTGGACCAGCCCCGTTCGAGGGTGTTGTAGAGCTGCTCCCGGTCCGCGGCAGGATCCGCGGGGCTCCGCAGTGGAAAGTAGGCGTTGATTCCGATGAGGTCGAGGGCCGGCCAGAAGCCCACTTCATGGTACTGGTCGAAGTTGGCCGCATAGGTCAACGGACCGTCGTAGACGACGCGGACCGCGTCGATCGTGCGGCGCCACAGTCCGTCGAGCTGCCGACGGCGTTCGTTGAGCCTGGCCAGGGCGTCGCCCTCGAGTCCGAAGGCGGTCTGATCCGCCCAGGCCGCATGAGCCGAGGTCTCCGCCTCGAGAAACGACTCGAGCGACTCGAAGCGCTCTCCGCCCCGGACGACGAGACTTCCGGCGTCGACGCTGTCGCCCGTCTCGAGGTAGGCCTCCTTCTTCGCGGCCTGCTTTTCGAGGTCGAGGTAGTACTCCTCGAGTGGGGGAAGGGCCGCGAGCGGGAGGGTCGATGCCAGCGCGTTCATCTCGCTGCCCACCGCGAAGACGTCCACGCCCTCTCGTTCGGCGATCTCTGCCCACTTCACGAGGAACTTCCCGTAGCTCTCGAACCACGACTCGACCAGCTCGTCGCTACGCGGGAGGATCTGGCCGTGCCACAGGAAGCGGTTGCGTGGAAAGGCATGATCGAGGGCGACCCTGGGTATCAGGACGACCTTCAGTCCCCGGGATTTGGCGCCGCGGATCTCCTGCACCACGCTCGGTTCTTCGTCTTCCCACCACAGATGGTCGGTGTCCCAGTCGCCTTGCTTGGCATAGACGGTCGTGGCGACGGTGTTCATGCCGGCGCGCCCCAGGGCCTCGAACCACTGCTCGTGGTCAGCCTCGTTGACCTGAATGCCGCCCAGAAGGAAGCTGTCGTCTCCGTATCCGAGCGCGAGGAAGAAGAAGACGCCCGTTGCGATGGCGGTGAGCAGAACCGCGACGGCGGCCCATCGAGCGACGTTCAACCTGCTTCCTCCCTCTCAGGGGCGGGGACGTACGGCGGCGGTCCGCCAAGATTCGCCCGGCGCGCTCCCGGCGGGAACTGCCGAGGGCTCCGTGCCTTGCGGGAGGAAGCATTGTATCGGTGCCTCCGCCCGGGGGCCCGTCTCTGTCCCTCCGGGGCGCAGGCCCAGCCATCCGGCCGCCAGCACGCCCAGCGGTGCGCAGACGATCCACGCCACCGCGATACGGTCCAGCCACGGTTTCCAGCGGTTGGCGCGACGAGGGTTCCGGCTCCTGGTTCGCATTTTGAACCTCCCTTCGCAAGAACCGGGGGTTCACGACGCGTACCAACAGCGAATTGCCCGTCCGGTGGCCCTTTTCGGCCCACGCGGGCGCGCAGGTGTGTGCGGGCGGGCACAGGGCGTGTCCGGGGTGACCGGATCCGGACCCATGAAACAATGAGCCCGTGATCTACCGGTTGATGGCGGACGTCGTCGTGGTCGTACATCTCGGCTTCGTCGTGTTCGTCGTTCTGGGCGGGTTGCTCGTGATCCGGTGGCGGCGACTCGCGTGGCTCCACCTGCCCGCCGCCGTGTGGGGAATCGTCATCGAGCTGGCCGGCTGGATCTGTCCGCTGACCCCGCTCGAGAATCGACTGCGGCGCGCGGCCGGTGGCGGCGGCTACGAGGGAGGCTTCGTCGAGCACTACGTCGTGCCCGTACTCTACCCCGACGTGTTGACACGGCAAATGCAGGTCGGACTCGCGGTGTTCGTGCTGTCGGTGAACGTTGCGGTCTACCTGTGGATCGTTCTGCGGAGGCGCCCACCATGAGAGAGCTGTTTTTTTGTTGTGGAAATCGAATCTGACTGTTCTTTCTTGAAACGCGTCTCGCGGCTGTGGTACTCTCGGCCGTCATTCTTAGCACGGTTCGAAACACAAACTGAACACCTCGGAGAACGGACCGCACCGCGGTCACGGACTCACAAACGATGCATTTGGCTCATGCGCTTCGTTTGCAGTCAGATCTTTCCCTCTCCGAGCGGCATACCAAAAAAGAAATCCACAGGCGTCTGCTGACGTCTCGGCCCAACCTGAATAAAGGGTTCGGGTTAGGGCGGTTCGGGCTTTTCCACAATACGTGGAAAACCTGTGTGCAATTGGAACAACGGCGTGATCCGTATACCTCCATACTGCTGGTACATTGGGGGTCGGCGTCGGAGGGGTGGTCTTGGAAGCGGCAACATCTACAACGAATGTCTGGGAGGATGTCCTCGAGCGGATTCAGCGCAGGGTCAGCGCACACTCGTTCAGCACCTGGTTCAAGCCCGCGGTGTTCCTGCGCGAGGATGACAACTGCGTCCACGTCCGTGTTCCTAACACGTGGTTTGCGGAGTGGTTGAGGACCAATTACTTCTCGATCATCAACGATGCGCTAGCGGAGATCGGTAGGCCCGGCGTCCGGGTCACGTTCGTGCCCGAGACGGATCAGGGGCGCCGACCTCCACTGCCCGCCCGGCGCAGCACGGCAGGTCCGCCTGCGGAGCGGCCGTCGGGCTCGACGCAACCCGCGTTCCTTAATCCTCGCTATACCTTCGACGCCTTCGTGGTGTCGTCCTGCAACGAGTTCGCGTCGGCCGCGGCCCGCGCCGTCGCCGAGCAGCCGACCCGGGTCTACAACCCACTGTTCGTCTACGGAGGCGTGGGGCTCGGAAAGACCCATCTGATGCAGGCCATCGGGAATCACCTCTCCCGCGAAGGCCGCGTCCGGATGCGGTACATCTCGGCCGAGCAGTTCATGAACGAGCTGATCAACGCCATCCGCTTCGAGCACACACCGGAATTCAAGGACACGTTCCGCAACGTCGATCTGTTGCTCATCGACGATATCCAGTTTCTGGCCGGCAAAGAGCGCACCCAGGAAGAGTTCTTCCACACGTTCAACGCCCTCTACGACTCCCAGAAACAGATCGTTATCACCAGCGACTGCCCACCCCGGGAGATCCAGTATCTCGAGGAGCGCCTCCGCTCCCGCTTCGAGTGGGGGCTCATCGCCGACATCCAGCCTCCGGACCTCGAAACGAAGGTCGCCATCCTGAAGAAGAAAGCCGAGGCGGAAGATGCTAACCTTCCCGATGACGTCGCCCTGTTCATCGCCTCGAAGTGCAAGTCCAACATCCGGGAGCTCGAGGGGGCACTGATCCGGGTGATAGCCTTTGCCTCCATGTCGGGCAGAGAGATCTCCCTCGACGCGGCCAAGGAAACTCTGCAAGAGCTCCTCGAGGCCGAGTCACCGGCGGTGACCGTGGAGAGCATCCAGAAGATGGTGGCCAATCACTACAACCTGAAGGTCAGTGAGCTGAAGTCGCGGAACAACAGCCATCACATCTCGTTCCCGCGTCAGGTCGCGATGTATCTCTGTAAACTGCTCACGGATGCGTCGCTTCCCGAGACCGGAAGACGCTTCGGCGGCAAGCACCATTCCACCGTCATCTACGCCCTTCGGAAGATCGAGAAGATGCGGTCGAACGACAATGAATTCGACAGGCAGATGGAAAATTTCATTCAGGCACTCAGTTGATTTCGATGTTTTCCACACTCGTGCACCGTGGACCGGATGTTGAAAGAGGTCGAGCGACCCTCGACCCGGGCTTATCCACCGATCGCCTGATCTCGACTGCCGTTTCGTGCGCGGTTCCATCCACAACGCAACCCCTTGCGAGACAGGGCTTCGGAGCTTTGTCCGCAGTTTCCACGTCCCTTCTTTCACTACGATCCTCTCTCTACTGGGGAGAGAGGTAAAGAGAGCGAGCGAGAAATGGAATTCGTCATCCAGAAAAGCGACCTGGTCCGTGAGCTTCAGACTATCACCGGGGTAGTCGAGAAACGAGCGACGCTACCCATCCTGGCCAACCTGCTGCTCGAAACGCAGGCCGAGGGGATCCGTCTCGGTGCCAGCGACCTCGAGGTCACCATCCGTGGCACCGCGAAGGCAACCATCGTGAAGGAAGGAGCGGTCACGCTGCCGGCTGCGAAGCTGCACGAGATCGCCAGATCGCTTCCGGATGCCGAGGTCCAGTTCAAGCTTCAGGATCGCAGCCAGGTCCAGATCTCGTGCGAGCGGACGCGCTACAAGATCGCGGGACAGCCCCCCGAAGAGTTTCCCAAGTTCCCGGAGATCGACGGGTCGAAAGGCATCGAGCTCCCCGGCCGCGCGCTGTGGGAGATGATCGAGCGCGTTTCTTTCGCGATCACGACGGAAGACCCGAGATACTCCCTCAACGGCGCACTGGTCCTCATCGAAAAAGGAAAGATGACCCTGGTCGCGACCGACGGACATCGCCTGGCCTTCATCTCTCGCAAGGCCGATGTCGATCCGCCCGACGGAGAGTTGAAGGTCATCGTGCCCCGCAAGGCGCTGGGCGAAGTCTCGAAGCTCAGCTCCGATCTTTCCGCGGACGAGAAGATCAGGTTCGGCAAGGCCGGCAATCACGTCTTCTTCACCGTGGGGGGACACTCCCTGACGTCCACGGTTCTCGAGGGCAACTTCCCTCGGTACGAGAACGTCATGCCCGAGTCCTGCGAGGTAAGCGTGTTGCTGTCGACTCACGAGCTGATCGACGCCGTCCGGCGGGTGTCGTTGCTGGCGGCCGATCGACTGGGCCGTGCGGTGCGAGTGAGCCTCGGGAAGGGAAAACTCGAGCTCTTCAGCCAGACCGAGATGGGTGAGGCGCAGGAGTCGCTTCCCGTAGACTACGACGGGGAAGAAATGGAAATCGGCTTCAACGCTCGCTACCTGATCGACTTCCTGTCGGTGGTAGGGACACCGTCGGTCCACCTGGAGCTCAACCCCAACAAGGCCGATGAAGAGGGCAAGAAGGCAGACGCGGGCGACAAGCCCGGCCAGTTCCGCCCGGAGCCTGCCAAGGGGCTGGAATACCGCTATATCGTGATGCCCATGCACCTGTGAGGGGCCTGCGCGGAAAGCGTGCGGGACGGGAGGGGATCGACTAAAATAATGCAGCCTGGCGGGGCCGACCACGACAGTGGCGGCGGCGCCGGAACGGCAGGCTGAGCCCGGAAGATCCCTGCCGCCTGATTCACCCGTGAGTCGCCGTCCGCGACGGGCCCGAAGGGGTAGTCGATGGGAGTGGCCACGGCGGAAGGATGCTGATGAGCGGAAACGAGTTGCCCGAAACCCCCCCCACAACTCCAGAGACGGCGCCTGCGGCGCTGCCTTCCGACTACGATGCCAGCAAGATCAAAGTTCTCGAGGGCATCGACGCTGTCCGCACCCGGCCCGCGATGTACATCGGGTCGACCGGGCCGACGGGCCTCCACCACCTGGTCTACGAGGCGGTGGATAACTCGGTCGACGAGGCCCAGGCGGGTCACTGCACCCGCGTCGAGGTCACGATTCACATCGATAACTCGGTGACCGTGCACGATGACGGGCGTGGTATCCCGGTCGATCTCCACGCCGAAGAGGGCAAGCCGGCCGCCGAGGTCGTGCTGACGACCCTCCACGCGGGCGGGAAGTTCGAGAACGACGCCTACAAGGTGTCGGGAGGGCTTCACGGCGTCGGCATCTCGGTGGTCAATGCACTGTCGGAGCATCTGGCACTGGAGGTCCGTCGCGACGGCGGCGTCTACCGTCAACAGTACGAGCGCGGCAGGGCCGTCACCAAGTTCGAGAAGGCCGACGATACCGACGAGCGCGGAACGAAGATCACCTTCAAACCCGATCCGCAGATCTTCGAGGAACTGGTCTACTCCTACGACACTCTCTCCCACCGTCTCCGGGAGCTGGCCTTCCTGAACAAGGGCCTCGAGATCGTCCTGACGGACGAGCGCGCGGAGAAGCCTCGCGAGACCGTCTATCGCTACGAAGGAGGGATCGTCGAGTTCGTGCAGCACCTCAACAAGGCGCGTCACACCCTGCACCAGCCGCCGATCTACGTCGAGGGCGAGAGCACCGGCATGATCCTCGAGATCGCCATGCAGTGGAACGACTCGTACAACGAGACGACCTACTCGTTTGCGAACTCGATCAACACCGTCGAGGGCGGTACCCACCTCGCCGGCTTCAAGGCGGCGCTGACCCGAACGGTCAACAGCTACCTGGCGAAATCGAACATCGCGAAAGACGCGAAAGACGCCACGCTCTCGGGCGAGGATTGCCGCGAGGGTCTCACGGCGGTCGTCTCCGTCAAGATCCCCAAGCCGCAGTTCGAGGGCCAGACCAAGACCAAGCTCGGCAATTCCGACGTCAAGGGTCTGGTGGAGACCCTGGTCAACGACCGGCTCGGGGCGTTCTTCGAGCAGAACCCTCAGATCGCGAAGAAGATCATCCTGAAGGGCGTCGAGGCGGCCCGGGCCCGCGAGGCGGCCCGCAAGGCGCGTGAGCTCACCCGCCGCAAGGGAGCCCTCGACTCCGGCTCGCTGCCCGGCAAGCTCGCCGACTGCCAGGAGCGCGATCCCGATCAGTGCGAGCTCTTCCTGGTCGAGGGAGACTCGGCCGGCGGCTCGGCCAAGCAGGGCCGCGACCGCCGCTTCCAGGCGATCCTCCCGCTCAGGGGCAAGATCCTCAACGTCGAGAAGGCGCGGTTCGACAAGATGCTGGGCCACGAGGAGATCCGGACCATCATCGCCGCGCTGGGCACGGGGATCGGCGAAGACGAGTTCGACCCGACCAAGCTGCGCTACGGGCGCGTCCTGATCATGACCGACGCCGACGTCGATGGCTCTCACATCCGAACCTTGCTGTTGACCTTCTTCTATCGCCAGATGCGGCAGCTCATCGAGCGCGGGAACATCTTCATCGCTCAGCCGCCGCTCTACAAGGTCAAGAAGGGTAGGGAAGAGCTCTACCTGGCCAACGACGGAGAGCTCTCGGCCTTCGTCATTCGCAAGGCCACCGAAGAGCGGACCCTGAAGATCCCGGCCCTCGGCAAGGAGGTCTCCGGCAAGGAGCTCTACCACCTGTTGCACTCGCTGATCGAGTACGACCAGCTCATGAAGTCGCTGGAGCGGGTGGGTATCGACCGGCAGGTCCTCGAGATCGTCCTGCGGTCCGGCCTGGTGGGTGAAGATTTTCAGGATCGCGCCAAGCTCGAGACGATCTCCGAAGCCATCGTCGCGCTCGGCCATGAGATCATCGCGTTCGACCGTAACGAGGAGAGCGGCGCCTACGAGCTCCGCGCGCGATCATCCACGAGGGGCAAGCGCGAGTACCGCGTCAACGTCGGCCTGGTCCAGGCGGTCGAGATGCGGCAGCTGCGACGGCTCCAGGAGACGGTCGCACCGCTGGCCGAGGCGCCGCTGGCCGTGGTGAAAAACGGCGACGAGCACGCGCTGGAATCGAAGGAGGCCCTGCTCGAGCATCTCATGGAGGCCGGCAAGAAGGGTCTCAACATCCAGCGCTACAAGGGTCTCGGCGAAATGAACCCAGGGCAGTTGTGGGAGACGACGATGGATCCCACGCGCCGGAGCGTGTTGCAGGTGCGCATCGACGACGCCGCGGAGGCCGACATGCTGTTCTCCGTCCTGATGGGCGATGCGGTCGAACCCAGACGGCAGTTCATCGAAGACAACGCCCTCGAAGTCCAGAACCTTGATATTTAAGGAAGCCTGGGGACTGTCCCCTCTATTCGTATAGGGACTGTCCCCTTTTTTCGGAGCACGGGCTAGAGATCAACCGGAGGCGGACACCGAAAAATGGGGACTGTCCCATCTTAGCCAAGTAGCCCAATACGAGTAACCCATGGAAGAAACCGAAAACAGACAACCGGTCACCATCGAAGAAGAGATGAAGCGGTCCTACCTGGATTACGCGATGAGCGTGATCATCGGCAGGGCGCTGCCCGACGTTCGGGACGGCCTCAAGCCGGTCCACCGTCGCGTGCTGTACGCGATGCACGAGAGCGGCAACACCAGCGACAAGCCCTACCGCAAATCGGCGAGGACCGTCGGTGCCGTCATCGGCAAGTACCACCCGCACGGCGACCAGGCGGTCTACGACACCATCGTGCGGCTCGCCCAGGACTTCTCGATGAGGTACATGCTCATCGACGGCCAAGGCAACTTCGGCTCGGTGGACGGTGACCCGCCGGCGGCCATGCGTTACACCGAGGTCCGCCTGGCGTCCATCGCCAACGAGATCCTGCGGGACATCGACAGAGACACGGTCGACTTCGGCGCCAACTACGACGAGTCCGAGGTAGAGCCGCTGGTCTTGCCGGCGGGCATCCCGAACCTGCTGGTGAACGGCTCGGCCGGCATCGCCGTCGGCATGGCCACCAACATCCCGCCGCACAACCTCAGGGAGGTGATCAACGCCATCAAGGCGCTGGTCGAAAACCCGGAGATCGGGCTGGAGGAGCTCCTGGAGATCGTCCCGGGCCCCGACTTTCCCACCGCCGGCTTCATCTACGGGACCAGCGGCATCCAACAGGCCTACGCCACGGGCCGTGGTCGGCTGGTGGTGCGGGGTCGCGCGCTCATCGAGCCCCTCCCCAAGCGCGAGCACCGCCAGGCGATCGTCATCACCGAGCTTCCGTACCAGGTCAACAAGGCCCAGCTAATAGAAGAAACGGCCCATCTGGTGCGAGACAAGCGCATCGAGGGCATCCGGGACATCCGCGACGAGTCGGACCGGGACGGCATTCGCGTGGTCATCGAGCTCAAGAAAGACGAGAACAGCGGCGTCATCCTCAACAATCTGTACAAGCACACCAAGCTCCAAACGACCTTCGGCGTCATCTCCCTGGCCATCGTCCACGGCCGGCCCCAGGTGCTGCCGCTCAAGGAGATGCTGCGGCACTTCGTCGACTTCCGCCGCGAGGTGGTGGTCCGTCGCGCGCAGTTCGACCTGCGCAAGGCGGAAGAGCGCGCACACATCCTGGAAGGCCTCAAGGTCGCCCTCGACCACCTCGACGAGGTCATCGAGCTCATCAAGAAGGCCAAGACCCCGCCGGAGGCCAAGCAAGCGCTACGGTTGCGGTTCCAATTCTCCGACCGGCAGGCCCAGGCCATCCTGGACATGAGGCTCCAGCGGCTCACCGGTCTCGAGCGCCAGAAGATCATCGAGGAGTACCAGGAGACGTTGAAGCTGATCGAGCGCCTCAAGCAGATCCTGGCCAGCGAGCCGCTCCAGCTCCGGATCGTCATCGAAGAGCTCGAGAAGATTCGGGATAAGTTCGGCGACGATCGCCGCACCGAGATCGTCCCCCGGGACACCGAGATCTCGCTCGAAGACCTCATCCAGGAGGAAGAGGTCGTCATCACCGTGACCCACACCGGGTACATCAAGCGTACGGCGCTATCGACCTATCGCTCACAGCGACGGGGAGGCAAGGGCCGCATCGGCCACACGCCCCGAGCCGAAGACGCGGTGCAGCATGTCTTCGTGGCGTCGACCCACGACTACATCCTGGTCTTTACCTCCACCGGCAAGGTCCACTGGCTGAAGGTCCACACCATCCCCGACGTCAGCGCCTATGGGCGCGGCAAGGCGGTGGTCAACCTCTTGCACCTCGGACCCACCGAGCGCGTCGCCGCCATGCTGGCCGTGAGGGAGTTCTCCGAGGGGCAGTTCGTCATCCTTGCCACGCGTCGAGGCATCATCAAGAAGACGCCGCTGTCGGCCTTCTCCAGGCCGCGGCAGGGCGGGATCATCGCTCTCGGCGTGGACGACAGCGACGACGTTCTGGGCGTGGGGCTTTCCGACGGCGAGGCCGAGATTTTCCTCGCGACGGCGGCGGGCAAGTCGGTCCGCTTCAAGGAAACCGACGTCCGCCCGATGGGCCGAACGGCCCGCGGCGTCATCGGGATCCGTATGGCCGATGATGACCGGCTGGTCGAGATGGAGGTTCTCTCCGGCAAGCCCGACATCCTCACGGTCAGCGAGAACGGCTACGGCAAGCGTACCCCCGTGACCGAGTACCGCCAGCAGTCGCGAGGCGGCTCCGGCATCATCAACATGCGAACCACGGCGCGCAACGGCAAGGTCATCGCGGCCATGGAGGCGGAAGAGGAAGATCAGCTTCTGCTCATCACCGCCAAGGGCAAGATCATCCGCATGGACGTCGCGGGCATCAGCCGCATCGGCCGGGCCACCCAGGGGGTGCGCCTGATCACGTGCGGCGAGGACGACCAGGTGGTCTCGGCGATCCGTACCGCCGAGCGGGAGGAAGAGGGCACGTCGGCGCCGGTGTCCACGGCTCCCGAAGAGCTGGAAGAGCCCGTGGAAGACGCCGGGGACGGTAGCGAGGGAGAGGAATCATGAAGTTCTTCATCGACACGGCCGACGTCGAGGAGATCCGCGAGGCCGCGAGTCTCGGGATCCTCGACGGCGTGACGACCAACCCGAGTCTGGTGGCAAAGACCGGCCGTGACTTCCAACAGGTGCTCCGCGAGATCGTGAGCATCGTCAACGGTCCGATCTCGGCAGAAGTCACCGCCACCGACCGCGAGGGTATGCTGAGCCAGGGACGCGAGCTCGCCGCCATCCACCCCAACGTCGTCATCAAGGTCCCGCTCACCAAGGAAGGGCTGCAGGCCTGCAAGGCCCTGCGCTCGGAAGGCACCCACGTCAACGTCACGCTCTGTTTCTCGCCGTCCCAGGCGCTGCTCGCTGCCAAGGCCGACGCGACCTACATCAGCCCGTTCGTCGGGCGGCTCGACGATATCTCCACCGAGGGGATGGAGGTGATTCGGCAGACGCGGGTGATCTACGATAACTACGGCTTCGAGACCGAGATCCTGGCGGCGTCGCTGCGCCACCCGATGCACGTCGTCGAGGCGGCCCTGGCCGGTGCCGACGTCGCGACGATGCCCTACAAGGTCGTCATGCAGCTCATCAAGCACCCGCTGACCGACATCGGCCTGGAGAAGTTCCTCGCCGACTGGAAGAAACTCGAAACGAAATAGCCGGACGATCGGCCCGGAGCGGAGCGAACGTGGGGACGGAACGCTCGAAGTCGAATCCTGTTGAAGAGATGCGCCGGCGCTACGCCGAGGCCCGCCAGGGCGGCGGCGAGGAGCGGGTCGCGAAACAGCACGCCGCGGGCAAGCTGACGGCCCGCGAGCGCATCGAGGCGCTGCTGGATCCGGGCTCGTTCCAGGAGCTCGATGCGCTGGTCGTTCACCGCTCGCACGATTTCGGCACCGACAAGCAGCGCATCCCCGGCGACGGCGTCGTCACCGGCCACGGCCGAATCGACGGCCGGCCGGTCTTCATCTTCGCCCAGGACTTCACCGTCTTCGGCGGCTCGCTCTCCGAGACCTTTGCCGAGAAGATCTGCAAGGTCATGGACATGGCGATGCAGGTTGGCGCCCCGGTGATCGGCCTCAACGACTCCGGCGGGGCGCGAATCCAGGAGGGTGTGGTGTCGCTGGCCGGCTACGCCGACATCTTTCTGAGGAACACGCTCGCCTCCGGGGTGGTTCCACAGATCTCGGCGATCCTGGGCCCGTGCGCCGGTGGGGCGGTCTACTCGCCGGCCATCACCGACTTCGTGGTGATGGCCCGCGACACCTCGTACATGTTCATCACCGGACCGGATGTCATCCGCTCCGTGACCCACGAAGAGGTCACCAAAGAGAAGCTCGGCGGCGCCGAGACCCACAACAGCGTGTCGGGCGTGGCTCACTTCAACGCCGCGGACGACCGCGACGCCCTGACCCTCGTGCGGGAGCTCCTTTCCTTCATGCCGTCGAACAACATGGAGGATCCCCCGCTGCGGCCCACCGACGATCCCGAGGACCGCGCGGACGACACCCTGAACTCCCTGGTTCCCGAGAACCCCAACGTCCCCTACGACATCAAGAAGGTCATCTTGGCGGTGGTCGATGACGCCAACTTCCTGGAGGTCCACGAGCACTTCGCCAGGAACATCGTGGTGGGTTTCTCTCGCCTGGGCGGAAAGCCGGTCGGGATCATCGCCAATCAGCCCGCGGTGCTGGCCGGGTGTCTCGACATCAATGCCTCGGTCAAGGGCGCCCGTTTCGTGCGGTTCTGCGACTGCTTCAATATTCCTCTGATCACCTTCGAGGACGTCCCCGGCTTCCTTCCGGGCACCGACCAGGAGTTCCGGGCGATCATCAATCACGGCGCCAAGCTGCTGTACGCCTACGCCGAGGCAACCGTCCCGAAGCTGACCGTGATCACGAGGAAGTCATACGGCGGCGCCTACTGCGTGATGGCGTCGAAGCAGATCCGGACCGATTTCAACTTCGCGTGGCCGTCGGCGGAGATCGCCGTCATGGGTCCCGAGGGGGCGGTCAACATCGTCTACCGCCGGCAACTCAAGGAGGCCGGAGAGAAGGCCGACGAGGTGCGGGCCGAGCGCGTCGAGGAGTACCGCGACAAGTTCGCCAACCCCTGGATCGCCGCCGAACGTGGCTACGTCGACGAGGTCATCGAGCCGTCCCTCACCCGCGCCAAGCTCATCGCGGGCCTACGGCTGCTCGAGAACAAGCGCGACACGAACCCCCAGAAGAAGCACGGCAACATCCCGCTCTAGCTCGCCACCCTTCGGATAAGCCTCATACCCTGTCCTTTTTTCATCCGGAGACTCACCCGTGCCCGACTTCATCTACACGATGCAGGACCTCAAGAAGGTCGTCCCGCCGCGGCGCGAGATCCTCAAGGGGATCTGGCTGTCGTTCTTCTGGGGCGCCAAGATCGGCGTCATCGGTCACAACGGCTCCGGCAAGAGCACGCTGCTGCGCATCATGGCTGGGCTCGACACCGAGTTTGACGGCGAGGCCTTTCCCGCCAAGAAGGCCACCGTCGGCCACCTGGCACAAGAGCCGGAGCTCGATCCCGAGAAAGACGTGCTCGGGAACATCCAGGAGGGCGTGGCCGGGAGCAAGGCCCTGCTCGACCGCTTCAACGAGCTGAGCGACAGCCTCGCCAAGCCCATGGAGCCCGACGAGATGGAGAAGGTCCTCGAGGAGCAAGGCCGGCTCCAGGACCAGATCGACTCGCAGGATCTGTGGGATCTCGACACGAAGCTCGAGATCGCGATGGAGGCGCTGCGTTGTCCGCCCGGCGACTCCGACGTCAAGACGCTGTCGGGCGGCGAGCGAAGACGCGTCGCGCTGTGCCGTCTGCTGCTGCAACAGCCCGACCTGCTGCTGCTCGACGAGCCCACCAACCACCTGGACGCCGAGTCGGTAGCGTGGCTCGAGCGCTTCCTGAAGGAATACGCCGGCACCGTCGTTGCCATAACACACGATCGTTACTTCCTTGACAACGTCGCCGGCTGGATCCTGGAGCTGGACCGGGGCGCGGGCATCCCGTGGGAAGGGAACTACTCCTCGTGGCTCGAGCAGAAGCAGAACCGCCTGGCCCAGGAAGAAAAGTCGAGCCAGGCCCGGACCCGCGCGCTCCAACGCGAGCTCGATTGGGTGCGCATGGCGCCCAGGGCGAGGCACGCCAAGGGCAAGGCCCGTGTGAGCGCCTACGAGAAGCTCCTCGCCGAGGGCGAGGCGGTCGAGAAGCGCACCGAGGTCCTGGACGAGCTGCGCATCCCTCCGGGCCCGCGGCTCGGTGGCGTCGTCATCGAGGCCGAGGGACTACGCAAAGGTTACGGCGATCGCCTGCTGATCGACAACCTGTCGTTCAAGGTGCCCCCGGGCGGGATCGTCGGCATCATCGGTGCGAACGGCGCGGGCAAGACAACGCTTTTTCGTATGATTGCGGACCAGGAGAGCCCCGACGCAGGAACGCTCCGGATCGGCGAGACGGTGCGGCTGGCCTACGTCGATCAGAGCCGCGACGTCCTCGGCGACGACGACACCGTGTGGGAGGCGATTTCAGAAAAGGCCGACCATCTGGAGCTCGGCAAGCGCCAGGTCCCGTCGCGTGCCTACGTCTCGTGGTTCAATTTCAAGGGCGCCGATCAGCAGAAGATCGTGCGCAACCTCTCGGGCGGCGAGCGCAACAGGGTTCACCTCGCCCGCGCGATCAAGAGCGGCGCCAACGTCATCCTGCTCGACGAGCCGACCAACGATCTCGACGTCGACACCCTTCGCGCCCTCGAGGAGGCGTTGCTCGGTTTCGCGGGTTGCGCCCTGGTCGTCAGCCACGACCGCTGGTTCCTCGACCGCATCGCGACCCACATCCTCGCCTTCGAGGGCGATAGTCGCGGGGTGTGGTTCGAGGGCAACTACCAGGACTACGAGGCAGACCGCAAGCGCCGTCTCGGCGCCGAGGCCGACCAGCCGCATCGCATCAAGTACCGCAAGCTGGTGTGCGACTGAGGCGCTCGACCGCTACTCGGTCCCCGGGGTCGGCTCAGAACCTCCACTGGCCGTTGAAGGCAGCCCCGAAGTAGTCGTTGCTCTTGTAGCTCCCGACGAGATCTTGTACCGGTCCGATGCTGGAGATCTCCGCATCTCCGAGATCGGCGTAGATCAGCTCGATGCCCCAGCTGAAGAGGTCGCCCCGCTGGTTCTGGAAACCGGCACCGAGGCGCAGTTGAGTATCGACGGGAAGATCGGCCGTGCGATCCTCGGCCCGGGTCGGCGACGTGTCGTAGTTCACGCCGAAGCGAAGCAGCCAGGGGTCGCCGACGCGGTAGTGGAAGCCCACGCCGTAGCGATAGGTGTCCTCCCAGTTTCGCGGGAGAGTCAACGGACCCAAACCGTCGACCGTGATGAACTGGCTCTCCAGGGCGCTCCAGTCCTCCCAGCCGAAGGTTCCGAGGATGGCGGCCTTGGCGTTGATGTCGTGGTACACGCCGATCCGCACGAGCTGGGCCAGCGCAAGGGTGGTGTTCACGGGCGCGGTGGCGCCAACCGTACTGAACTCCACGTCGCCCGCGTAGTCGAACTCGGTTTCGGAAACGTAGGTCACCCCGACCCGGGTTGTCTCGCTGGGCTCGAACATCAACGCGAGGTTGAACGAGATCTGGGTATCGGTGCCGTCGATCTTGATCTCAGAGCCGGGCAACACCCCCTCGACCTCGGTCAGGAGCGCCGTGGCCATGATGTTGACCCCGCCGGAGAAGGAGAACCAGTCCGTGATCCGGTAGGCCAGCGTGGGCGAGAGGGAGAGGGCCGCGATCGCGGTTTCCTGCGATTGCTTGCGGCCAACCCAGTCGGAGTCATACTTGAGCGCAGCCCCGGCAGCGGTAAACATGGCCGCGCCGAACTTGAACCGCTCGGTGAAGCTGTGGACGTAGGCCACGGTGAAGATCGGGGCCGGCTGACCCGCCTGGCCGCCGTTGCCGCCGCTGTAGGTCGTAGCCGGATCCGCCTGGAACTCGACGGTGGGACTCAGCGCACCGACCGCGAAGATGAGCTGATGGCCGTCCAGCCGTGTCATGCCGGCCGGGTTGTAGAACGGAATCGCCGTGCTGGCGTCCAGCGCCGACGCCTCGGCCCCGACCCCGGCGGTCCCCATCTCCGGAGTGCCGAACTCGTTGGCGTAGATACCGCCCGCCCGGGCCGACGGCGCCACGGTCAGGGCGACCCCAGCGCAAACCATCGCTGCGAAGACTCTCGAGAGCTGCACTGATGTCAGGTACGGATGCTTCATTGGATTCACCTTCTCTTGCGTTGTCACCGTAGTGATGCACCCAAGGACGAGAGGCCCCATATTACTTGCTCTCGCCAAGCAATGCATTCAACAGCTTTGCCAGTTCGCGTTCCGTATAGGGTTTGCGAATGCTCGCATTGAAGCCGAATTTCTCTGGATTGCTCATGATCGGGTCCTCCGAGTACCCGCTCGAAGCGATGACCGTCATAGCAGGATCCACTTTTCTAAACTCCCGTACGGTCTCTTTGCCGCCCATTCCACCCGGAATGGTCAGGTCAAGGATGACCGCTCTGAAAGGGTCTGGAGAGTCGTGAGCTTCGGTAAACAAGCGGAGCGCTTCTTGTCCGTCCCTTGCATCCACGACAGTACAGCCCATGTCTGTGAGCATCTTTCCCACGACCGTCCTCACGAAGTCCTGGTCGTCCATGATGAGAATCCGTCCACTTCTCCGGCGGACGGTTTCTTCAGCAGCCTTCAAGCTGGCTGAGTCCTTTCGTGCCGCAGGCAGGAAGATGTGGAATGAGCTTCCCTTGCCGTACTCGGATTCCGCGTCGATGTGTCCCTCGTGCTTGGCCATGATGGAATAGGCGGTGGCAAGACCCAGGCCACTGCCCTTCGGCCTGGTCGTGAAAAAGGGGTCGAAGATCTTCTGCAGCATCTCCTGGGGAATCCCGACACCTGAATCCTGGATCGATAGCCGTACAAACTCACCTTCACCCAGCGACGGGTGCTCGCCGCCCTGTAGCGACAAGTTTGCCGCGCCTATCCTGATTGAACCTCCCATTGGCATGGCCTGTTGAGCATTGAGAACGATGTTCTGGACGACCTGTGCCATCTGGTTCTCGTCAAAGCTGCACAGCCATAGATCCTCGGGGATATCAAAATCGCACGAGATATTGGATCCGCTCAAGGTAAACCGCGCCGTCTCTTTGGCCATCTCCGCCAAATGACCTGTTCTCCGGGTCGGAGCCCCGCCTTTTGAGAACGTAAGAAGCTGCTTTGTCAGATCTGCCGCACGTGCGGCCACCTTCATCGCTTCGTCCAGAAACGCGATAGCCTCTTCGTCGGGATCGCAGCGCGAACGCGCCATGTCGATGTTGGCGAAAACGCCCATGAGCAAATTGTTGAAATCATGGGCAATGCCTCCGGCCAGCACACCCAGCGATTCCAGCTTGTGAGCCTTCTGCAGCGCGTTCTCCGCCCGTTTGCGCTCCGTGATATCCGTGAAAAACCCGAGGTTGCATTCAACGCCGTCAATCACAATCCGCCCAAATACAATGTCGGCGTAGAATAGCGACGCGTCTTTTCGAAGACAGGGGGCATTGACCACGACTTGCTTGCGTCCATGCGATTGTCCTTCGAAATCACGGAGAATGCCACGGAGGGCATCAGGAGGGTGAACGTCACCGACGCTCAGGGCTGTAATCTCATCCGCGCTGTAGCCGAACATCCTGCATACCGCAGGATTGGCGTAGATGAAGCTCTTCGTGTCTAGCCTTGCGATGAGGATGCCTTCGACAGCGCCCTCGAAGATGGCGCGGTACCTCTTCTCACTCTCCCGCAGCATTCCCTCGGTACGTTTACGCTCGGCAATCTCCTTCTCCAGTCTGCGCAACGCCACCGCCATGTCCGCCCGTGTTGCCTCATCGGTTGCCAGGAGGTTCTCCATCTCCAACTCGATGGATCGAGTGGAAGGCTTCACCACGAATTCGTCGTAAGGATCGCCACCGGCGATGAAGGCGGTCTGGTCTGCCCAGCAATTCGTTCCGAACAGCTTGGTGCAGTACCCTGCCATCTTTCCTGCCAGAAACCCGCTTCCCCAGCAGACCCCTAGTGCCTTCTGGTAGGCTCCTTCCCAGGCGTGCTTTATACGAAAGCAACACTCCCTCTTCTCCGGATGAAGCGACACCAAGTGCCATTCGCCCCATCCCGCCACAGCCGCAATATTCGCCATTGCCTTGAAGCCGTCATGGAAATCAGGGAATTGTGACAGCACCTTCCAGTCTTCCTCGACGCTCTTGCGTCCCTCGCTCTGCAAAGCAAGAAGGTAACGCGGTGTTCCCACCATTGCCTGAACACCGGAGAACAGACCTGCCAGTGAGGTGTCGACCCAGATCATCACCACCGGCAGTTTCTCGAACGTACACCTGCCATCCTCTAGCTTCCACTCAATGTCTATTCCTGAAACTTGGATACGATTATCCATGTTCACTGAATAGCTCCTTTCAAGGCGCACACTACCTGTCTCAATCGGGGGACTTGCGCCGTCGCGGGCTGTTGGCCTCGGGGCACCACGAGTCGTTCATCGAGGTCTTTGCCGTCGTACTGCTTGGGGTTCAGGAGGATCATGGGGCCTCCAGGGAGCCACGAGCGGTGGCGTTGACGCACGGCGTCAGAGTAGTGCACGCGCGCAGCCGCCGTCTAGAGGCCACAGCGCGACGACGTCCTTCGTTCATCTCCGCTGGAGCTCCGTGCCCTTGCCCCGTATACTTCCGTGGAAGCAGCGGCGGTGTCGAATTCCGAGGGCGCAATACTGATGACGGCAACGAGGTCGAGAAGTGCTTTCCATCGGAGTGTCGCGGCGGTCGCGGTACTGCTGGCGAGCGTCCCGGTTCTTGCGACGAGCGGTCGTGCCGTTCCCGTGGATGGGCCGTTCGCCACGTCGTGGTTCCTCGTTCGCCTCGCGGAGCCCATCGCCGTGGACCCGTCGTCCGACGGACCTCTGCGGCTCGAGACGGGGTTCCCGGCGGTCGACGCGCTCATCGAGGTGACCGGCGTCCGCGAGATCGAGCGGGCCTTGCCAATCTCGGCACGAGCGCCCCGCTTCCCGGAGGCTTTCCGGCGACACGGTCTCGATCGGACCTACACCTTTCACGTCGCCGCCGGCACCGACATTCTCTCCTTGGTCGACCGCTTCGCGGCGCTACCGGCGGTCGAGCTCGCCGAGCCCGACTACATCGGCCAGGGGGGCGACGTCGTCCCCGACGACCCGCGGTTCTTCGATCAGTGGGGCCTCGACCAGGCCGCCGACGCCGATGTCGACGCACCGGAGGCGTGGGCGACCACCGTGGGGGGCGATGTCGTCATCGCGATCCTCGATACCGGTATCGACTCCGACCACGAGGATCTCGCCGGCAAGATCCTCCCGGGCTACGACTTCGCGAACAACGACGCCAACCCCGAGGACGATCATGGACACGGCACCAACGTCGCGTCGATCTCGGCGGCCATCACGGACAACGCCACCGGCATGGCGGGATCGTGCTGGACCTGCCCCGTCATGCCGGTGAAGGTGCTCGACGCGAACAACAGCGGGTTCTACTCGTGGTGGGCCGACGCCATCGTGTGGGCGACCGACCACGGTGCCCGGGTCATCAACCTCAGCGCCGGTGGAACCTCCGGATCCCAGACGTTGCTCAGTGGCGTGCGGTACGCCTACGACGCCGGCGTGATTCATGTCTCCATCACGCACAACGACAACGCGGGCTCCATCCGGTACCCGGGCCGCTACGTCGAGACGATCACCATTGGCGGCACCGACAGTCTCGACCGGCGAGCCAGTCCGTTCTGCTACAGCGCCCAATCCGGCAGCAACTACGGCCCTGAGATCGACATCGTGGCGCCGGGTGAGCTGATTCTGGGTGCGGCGACGTGGGGAGGCTACAGCTCGTGGTGCGGCACGAGCCAGGCGGCGCCGCTTGTGGCCGGCCTGGTCGGCCTCGTCGAGACGCTCTACCCGTCGGTGGGAAGAGAAGAGGCACGGCACCTCTTGCAGTCGGCCGCCGAGGACGAGGTTGGCCGGGTCTCGGAGGACACGCCGGGGTTCGACATCTACCACGGCTGGGGACGGGTCAACATGGACCGTACGGTCAGGGGCGCGGCCGCCTCGGTCACGCTTCGGGTCGACGGCAAGTCGGCGACGCGGGTTTACTTCGACAGCGCCAACCCGCTGGCCGACTCGTACGACTTCGTCCGCGGCGATCTGGGCGCGCTGGCGGAGAGTGTGACGGGAGTCGACCTGGGCACCGTCGTCTGTCTCGAGGATGACTCGACCGACCCCGACACGGCCGGAGACGAGGACGCCGAGACGCCGGAATCGGGCACGGGCTTCGTCTATATCGGTCGGTTCAATGCCACCCCCGGGCCCGGCGGGTACGGCGGCTCGTCGTCGAACCGCGATCGGGAGCCGACCGCCGGCAACTGCCCGGGCTGCGACAACGGAGTCATCGAGCCGGGTGAGGCCTGTGATGGCGACGACCTCGGCGGGGAAACCTGCCAGAGCCAGGGCTTCACCCAGGGCACCCTGGCGTGCAACGCGACCTGCGACGGCTTCGACACCTCGGCGTGCTCCACGTGCGGCAACACGGTCTGCGAGACCCTCGCCGGCGAGGACTGCCAGTCTTGCCCCGACGACTGCAACGGTGAGCAGTCCGGCAGCCCGGGTAGTCGCTACTGCTGCGGCGACGGCGACGGCGACACGCCCGTAGGATGCGAAGACCCCCGCTGCACGGCCAACGGCAACACCTGCAGCGGCTAGCTCGCAGTTCGTCTACAATCCCCACCTATGGGCACGGGTGAGGGCAACGGGTTCCGGCGGATTCTGATCGCGAATCGCGGCGAGATCGCGGTTCGGATCATCCGCGCTTGCCACGAGATGGGAATCTGGACCATCGCGGTCTACTCCGATGCCGACCGCGAGGCGCTCCACGTGCGCTACGCGCGCGAGGCCTATCCGATCGGCCCGCCCCCGTCCACCGAATCGTACCTCCGCATCGACAAGATCATCGACGTCGCCCGTCGCTCGGGGGCCGAGGCGGTCCATCCCGGCTACGGCTTCCTCGCGGAGAACGCGGAGCTCCCACGCGCCTGCGCGGAAGCAGGGCTGGCCTTCATCGGCCCGCCGGCCGAGGCCATGCAGGCGATGGGCGACAAGGTTCGCGCCCGGGAGATCATGACCGAGGCCAAGGTCCCCGTGGTACCCGGCTCGCCGCCGCTGTCGGGAGAGCCCACCGAGGCCGCCCGCGTCGCCGACGAGATCGGCTATCCGATCCTCCTGAAGGCCGCCGCCGGCGGCGGCGGAAAGGGCATGCGGATCGTGCGGAAGCCGTCGGAGATCGGATCGCTCCTGGATCAGGCTCAGGGCGAGGCGACCTCGGCTTTCGGCGACGGCACGGTCTTCATCGAGAAGTTCATCGAGCGCCCGCGTCACATCGAGGTGCAGATCCTCGCTGACGGGCAGGGGCAGTGTGTCCACCTCGGCGAGAGGGAGTGCTCGATCCAGCGGCGTCACCAGAAGCTCATCGAGGAATGCCCTTCACCGGTGGTGGACGCCGCTACCCGAAAGAAGATCGGCGCCATGGCCGTCAAAGCCGCCAAGGCCGTCGGCTACGTCGGCGCCGGCACCGTCGAGTTCCTGCGCGGCGACGACGGATCGTTCTATTTCATGGAGATGAACACGCGACTGCAGGTCGAGCACCCCGTCACCGAGATGGTCACCGGCCTCGATCTCGTCAAGGCACAGATCCGCGTCGCGGCCGGAGAGGCGCTTCCCTTCCAGCAGTCGAAGATCGAGATGCGGGGCCACGCCATCGAGTGCCGCATCATCGCCGAGGATCCGGCGCGCAACTTCATGCCCGCACCGGGAACGATCCGAGGGCTCAGGGTTCCCACCGGCCCCGGCGTGCGGGACGACGGCGGCATCTACGCCGGCTACACCGTCCCCGTGCACTACGATCCGTTGTTGTCGAAGCTGGTCGCCTGGGGGCAGGATCGCGACGAGGCGATCTCTCGCATGGCGCGCGCACTCGACGAGTACCGCATCGACGGCCTGAAGACCTCGATCAGCTTTCACCGCAAGGTCATGGATCACCCGGCGTTTCGCGCCGGCGACCTCCATACCGGCTTCCTGGAAGAGTACCCCGAGCTGGTCAAGCCGGGAGTGGATCCATGGCTCGACGAGGTCGCGGTGGTCGCCGCCGCGGTGGCGCACTTCCGCAGGGTCGAACGATCTTCGGCCATGGCCCACGAGACAGGCGAAGGGGCGCCGCGCTCGGCCTGGAAGTGGGGATCGACGGGGTGGCGCCGATGAAGATCAGCGCCCGGGCCGGAAGCTCCGTTCACGAGGTCTCGATCGAGAGGCGCAACGGGATCTACATCGTGGAGATCGACGGCACCCGGCGCGAGGTCGATTCGCGAAAGCTCGAGGGCGACTTCTACACGTTTCTGGTCGAGGGCCGCTCCTACGAGGTCTCGGTCGAGGCCGACGGCGACCGTTACTTCGTGCGTCACGGTGCGGCGGAGCACGTCGTCACGCTGACCGATCCGGGGCGCGCGGCTCGCGAAGCGAAGGGCGAGGCCGGAGCCGGTGCGGCCGACGTCGTCTCGGTGATGCCCGGTAAGGTCGTTCGCGTCCTGGTCCAAGAGGGCGACGCGGTCGAGGAAGGGCAGGGGCTGGTGGTGGTCGAGGCGATGAAGATGGAAAACGAGATCACCGCACCCAAGGCCGGCAAGATCTCCGCCGTCAAGGTCCAGCCCGGTCTCGCCGTCGAGGCGGGCGCCGCGCTCGTCACCATCGACTGAATCTGAAGAGGGATCACGGGGTCTCCCGTGCTCCGAGGCCCCCGATCGCGTCGAGGGCGGCGCGTCCCTGCTCCCCTTCCGGGTCGAGCCGCGCCGCCGACCGCCAGGCCTCCACAGCGTCGGCGTGGCGTCCCAGACGGGCGCACGCGGCCCCCATCCAGAAGTAGGCCTCGGCGTCGTCCGGCCGTTGCGCCAGGGCCAGCCGAAAGGCCTCCGCCGCGTCGGCGTAGCGTTGGCGTTGCCCGAGCAGCTTGCCGGCGGCCGAGTACGCCTCCGCGGCGCCCTCGGGGTCGCCGAGGTCGGCCAGCGCCCGCCCCATCTCGTAGTGCGCCTCCGCGTGGCCGGGATCCGAAGCCAGGACCGTGCGGAGCTGCGCCACCGCGTCTGCGGGTCGACCGAGCCTGCGGAGGATCGCGCCGAGGCTGAGCCTGGCCTCGGGATAGTCCGGCCGGCCGGCAAGAGCGGAGTCCATGGCCTCGGTGGCCTCCTCGAGGCGGCCCAACCGGGCCAGGGCGATCCCGAGGTTGTAGTGCGCCTCGGCAAAGTCGGGCCGGGCCTCGATCGCGGCCTCGAGGGCCCGGATCGCCTCGGCGTGGCGTCCCAGGCGGCCAAGCTCGATGCCGAGGTTGAAGTAAGCATCGTCATAGTCCGGGCGGAGCTCGATCGCCCGGCGGTACATCTCGATAGCGCGTTCCGCTCGACCCTGCTTGCCGTGAAGCCGCGCGAGGTTGAAGTGCCCCAGGTCGAAGTCGGGCTTGACCGCGATCGCCCTCTCGTAGGCCTCCTCGGCCTCGTCGAGACGGCCCTGGCGGCTGTACTCGTAACCGAGGTTGTTGAACGCCATGAAGCTCGCGGGGCTGCGCGTCGTGGTGTCGATCCACAGCGTCTCTGCGTCTTCATAGATCCGGGCCTGGCGGAAGGACAGCCCGCCGAGGACGACGAGCAGGACGGCGCAGACCGCGACCCCGGCCGGCTTCCGCCAAGCGCCGGCGCGCTTGAGGACCGTCGCGACGCCCCACGCGACCATCGTGAGGATCCCGAGACTCGCCAGATACTGGAAGTGGTCGGCGACGAATGAGAACTTGAACGGATAGACGTTGAAGAACCCCAGCACGGGAAAGAGCGTCCCGCCGAAGTACAGCAGCCCCGCCGCGGGCCCGCGGCCGATGCGAGCGCGCAGGGCCCAGGCCGTGCCCACCACGATCACGGCGGCCACCGGGAACAGGTACTGCCACCCCGCAGTCGGGTCGATCGTCCAGCGGGGGTAAATGAAGATCAGCTCGGCCGGCCACAGCAGCTTCCCGAGATAGAACCAGAAGACGCGGCCGGCGACGAGCACGCGCTCGATCAGGGAGAAGGCATAGTCCTCGCCCCGGGCGCCGATGACATGTCGTTCGACCCACGCCGTCATCAGCCCCATGGCAAGGCCGACGGCGAAAAAGGGGATCAGCGGAACGACGTCCCGCTTGAGGGACAGCTTTCCTCGCTTCCACCACGTGACGACGAGCAGCGCCGCGGGCAAGGTCGCGGTGACGGTCTTGGCGAGCAAGGCGCAGAAGAACAGGATGAAGGCAACGATCCACCACCGGGGCTCGCGCGGCTCTACCAGTTCGTCGCCGGGAGGGTCGAACCTCAGCCAGGCCAGCGCGGCGGCCAGGTAGAGAACGCCCGACAGCGAGTTCTTGAGCTCGGAGATCCACGCTACCGACTCGACGTGGACGGGGTGAAGCGCGAAGATCGCCGCGGCGAGCAGCGCGCCGCGGACGCCCAAACGTCGCAGGAGGGTCCAGGCCAGCAGCGCAGAGAGAGCGTGGAGCACCACGTTCACGACGTGGTACCCGAAGGGCCGCTCGCCCCACAGAAGAGACTGCAGCCAGAAACCCGAGTGGGTGAGCGGGTAGTACTGCTGGGTCGCCGAGGGGTCGGTCCAGATCCGCACGAGCCCGCGGGCGTCGCGCAGCTCGGGCCTGGTGAGGTGGGCGTCGTCGTCCCAGATGAAGCCGCCATCGAGCGCCGGACCGTAGGCCAGCAGCACGACCGCGAGGAACAACCCTCCTGCAATCGCGAGCCGCCGCGGTGTCACGGCCTTCGCCCGTTGATGTAACCGGTCATCGTCAGAAGACCATGTGCAGGCCGATGAAGGCTCCGCTGTAGCCGTAGTCGACGTCGGTGCGTTCTTCGCTGTCCTCGATCGTGACATCGGCGTCGAAGTAGCTGATTCCGAAAAGCATTCCCAGGCGTCGGTTGAACTGGTACCTGGTGAGGAGCGTGGTCGCCAAGACACCGGCGGTCACGTCCTGGTATCGGCCCCCGACGAACGAGATCTTCGGGTTGATGCTCCACCTCGGCGTGAAGGCGAACCAGAAGTCGAAACCGATCACCGGTAGCGGCGCGACGAGCGCCGCCTCCTCGTCGAGAACCGCAAGCTCCGTGTCTTCACCGACCGTGATCTCGCCGCTGGCCTCGAACGTGTACTTCAGATCGAGACCGTAGATCCCGAACCTGAGGCTGACACGGCTCCGTTCGTCACTGAACAGGGTATTGCCGTAGGAGAGGTTGTAGAAGCGGGTACGGTCCCCGAGCGTCGCCGAGCCGGCGACGTGAACCCCTTCGAACTCGAACTCCTCGTCAACGAACGTAACTTCGCGTCTGATCTGGTAGTACGAGAACGTCACGGAGTGCCGCTTCGAGAAACGATACCCACCGTAGAGAGCGGGCACCGCATCCGCCTCCGGCAGACCCAGGCTGCCCTCGGCATCGATGAAGATAGACAGATCCGTCGCCTTGTTCGTGAACTTCGCGCTGGTGTCGAATAGCGCGTAAACGAAGCCGACGCCGAGGATGAAGCGCCCGCCGCTGCTTTCCCACTTGCCCCTTGCCCACGGGTCGTCGTCGGTTTGAGCGAAGACCGGAGCCGCACAGAGCAAACCGCCCAGCGCGAGCGCAAAGCCAATCCGTCCGAGTCGCGTGTCCTGCTTTTTCATGAGGTCGCGGCTCAAGTGTAGCCGGTCAAGCCCGAATCGGGAATCCTGGTGGTCGACGACCTACGCAGATTGGACCCTTCAACAAAAAAGGGGACCGTCCTTCGATGGACCGTCCCCTCCTGCATGCTTTCGATTCTGAAGAGATCTAGCGGTTCAGCGCTTGCTCGAGCTTCTTGCCGGCTTTGAACCGAGCCGCCTTCTTGGCCTTGATCTTGATCGCCTCACCGGTTTGCGGGTTGCGCCCCGTGCGGGCCTTGCGCCGGGTTGCCGAGAACGTCCCGAAGCCCACGAGCGTCACGCGTTGGTTCTTCTTCAGCGACCAGGTGATTCCCTGAATCAGACTGTCCACGGCTGTGGCCGCCGCCGTTTTCGTGATCCCGGCATCTTTGGCGATCTTCCCGATCAGCTCGGCCTTGTTCATTCGACTACCCCCTTTCGCACAGAAGATCATCGCGTAAACTCGCGATGACGACGAGATTAGAACGCGCCGCCTCGCAGCGTGTCAAGGGACATTCCACGCAGATCCACAACGGGTGCGGGTTTTGAACGAGGCGTTCGACGAGCGTCAGGCTTGCGCGAGGAACCTGGCGAGACGTTCGCGTTGCGGGTCGGTCATCCCCATGAAGAACAAGGCGAGCTCGTAACGCGAGTTACCGGTCGCCGAAGCGAGCTTCTGCTCCCTCACCACGACCGCGTCGATCTCGAGGGGTCCGTTCCTCTCGCCGTCGCCGGGCAGGTTCAACCGGACCGACAATCGAGTCATCTCGGGGAAGGGGGTCGTGGAAGTACAGTACAGCCCACCGAGGGAGAGATCGCTCGCGATCATCATGGCGGTCGCGTCCCCATTCGGGGGGGTGCCCTCGACCTCTAAGGACTTCTGAAAGCGCGCGTGGGCGCGCCGTTCGATGGTCGGCTTGGCCAAAGTGCTCCTCCCGCTGGGTTTCGACCGGAACGGGGCCCATCCTAGGCCGGTCGAGAATCGTCCGTCAAGAGGGCTCGAAAAGCGGGCCTTTTCCGCCGAATTGGGTATCCTGGTCCCGAGAAGATGGAACGCTCGGAGCTAAAGAAGATACTGGCCGGTGTTCGAGCGGGGCGTATCCCGGTCAACGAGGCGCTCGAACGCTTCAGAGGCCAGGCCCTCGACGAGCTCGGCTTCGCGACCCTCGACCTCCACCGCGCCATCCGCCGAGGGTTCCCGGAAGTGGTCTACGGTGAGGGCAAGACCGCCCGGCAGATCGTCGAGATCGTCGAGCGACTCGCCGCGGCAAAGCAGACCGTTCTCGTGACACGCGTCCCACCCGAGGTCTACCGTGTAGTCGCCGAGCGTTTCCCGAAGGTGGTCTACCACGAGGACGCGCGAGCGATCGTGCTGCGACACACGAAGGCTCGCGCGGGTCGACCCGGAGTCGTGGTGATGACGGCGGGGACGTCGGATATCGCCGTGGCCGAGGAAGCCGCCGTGACGGCCGAGGTCATGGGCAACCGTGTGACCAGGGTTTACGACGTCGGTGTGGCAGGCATCCATCGCCTGACCGCACACAAGAAAACGATCCTCGCAGCAAGGGTCATCGTGGTAGTCGCCGGAATGGAAGGTGCTCTGCCGTCGGTGGTTGCGGGGCTGACCGACTGTCCCGTCATCGGAGTCCCGACGAGCACGGGCTACGGAGAAGGAGGCCGGGGCCGAGCCGCGCTACTCTCCATGCTCAACTCGTGCGCTTCAGGCCTGACCGTGGTCAACATAGGCAACGGTTTTGGCGCAGGCTACGCTGCCGCACTCATCAACCGCAAGAAATAGACAGGCCCGCGCGTCAAAGGCCTGGCCTCCAGGTCGTGGGTCCGCGGTGTCCGTCCGCGAACCACCTCGCTCCCGGCGGGCGCTCCGACCGCGACGTCGTGTCGCGGTCTCCGCTCCGGCGAAATCTCGTCGGGCCGTTGTGTGGCCCGCCTCGATTTCACAGGCCGCCGGGAGCGAGGTGGTTCGCGGACGGACACCGCTACGCTTGGAGGAGGCTCATGAAGAAACACACGATCGGGCTCGAGTCTGGTGGCCACGAACTGCGACAAAATAGCGGCGGGCGTGGATCCATTAACTGTGGATAATGTGGATACTGTTGAAAACTTCAAAAAGTGTTGACACTTCAACGTCTCAACCGTATCTATCCAAGAGTGAAAAGGGGGTGTCATCCGGGTCCTAAGTCGTGAGCTTGGTGGAAGATGCGGGCACGCGCCTCTTGCGGCTCGGCTCTCGTGGGTGTCGGCGAATTCTTGACACAAGTTGTTGGCACAGATAGAATTGGGGTTTTGTCGCATCGACTCTTCGGGAATGCCGAACCTCGGGTGAAAGTGGGGTGAGTAGCAAGCATGCCGTTGATCAAGGTCCGTGAAGACGAGAGCCTTGAAAACGCACTGAAGCGGTTCAAGAGAAAGTGTGAGAAGTCAGGCATTCTGACAGAGATCAAGAAACGCCAGCACTACGAGAAACCGAGCGTCCGCAAGAAGCGCAAGGCCCTGGCGGCCCGCAAGAAGCTTTTGAAGCGCTTGGCGCAGGAAAGAAAGCTCACCGGTTAGGCATCTCCGGCACTCCGGCCGGGAGAGATCATGCTCCCCCGGTCGGTGCCGGGCGGTGTGGGTGGACTGAGTTGGGCGGACGCACATCCAGTGATTTCGTTGAGACCGTGCGCAACGCGGGCGATATCGTCCGGGTGATCTCCGACTACGTTCCGCTGAAGGCGGCCGGCTCGCGCATGAAAGGGCTGTGTCCCTTCCACGAAGAAAAGACGCCGTCCTTCTCGGTCGACCCCGGCGCGCAGCTGTTCTACTGCTTTGGCTGCCAGACCGGCGGCGACCTCTTCAAGTTCGTCATGCTCTACGAGAAGGTCGGCTTTCGCGAGGCCGTCGAGTTGCTGGCCGGGCGCTTCGGCATTCCGGTCCCCACGACCCGTCCGCGCGACGGCCGTCTCGAGCGAATCCAAGAGGCGGTACGCCTTGCGGAGTCGTTCTATGCCGATCGGCTCAGCGGCCCCGGCGGGAATCGCTGCCGGTCCTATCTCGAGCGCCGCGGGATCGACGACGAGTCCACAAAAAGGCTCGGCCTCGGGTACGCCCCCGACTCGTGGGACGCCCTCAGGAACCACCTGGCGTCGAACCGCTTCAAGCCCGAAGAGATGGCAGCTGCCGGTCTCGTGCTCGCGCGCAAGGATGGCTCGGGTCACTACGACCGCTTTCGCGATCGGCTGATCTTCCCCATCCACGACGTCTCCGGGCGGACCGTTGCCTTCGGCGGTCGAGCCCTCGGCGACGGCGAGCCGAAATACATGAACTCGCCCGAGACCCCGGCGTATACCAAGGGGAACCATCTGTACGGCCTCGACCTGGCGCGAGATGCGGTGCGCAGGAAGGGGTTTGCAATCGTGGTCGAGGGGTACCTCGATCTGGCGGCGCTGGTCCAGGCAGGGTTCGACAACGCGGTTGCCTCGCTGGGGACCGCGCTGACGCCCGGGCAGGCGCAGTTGCTGGCCCGTTATGCCAATCGTATTCTGGTCTCTTACGACGGTGACTCGGCAGGAGCCGCCGCGACGGTACGCTCGCTCGATCTCCTGCTCGGCCGGGGTTTCGACGTGCACGTCGTGGACCTGCCGGACAAGCTCGATCCCGATGATTTCATCCGGAAAGAGGGTGCCCAGGCTTTCGGGCGCCTCGTGGAAGAAGCACCAACCTACCTGGAGTTCCTCGTGACGAAGGAAGCGCGCAAGCGCGACCTGGATCGCCCCGAAGAGCGGGTCGCGGCCGTCAACGCGGTGCTGCCGCATCTGGCTCGACTCGACAGCCCGATCGAACGGGCGTCATGGGCGGGACGGCTCGCGGATGCGCTGCGCATCGAGGACGATCTGGTTCTCCAGGAGCTTCAAAGAGTGCTCAAGTCAGGACGGACCAACATTCGCCACCGGGTGCGCGAAGCGGAGGCTCCCCGGGAGGTCGAATCTCGTCTCGTTTCCCTCATGCTGAGGTTCGAAGAGGGACGCGATAAAGCGAGAGCCGACATCGAGCAAGGGGATCTGCTGGTGGGAACACGGGTGTCCGGCATTGTCCGGACCCTCTGGCGTCTCGTCGATGAAGGGAAAGGGGTTGATTACCCCACGCTGTTCTCGGCCCTGGACGACGACGACGACAAGGAGATCCTGACCCACATCGCGTTCCGGGACGAGCCCGAGGTAGAAGCGAAAGAGATGGAGGATTGCATCCGAGCTCTTCGCAAGCAGCGTTTGATGCAAGAACGACGTGAGCTGCAGAAACGGATCCAGACCGCGGCAGACGCCGCAGCGATCGATACCCTGCTGGATCGCACTCAGCAGCTCGCCAGGCAGATCGACGCCCTCTCGTAGAGGGGTCGGCCAGCTTCCGTCGCTCGGGAAAGGCCCCCGGGCCACCTCCGGTGCGGCGACGACGGACTTGGAAAAGAGGGGTAATGAGAAAGAAACGACGTGATTCCGGCAAGGGCCCGGAGGAAAAGTACGAGGAAGTACGGCAGCTTCTCACCCTCGGCAAGGAACGAGGGTATCTCGCCTACGAGGAGATCAGCGAGATGCTGCCGGAAGAGGTGAGCTCGGCGCCGGACGAGATCGAAGAGATCTTTTCCCTGTTCGAGGCTCACGGTGTGGAGCTGGTCGACGCCGACGCCAAGGAGCACCTCACCCGTCCCGACGCCCCGGCGCGCAAGGACGCCAAGGATGGCGGGGACGGCAAGACCGAGGCCCCCGCCGTCATTCTCGAGAAGACCAACGACCCGGTCCGGATGTACCTGCGCGAGATGGGCACCGTGCCTCTCCTCACCCGAGAGGGAGAGGTCTCCATCGCGAGAAGGATCGAGCGAGGCGAGCGCCAGATGCTCAAGGCTCTCTCCCGAAGCTCGTGGGTCATCGGTGAGATCCAGCAGCTCGGAGAGCGAATCCGCAAGGGCCACGCGTCGGCCAACCTGTTCACCGGAGGTGACGACGACGGCGAGGATGCCCCCAAGGCCAAGCTGACCCGCGCCCGCCAGACCATCAACAAGATGAACCGTGTACTGCGCCAGATCGAGACCGTCGAGAAGCGCAAGAACCGCATGAAGGTGGGCGGCAAGGCCTGGAACTCGGCGCAGTGGGCGATCGCCAGGCATCGTATCGAGGTGCTGCGGCAGTTCGAGCGGCTCAGCCTGGTTCCGCTCCAGATCGAGATCCTGGTCGTAACGGTCCTCGACGCCGATTCCAAGATCAAGCGCCACGAGCGAAGCGTCCGCGATCTCAACCGCAAGATGAAGGCGTTCCGCGACGCGAACCTGCGCCGCGAGCTTCGTCGCAAGGTCGATCAGCTCCGTAGCGACATCCGCGTCATCGAACAGGAGATGGGTGGGGACCGCAAAGAGCTCGCCGACGTCGGCGCCGCGCTCCGCAAGGGAAGGCGCCAGGCCAAGAAGGCCAAGAGCGAGCTGGTCGAGGCCAACCTGCGGCTGGTCGTCTCCATCGCCAAGAAGTACACTAACCGCGGTTTGCAGTTCCTGGATCTGATTCAGGAAGGCAACATCGGTCTCATGAAGGCGGTGGACAAGTTCGAGTACCGCCGCGGATACAAGTTCTCCACCTACGCCACGTGGTGGATCCGCCAGGCGATCACCCGCGCCATCGCCGACCAGGCCCGGACGATCCGGATCCCGGTCCACATGATCGAGACCATCAACAAGCTGGTGAGGACGTCACGCAGCCTCGTACAAGAGTACGGCCGCGAGCCGTCACCCGAAGAGATCGCCCGCAAGATGGGAATTCCGGTCGCCAAGGTCCGCAAGGTCCTCAAGATCGCCCAGGAGCCGATCTCCCTCGAGACGCCCATCGGAGAAGAAGAAGACAGCCACCTCAAGGACTTCATCGAGGACCGGGCCGCCGTCTCTCCGGTCGAGGCGGTCATTCACGTGAACCTGAGGGAACAGACCCAGTCGGTTCTGAAGACCCTGACTCCCAGGGAAGAGAAAGTCCTCAAGATGAGGTTCGGGGTCGGAGGCGGCAGCGAGCACACCCTGGAAGAGGTCGGCCAGTCGTTCACGGTCACCCGCGAGCGAATCCGGCAGATCGAGTCCAAGGCGCTCCGGAAACTGCGGCATCCGTCCCGCAGCAAGATGCTGCGGGTCTTCCTCGAACGCGCCGGCCAATAAGGAGCAAAAAGGGGACACTCTCCTTTTCCCGGCGCCGAGCGGTGGTTTGTGAGGTCCTCACGGGGGAAAAGGAGAGTGTCCCCTTTTTGCGTGCCGCGACAGGGTGATAACCTGACGTCCCATGGTGGACAACCCGATCGAGTTCGATGAGAATATCCGCGAGCGCCTGCGGGCAGTCCCGCTGTTCGCGCAGCTCGAGGATGAAGACCTCGACCGCCTCGCAGGACTCTCCCGTGTCTTGCGCCTCGACAAGAAGAAGATGCTGTTCAACGAGGGAGAGCCCTACCGCGGGATGTTCGTCATCCTCTCGGGCCTCGCCGTGGTCTACAAGCTCGGCAACGACGGTCGCATGCTGATCCTGCAGGTGTGCCGCCCGGGAGATCCCCTCGCCGAGGTGCCGCTGTTCGAGGAGGCCGATGCAGGCTACCCGGCCTACGGGAAGGTCACCCGCGCCGGCGATGTGCTCTTCCTGCCCCGCGAGCAGTTCGTGCCGTTTCTCAAGCAGCATCCCGAGGTGGCGTGGGAGATGCTCGATGTCTTCGCGGCGCGAATCAAGGAGCTCGGCCTGCAGCTCGAGGGCGTCACGCTCCGGGAGGTGACCTCCCGTCTGGCCCGCTACCTGATGCGAGAGATCGAGGCCGCCGGCCGCCACGACGAGAGCTCGCCGGTGCTCACCCTGCCCCTGGCCAAGGGCTCGCTTGCGTCGTATCTCGGGATGGTCCACGAGACGCTTTCGAGGACCTTCTCGCGCCTGGTCCGGGACGAGATCGTCTCGGTCAAGGGCTCGCAGATCACCATCCTCGACCTCGATCGCCTCAAGCGTCTCCAGTGATCCGGGGGTTCTTCCCCGAAGACCGGTCTGGCAGAATCCAGGAACCATGAACGGTTCGCTGGATCTTCCGGGGATCGGCGTCGGCCTGGTTGGCGGCCTGGCCCTGTTTCTCTACGGCATGCACACCATGTCCGACGGGCTGAAAGCCGCCGCCGGCGACGGCATGAAAACCCTGCTGGCAAAGCTGACCGGCAATCGCTTCACTGCCGCGATCACGGGCGCGTTCATCACCGCGGTGATCCAGTCCTCCTCGGTGACGACGGTGCTCGTCGTGGGGTTCGTCAGCGCAGGCCTGATGAGCCTCGGCCAATCGGTGGGGGTGATCATGGGCGCCAACATCGGCAGCACGTTCACCGCCCAGATCGTGGCGTTCAAGGTAACCAAGTACGCGTGGGCGATGGTCGCGGCAGGCTTCGGCTTCTGGGCTTTTCCGAGACGCGACGTGGTAAGGCAGTACGGCGCGATGATCATGGGTCTGGGACTCTTGTTCCTGGGCATGGAGCAGATGAGCGCCGCGACGAATCCGTTGCGAACCTACGAGCCGTTCATTGATCTGATGGCGCGTATGGACAACCCGCTACTGGGCATCCTGCTCGGTGCGGCGTTCACGGCGCTGATCCAAAGCTCTGCGGCCACCACCGGGATTGTGATCATATTCGCCTCCCAAGGGTTCCTCTCGTTGGAAGGGGGGATCGCCTTGGCCATCGGCGCGAACATCGGGACCTGTTTCACCGCGATCCTCTCGGCGCTTGGCAAGCCTCCGGACGCCGCACGGGCGGCGACGGTGCACGTGCTGTTCAACGTGATCGGCGCGCTCCTATGGATCGGCTTCATCGGCCAGCTCGCCGACGTGTCACGAGAAATCTCGCCGTCATGGCCCGAGCTGTCCGGCCTTGCGCGCCTGGCCGCCGAGACGCCCCGCCAGATCGCGAATGCCAACACGCTGTTCAACGTCGCCAATACGCTGATCCTGATCGGGTTTACCGGTCCGCTCGCTCGTCTGGCCGTCAAGCTGGTGCCCGCGCGGAAAAGCAAGGATCCGGAGAGAGTAGAGCCGAAGTTCCTCGACGACATCTACTTGACGACACCGTCGATCGGCATCGACCGTGTACGAATGGAGCTCGGTCACATGGGCGAGTGCGCGACCCGAATGATGGAGGCCGCGCCGAGGGTGTGGACAGCGGGAAGTCGTGCCGAGCTTCGACGGATTGCCGACATGGACGACGACGTGGATCGATTGCACGGGGCGATCCTCGGGTACTCCCGCGACCTGAGCCGCCAAGAGCTCACCGCGGCGGAAACCGAGCGGCTTGAAGGGCTGTTCTCGATCGCAAACTACCTCGAGACGATCGGTGATCTCATCGGAACCGACATCATCAGCCAGGGGCTTCGTCGGCTAGAGAAGCATGTTGAGCCCCACGAGGTCGATGAGCTCGGCCAGCCGTTGTGGGATGCGGTGGCTGCGTCGTTGCGCGAGACGCTCCGGGCTCTGGCCGATGACGATTCCGAGGCCGCGCGGGCGGTCGTCGCGCGCAAGAGAGAGATCCATGGGTCGGCCGACGGCGAGATGAACGCGCTTGGGCGGCTCTTACGAGATGGACGGATCGACCTGGAAAGATTCCGCATCAGCGCCGATGTGGTGGGCCAGATCAAGCGGCTCTACTACAATGTCAGGAAGATCGCCCAGATCATCGTCCAAGGGGCAAGCTCGGATGCCGGTGATGCCCACACTCATTGACATGACAACGGATTCCGTTATCGTGGACCACCCCATGGAACCTTCGGCAGACTCTTGTTCACGGAGGAAGTGGATGCGTTACCTGCGTTCTGTGACCTTCCTCGCGGCGGTGTGGGCCGCCCTCTCGTTGGTGCCGGGCTGCAAGGTGCCCGAGGTCCCGCCGCCGCCGCCGCCGGAGGTGGTCGTCGAGACCCCGACCCGGCGCGACGTCACGATCTTTGCCGACTTCACCGGCAACACCCAGGCGATCGAGTCGGTGGAGATCCGCGCCCGGGTGGACGGCTTCCTCGAGAAGTTCACCTTCGCGCCGTCCTCGTTCGTCCGCAAAGGGCAGCTTCTTTTCGTGATCGAGCAGGCGCCCTATATCGCGGACCGGAACCGGGCCAAGGCCGAGGTCGACTCGGCGAAAGCGGCAGTCGAAAGAACCGAGTCCGATGTCGAAAGGCTGGAGCAGGCTGTCCAGAAGAACGCGGTCAGTCAGCAGGAGGTCACGCGCGCCCGGGCGGAGCGCGACCAGGCCATCGCGGCGCAGGCCTCGGCGGAGGCGAATCTGGAGGCCGCCGAGATCAATCTCGCCTACACGGAGGTCCACTCGCCGATCAACGGAATCGCAAGCCGAAATTTCGTCGATCCGGGAAACCTGGTGAGTCGAAGCGAGGCGACGCTGCTGGCCGCCGTCTTCAACATCGCCCCGATCTACGTCTACTTCGAGGTCAACGAACAGCTGATCGCACGATTCCTCGAACGCTTCGGCGGCATGAGCGGGCGGCGGCCGAACCCGGAGGACGCTGAGGTCGTTCCCGGCGACAATCCGGCCTTCGTCACCGTCGACGGCGTCGACCGCGTGTTCGAGGGCCACCTCGACTACATCGATCCCGCCGCCGACCCGGATACCGGCACACTTCAGGTACGGGCAATCCTCCCCAACTCGGAAGGAACGCTGCTGCCCGGCTTCTTCGTGAGGATTCGACTACCCGGGGAGACGCTCGAAGGCGCGCTGCTGGTTCCCGAGACCGCGCTGTCCACCGACCTCGGCGGTCGCTACCTGATGCTGGTCGACGACGAGGGGGTCGTCCAGAAGCGCTACGTCGAGCCGGGCCAACTCGAGGAAGACAAGATGCGGGTCGTGATGGAGGGCCTCGAGGCGAACGAGCGCTTCATCACCCATGGCCTGCAGCGGGCTCGCCCGGGCATGCCGGTCACCGTCAAGAGCAACTGAGCGATGTTCAGTCGCTTCTTCATCTACCGGCCGATCTTCGCCTCGGTCATCTCGATCGTGATCGTGATCGTGGGCCTGCTCTCGATCCCGCTGTTGCCCGTCGAGAGCATGCCGAACATCACGCCACCGACGATCGAGGTCACCTCGACCTACCCCGGTGCGGGCGCGACTGTCGTCGCCGACGCGGTGACCGCCCCCCTCGAAGAGAAGATCAACGGCGTCGAGGGCATGATCTACATGACCTCGAAGAGCTCGTCGGACGGCAAGAGCACCATCCAGGTGACCTTCGAGGTCGGCACCGACATCGACATGGCCAACGTGCTGGTGCAGAATCGCGTCAGCGAGGCCGAGCCGACCCTGCCCGAAGAGGTCAAGAAGCAGGGCGTCAAGGTCAAGAAAAAGTCCAGCAGCATGACCTTGATGGTCAACATGGTCTCACCGGGCGGGACGTACGACGAGCTCTACATTTCGAACTACACCACGACGCGGGTCAAGGACGTGCTGGCCCGTATTCCCGGCGTCAGCGAGGTCTCCATCATGGGGGCCAAGGACTTCGGCATGCGGATCTGGCTCGATCCGTTGCGCCTGAAGGCCCGCGACCTGACCACCCTCGACGTCATCGACGCGCTCCGGGAGCAGAACATCCAGGTGGCGGCAGGTCAGATCGGCGGGGCGCCCTCACCGAAGGACCAGCCGTTCGAGTATTCGATCACCACCCTCGGTCGATTGGAGAGCACCGAGCAGTTCGAGAACATCATCGTCAAGACGGGCGCACAGGGCCGACTCGTGCGGATCAAGGACATCTCTCGAGTCGAGCTCGGGGCGCAATCGTACCAGTGGTACGCACAGCTCGACGGATCGCCCTCCATCGCCGTCGCGGTTTACCAGCTCCCGGCGGCCAACGCGCTCGAGGTGGCCGACGGGATCCGCGCCGCCATGGACGGGCTGGCGCGGGACTTCCCCGAGGATTTCGAGTACCGCATCCTGTACGACACCACCGAGTACATCAAGCAGTCGATCAAGGAAGTCATCACCACGCTGCTCGTCGCCATCGCCCTGGTGGTCTTCACCGTCTACATCTTCCTGCAGGACTTTCGGACCACGCTGGTTCCGGCGATCACGATTCCGGTCTCCCTGCTCGGTACCTTCGCGGTGATGCTGGCCATCGGCCTTTCGATCAACGCGCTGACGATGTTCGGTCTGATCCTGGTGATCGGCATCGTCGTCGATGACGCCATCGTGGTGGTCGAGAACACCCTACGCCTGATCGACGACGAGGGTCTCGATCCCAAGGAAGCGACCGCCAAGTCGATGGTCGAGATCACGGGCCCGGTGGTGGCCACGACCCTGGTGCTGCTCGCGGTCTTCGTGCCGACCATCGTCATGCCCGGCATCACCGGCCGGCTGTACCGGCCCTTCGCCATCACCATCTCGGTGGCAACGCTGTTCTCGTCGGTCAACGCCTTGACACTGTCGCCGGCGCTGTGCGGCATGCTACTGCGCCCTTCCAAGGAGCGAACCCAAGGCTTCTGGGGACTGTTCAATCGCACACTCGACAAGTCGACGAGCGGCTACACGGCCGTCGTGCGCGGGATGCTGCGCAAGATAGCGTTCGTCGTGATCCTCTTCCTCGGCCTTCTGGTGGCCACCTACTTCGGCATCACGAGCCTTCCCACCGGCTTCGTTCCGTCGGAGGACGAGGGCTACATCATGGTCGCCGCCCAGTTGCCGGATGCGGCGTCGCTGGGTCGCGCCGAGCAGGTGATGGACGACGTCTACGAGATCATCAGTCAGCAAACCGGGATCCGAGGCACCATCGTCATCGGCGGTTACTCGCTGCTCGACGGCGTCGTGACGCCCAACGCGGGAGCCGCGTGGGTGGTGCTCGATCACTGGGACGACCGGAAGTCGGACGAGACGCAGATCCAGGCCATCGTCGATGCGCTCAACCGCAAGTTCGTCGACATCAAGGACGCCATGGTGTTCGCGCTGCGGCCGCCGCCGATCCAGGGGCTGGGGACCGTCGGCGGATTCGAGATGCAGGTGCAGGACCGCGGAGGGAGCGGGCTCGAGTTATTGCAGCAGTCCACCCTGGACCTGGTAGGCGAGGGAGCCAAGAACCCCGCCCTGATCGCGCTGAACACGACCTTCCGCGCCGGCGTGCCGCAGATCTACGTTGACGTCGACCGGGTCAAGGCCAAGCGCCTTGGCGTCCCGCTGAGCGTCATCTTCAACACCCTGCAAGCCAACCTAGGCTCGGCGTACGTCAACGACTTCAACCTGTTCGGACGGACGTGGAAGGTCTACGTCCAGGCCGACGAGCCCTACCGCATCCGGCGCGAGGATATCAACCAGCTCGAGGTGCGTGCGGCGTCCGGCAAGATGGTGCCACTCTCGACGCTGGTGACCGTCACGGACACCGTCGGCCCGACGGTCCTGAAGCGCCACAATCTGTTCGCGTCTGCCACCGTGACGGGGGACGCGGCCTCGGGGTTCAGCTCGGGTCAGTCCGTCCAGGCCATCGCCGAGACCGCGGCGAACGTTTTGCCTCCATCCATGGGCTTCGAGTGGTCCGGCGTGACCTTCCAGGAGCAGCAGGCGGGTGGCGCGGCCGGCGTCATCTTCGCGCTGGCCCTGGTCTTCGTTTACCTCTTCCTGGCCGCGCAGTACGAGAGCTGGACATTGCCGCTCAGCGTAATGTTCGCGGTGCCGCTGGCCGTGCTGGGCGCCGCGCTCGCGACGATGCTGCGCAGCCTGGACAACAACGTCTACACCCAGATCGGCCTCGTGCTGCTGGTCGGTCTGTCCGCCAAGACCGCGATCCTGATCGTCGAGTTCGCCAACCAGCAGCGTCAGGAGGGCAAATCGCCCTTCGACGCCGCGATGACCGCGGCGACGCTACGCTTCCGGCCGATCCTGATGACCGCGTTCTCGTTCATCCTGGGCGTATTGCCGCTGCTGATCGCCACCGGCGCGGGCGCGGTCAGTCGTAGGGCGCTCGGTACCGCGGTCTTCGGTGGCATGTTGTTGGCGACCGTGGTGGGCATCTTCCTGATCCCGTTCCTTTATTACGTCGTGCAGCGCGCGAGCGAGGGGCTCGGTCGCAAGAAGGCGCCGGCTCCGGCACCCGAGGCGGGGTAGAGATGGCCATGCGCGACCTTCGTTCGAGACTCGCGATCCTGGTCGGCACGGTGGTGCTGGCGTCCTGCACCGTCGGGCCCGACTACAAGCAGCCCGTCGTCGATGTCCCCGATGTCTGGGAGGAGAATGCAACCGAGGGCGTCCGGGAAGGCGAGGCCTCGATTCAAACCTGGTGGGACAACCTCGGTGACCCGCAGCTCGTCGATCTGCTGGAGCGCGCCGAGGACGCCAACCTCGATCTCCGACAGGCGGTGGCGCGCATCCGCGAGGCCCGGGCCCTCAGACGTATCGTCGGGGGCGAGCGCTACCCCGACATCAACGCCGAGGGCAATGCGGCAGCGCAGCAGCTCAGCGAAAGCCGGTTCGATGCCCTGGGTGGCGAGGCGGTCGAGAACTACTCCCTCGGAGTCGGCCTGACGTGGGAGATCGATGTCTTTGGGCGGATACGGCGCTCGGTCGAGTCGGCGACCGCGGGTTACGAGGCCTCGATCGAGGACTACCGCGACGTCCTGGTCACCTTGTTCTCGGAGGTTGCCCGTAACTACGTCGACGTCCGAACGCTCCAGGAACGGATCGACCTGGCCGAGTCCAACGTCGAGCTGCAACAGTCGACGCTCGGTCTGACCGAGGCGCGCTTCGACGCCGGGTTGACCTCGGCGCTCGACACGGCCCAGGCCGAGTCGAATCTCGCGAACACCGAGGCGCAGATCCCGAGTCTCGAAACGCGGCTCAACAATGCCCTCAACCGCATCGCGGTCTTGCTCGGCGAGGTCCCCGGCAGTCTCGACGACGAGCTCGAGGCGAAGAAGGCGATTCCCGCGCCCCCGGACGAGGTCGTCGTCGGGATCCCCGCCGATGTCGTCCGCCAGCGCCCCGACATCCGTCGCGCCGAGCGCGATCTCGCCTCGCAGACGGCGCGCATCGGGGTCGCCACCGCCGACCTGTACCCGAGATTCTCGATCACGGGCTTCCTGGGTCTCGACTCCGCGAACCTGGGTGACCTGTTCAACGGCGACAGCCTGACCTGGAGCGTGGGCCTGCCGATGTTTGCCAACCTCTTCGACGGCGGCCGGGTGCGCGGCCGGATCCAGGTCGAAGAAGCCCGCACCGAGGCGCTGCTCGCGCTCTACGAGCTGACGGTCCTGGTAGCCTTCGAGGAGGTCGAGGACGCCTTGGTCGCCTACGCCAAGGAGAGGGTCCGACGGGACAGGCTGGGGCGAGCCGTCGAAGCGACACAACGCTCCGTCGACCTGGTGAAAGAGCAGTACATGGCCGGCCTGACCGATTTCCAGAACGTCCTCGACAGCCAGCGCTCGCTTTCGAGCCAGGAAGACCAGCTCGCCGAGAGCGAGGGTCAGGTCGTCAACAACCTGATCGGCCTTTACACCGCCATGGGCGGAGGCTGGCGCCCCGACCCCGACCAAGAAGAGACCCTGACCACCGCCATCGAACCCTAAACGAAGGTCCTGACCCCGCGTAGGGCAGCGATGGCGAGCGCGGCCCAGCCGACCAGGAACGCGACGCCACCGACGGGGGTTATGGCGCCCAGCCAGCCCAGCCCGGTCATCGCCAGCAGGTAGAGGCTTCCCGAGAAGACCATGATCCCGAAGGTGAACGCCCAGCCTGCCACCTGCACCCAGTTCCCCGGCCAGCGCATCGCTCCCCAGCCCACCGACAGCAGGGCCAGCGCGTGGTACATGTGGTAGCGCACGCCGGTCTCGAAGATCTCCATGTGCTCGGGGGAGATCCGAGGCCTCAAGCCGTGCGCCCCGAAGGCCCCCAGCGCGACGGCCAGCCCCGCCGTCACCGCTCCCATCGCGAACCATCCCGAACCCATGACCTCACCTCGCTTCCCGACACAGCATACAATCGGGCCGCCGGGAAGGTGGACTTGCCACAACGGCAAGATCATCGTAAATCCAACCGGTCAATTCTCGACGACCACCCCGCCCGGGGTCGTTCGAGGCTACTGCAGGAAACCGCGGGGGGAGGGCATTCTCTTGAACAAGATCGTCAGTCGTAGGCGTGGTGTGCGCATTATTCATGTCGCAGTCGCGATTCTGATCCTGTCCTGCGCAGCGGCGCTGGCACAGAGTCCGGAGAAGATCGGAGAGATCGAACCGGCCGCCATCGCGACCGCGCAGCCTTACTCCGCCGGAGCCGGCGCGCAGGCGAGCGAGTGGACCGTCCACCACCCCGGCGCGACCTACATCCGGGTCCACTTCGGAAACTTCGATCTCGCGCCCGGCGACTGGGTGGAGATCAGCGCCCCGGACGGCACCCGCTCGAGCATCTACCAGGGCCGGGGGCCCCACGGCAACGGTCAGTTCTGGGCGTTCACCATCCCCGGGGAGACCGCGGTGGTCAGGCTCGAGGCTCCCACGGGCGGCGGCGCCGGATTCACGATCGACCGCTTCGGCCGCGGCATCGTCCCGGTCTTCGAGGCACCGCCCCCGGACGACTCCGTCACCGACAGCGTCTGCGGCTCTCAGGACTGGCAGGACGTCGAGTGCTACAACGGCACGCAGTACGACACCGAGTACCAGATCTCGAGCGGCTCGACCCGGATCATCATCGGCGGCAGCGGTGGCTGCACCGCCTTCAAGATCTCCGACTCCGGCCAGTTCATGACCAACAACCACTGCACCGCGAGCCAGTCGGGCGTGCAGTCCACCGAAGTGATCATGGAGTACAAGCGGCCGGGCTGCGGCACCGGGACCGCTTCCTCCATCGGCTCGGTCATGGGCAGCCAGCTCCTGGCCACCGACTACACCCTCGACTACACGATGTTCACCACCCTGGGCGACACCAGCGGGATCCCGTGCATGCAGCTCGACCCACGCCTGCCCCCGGTGGGCGAGCGGATCTACATCGCCGGCCACCCCCGTGGCCTTCCGAAGGTTCTGTCCATCGAGTCGGATCTCAACGGTGGCCTCTGCCGCGTGGATGGCTCTCCGGTCAACGGCCGCGGCACCAACAGCGACGTCGGCTATCGCTGTGACACCGACGGCGGTTCCTCGGGCTCCCCGGTTTTGTCAGGGGACACCCACGGCGTGGTGGCGCTCCATCACTTCGGCGGCTGCTTGAACTCGGGCGGCCGGATGGATCTGATCTTTCCTCAGATTTCCTCTCAGCTCGACGTCTGTTCGGATGGGGTAGGCGATTGTGGCAACGGAATCAAGGAGATCGGTGAGGATTGCGACGGCTCGGATTTCGGAGGCGTGACCTGTCAAACATCCGGGTGCGCGAGCGGGTCGCTGACCTGCGCCACCGACTGCACGATCGAAACGTCGACCTGCACGGGATGTCCGACCTGCGACGACGACGGCGTCTGCGAGCAGTACGAGGACTGCGAAGTCTGCCCGGGCGATTGCGTCGCGCTCCCGTTCGCGCAGTGCGGCAACGGTGTATGCGAAGCGGCCGACGGCGAGAACTGCCAGAACTGCCCCGAGGATTGCCTCGGCATCCAGAAAGGCAGTCCGAGCGGCCGTTTCTGTTGTGGCGACGGAGGCGGTTCCCGACCGGTCGGCTGCTCCCTGGCCCTGTGCTTTGACGCGGGTCACAGCTGTAGCCAGACGGCAGCACCGACATGCTGTGGCGACGGTACCTGTGAGGGCAACGAGACCGGCACCAACTGCGGCATCGACTGTGGCCCGGCTTCGTTCTGCGGCGACGGCACCTGCGATCCCGGCGAGGATGTCTGTAGTTGCTCGGCGGACTGCGGCCCGCCGGTCGCCAGCGAGGTCGTGGGCTTCACCTGCACCGATGGCCTCGACAACGACTGTGACGGGGTCACCGACTGCAACGACACCCAGGACTGCTCGGCGGATCCGGCCTGCAACTGCGCGCCCCTGGGCGACGCCTGCACCACCGCCGCCGATTGCTGCTCGAACAAGTGCAACGGACCGTCGGGCCGAAAGACCTGTAAGTAAAGGCTCGCGGTCACCGCGGACAGCAAAAGGGGACGGCTCTGTGGCCGTCCCCTTTCTTGTGGGTCGATGCTGGCGCGAGCCTACGGGCAGGGGCCGTCGCCCGCGCTCGACCCGTTCTCCGCCGGGCCCGGCATTACCTGCCGGGATTCACTTGCTACCGGGGAAGAAACCGGTCTGGGTCAGGGAGTCGCTGCTGCGGGGTCGGCCGGAGCAGCCTCGACTTCCCTGGTGATCCAGTCGCGCGGGGGATCGATCCCCAGAAGTCGAAGCGCCGTATTGGCGGTCGCCGTGATCGAGACCGGAGCGAGCATCTGAGGCTCGATCGAGTCGCCCCACACGATCCACGGGATGGTGACGATGTCGGTGTCCTTGATGTTCTTGTGATGACGATCTTGCCCGCCGTGGTCGGCGGCGACGATCACCACCGTCGAGAAGCGCATCTCCAGCGTCTCTATCGACTCGAGTAGCCGGCCGACGAGTCGATCGGCCACTTCAAGGGTCTGGCGTTGCCTGCCGCTCTTCCACCCTGCGAAGTGGCCCGCACGGTCGACGTCGGGAAGGTGGACGAACATCAAGTTTGGCCGCTGGGAATGAAGATGACCGAGCGCCTCGTCCATGACGGCGCTGTCGGAGCGCTGCTCGATCGAGCACAGGTCGACATCGTCCCGCTGGACGATGTGCTGCAGCTTCTGCTTGCCGGACACGAAGGCGGTCGTCATCCCGTTCCGGCGTGCGACGTCGAAGATGGTGTCGGCGGTTAGGTCGCCCATCTCGGGTTTGTAGCTGTTCCATCGGATGTGGTGCTTGTCCGGGGTGAGGCCTGTCACCAGCGAGCAGTGGGCAGGAAGGGTCAGGGTCGGATACACCGTCTGAGCCGACAGCGTCCACGCGCCCTCGTCGATCATCCTCTGGAGATTCGGCGTGAACTCCTCGCCGACCTCGTCGGCGCGCAACCCGTCGATGGTGACGATGATGACGTGCTCTACCGTGTGAGGCCACTGCCCCGGAGGTGGGTAGGTCTGCACCGGCAGCTTGGGGTGGCATGCGAGGGCAAGAACCGCCACAACCACGACGACCGCGGCCTTCAGCCGTGCATCACGGGTCGCTGATCCCACCAGAGCCATCTACGATCCCCCTCAGATCCCCGTCTCGAGCCTTCAGGCCGAGGTCGGCAGGCCGGCGACAAGGATAACCCAAGAAGGACGGGGCCCGTATTCCAGTCAAGCGAGGATCTCGGCGATCTGCTCCCGCCGAAACCGGAAGATTTTGGCGATATCGTGGTCGACGAAGGGACCGGCCACGATCCGTCCCAAGGTGCCCAGAGGCAATCGGTAGATCACGCGGTCCACGATCCGCGTTCCCCCAGGGATTTCCTGGAACGTGTGGGTGTGGTGCCACTTCGCGTAAGGGCCCTGTACCTGGACGTCCACGAAGCAGACCTCCGGCTCCCACTCGGCGATAACCGATCTCCACTTCATGGGGATGCCATGAACCCGGATGCGATAGGTCAACTCGGCACCCCGCTCGACTGCGGGGGGCGATGGAGTGACAATTTGAAATCGCAACCAGGGCGGTGTGATGATCTCGAGGTTCTTCGGGTCGGAGAAAAAGTCGAACACCTGGCTCCGCTCCCGCGCAATGCTCTGTTCCGTCTCGAAAACCCTGTCGTTTCTACTGTCTTCGGACATGGATCACCTCGTCCTCAGCAGCAAAAAGATGGAGCGGGCGCCGCGTTTCTGGCGACTCCCGCTCCCGGAACTTACTCGGGGCAGGGGTGAATTCCCCGGGTAAGACGGACCACCAACGGGTCAGGGGACAATCACCGTGTCGATGACGTGAATCACTCCGTTGCTCGTCTCGATGTCGGCCTTGATCACCTGAGCGTTATCGATCCTGACGCCCGACGAGCTGTCGATCTTGACCTTCGTGCCCTGCAAGGTCTCGGCTCGCTTCAGCTTGACCACGTCTTCTGCCATCAGCTTTCCAGGAACGACGTGGTAGGTCAGGACGGCGACGAGCTTGTCCTGGTCTGCAAGCAGCCCTTCGAGGGTTCCATCAGGGAGCTTGGCAAAGGCCTCGTCGGTGGGGGCGAAGACCGTGAAAGGTCCGTCCCCTTTGAGCGCCTCGACCAGACCGGCCGCCTGAACTGCCGCCACCAGCGTCGAGAAATCGCCCGCGGCGATTGCCGTGTCGACGATGTCCATCCGCTCGGCGCTCGGGGCAGAGTCGGCCAGGGCCAACCCGGGCAACAGCAGGGCCAGCGTCAGGCCCGCAACCACGATCCGGATATCGTTCTGTCTCTTCATCATCCTTCCTCCTCGATTCACCCTTGCGGGCGAACGTCGTTTATTGCCTTTTGTATTGTTCATGTCCTAGACAATACTATGTCATTCGGGGCACGTCAAGTCACTGCACGGAAAAGTTTCTTCTAATTCTATTGGTGGGCCTGCGGGGCCGCCGGGCTCAGGCGCCAGATTGGAACAGACCCGGATATCTCGTAGCGTCGCCGGGAAGCCAAGGCCGGTTCGACGATTTCCTGACGCGAATGGGTTTACCGGAGTGAAGCCCGGCGGGTGTCGAAGCTTCAGAGCTCGATCGTTTGCCAACCCGTGAAGCGAGGATGACCCAGAATCAGTCCTTCGGGCATCCGCCGCTGCGCGTGCGCCTTTCTGAACGACTCCGACTGGGTCCACGCCACGAACGAATCCTCGCTTTTCCAGGTGCTGTGGGAGGCGTAGCGATGCGTGCCGTCCTCGTCGGAGGCTCCGCGCACGAGGTGGAACTCGACGAAGCCGGGGACGTCCTCGAGATAGCTCTCCCGCTCTCGCCAGAGCTGCTCGAACTCCTCGCCACGTCCCGCGGCCACGTGAAAGTGATTCATTGCGATGTACATGCTTCTCAGGATACCTCACCGGGGCATCAACGATACGGATCCGGCGCGAATTCGAGATCCCGGAAGCCGTGCGCCTGCTCGCGACGCTCGAGGGGATAGGTCCGGTAAACGTGCGGCCGCTGCAACACACCGAGCCGCACCAGGGCGTCGCGGTATTCGTAGCGAATCTCCATCACCGCAGCGGGTGAGGTCTCGGCGTCGAAGGCAACCCTGCGAACACGATGGTGGATCTCCCGTCCGATTCCGGTCGCGGCCAGGTCTTCCGAGGCCTCCTGCTCCACCGGGGCCCTGGAACCGGAGCTCGGCGGAGGCGGCCCATCGGCTCCGGCATCGCGCCGCTTCGAGGATTGGCGTTCGAAGAGCTTGCCCTCCGACCGCGAGTCCGGGTCGGCCTCCCCGTGAGGACGGTAGATCGGGGCCGGGTCGGGCCGCTTCTCTCGGAAGAACGCCGCGGAGATCACGCCGAGATTGGCGGTCTTCCCCAACCACGCGCCGTAGGAACGATCCTCGGTGGTGAAGAAGAAGCGGCGAGCCGTCGAGGCGCCGGTCTGCCAGCCGTCCAGCGTGATCGTCTGGTAGGGTCCGAGGATCCACTTGGTAGCTCGCCGGGCCGAGGTCTCCTTGGCGTCGATGACGTTCAGGCCGTCGACGGACAGGGCCACCGCGACGCGGTGCGAGGTGGGGTTGCATAGGCGAACGGAGTACTCGTGCTCTTCGCGAGCCTCGACGTAGGTTCGTCCGCGGGAGGCGTATTCCGCGAGGGGCACCCCGTCCACCAGGATCTCGATCGAGTAGGGGCCGCGCTCGATGGCCATGGCTGAGCTCGAAGTCACCAGCAGAAGTGCCGTGAAAAACGCGCAACCCACGACCCGTTTCCGTACGGAACAGTTCCCTATGTCCATCGGTATCTCCTCTCGGGCCAGCCCTCATCCGGCCTCGGCTGTATCAGACACCGCGGGTGGCCGAAAGTTCCCGAGACCCTGCATCCCGGGGACTGGATGTCGTCGGGTAGACTCTCACCATGGAAAAGTCGTGTTTGCGAAGCTCGACGTCGTGGCGTCGAGCGTTCTGTGCGACGTGGATCGCAATGGCTGCGTTCTCCGCCTTGACGGCGGGGGAGCGCTCGGCCGGCAGTGATTGGCCCGGATTCCTGGGCCCGACGGGCGACGGCAAGTCTCCAGAGAAGGGGCTCTCGAAATCCTGGCAGGAGAACGGGCCACCTCTGCTCTGGCACATTCCGGTGGGCGAAGGCTACGCGGCCCCCTCGGTCGCCCAAGGGCGTCTCTTTCTGTTCGACCGTCACGGCGACAAGATGCGGCTGACCTGCGTCGACGCCCGTACCGGCGGCGAGATCTGGCGCTCCGAGTACTCGACCGACTACGAGGACCTCTACGACTTCAGCAACGGCCCGCGGGCCGTTCCCGTGATCGACGACGACAGGGTTTACACCTTCGGTCCGGAAGGACGTCTGCGATGCCACCGCCTCGAGGACGGGGGGTTGATCTGGGAGGTAGCCACGGCACCGGTCTTCGGCGTCGTGCAAAATTTCTTCGGCGCCAGCAGCGTTCCGGTCGTCGAGGGCGATCTGCTGATCGCGGCCATCGGCGGCAGCCCGCCCGACTCGCCGGGGATCCAGTCGGGCAAGGTGGTCGGCAACGGCACGGGCATCGTGGCCTTCGACAAGCGCACCGGAAAGGTGCGCTACAAGACCGCCGACGAGCTGGCCAGCTACAGCAGTCCCGTCGTCACGACCCTCGGCGACCGCCGCTGGGGTTTCTACCTCGCGCGAGGCGGTCTTATCGGTTTCGAGCCGGCAAGCGGCAAGGTCGAGTTCGACTTCCCGTTTCGCGCCAGGAAGCTCCAATCGGTCAACGCCAGCAACCCCGTTGTCGTCGGCGACACGGTGTTCATCACGGAGTCCTACGGGCCGGGCAGCGCCGTGCTTCGAGTGCGGCCCGGCGGATACGAGATCGTGCGGCGGGACGCAAACCCCCGCACCCAGACCATGAGCTGCCACTTCATGACGCCGATCCACCACGAGGGCTACCTGTACGGTTCATCGGGCCAGGGGTCGGGAGAGGCGGAGCTTCGAGCCATCGAGTACGACTCCGGTAAGATCATGTGGAGCGAGCCGGGCCTGGGTCGCGCGACCCTGCTGTACGTCGATGGACACCTCGTCGTCTTCACCGAGCGCGGGAGGCTGTTGCTGATCGAGGCGACTCCCGAGCGGTACCACGTGCTGGCCGATGCGACGCCGCGAATCCCGGAAGCCGCGAAGCCGGACGGACAACTGCTGAGCTACCCCACGTGGAGCCCGCCGGTCCTGGCTCACGGGATCCTCTACCTCAGGGGAAAGGGCTGGCTTGCCGCCTTCGAGCTGATCCCGGGGTCAAACTGATTCGGGAACTCAAAACCCCGAACGGACCCACCGAAGGATCGTCTCGCGCTCGTCGTCACGGGTTCTGGGTCAGTCTCTCGAGAAGCACACGGACCTGGGTATTCTCGGGGTCCAGCTCGAGGCTGCGCTCGAAGCTGGCCCGGGCCGCGTCGGCGTCGCCTTTCATGACGAACAACTGTCCAAGCATCATGTGGATCGGCGCCTCGTCCGGGTGCATCTCGATGTTGAGCTTCATGACGGCGGCGGCGCCGACCAGGTCGCCCCGATCCTGGGCCAGCACCTGGGCCAGATCCGTCAAGGTTCCTGAACGGAAATCGTACGAGCCCTCGCCGTAGAGCTCCTCGCGCATCTCGCGGTACCTGGCCAAGGCGGCGTCGACGCCGCCCTCGTCGACCACCGCCAGGAGAATCCGGTCGAGGGTCTCGGGCCTGGTGACGCCCCGATGACACGTGACGCACCGCACGCGGACGGGCGACTCGCGTCCCGTCGAGGGCATGAGCTTGTGGTTGATTTCACTCGACATGGCCATCATGGCTCGCGCGACCCTCTTGGTCTCGAGCTTGTCGGAGGCGAAATCGACCTTGTCCGATCCGGGCTCGCTCGGAGGGTGACAGTAACTGCAGGCAACTCCCAGCGCTCCGGAAAAGGCGCGCATGATGACGATCAGCTCACGCTTGCTGGTATCCTTGGACAGTACCTTGAGGTTGGTGAACTCGTCGGGTATCTGCGCCGATGCCGGTGCGCTCCCGGCTTGCATCATCGCGAGGAACAGGACGCAGATCACGAACCCTCGGATCACGGCTTTCATGGCTCCTCCTCGAACCCGATCTTCGGGACGGAGCCCATTCTAACCGGAGTGGGCTCCACCATGTTGTGTCCCACGATCGTCAGCGTTGCACCCCACGCCCTGATGGACGCCATGAACCGGCGGAAAGAGGCTGTCATCCGCAAGGGTGCAGGAGGGGTGATCATCGACTCCGTATCCATATAGAATGGTGTTCCGGCACGCTCGACGGCATACGGAGAAAAGTGGAAAGACAGGAGGAACATCGATGATCTCGGTCGGACACAAAGCACCAGGATTCGAGCTTCCCGATCAACTCGGACGGAAGATCAAGCTCGAGCAGCTCACGGGGAAGAGCCACGTGATGCTGTTGTTCTACCCTCTCGATTTCACCCCAACCTGAAGCAAAGAGGTGCCGGAGGTGGAGCAGCTTCTGCCCCGCTTCCGAGCCGCCCACACCCAGGTTCTGGGTGTCAGCGTCGACAGCATCTTCTGCCACGCCAACTGGGGTCAGAGCCTGGGAGGGGTCTCCTTCCCCTTGCTCGCGGATTTCCATCCGAAGGGCGAGATGACACGCTCGTACGGACTGTACCTCGACGACGCCGGGATCACCGACCGTGCGACGGTCGTCATCGATTCCTCGGGCGTGGTCCGGCACGCCTCCTCGGTAACCCCTTCGGGGCGGAGGAACATCGCGGAGCTTGCCGAGCTCTGCGAGGCGATCGACGCGGAGCACGGCGCGGGGCTCTCGGAGCTTTCGGCGCCCCCGGGTCTCGGCAATGCCGAGATCCTGTTCGTGAAGAGCCACTGCGGGTTTTCCCGGAAGGTCCTGCTTGCCCGCGACAACCTGCACCTCGGGGACCGGCTCCCGGTCAAGAACATCACCGAGGATCCGGAGGCCTTGAAGGACCTGGTGGGTCTCACCGGTAGCGACCAGGCTCCTTGTCTCCTGGTCGGAGGTAAGCCGATCCAGGAGTCGGACGAGATCGTCGAATTCCTGGTGCGAGGGACCGCGGCCATCGGTTGAGCCCGCTCAGGGCGCCGTCTCCCGGCAGGAGCCGCGGCCCTGGCTCGCCCGTCCGCCCCCTGAAGAACGCGAACGCCTCGAGATCGCGACCCGCCTGGAACGGACAGGCGGGCCGCTTTCTCCGGGCAACTCCGCACTGACAGCTGTACGGTTCCGCACACCCTCCGTTCAGACCCGGACAGCCCCCACCGCGCCCGTGGCACCAAGGGTGCCTACGAAAAGCCCATCCGCATGATGAGTCACGAGGTCAACAACACCAGCGGAGCGGTGCAGTCCTTGTTGCAGTCGTGCCTTGCCTACCGGAGGCAACGGGCCGACGAGGACCGCGAGGACTTCGCCCAGGCCCTGGAGGCGGCGATCCAACGCACCGCGCACCTCGACGAGCTCACCATCGTCTCTTGACAGCGATGGGTCCGTGGCGCCCTCATTGGACTTGGGGCCCTCAGGGCGAGATAATCGTCCGCACAAAGATATTCCAGCGTTGCACCCTGCCTCCAACGCCAGGACCGCCTGGTGAGGTGCTCGCTTGACGGGAGGTGCTGCGTCGCCCTGGCCCCCAAGCCGGCGCGATTCTCGGAGGGCACCATGAAGGACGAAGAGAAGACAAAGGAGCAGCTCATCGATGAGTTGCAGTCGGCACGCGACCATCTCGCTGTGCTGAGTGCGGCCGAGGCCGAGCGCAAGAGGACCCAGGCGACGCTGCGGGAGAGCGAGGCGAAGTACCGGGCCGTCGTCGAGGATCAGACGGAAGTCATAAGCCGCTTCAAGCCCGACGGGACATTCCTTTTTGTCAACGATGTCTTCTCTCGGTTCTTTGGAAAACCGAGGGAGGAGCTCATTGACAGCCAATGGTTCCCGCACGCTCACCCCGAGGACATCGAGAGGGTCCAGGCCAGGCTGGCCACGATGACCGCCGCCAGCCCGGTGGTCTTGATAGAGAACCGGGTCTATTCCGGCAGCGGTGAGCTGCGCTGGTTCCAGTTCGTCAACCGCGGATTCTACGACTCGGCCGGGCACCTCGTCGAGATCCAGTCAGTCGGGCGCGACATCACCGAGCGCAGGCAGGCGGAGGAGGCGCAGCAGGAGAGTGAGCAGGCCTACCGAAGCCTGTTCGACCACTCGCCGGTCTCGATCTGGGACGAGGACGGCTGCCGGATTGCCGAGCGCATGAACGAGCTCCGCGGGCAGGGAGTCCAGGACCTACGCGCCTACCTGGATGACAACCCGGATGCGCTGATGGAGATGGTCGAGCGGATCAAGATCATCGACGTGAACGAGTGCTCGGTCGCGATGTTCGGGGCAAAGAACAAGGAAGACCTCGTAGCCAATCTGCCCCGTCTATTCGATGACAAGCCCCTGGCGGTGTTGAAGGAACAACTGATCTCCATATGGGCAGGCAACCGCACGTTCGAGGCCGATTTGCATTCGGGGACGCTGGACGGTCGCCGTATCGACGTCCTGTTCCGGTCGCACGTCGAGCGAGGCGACCAAGAGCTCGACCTGTCCAGGGTCATCATCACAATGATGGACATCACCGAGCACAAGCGGGCTGAGGAGGAAAGGCGCAAGCTCGAACGCCAGCTCGAGCATGCGCAGAAGCTCGAGAGCCTCGGCGTGCTGGCGGGCGGAATCGCGCATGACTTCAATAACCTGCTCACGGGGATCCTGGGCGGTGCAGATCTCGCTCTCTGCAAGATGCCCCCGGGATCGCCCGGGCGCGGCCACGTGGCGATAATCCGGAAATCCGCTGTCCGGGCCACGGACCTGACCAACCAGATGCTGGCCTACTCCGGCCAGGGTCACTTTCTTGTCGAGCACCTGAACCTCTCCTCCCTCGTCCTGGAGATGGAGCAACTGCTGGAGTCGTCCGTCTCCAAGAAGGTCCTTCTGGAATCCGATCTTCCTACCGCTCTTCCCGCCGTGAAGGCGGACGCCACCCAGATTCGTCAGGTGGTGATGAACCTCATCATCAACGCCTCGGAGGCCATGGGCGAGACAAAGGGAATCGTCTCCGTGCGTACGAAGCGGGTGATCTTGTACGACCCGGCCCCGGCTATCGAGTACCCACCGGATGGGTTGCCCCCCGGCGACTACGTCAGCCTCGAGGTCAGTGACACCGGATGCGGAATGGATGAAGAGACCCAGGCGAAAATGTTCGACCCCTTTTCCACCACGAAGTTCCAGGGTCGAGGACTCGGGCTCGCTGCCGTGCTGGGCATCGTGCGCGGGCACAGGGGCGCCATCAGAGTCTCTTCGGAGCCTGACCGTGGAACCACGATTCGCGTTCTCTTTCCGGCTGCCGAGCGGCCCTCCCTGCCGGATGACGAGACTCCCTCCGACGGATTCGCCTGGCGCGGGAGCGGAACCGTGCTTGTCGTGGATGACGAGGAAATCGTGCGCGAGGTCGTACGCGAGATGCTCCGCGAGAAGGGCTTCGACGTCCTGACCGCCGCCGATGGGCAACAGGGGGTCGAGCTCTACAGACGCCATGCCGACCAGATCGCGGTCGTTCTCCTTGACTTGACCATGCCGGAGATGAGTGGCGAGGAAGCCCTCGCCGAGATACGCCGGACCCGACCGAACGCAAAGGTGATCCTGTGCAGCGGCTACGCCGAGGAGGATCTCAAACGACGTTTCGCGGGCATAGGAGCCACGGAGTTCATCCACAAGCCCTTCAAGCTCAGGGTGCTCGTCAGGAAGCTCCGAGCCATTCTCGCGAGGTAGCGCGGCAGCGTTCCTCGGAAACACCGGTTCCTACGGCGAGATTCCTCTGTGCGTGACAAGATAAACCGCAAAGCTCCCGAGCCAGTGTCCGCCCTCATAGTTCTCCGCACGGATCGAAGCCAAGCCCGATCGTGCGTGCAGCGCGGCGGATCCTCGCAGCGCGGCGCGACGCGCGTCGTCCACGGGTAACCCGTCGGCGATCCCTTCGAGCATCCACGCCCGACTGAGATTCAGACCGTCGAGGTGGACCAGCTTGCCGTCCGTCGGGTCGCTCACCACCGCGGGCTCGAGCCAGTCGCTCGAGCCATCCGCCGGCAACCCGGGCAGGAACCCTCCCAGCCACGCGGAGAACTCGGGCGGGGCCAGCACGCGCCTGACCAGGTCGGCCTCGGCAAGGCACGGCGACAGGAAATCCTGACCCGACGGCTCGTAGGCCAGCGGGCAATCCCGATCGGGGAGGTAGAGCTCCCTCGTCCGGCTCTCGAGCAGCCGGGCCATCTCGTTGTTGCCGGAGCCGCGCGCCCAGTCGAGGGCAAGCCCGAAGGCGAAGGCGGTCTGGCTGTGCTCGCCGGTCCGGATCGGGTGCGACAGCTTGGGCAGCCACTCGCGAAGCCGCAAGCTTGCGGTCTGCTCGAGCGGTTCGAGGGCGGCCGCCCAGTGCCGGGTCTGATCGTCCGGCCACTCGCGAAGCTCGGCCGCGAGCTGGAGCAGCCAGGCCAGCCCGTAGGGACGTTCGAAGGACGTCCGTCCCTCGCCGTCGAGGTAGGCGGACTCGGCCGAGAGATTGGCCGCGGTCAGGCTGCGATCGAGTGCAGCACGCGCCTGTGATGCAAGCTCGGCTTCGGGAAAGCGGCGCGCCAGCCGGGCCAGCAGCCAGTGCCCGTGCACGGCCGAGTGCCAGTCGAAGCAACCGTAGAACGCCGGCGTCAGCTCGCGGGGAGGCCTGGCGTCCTCGTCGCTGCTCAACACGTGGGCGATCTTGTTCGGATACTCGCGGTGGACGCAGTCGAGTGCGAGCCGAGCGAGACGTCCGGCGGTTTCCTCATCCACACCCACCGCGACCGGATCGGACGGGGCCTCCACGGTCGGACCCGCACACGACGCGGCCGCGGCAACGCACAACGACAACGGCAGGATCAGCAGTTCCTGTTTCATGGGAGGGATTCTAGGCCAAAGCGACCTGTGCGAGAATCACCGACCGTGAGAAGACTGTGGAGCATCCTGTTCTGGTCGGTGATCTCGGCCGCGTTCATCGGGCCTGGCACCGTGACCACCGCGGCCTCGGCCGGCGCCGGCCACGGCTACACGCTCCTGTGGGCGCTGATGTTCTCCACCCTCGCCTGCCTGGTCCTGCAAGAGGCCGCGGCGCGCCTGACCGTGGTTTCCGGGCGGGATCTCGGGGAGGCCCTGCGTTTGCAGTACCGCGGCGGGATCTCCGGCGTCGCCGTTCTGGGGCTTGTGCTCGGCGCGATCGTGCTGGGTTGCGCGGCCTACGAGGCGGGCAACATCCTCGGCGGGGCGGCCGGCGCCGCGCTGGGAGTCGATCTCTCCCCCCGCACGCTCACACTGATCATCGGCGCCGTGGCGGCGACCGTGCTGTGGGTGGGCCGCACGGCCGTGGTGGCCCGTCTGCTCGGGGTACTCGTCGCGGTGATGGGCATCGCGTTCCTCGTGACGGCGTGGCGTTTGGGGCCGGAGCCGGTCGGGCTGATCCGGGGTACGTTCGTGCCCGCGCTTCCTTCCGGCGCGGGGCTGCTGGTCCTGGGTCTCGTCGGCACGACCGTGGTTCCGTACAACCTGTTTCTCGGATCCGGACTGGCGCGGGGTCAGAAGCTGGGCGAGCTCCGATTCGGGTTGTCGATAGCGGTGATCCTCGGCGGCATCGTCTCGATGGGGATCGTCGTCGTCGGGACCGCCGTCGAGGGGGCGTTCAGCTTCGAGGCGCTGGCGGAAGTGCTGTCGGTTCGGCTTGGCGACGGAGCGCGTCGGTTCTTTGCAGTCGGCCTGTGTGCCGCGGGTGTCTCCTCGGCGATCACCGCTCCGATTGCCGCGGCGATCACCGCACGTAGTCTGTTCTCACCGACGGCCTCGAGCCATGGCCAGGGAGGCGAGGCCTGGAGCGATCGTGGCTGGAAGTTCCGATCCGTCTGGCTCGGCATCCTTGCCGTAGGCATTGCCTTCGGCGTGGCCGAAGTGAAGCCGATTCCGGCGATCCTGCTGGCCCAGGCGCTCAACGGCGTGCTCTTGCCTCTCGTCGCGGTCTTCCTGTTGCTCAGCGTGAACGACCGTCGGCTGGTGGGGGGTGAGGGTCTCAACGGCGCGCTGGCCAACGCGGCCCTCGGGGCAGTCGTGGCGACCACGGTGATGCTCGGCATCAACAACGTGGCAAAAGCACTGGTCGCCGCGTTCGGCTTGACCCCACCGGGCGAGCGGACCCTCCTCTTCTTGTCGGCCGGCTTCGCCGCCGCCGGCGCGGTGCCCGTGTGGCGTCGCGTGAGACGCCTGCGTGGGAAGTAAAGGTCTCCGGGTCGCGGTCGGGCTCCGCGCCCAGGGTGGTCTGCCGACCGGAGCAAGTTTCCGCTGGGCTATAATTCCGGCTTCCGGAGTCGCGGCCCGTGCGGATCTCGAACGACAAGATCCGGGGCGCTCGTGATCATGAGGACCCGATGCTGCGATGGGCCGCTCGAATGTGGCTGGGTGGGTTCGGATGGACGGTCGAGGTCGTCGAACCGTTGCCGCCGAAGATGGTGTTCATCGCCGCGCCGCACACCTCGAACCTGGATGTCCCGTTCATGTTGGCGGCCGCGTGGGCGCTGCGCATCCGGTTGTCCTGGCTCGGAAAGCACACCCTGTTCCGCGGAGCGTTCTTGGGTCGACTGATGAAGGCAATCGGTGGGATTCCGATCGATCGTCGCTCGTCGTCGTCTACCGTCACACGCATCGCGGATGTCTTCCGCAGCGAGGCCCGCCTGTACCTCGCGATCTCCCCGGAGGGGACCCGCAGCAAGCCCGAGCACTGGCGCTCGGGCTTCTACCACATCGCGCGCGAAGCGGGTGTGCCGATCGCCCTGGGCTATCTCGACTACGGCCGGCGACGGGCCGGCGTCGGCGGATTGCTGATCCCGAGCGGTGACGTCCGCGCGGACATGGACATCATCCGGGCGTTCTACCGCGACATCCGCGGCAAGCATCCGGAGCTCGAGACGGTTCCGCGACTGCGCGAGGAACAGGTCGAGGCCTCCGAGCCGGGACCGGTCGGAGCGGCTTCGTGACGGGTCTGCTCGCGAGGCCTGCCTCCCGGCTCCTAGCGCCCCGCAGGCCCCGCCTACCACGTGCGCCAGCGGTACCGGTACGAAACCGCCGCTGTCGACGAACACGGTCTGCCCGGTGAACCACTCAAAGCCGACCTTGGCCGTGAAGGCCACCAAGGGCAAGCCGAGCAACAGGATCGCCCTGCGGTCCCGGTCGGCGATCGCCTCTCGCAGCAACCCGCTTGCGAGCAGCGCGAACAACGCGGAGTCGAGGCCCGACAGGCCGCGGTACTCCGTCATGGCGGGCAGACAGAACCACACGGCTAGGGGAATCAAGAGGCTCGACAGCCCGAGCGTCCACCCCAACCGCGCGGCCCCGGCTCGCCAGCACAGGGGAACCAGGATCGTGAATGCGAGCACGTCCCACAGCAGGTGGTCGAGCGTCCAGTGGGTCCAGTGACAGGTCACCACGCGCCACCACTCGCCGTCCGCGATCCGGCCGCGGTCGAAGGCCAGCAGCTCTGTTGCATCCGGCCACGCGGCGAGTAACACGGCGGGCGCCGCGAGAACGAAGGTGACGAGCCCGCCGAGCACAAGACTCGGCGGGACGCCCGTGCGTCCCGCCGGTCCGTGTGAGGAGGGGGGATTCATCACTACCTACGGCTTGCGGTTCCGGCGTCGCCGGTAGACCGCGAACGTCGCGCCGCCCAGGCTGAGCACCAGGCCGGCGGTGAAGGGATCGAAGGCACCGCCACCGCCACCGCCGAAGTCGAGGTCGAAGCCGCGGTCACTCGACCTCGACGGCTGCGGTCGGGCGGCCGGCGCCGAGGCCCGGGCGCCTGCTACCGACCGTGGAGGCGTGACGTCGCTCCTCGCGGCCGCGCGGTTCACGGGGCCGACATCAGATGCGCTTTTCGCGCGCATGGACTCGAGCTCGGCCCGCACTCGTTGTAGCTTGCGCCGGTCTCGTTCGATGCGCGCGGCGTTGCGCCGATCGATCTTCCAGCGCTGGTACTCGGCGTCATTTTCGAGCACCAGGAACGAGGTGTACTCGGTCACGATGGAATAACCCTCGCCGAGTCGCACGATCTCGTCGACAACCTGGTCGCGGTTGCCGGCGCGATCCGCATCCTTCAGCAACCGCTGGACTCGATGCCAGGCCCACATGCGCTCGATCTCGGGGTTGTCGGCTTCATCGCCCGGCAGCTCCACCTGCAGCGAGCGCTCGAAGAGCTCGCCGCCGATATCGCCCTGGATCTTCAACTCCATCGGTCCGGGACGGTCATACCGCCCGAAGAGTCGGACCGGCATGCCGTGATACAGGTTCGGCAGCGTGCGCGGCTCGACGTCGTACAGCCCGCCGCCCACGGCCTCGATCTCGAGGTTGGTCACGGCAGGCCGAAGCAGCTTGCGGCGGAACGCCTTGGCCTGTCGCTCGAAGTTGTCACCCCGCGATATGAAGGCGGCCAGGCCGCCCGCGTCCTCGGCCAGTTGCTCGAGCAAGGGCCGGTTGACGTCGTTGCCGACGCCGATGGCGAACACACGGGTCGAGCCGGGGCGCTCACCGATCAGCCGCAGCAGCGTCGCGCGCTCGCGCTGCTCGGTCATGCCGTCACTGAGGACGACGACGTTGAGCACCCGGTCGGGATCCTTGTAGGCGTACGCCGAGCGCAGCGCCGGCTCAAGGAACGTGCCGCCCTTGGCCTGCTGTCTGCGGAGGAAATCCGCGGCGGCAGACCTGGTTGTCGGATCGGGAGCGCGCAGGTCGCTGAACAGCCCATGGGCCGCCACGTTGAAGGTCAGGACCTCGAAACGGTCCTCCTCGCCCAGCGAATCGACGAACGCTTCGAGAGAGTTGCGCGACAGCCCGAGCTTGCCGTCGTCGTTCATGCTTCCGGAGATATCGAGGATGAAGACGTAGTCCATTCCCTCGTTCACGTCGCCGAGCTCTTCGCCGGCCGTCAGGGTCAACAGCACGTAGCCGTCTTCACCCGGCTCCTTGGAGGCGACCCAGTCGAGACCGCTCTGCGGTCGGGACAGATGGTAGGCCAGGACGAGATCACGGTTGAGGTCGCCGCCGGTGGTTTCGAGGCTGGCCTGCACGTGATGGGGCGTGTGTTTGGCGACGACGAAGTCGCCGCCGTGACTCGGGCTCTCCAGATCCACGATGGGGACCTCGGACGCCACTTCCAGGTTGAAGGCGAAGCGGCCGCGGGTGCGGCTGTCGATGTTCTCCCTCGTCGTCGTAGACAGGGGATAGACGTAAGTCGCCCAGTCGTCGTCGAAGTTGAGCTCCTGGTAGTAGGTGACCTCGATCCGCTGCTCGGCCTCGGGTCCGATGGGGAAGATGCGCAGCTCGAAGGTCTTGTAGTCGACCTGTTCCAGCAGGCCGGGGTCGCGCCTTTGCTGTTTGTAGCTGTCGTAGATCTCTCTCGCACGCTTCTTCTCGATCACCTCGCCGGTCATCTCCTTGCCGTTGATCCACATGCTGAAGTTGGCCACCGAGGCGCCCTTGGGGACGGGGAAGGTGTACAGCGCCTCGACCTGGCGTCGTTCGGTGTTGCGAAAGACCTGAGTTACCTGGGTCACGGCGATACCGTTGTTGATCGTGACCTCGACCGCGTGCTCCTCGATCTCGAGCACGCCGCCGAATCCACCGTCGGCGATGAGCAGTCCGGCAGCCTGGGCCATCGGGGACGCCGTCGCCACGAGCAGCAGGGTCAAGAAGACGGGGAGTTGCTTGAGGAGTCTCATCGGAACCTCCAGTCGCGGGAATTGCCGCGCTACGCCCTCCCGGAAGCGCGAGGTTCGTGCCAGTTGCGAATTCGATGAGATAGACTCTGATTCGCGCCTTTTTCTTGGGGCGCAGGGGTGTCGGCTACCCTCGGGCGCGCAACGCGGTTCGCAGGGGTCGCGATCGCTGCGAACCGTCGAACGCGGTTGGGCCGTCGAGAGGCTTTCTCCTTGGCCCGAGTCGAGATTCCATGAGATGAGGTGAACGATGCGTGAGCGCCCCGCCCTCCTCATTGCTCTTTTCTGCTTGGCCCTCGCTCTCGGGGCCTGCGAGCCGTCCACCGCTCCGGAGTATCCCTCCGCGGAAGTCGAGCAGGCGCTGCAGCGGCTCGTGGACGCGACGGTCTCGGAGAACGAGGCGATCCACGGCGCGGCTCTCCACGTGAGCTCCCCCACCCTCGGGCTGAGCTGGGAGGGTGCCGCCGGGCTGGCCGATCCCGCCGCGGGCACCCCCATGACGCCGCAGAACCCGGTGCGTATCGCGAGCAACACCAAGACCTACGTCGCCGCCGCCGTTCTCCGGCTGTGGGAGCAGGGGAGGGTCGATCTCGACGACCCGATCGCCGCCCACCTCCCGGAGGAATTCGTCGAGGCCCTGGGCGGCGACGGATACCGGCCGGACGAGATGACGATCCGTCACCTGCTCACCCACACCAGTGGCCTGTTCGACCACTCGGACTCGGAGCGCTACGAGGAGACGATCGTGGCCGAGCCGCAGCACCGCTGGACTCGCGCAGAGCAGGTGCGCGGCGCCGTCGATTGGGGCGCACCTCTCGGCGAACCCGGCGAGCTCTACAGCTATGCCGACACCGGCTATGTCTTGCTCGGCGCCATCGTGGAGCAGGTCGACAACCGACCGTTGCACGAGGCGGTGCGTGAGCTGCTGAGCTTCGAGAAGCTCGGGCTCGACGCGACCTGGTGGGAGAGTCTCGAGCCTCGGCCGGAAAGAGTGCCCGAGCGTGCGCACCAGTTCCTCGGGGATCTCGACGTCACTCGCTTCGACCCTTCCTTCGACCTCTACGGCGGGGGCGGCCTCGCGGCCACCGTGGGAGACATGGCGACCTTCATGCGCGCGCTGTTCACGGACGGGGTCTACGAGAATCCCCCCACGGCCGACACGATGCTCACCACGGTCGAGGGGGCCGGTGCTCGACCCGAGGGCGATCGAGCTGGTCTGCCGCCCGGCGCCTACCGCATGGGAGTGTGGGTGGTCGAGGTGGGAGGCTTCACCACCTATCGCCACTCGGGTTTCTGGGGGACTCTCGCCACCTACATTCCGGAGCTCGACCTGACACTGGCAGCCACGGTGAACCAGAACCGGTGCGGTGAGGCGCTCGACGAGCTCGTACGGAAGGCCATCGTGGTGGCCGATGAAGCACGCGTGGACTCGCCGTCCTGAACGCAACCGTCAGCTCCCGTTCGCCGGAAGGCAAACAGCGAGCATGAGCAATCTCGGGGTGATCCGATTCAGTCGCAGGAGGTTTCCGGGTCCCGGCAGTACCGGATGTCGGGAGTGACCGATCGCCAGTTGCTGAGCTCATCGGTCACCAGCGCGCAGGTGAGCTTCCAGAAAGCATTGAGCTCTGTCTCCATGCGCGCCGGATCGAGCTTCTCGAAGTGGCCCCTCCGCGTCGGACCCCCGGGATCGGCGTAAGAGAACATGTAGTCGGGATTCGGTAGATAGCCGACCGTCGGGACTCCAGTGCAGGCGACGTACTGGCCCTCGCCGAAGAACTTTCGCTTGAGGAGCATCATGCGGCACCGAGACGGGAGCACGATGATACGTGCATGCGGAAGGCACTCATGGGCCAGCTTCTCGAGCGGATGCCTGCCTCCGGTGACGAAGAGCAGCGCCGGCTCGTCTCGCTGGCGGGAAGCGTCCGCGCTGGCTCGAACATGGTAGCCGTCTTCACGGTCGTCGACCCACTCCTTGGTCCCCAGATGCTCGATGGCCACCGAGGCCTTGACTCCCACCAGCCAGGGCGGGTCGTTGTTCTGGATCACGTCCTTGGCCCCCTCGATCTCTTTGACGAAGTGCCCTGTGGCGAAGAGGAACTTGAGGGATCGTAGCCGGGCCGAGCGGGGCAATGTCGCAAAACGATGGGCAAGCGCGATCAGCGCCATCACTCCATTCTCCTCGATCGCGCTGGGGCCGTCAGTGTGCGTCTGCACCAGGATGATCTCGTCTTCGGTCTTTTCGTCGACGTGTGCTCCAGGCAGCGTGTAGAGGAGGTGCTCGCTGGAGGCTTCCGTGTCGACCGTTCCCTGAAGCACGATCGTTGCTTCGCCCCGGTCGTCGGCATGAGCCTTGATTGCAGCGCGCTGGGCGCAGTCGACGTGGATCCCTGGCACCCCGCGCCCCACGGGAAGGGGGACGGGGCGTGAGAACGGGAGGTACTGCTTCTCGGCATGTTGCGGCGACATGTCGAGGACTGCAACGATGCCGACGACACCGGCATCGGCGGCCTTGTTGGGACAGGGTGTCAGAAACTCGAGGGTGATGGTCCTTCGGTAGGGCGTCCAGTCACGGAAGTCTGATCGGCTGTTGCGGGAGAGGTACTTGAGAAACCATTTGGGGAGTTGCACCGAAGGGATCCAGACGGCGACGATCTTGCCCCGGTGCTCGGGCTTGAATTTGAAAGGGAAGAGGAGATTGAGGATCGGGAGGATCTTCTTCAGCCGTCCCGGTTCCTCAAAGACCAGAGGCGCGGTGATCCCGGACGGGCCGGTGAATCCGGTGTAGGGCATATAGCCCGCTGTCGGTATAGGCGTCGGCGTCCGCGCCGGCGGGCGCTTGACGAGAATCAACGACTGGGACGTGGCTTCCCAGTTCGTGAAGGTCTTGTGGAATGTGCTGTCTCGAGCCGGTACCCGCTCCTCCTCGAGCACGCCTGCCTCGACCAGGGGGGCGAACGCTTGCCGAATGCTGTTCAAGAGACATCGATGGGGAGCGGTGCCGGTGAATCGGGGCCCGAGGTTAGCCATCCATTGGTTGAAGGCTCCGAGCTGGGCGGCCTTCGGCCACGGTGTCAGTGAGGGCGGCGGTGTCCGAACGTGACCCACGACGATTCTCACACGACGTCGCCGGCTCGCCCGGCCGGCGCTCAACTCTGGAGTCGAGGCAGTCCGACTCTTCCGACGATCCCGGCGAACTCCGCGCTTCGCTCCTGACGTAGTAGACGGAAGCGCGGGTCATTGTTCAGAACGATCAACCAGCAATCGTTGATCTGCTCGGCTTGGTCGAGGCGAACCAGCGCCTCGTCGAACTCTCCCAGCCCGACGTGCACGGCGGCTCGGTTCGCCGGTGAAAAGTAGACTCCCTCGTTCTCGGCCATCGCGTCGAGTCGTGCGAGCAGAGCCCTGGCCTGTTCTTCTCGGCCGAGCAGAGCGAGCGTGTGTGCTTCCTGAAGGAACAGGGACGGCATCGGCGCGCCCAGTCTGCCGAACTCGTTCCTGGCATGCTCCCAGGACGCGAGCGCCTCCTCGAGATCTCCGAGCTGCTCGTGGACCCAGCCGAGGAAGATGTAGGTGAGAGCGAACTCGGGCCACTGGTTCACCGTGTACTGCAGTTGCTGGAGCGCCGCCGCAGAGTCGCCCGCGAGGTGCTGCAACCACCCGACGTTGGCATGGGTCGCCCTGGAGAGAGGGTCCTCTCGGGTGCGCGCGTGCTCGCCCTGATTCAGCGCCTCGTCGATGCGCCCCTGAACCACCAGAGAGAAGGCATACCACCAGCGTGCCACGGGGTTCACGGGACGAATCCTGATCGACTCGGAGAAGTGGAGCTCGGCTTGCTGCCAGTCGTGGTGGTAGAGAGTCTGGATCAAAGCGGCGGACGCATGGCCGTCGGCCTGGGTCGGATCGAGCTCCAGAGACTTTTGAGCCGATGCGTCCGCCAGTCCGAACGCCTGCCGCGAGGGCATGTAAGTGTACCAACCGAAAACGTTGTAGCAGTCGGCAACACCGGCGTAGGCGGGCGCCCAGTCAGGCTCCCGCTTGGTGACCTCGACGAACTTACCCAGGGCCTCTTTGAGGCGCCCCTCGAAGCGGTCCGCCCAGGCGACCCGAGCTTCCAGATAGACTCCGTAGACGTCGCGATCGACCTCTCGGCGGGCCTGCATCAAGAGAAGGGATTTCTCTTCCTGACGCAACGGGACCTCGAGCTCCGCGATGATGGCCTGCGTGATCTCGTCTTGGACCTTGAAGATGTCGTCGAGCTCGCGGTCGAAGCTCTGCGACCACAGAGTGTAGCCACTCGAGACCTGGACCAGACTCGCGGTCACGCGGAGGCGCCTGCCGTACGTCTGGACCGAGCCTTCGAGCACCGTCATCACGCTGAGTCGCCTGCCGATTTCCCGCACGTCGATGTTGTGACCCTTGAAGAAAAACGAAGATGTTCGAGCGGGCACCCGGAGATCGCGGATCTGTGAGAACGAGTTGATCAGGTCTTCGGCGAGGCCGTCGGCGAAGTGGCCCTGATCACCTCCCGCGCTCATGTCGACGAAGGGCAGGACGGCAATCGAAGGGTAGGCGCCGTCGCCCGGCTCGGTGACGGCTCCCGCCTTGTGCTCGTCCCGCGCATCGAGCAGCTCGTTGTAGAGATCGCGCGCGGTCTGCCAGCGCCGCTGCGGATCCTTGCGAAGGCAACGACGCAGGACGTGGGAAAGGTGAGAGGGGAAGTCATTGCGGGTCTCGTCGATGGACGGCGGCGCGTCGCGCAGGATACCTGACACGATTTCGGCGGCGCTGGAGCCGACGAACGGTCGACGCCCGGTCACCATCTCGTAGAAGATGACCCCGAGAGAGAAGAGGTCGCTCCTCTGATCGGCCTGGTGGCCCTGGAGGTGCTCGGGTGACATGTAGGGCACCGTCCCGACCGGTCGGCTCTGGTCGATGGTGTCGGTCGAGAACGCACTGTCGGCGTTGGGAGCGTATTCGTGGATCGCCTTCGCCAGACCGAAGTCCAGGATCTTGATCACACCGGACTTGGACAGCATGATGTTGGCGGGCTTGAGGTCGCGATGCAGGATACCGCGCTCGTGGGCAGCCGAAACCGCCAGCGTGATGGGGATGGCGAGCTCGAGAAAGCGGTCAACAGGGATGCCGCCCGGTGTGATCGTTGTGTCGAGGGTCGCGCCTCGCACCAGCTCCATACTGAAGAAGTGCAAACCGTCGTCTTCATCAACCGAGTAGATCGTGACGATGTTGGGATGGTCGAGTGCGGCGACGGCTCTTGCCTCCTCCTTGAAGCGCGCCAGCCGGTGGGGATCCCCGGCGAACTCAGGCGGAAGGAACTTGAGAGCGACATCGCGGCCGAGACTCCGGTCGCGGGCCCGGTATACCTCGCCCATCCCACCGGATCCGAGGACCTCGAGGATGCGGTACTTGGTGATGGTCCGACCGATCATGGGACGCAAGACCTCTAACGGCTGCCACAGCGTCCGCGCCAGGTGAAGCCTAACACAGGAGTCGCAGAAGCCGGTGTGCGACAAGTCGACCGTCCTGCTTGTTACTCACCACTTGCCGACTCGAGATCAGGGGTCCCCTCTTGCACTTCCGCGGCGTCCATCTCCTCGGGGTACAGGACTCCCTTGACGTAGCGATCGGGGGAGAGGTAGAGCAGGGCTGCTTGGTGCACGGAGTCAGCGGTCACTGCCGCGACGAGCTCCTCGTATCGTAGAATCTCCATCAGGTCGAGCCCGTTGCGCTCGTGCCACTCGAGAGTCGAGGCCCAGAAGCCGTTTCTCTCGAGGTCGGTCTCACGCTGGCGAGTCTGCGCCTCGCGGACCTTCTCGACGTACTCTTCTTCGGGCGGGTCTTTTCTCAGCGCCTCGATCTCCGAGAAGACAGCGGCCGTCAGCTCGCCGACGCGCTCGGGGTCGCAACTGAACGACACACCGAAGTTGTAGAGCTGCCTCGGATAGCGGCTGATCCGACCGTAGACACTGACGCCGTAGACTCCTCCCATGTCCTCACGCATCACCTCGCGCAGACGAATGCGCATCACCTCGGCGGTCGAGCGCAGCAGGTGGTCGTTCAGCGGGCTCCACTCGGCAGGTCCGTGGAAGGAGATGCTCACCGAGCTCTTGGGCTCGATCCCTTTCTCGACCGTGAACTCGACGACACCCTCGGGAGCCTCCACGCCGACGTCGCGCCACTGGTCCTCGCGGCCCGCGGCGGGCAACCCCCCGACCCACTTTTCCACCAAGGGGCGAATGGAGTCCACCTCGAAGTTGCCGACAAGGGTGAACAGGAAGTCCGAGGCGTCGGCGAAACGCTCGCGATAGAAGGCAAGAGCCACGTCGAGGTCGAGTTGCTTCAACCGCTCGGGCGTCAGGCTTTTGCGCCGCGGGTGGTTCTGGCTGATCGTCTCGGCGAACGTCCGGCCGAAGATGTAACCAGGCGACGCTTCCTGGTTTTGTAGCCAACCCTCGGTCCGGGCGATGTAGGACTGAAACGCCTCATCGTCACGACGAGGCGCGGTGAACCTCAGGTAAAGCAACTGGAACAGCGTCTCGATGTCCTGTGGAGAGGCGCTCCCACGAACGTTTTCGGAAAGCTCGCCGATGGAAGCGTAAACGCTGACGACTTTGCCTGTGAGGGCCTTGTCCAGTTCGATTCTGTTGAACTCGCCGACCCCCATCTCACTCACGACCCCGGACGAAAGGCTGGCCGAGATGTACTCGTCATCCGACGACAACGAGTCGCCGCCCGGACTGTAACCGCGCAGGACGATCTCGTCGTTCTTGTAGTCGGTCGGCTTGAGCAGCACGGTGACACCGTTCTGCAGAGTCCAGCGCGTCACGCCCAGCTCGGGCAGCGTGGACTCCTCGACCACGCGGCCCGCGGTGGGTTCCTTGGCCACCAGCGGCTCGTTCCTCACCTGGTCGACCCAGGGCGTCACTTCCAGTTGCCGGACATCGTCGAAGACCGCCAGCAGTGCCGCCTCGTCGGGGATGCCCGCCTCGTCCTTCTCCGGACCGCTGACCGTGATCACGCGGTTCTCGTCGGAGATCCACTGGTCGGCACGGTTGTTGATCTCCTCGAGCGTGATGCCGGGGATCAGCTCCTGGAACAGGTCGCGGATGTACTCGATGCTCGGATTGGGCTCTCCGTTGAGGAAGCTGCCGACGTAGGCGCCGGCGAAGCGTCTCGACTCCTGTTTGTCGCGCTCTTCGTATTGGCGGTCAATCCTGCGCAGCATGTCCGTCTTTGCGCGCTCCAGCTCCGTCGCGGTGAAGCCGTACTCCTCGACCCGCTTGGCCTCGGTGAGCAGGGTTTCGAGGCCACGCTCGGCGCCGCCGTCGCGCACCACGGCGAACAGCCGGTACATCGACTTGGTGCGGCCCAGCCAGCCGGAGGCTGCGAAGGCGAACTGGAACGGGGGATCGGCCTTCTGCGAAAGCTCCCGCAGACGGTCGATCATCATTCCGTGGTAGAGGTTGTCGACCAGCGATCGCCGTAGGTCGGCCACGGTCACCGTCTCGACCGGCGGGCGCTTGTAACCCACCTGGACGGAAATGGATGTGGCCTCGGGATCGGTGACCACACTGAACAGTGTCTGCTCGTGGTCGGGTACCGGGTACTCGACCCGCTCACGTGGATTCTCGAGGCCCTCGAGATTCGAGAAATGCTCGCGGATCAGCTCCTCGATTGTGGACTCGTCGAAGTCGCCGACCGCCACCACGGCCATCAGATCGGGACGGTACCAATCGTGATAGAAGCGTCGCACGACGTCGTAGGGCGCGGTCTCGAGCGTTTCCTTGTCACCGATGACCAGACGCTCCGCATAGCGCGAGTCGTGGAAGACGACGGGGAACTCCTTGTCGCGAATCCTGCCTCGTGCCCCGCGCCCGATTCGCCATTCCTCGATCACGACGCCGCGCTCCTTGTCGATCTCGACGTCCTCGAACGAGATGCGGTGCGCCCAGTCCTCGAGGATCTGGAAGGCGGTCTGGACGATTTCCTCGTCATCGGTCGGAATCTCGAGCATGTAGACCGTCTCGTCGAAGCTGGTGTAGGCGTTGATGTCCGGACCGAAGCGCATACCGATGCGCTCGAGGTAGTCGATCATCTCCTGTTCCTCGAAGTTCTCGGTGCCGTTGAAGGCCATGTGCTCGATGAAGTGGGCCAGTCCTTGTTGGTCGTCGTCCTCGACGATCGAACCTGCGTTGACGACCAGGCGCAGCTCGGCGCGATTCTCGGGCTTCTTGTTGGGGCGGATGTAGTAGGTCAAGCCGTTGTCCAGCTTGCCGATGTGGACAGCCGGATCGAATGGAACGGGCTCGGACTGTGGCGAGGTCGGAGGCGCCTCCGGTTTCGTTTGCGGCGGACGCCGGCTCTCGGATGAGCAGGCCAGGGTCAGCAGGACCGACAGAAGCAGCAGGGTCCACTTCGGACGCATCATCGCTCGTCCTCCGGAAGGGGGAACAGGTTCATGTTCGGACCAGGGTCCGACAAACCGTGTCTGGATGTCAACAGCGCTACCGGACTCGTTCGGGTACATCCACTACACTGTCCACCGAGCGCCCGCGCCATCGTGGAGGATAGCTTGAAGACGGCCCTGATCAATGCGGTCATTGTCGGCTCGGGAGGATTTCTCGGCGCCCTCGCACGCTATGGACTCAGCGGGCTGGTGCACCGCCAGGTACCCCACACGACCTTCCCGTACGGCACGCTGGTGGTCAACCTCGTGGGCTGTCTCGTGATCGGAGCTCTTGCGGGTCTCGCCGAGTCTCGGCAACTGTTCGGACCCGAGATTCGAACCTTCGCTCTCATTGGAATCCTAGGTGCTTTCACGACCTTCTCGACGTTTGGCTACGAGACGCTCGCGATGATCCGGGACGGCGAGCACTTGCGGGCGTCGGCGAACGTGGGAATGCATGTCATACTCGGCCTGGCGCTGGTGTGGCTGGGCTTCGCACTGACGACATCGAGGTAGGCTGGGCATGATTCTGCCGAAGGATGGGAAGCTCCTCCGGATCTTCATCGGGGAGAACGACAAGTACGAAGGCCGGCCGCTCTACGAGTGGATCGTCCACCAGGCGCGGGAGCACGGGCTGGCGGGCGCAACCGTCCTCCGCGGACTCGAAGGGTTCGGCGCTCACAGTCGGCTCCACACCGCAAAGATCCTCCGCCTCTCGAGCGATCTCCCGATCGTGGTCGAGATCGTCGACTCCGAGGAGAAGATCGAGTCATTCCTGCCGTTGATCGACGACGCGGTCGGAGAGGGTCTCGCGACCGTGGAGCGGGTCGAGGTTCACTTCTATAGATCGGGCCCGTCCGGATAAGCGCCGCGACGGCCGGCAGATCTACCGAAAACTCTCGGTTCGCAGGATCGTCCTCCCATGCCGGCCTTCTGCGCCCCTGGACGTCGACAACGGCGGCGTCATCCTCGAGAACGACCGATCCGAAGAGGATGGCGCTCTCGATCTCCGTTGAAATCCGATGGGAGTGACCTGGCTTCTCGGCGGAACGGTCAGTCCCGCTCCGGCTCGGTTTCGGTCTCCGACGGCGCGGGAGCGGCTTCGCCCTCGGTCCGGTACTGCTCGGCGATCTCCGGCGGCAACGTCGTGCTCAGCTCGTCGTAGGGCACGGGACGCAGCGACTCCCACGTTCCCTCGCCCGCCTTGTAGCTCTGGCCCGGCGGTGGGACGTTGACCGCTTGCGTGACCGGGTAGCTCAAAGACCAGCGGAAGCCGACACCGCCGCGATACCCCCCGGATCCGCCGGCGACTCCGATGGACATCGTCGGCCCGCTAGTCCCACCCACGACGCCTGAAGTAACGGCCTTGGCCTCTTCTTGCTTTCGCTCCTCCGCCTCCCTGGAGCGCCTGTAGTGGTCCTCGATCCACTGCGGGGTCCCGTCGTCGTCGGCAGCCGCTTCGGCCGCCGCGGGATCGGTGGGCAGCACGCGGATTCTCATCTCGCGAGTGGATGGCGGTTGGTCGGCGTACATGACGCTGAGCTCGACGACGAACTCCTTGACGCCGCGCTCGACCTTCGGCGCCAGGAAGACGGCGTCTTCCTGGTCCGCTGCGAACAGCTGACCGCCCTCGCCCTCCACGATTCGCCACTGGAACGCGGTGGCCTCGACGCCTTCCGGCATTCTGGCGTCCAGCGCGACCGCGGTCATCTGGACGACCTCGATCTGCCCGGGGACGGGCTCCGACTCGTGAGACAACGGCTCCTGTCCTGCCGAGGCCGACGACGAGAGCGCCGGCAACCAGGCTGTGAGCAGGATCAGGAGTAGACGATTCAGCAGCACGGTAGCCTCAACTCGATCACGGCAGGTCGCTCAGCCAGCTCACGCCCTGGAACCAGAACTTCACACGCTCGTCGATCATGCCGGTGGATTCCATCGCGCTCAGCAGGCCGTCGATCAACGTCTCCAGTTGCGGGTCCCCTGCAGGCAGAGCGATGCCGATGGGTTCCATCGTCAAGAGCGCACCGGGGGTCGTCAGTCCCTTGTCCGAGCTCCGCGCCAGGATTACCACGATCGCCGGCAGATCGGCGACCATCGCCTGGGCCTTGCCCTCGGAAACCATCTTGACCGCCGCGTCATAGTCCGGGGCACTCACCGATGTCGCTTTGGACAGGATGTTTCGAACGAACGCCTGGCTCGTCGAGCCTTCGAGCGCCACGAGGGTCAGACCCTCCTTGTTGAAGGCAGCCGCATCACCGTACCCGGCCAGGTCATTCGAGTTCGTCAGTACCGACTTGCCCGACACGTAGTATGGACCGGCGAAGTTGAACTTCAGGCTGCGTTCCGGCGTCATGGTCATGCCGGACACCACGAGATCTACATCGCCGCGTTCGAGAGCGGGAAGCAGTTCGGCGAAAGACTTTTGCACCAGCTTCAACTTCACGCCCATCGCCGCCGCCAGGGCGTTGGCAACATCGACGTCGAAGCCGATGAGCTTGCCGCTGCGGGCTTTCATGGTGAAGGGGGGCTGGTTGCCGGACATTCCGATCCGGACTTCCTGGTTTTCCACAATGCGAGCAAGTGTGGGAGAGGAAGGTTCGGCTGCAAACGTGATCCCTCCCACAACAACCGCCAAACACAGACCGAGCACCGTCCCCAGACGTTTCATGGAAAATCTCCTTCAAGGTGATGTCCGAAGTAGCTTACCCGCTGAGAGTCCGAACTGGCAAGGTCGTCGTGATTCAGAGCCATTCCGGCCCGCGCGAACCGGCAGGCGTTGCTATCGGACCGACCGGAATCCGCGTTCTCTCTGCGTGCGATCTCGTGTTCGGGTGCGCTATCCTGTCGGCTCGCCCGGGCGGAGTCCCGGCGGGGGAAGCCATGTGGCCTTTTCGGCGAATCGCTACGGCCATTCTCGTTCTGATTTGCTTTGCCAGCCTGGCGCTGACACTGTTCGGTGCCTATCACTACTACGGCTACGAGCGCGGCATCGTCGAGCCTCTCAAGGAGGATTTGATCCAGCGTACCCGCGATGCTGCGGCTCGGATTGAAACCTCTCTGGCGCCGGCCCGTGAAGCCGCGGGAATGATGGCTCGGCGCCTCGACGCGGCCGATGACCCGCGAGAAGAGCGCCTGGTCGATTTGCTGCGGGAAGCGGTCGGGAGCGACGAGTCTTGTTTCGGGGGCGCCATCGCATTCGAGCCGTACGCGTTCGACTCCGAACGCCGCCTCTATGCGCCGTATGTCGCAAGGAAGAACGGCGAGCTGACGTTTCAGCGCATCGAAGAGTCCTACGACTACACCGATCCCGAGCAAGAATGGTACGGCATGGCGCTCACCGAGGGACCCCGATGGTCCGAACCCTATTTCGATGCTTCGGTCGGCGACATCCTGATGACCACCTACTCCGACCTGTTCCACAAGATGGGCGAGTCGGACGAGGCGCCCGTACCCCGCGGGGTGGTCACCATCGACGTCTCGATGGCTGTGATCCGCCACATCGTGCGCTCCCTGGACCTCGGTGGCATGGGTTACGCCATCCTCCTCTCGAGAGAGGGCAAGTTCCTGTACCACCCCGACGAGGAGCTGGTCCTGTCCGGGATGGCCGCCCTCGAGGTGACGGAGCGGGCCGGTGACGCGGATCTCGGCAGGCTGGTCGGTACGATACTCGAGGGTGGAAGCGGCATCGCCGATCACACCGCTCCGTTGACCGGTCTCGATTCATGGTTCGTCTACGAGCCGGTTCCGACAACCGGTTGGTCCCTGGTCGGGGTGTTCATTCAGGACGATGCCCCCATCGATACAGCGGTTCTGCGCCAGTGGCAGATCGCCATCGGCGCGGCGCTCGTCGTATTCCTGTCCACCGGTGGCGCACTGGTCTTGAACGTCTTCGATGGCGATCGGCGCCGACTGTGGGCTCTCTCGATCGTCGCGTCGGTATTGCTGGCCGCCGGTATCGGATTCACGTGGCACGTCGCGCTGGCATACGATTCCGACGAGGATGTCGCGGGCCGGATCGTGACCGACATTGCGGGACTGAAGTCGTTCGAGAAGACGAGCCTGGATCGGTCGCGTGAGCATCTGACCGAACCTCCGGTCTTCCTTTCTACCGGTTTGCTCATCGATTCGCTGCGCTTCGACGGTGGAACCGACGTCGAGGTCCGCGGGTACATCTGGCAGAAGTACGATTCCGAGATCCATGCAGGTCTCGAGCGTGGTGTTTCGCTGGGAGGCGTCGCCGCACTGCGCACCGGTGAGCCCGAGGTCGAGCAGGCCGGCGGGACGGAGGTCGTCCGGTGGCCGTTCGAGGTCGCCCAGCGTGTGCGTTTCGAGAACTCGAAGTACCCCCTCATGCGCGAACGATTTGCACTGCGCGTGGTTCCTCGCGAGCTCGCGCGCAACATCGTGCTCATTCCCGACCTCGAGGCCTACCCGATTCTCAGTCCCACGACGCGTCCCGGACTCGACGAGAATGTCTACCTTCCGGGATGGGAAATCACTCGAACATTCTTCGAGCTCCGGGAGCGGGTGCCTGTCACGGACTTCGGTCTCGACGGTTCCGCCTCCACGGAGAGATTCCCGTCGCTGTACTTCAACATCGAGGTCCGGAAGGAGTTCGTGGACACCTTCGTTTCAAATCTTGTTCCGTTGATCATCGTCGGCGTCGTGATCTTCCTGGTGCTCATGATCCTCGAGCGCGAGGAGGACCGCATCATGCTCATGAGAACGGGTACCGGATTCAACCTCAGCATCTGCGCCACGCTGCTGTTCGTGGCGGTGTTCTCGCACATCGGCGCACGGCAGAAGATCGCCGCCCAGGAGATCATCTATCTGGAGTATTTCTACGTCGTGATGTACTTCGCGATCTTGTGGGTGGCGGTCAACTCGATCCTGTTCGTCCGGTGGCCCGAGTCGAAGTTCATCCAGTACGAGAACAACTTGCTGCCGAAGGTGCTGTTCTGGCCCGTGATCCTCGGCGCGCTGTGGGTGCTCACCCTCCGAACATTCTACTGACCCTAACCGGACCCAAATACTCCAGATCCAGTCTTCTCGCGTCTCGGGGATCGAGTCCTTCGGCTATCATGATCCCATTCGAGAAAGCCGATGCCATCTGGACACAGATTCGGCGACTACGTACTCGACCTTCAGCGTCACACGCTCAGTCGTGGCGGGAGTGAGGTCCATCTCGGCGAGCGCGCGCTCGAAGTCTTGCGGCTGCTGGTCGAGAATGCGGGCTGCGTGGTCACCCGAAACGAGTTGATCGACGCGGTCTGGCGCGATGTGATCGTGTCCGACGACAGCCTGGCGCGAGCCGTCAGTGACATCAGGACGGCTCTCGGAGACGACGCCTCTCACGCTCGCTACATCCGGACCGTCCACCGCCAGGGTTACGTCTTCATTGCACCGGTGACGCCGGTCGACGACGCGGATTCCGAAGCGGTTGTCGTGGCCCGACCGGCATGGCAGCGATTCCGTATTCCCTTCGTTCTGGCCGCCGTGGTGATCGTCGTGGGCTTGGCGGCAGTGATGCGACAACTGATCCCGACCTCCGGGCCAGAGTCGACTTCTACGCGGCCCGACCTCACCGAGTGGAGGCTTCGCGCCCTCGGTCCGCACCCGTTCACTGCCTCGGCCATCAAGCCGGCATTCGCCAAGTCGGATAACCTGCTCGCGGTGGTGGCCCCCGATCCCGAGACGGACGCCCACACACTCTTCCTTCTGCGACCCGAGGGTGGGGAGCCACTTCAGATGACGCGGGGCATCGAGGTCCGCGGACCCTCGCCGGAATTCACAGCGGACGATTCCCACATCATCTTTACGACCTACCACACCGATCCCGAGCGCGGGATGGTGCCCGACGTGTGGATGGCTCCGGTTCCGGCGGGGGAGCCCACCCTCCTGGTCGAGAACGCCTCGGCTGCCAGCACGAGCCCGGACGGTCGTAAGCTTGTTTATTCCGCGGTGTCGTCGAGCGGCACCTCGATCCGCGTCCGGCACCAGGACGGCAACGAGCTCGAGATCGCGGCACGGGGCTTCTGGCCGCGATGGTCGCCGGACGGTGCCTGGATCGCCTTCACCACGTCGGACCCCGAGGGAGGCGACGGCGCCATCCGCGTCGTCCGGCCGGACGGTTCCGAGGACCGCGAGCTGACCGACATTCACAGCCAGGTCTACGGCCTGTGCTGGACGCCGGACAGCTCCCGCGTGATCTTCGCCAGCGAGCAAAATGGGCCCACCATGCTGTGGTCCGTCGACATCGACAACGGGGTGCAGGAATCGGTGACGAGGGGACCGGGTACCTGCACTTCACCCACCATGGCCCCGGATGGTCGACGACTCGTGTTCAGCTTCTCGCACCGCCGGTGGTACCTGTACCTCGCGTCGGAACCCGCCGGTGAAGCACGCCGTGTTCTGGTGGAACCGGGCATGCAGTTCGCTGCGTTGTCGCCGGACGGCACGCGGATCGCAGTCGCCCTGGGAGCGGAGGCGCAGTCACCCGCCGTCGGTGTAATCGACATCAACACCATGGAGCGCCGCACGCTCAGCGGGATGGACGCCTCGGCCGTGGCGTGGATGCCCGGAGGGCGGGAGCTGCTGATCGCGGCACCCGCGCCCGATGGAGTCAATCACTGGATCTGGCGGCTCCCGGTGGGTGGCGGACTCCCCGAGCCTGTTCTGAAGGGCGCGCAGCACTGGGACTCCCCGGCGCCGTCGCCCGACGGCACGATCATCGCCGCGGTGCGCCGCTCGGCCAACGGATCCGAGCTGGTGGTGCACGATCTCGAGAACGGCCGAGATCGAGTCGTTGCGTCGAAAGCCGTCATCATCGCTCCTCGCTGGTCGCCGGACGGGCGATTCCTGGTCTGGAGTGGGGACTGGCGCCCGGACGAGGTCGGCAGCGGTGGGGTGTGGGTGTGTCCGGTGGCGGGAGGCTCTCCCCGGCGACTGACCGCGGACGGAGCCTGGCCGGTGTGGGACGAGGACGGCGAGCACGTCCTGTTCGCCCGGTTCATCGAGCACAGGGGAATATGGCGCGTGCCGCTAACCGGCGGCCCCGCTCGGCGCGCCCGAGCCCTGGACGGCGAGATGCAGGACCTCTATCTGCAGGGGCTCGATACCGGTCGGACCGGGGCCCCCGTGCTGTTCTTCATGTACGAGTACACGGGCGAGCTCTACGCCCTCGAGCCGCCGATCCGCTGACCGGAAGCCCCTGAATTCGAGCACCCACGAGCCTCCCGGCCGCTTTTCAGGGTTCTTCAGACCGATTCTCAGGTCTTCTCAGGACTTCACGGGCTCCGTGGTCCAACTTGATCGTCATGAGCGATCGAGCGCCACGTCCAGATTCGGAATCGACTCGGGGCCCCCGGTTCGCGTGGACGGGCATGATCGTGGGTGTTCTCTGCGTGCTCGCGAGCCCGGGCGGCACCGATCCCTCATCCCTGCCCGGCTCCGTGGCTCCGTGCGTACCGTGCCACAATCGCGGGGATCGCAATCAGGTCGCGGAGTGGCTGGCCAGCCCCTACAGCGAGACAGAGGGTGGACGCGGCTGTACGGACTGCCACCATCAACACTGCTCCGGTAACGCTACCTCGAGCACCCGTTTCGCCCCCCTCGCGGCCGCGGATTCCGCACGCCCGATAGAGACAGCGCGCCTCACCGTGAGAGCGGTCTGCTCCGGCGACGATGTAACGGCAGAGGTGGCGGTATCGAACGTCGGCGTCGGCCACGCCCTTCCGACAGGATCGCGGGAGCGAACCCTCACCCTCGAGGTGGCCGCTCGCGACCGGGATCAAGTTCCTCTACCGCTGTGGGACGATGCAAAACACCGCTTCATCAACCGGGCAGCGGCTGGCCTTCCGGGCCGTGCCCCTGAAATCAGCACGCTCAACGGCGCCTCCGTCACCGTTCGGCCTCGGCTGCTTCCATTCGCGACCGACGTGAGCCGGTACCGGTTCGTCGCTCCCGAAAGCGGGCCGACTCGGGTGTCCGCACGACTCGTTCTGGTGCCGGCCACCGGCCCCGCGTCGGAGATCGCCAACAAGGCCTTTGTGTGCAAACCGTCAGGAGATACGCGATGAGGCCAGTCTCGTCGTCCACCAGGGTTCGACTCACTTGATGCGGTTTCTCGCCGCAGTAGGGAGCAGGTCATGAAGGAATCCACAGCAACGGCCGCCTTGAAAGAGCCCCTACTGAAATCTTGTCTCGTGGTCGTCTTCACGTTTGTCGTCGCACTTGCACCCGCATCCGGCGCGGACTGCAACGGCAACAGCATCGACGACGCGTGCGATCTCGACTGCGGCACGGCCGGTGGGCCCTGTGACGTCCCCGGTTGTGGGCTCAGCGTCGACTGCAACTCCAACTCCGTCCCCGACGAATGCGACCTCTCGGGAGGCACCAGTCAGGACTGCGACGGCAACGCCATACCCGACGAGTGCGATATGGCCCTCGGAGCGTCCGGGTGTGCCTTCACGTACACGCTGTCCCAGAACACCACGGGGGCCGGCGACTTTCGCTTTATCGGCCCGCCCGACGACGTCTTCTACGGTCTCGGGGGGCAGATCGTGACGTACTCCTTCGACTGCGCGCTGGTCGTCGACGGCCCCGGCCCCGACCTCACCCTCTACGAGGTGGACAGCGGCACCGCCGAGTTCAACTATGTGGAGAAGGTCGAGGTCAGCCA
>Ga0316187_10000034_pt1 | contig 75174 bp, 87 predicted proteins | sample CroRivburrow1_MG_FD_204927 | JGI IMG/M metagenome (GOLD analysis project Ga0316187, IMG submission 204927) | Coastal sediment microbial communities from Maine, United States - Cross River worm burrow 1 | ecosystem: Environmental > Aquatic > Marine > Coastal > Sediment | place: USA: Maine...
CAACGACCCAGCCAACTCCGCGCTCATCGTGGCGCTGCTGGCCACGGCTGGGACAGACGCCGTGTTGCGGGACCTCGACGACTTCGCCGCTATCGAGTCGGAGCCGTCCACGGCCGAGACCACCGCCACCTCGTACGGCCGGAAGGTGCTGACCGACACGGACATCACCGGGTCCACCGTCGATGACGCCACCGACACCCGCTACACCGACATCGCCGACCAGACCTGGTCAGCGATCGGCGGCACCACCGACACCGCCCTGTCGGACATGCTCGTGGGTTACGACTCCGACACGACGGCGGGCACCGACGCGAACATCGAGCCCATTTCTCAGCACGACTTCGTGCTGGCATCCACCAATGGGGGAGACGTGACGGCCCAGATCAATGCGTCCGGCCTGTGGTCCGCCTCGAGCACGAACTGACCGATGCCGGTACCCACCAAGACGACCGCCAGCGTGTTCACCGAGCGCTGGCGTCGATTCCTCGACGTCAACGAGCAGATCAAGCAGGTGGCCCAGGGGCTGAGGAACACGGCAGGTGGCCCAGGCACCCTCTACAAGCACAAGGTGGCCCAGGTATCGACCACGATCGTGCGACTGGCCCAGGTGGACCTCGCGCAGAACGTGCAGAACGCGCAGACCGACGGGTTCGCCACGTGGGCCCAGTCGCAGGTGGGCGAGGTCATTGACCTGGTGGCCGGGTACGTCGACCTCCAGGCCAAGGTCTCCACGTGGGGAACGTGGATCGACGCGAACGTCGGGTCGCTCTACGAGATGTCTGGGGGCCAACAGACGCCCATCTCGCTCACCACCGGCGAGAAGGCCGCGCTAGTCACACAACTCGACCAGATCCTGTCGGAGTTTATCGCCTGAGGGGTGACGGATGCCAGCGCCCACCGTCGCCGCAAGCGAAGTCAACAATGCCGCATACAGCTATAGCACTACGTTTGCGCCGCAGACGAACACCGACCGCGCACTCGTGGTGTTCACCGGATCCTCGGACCGGAACCAGAACGAGCGCAACAACATCACGGCGTCGTACGACAACACGTCGTTCACGGACGACAACGGCCATGACTACGCCAACGACGGCTCGTTCCCCTGGTCCGCCGTCAACGCAGACGGGCACAGCGACGACGACACCGCCCTAGATGTGAAGGCGTCCAGCGCCAACCTGTCGATCCAGAGTTGCGGCGCCGAGTCCGCGATCTTCATTGTCGACTTGGCAGACGTCAACGACGGAACTCCGGATGCCACGGACACCGCCAGCGGCAGCGGCACGAGCTCTACCGTCACCGTCGCCACCACGCTGGTGGGCAACGTCGCGCTCACGCACACGTGGACCGGGGCCGAGAACTACGCCCACATCGCGGTGGCCTGGGAAGGTACCGACGCCACCCACGTGATCGTGGTTGACATGCTCATCGTGTGGGGTGGGCCCACCATCACGGTCGACGCCAACGCCACCCTACTGCACAGCGACAGCGTCACCACTGGCGACCACCAATACTACGCCGTGTGCACCTACCAGGTGGTATCGGGCAGCAGCGACCAGCAGGTGGCCGCGGGGCTCGCCACCGAGGACGACGCCGCCGAAGCCGTCACGTTCATCGGCGACCAGACGAGCCTGCCCGGGACCGCCACCGAAGACGACGCGGCCCAGGGTGTCACCATCTCCTCGGGCGGGGGCGGGGGCAGCGGGTTTGGCGAGATCGGACACTGGACAGACTCCGGCGGGAGCCAGATCCCCGGCACGACGTACGCGGCCATGGAGTTCGCGGCCGAGACCCGGAACGACGGCATCTACACCCAGGTGTCGAACACCACGTTCGAACTCGACACGCCGGGCCACTACCGCATCACGGCGCGGCTCTACCTGGAGGACACCAGCAACGGCCGCTACAACCCGCAGGCGCAGGTGGTGCTCACGTCGGGCACCGCGGACGTTGTGTTCACCACGCGAGCCACCGGGTACAGCCGGGACACCTCCGAGGACACCGCAGGCGTCGAGGTGGAGGCGTACATCGTCAACGCCTCCGAGAACGCGCAGTTTCAGCTCCAATGGCGCCGGGACACGGATGCACCCACGGGGGGCTCCGTAGTGAATGCCAGTTCGCTCCAGGTCATCCACTACGACCACAGCGCGGTGGGGGTCTACAGCCTCACCACGGCCAACCAGGCACTCGGAGGAACCACGCCCAACGTGGTGGGCCTGACTGCAGACTTCCAGTCGGACACTGCCGCCATCGAAATCTCTGGCGGAAACCTCATCACCTGCAAGACGAGCGGCAGGCTGTACGAGGTGATCGGCTTCATTGCAGGGGACACGGGTGGGGCGCGTACGCAGCGCATCGTCCAGGTCGACTACACAGCTGGCGGGCCAACAGGTGAGCCACGAGGCGTTGCCTACCACCGGAGCGCGACCAACGAATACGCTGGCGCGCTCATCACGGACCTACTCGAGCATGGTGGCACCAACATCACGTTCGAGCTCGAGGTGTTCCGCGGTCCTGGTGTGGCAAACGGAGACGGCGGGGCCGACGTCGATGGGAGCTGGGTTTCCGACACTGGTGGAGTTTGCGTCATCGAACTGCCCGATGGGGTGGAAGGCGGGCGCTGGTACGACGGGACGGCGTTGCAGACGATCAGCGGCACGACCGACGTGGACCTCAACATTGCCCGCACGACGAGCCACGAGGACACAGCGTCGTTCAGTCGTGACTCCAACACCCAGGTGGAGGCCGTGGTCACCATGGACGCAATGGTGCAAACCAACGCGTTCGCCGCGGCCAACGACGTGAGCGCTGGGTCTCGGTACACGGGCATCCACTCCATCACCATCAACGGGACCAAGCAAACGCTGGGCGTGGCCGTCGACTACTCCCGCGGCAACCAAGGGACGACGAGCACCTTCGGATGGAGCGGCCATGCAGGCGCAGTCTACGAGCTTCTCGCCGCTGACCTCATCGGCTCGTCAGCTGTCCGCATCGCTGGTGGCGAGGCCGGGCAGACGAACCAGACGCAGCCGGGCACGGTCATCATGTACGCGATCAACCTTGACAGTTTCCCTGGGGGCGGGGGCGGGAGCCAACTGCTCAGCGTGGGGCGCGCGCTCGAGGACGACGAGGCCCTGGGCCTGACCGTTGCCGGGGCCGTGTCGGTGGCCGTGGGCACCGCGACCGAGGAAGACGCAGCCCAGGCCGTGACCCTGGTGCAGCCGGGCACGGTCATCGGCACCGGGATCGCGCTTGAGGACGACGAGGCCCTGGGCCCGGTGCTGGTGGCTGGAGCCGTGACGGTGCCGATCAACGTGGCGACCGAGGACGACGAGGCCCTGGGCGTGACGCCAGCGGCGGGCGCGGTCGCGCTCCCCGTGGGTCTGTCGGCCGAGCTCGACGCCGCACTGACTCACATCCTGGTGCTGGGGGTCATCGCGCTGGCGCTCAACCGGGCGCTCGAAGACGACACCGCCCTGCCCGTGACGTTCGCTGGAGCCACCACCGTGGCCGCGGGAGTCGCCACCGAGGACGACGAGGCCCTACCCCTCACCATCTCGACGGGCACCGTAGTGGCCGCGGGAGTCGCCACCGAGGACGACGAGTCGCTGACGGTCACTCCGGTAGCCGGAGCCGTGACCGTTGCAGCAGGCGCCGCGCTCGAGGACGACACCGCCAACGCGCTCACCCTGGTGCCCGGGGTGGCCACTGTTCAGCCCGGCACCGCCACCGAGAACGACGAGGCTCTACCCCTGACCGTCGCCACCGGCACCGTGGTGGCCACCGGGATCGCCACCGAGGACGACGAGTCGCTGACGGTCACTCCGGTAGCCGGAGCCGTGACCGTTGCAGCAGGCGCCGCGCTCGAGGACGATGAGGCCCTGGCCACCACCATCAACACGGGCACCATCGTGGCGATCGGCCGCGCGCTCGAGGACGACGAAGCACTGCCGGCGACGCTCGCCGCCGGAGCCGTGACGGTGGCCGCAGGGATCGCCACCGAAGACGACGAGTCGCTACCCGTGACGCTCGCCGCGGGGGCCACCACGGTGGCCGTGGGCCGCGCGCTTGAGGACGACGAGGCCCTGCCCGTGACCTTCGCTGGAGCCACCACGGTGGCCGTAGGCCATGCGCTCGAGGACGACGAGTCGCTGGGCCCGGTGGCCATCGTTGGAGCCGTCTCCGTAGCCACAGGGGCCGCCACCGAGGACGACGAGGCTCTACCCATGACGCTCGCCGCCGGAGCTGTGACCGTGGCTGTGGGCCGTGCGCTCGAGGACGACGAGGCTCCACCCGTGACCATCATTACGGACGGTGCGATCGGCGTGCAGGTGGCGTTCGAGGAGGATGAGGCTCTGCCCGTGACCTCGAGCACGGGGCCGGTCACCGTCGCCGCGGGAGCCGCCACCGAGGACGATGCCGCGCTGGGCGCAACGGTCAACACCGCCACCACGATCGGCGCAGGCGCCGCGCTCGAGGACGACGAGGCGTTGCTGCTCTCCGTGGTGAGCGCCCAGCAGGTGGCAACAGCCACCGCGCTCGAGGACGACGAGTCGCTGGGTCCGGTGGTTGTCGTCGGAGCTGTGACGGTGGCCACAGGGGCCGCCACCGAGGACGACGCCGCGCTGGGCGCAACGCCGATCGCGGGTCTCACCACCGTCGCCATCAACGTGGCGCTCGAGGACGACACCGCGCTGCCGATCACCGCCGCCGCGGGCCTGGTGGCGGTGCCGGTCCAGGTGGCGCTCGAGGAGGACGACGCTCGACCCGTGGCCGTGACCTCGATCGTGGCCGTGAGCGTGGGCCCAGCGACCGAAGACGACGACGCGGGTACGATGACCGTGGTGAACGACGAGTTCCTGCCGCTGGGCGTGGCGGCCGAACTCGACAACGCCACCATGGCGCGGGTGCTCTCCACCGCGCTCGCTCAGCTCTCCGAGGTGGACACGATGCGGATCGCCAACTTGATCGTGGCATGGGAGCACAAGGACGAGGACGATCCCCGCGTACCTCCATCACAGTTCCAGTCGGACATCGACGTGGGCCGCCTGCGCTTGTTCAACGACGCGGAGCGGATCGGCATGTTCCCCGTGTTGCCAGCCACGACGCGCTCGCTCACCATTGATACAGGCCGCGCGCTGATCCTGCTCTCCGACAAGCCCTTCGATCTCCAGCTCGTGGCCACCGAGACGTGGCTGACGAACCTCCGCGTGTTCGTGCTGTGGTCGGACGACAGCGCCGCGGGACAGAGCTTCGTCGTGCCCCAGGTACGGAACCAGGGAACAGAGGACGTCCGGATCGAGCTATTCCTACTATCTGAGAGTGCCTGATAGAATCAGGCAAGGAGGCGAGTGTGACGCTGGCGAGTCTGAAGATCGTGGCCGAGCTCCAGGCCGACAGTGGACTGGACCCGCAGTGCGTGCTCGACACGGACGAGCACCCCGGGCCCTTCACCCTGTCCGGCTACGACGAGAAGACGGAGCGGACCCTCGCCCTGGGCCCGGCCGCCGCCGACCAGGCCGTGACCTTCACCGCTGCCGCGGGACTGATCATGGTCAGCGACGAGCCATTCAGCCTGCGACTGGCGGCCGGCGAGACGCTGCTTACGGACCTCAGAGCCTTCGTGCTGTGGTCGGACAGCGTGGCCAACGCCGTGCACGAGACGAGCGTGTTGCTGACCGGCAACGGTCAGCACACCGCCGCAGTGCAGATGAAGCTGATCGAGCGCGAGCCGTAGGAGGGTCAGGTGCCGAAGCCGAAGGACGAGGCAAAGCCACGCCAACGGGTGAAATACCGCCACCCGGAGACCGGAGAGCTACATACCGGCCACGTCCATGGCAGGGGCCACATGGGTGCGACCGTGGTGGGCCAGGACGGTGCGCCGGTGCAGGTGCCCCACGGCGACTACCTGCACCACAACGAGGACGAGGGCGCCGACCAGGAACGCCTCAAGAAGGCCGCCGTGCGCCACCTGGGCCACGGGGGGCAATCCCGCATGGCCACCGTCGCCGCGGCGACGCTGCTCCAGATCGGAGGCGTACCGAAACCCCTCGAGCTCACCGCCGACGACCTGGTGCTGATCACCAACGCGATCCTCATCAAGCCGGAGAAGCTCCGGGTGCGCAAGCCTCCCGAGCTCGTCGAGGTGCTCGAGCACCTGGCTCAGGGTGAGCTCTTCGGTGACCTCACCACCCGGGACCTCCGCGAGTACGCGCAGCACTACGGCGCTGCTGCATCCCAGGATGGACCGACCCGGATGGCCAAGGCGGTAGCCACCGCCCTGGTAATCCCCTCGCTGCCACCGCCTCGCCAGACCTGGCAGTTCGGGTCCTACGTGTGCGAGTACAGGGATGGCCCGTCGGGTATGGGCTACATCACGATCCAACACCCCCAGCTGCCCATGGCGTACCATGAGGCCGTTGGCAACAACCTCGCCAAGGCCGTCAAGACCGCCCGACGGCTCGTCGACGAGTTCGAGAGCGGGAAGGTCCCACACAAGGGCGTTTTCAAGAGGGTAGCAGCATGAGCCTCGGCATCCGGTTCGCTTCGACACTCCACTGCCTGGCCAAGGCCGCTGCCAGCGACAGCGTGCACCCCAACGTGGTGCCCCCTGGGCTCGAGGCCCAAGGAGCGCCGACCTCACCCGCGACGGGAGGCGACGGCCAGAGCACCCCGAACAAGGGGGGCGAGACCACCGACGCCAACGGGGGGCCGGACGGCACGACCAACCCCGGGCGCAGTTCGGCACCGAAGGGCACCTCGGGAGTCCTGACTCCGGCCGGTCCGGGCAAGGGCAACGGCAAGGCCGCCACCTCCGGCGAGCAGGCCAGCAACCCCGCACCGGCCGCCCAGGTGCGACCGGCAGACGCCGCGGTGGCCACACCGAGCCACGACACCACCGGAAGCGGACGAGCCTCCGGCTTCGGTGAGGCCGGGCCATCACTGGGCCAGAAGTGGTCTCAGCGGGGCCGCAACGCGCAGCGACCGGAGAAGGGGCCCCGAGCCCCGGGCGGGTCCGCTGACGGGTCGCTCCGGAGCCGGTGGGAAGCAGTCCGAGGTGGAACGCCGCAGCCGGCCCCGACCGAGACCGCCCCGACGAGCTCGGAGGCTCCCCCTGAGGTTCCCCTCGAGGAGCGAGACCGCCAGACGCGTGGAGCTGGCGACGCCGCACTGCCCAGCGGAAGCGACGGAGGAAGCCTCGACCACCTGGCCAGCAACTCGCTGGCCCGCCACGCGCAGCTCGTGAAGTACCGCACCCAGGCGATCGAGGCGTACAACGAGGCGGTGGCCGCCGGCGACCACGACACGATCGCCCGAGCCTCCCGCGACGGGTTCGCATCCTGGGTGCGTTCGTTCATCGTCGACGACGTGGGCGAGGCCGAGGCGACGAAGTACGACGACCTGCTCGGAGGGTAGGCCATGCGCATCGCGCCCCCCCGAGCGCGTCCCGAGGAGCCCGAGCACCCATTCGTGGGCTCACTCGTCTACCAGGGCGTCACCCTCGACCTCGAGCACCGTCCGGGAGGCATCCGCCGAGGTGTGGACCCGGACGGGAGGCCCTGGTCAATGAAGCTCCCGCACTACTACGGCGAGGTGCGCGGGACGACCGGCGCCGACGGTGACGCCGTCGACGTGATCCTGCTCAAGGACGCGGACCCGTTCGCCCCGTTCGCCTACGTGATCCAGGCCAAGCTGCCGGGAACCAAGGCGTTCGATGAGACCAAGACCGTACTCGGCGCCGCGAGCAAGGCCGAGGCAATCGCCGTGTTCCGGTCGATGTACGGCCGTCCAGGGTTCTACCTCGGCTGTACGCGCTGGACGATGGGCTCATGGGCCACCGCGATGGCCCGCGGCGGGTCGATTCAGAGGGGACGCATGACCAAACCGTTACGCAAGGCGGCCATCAACACGACACGACTGGCCAAGTTGCTCAAGGCGGATGACCCAATCCCGGGCCCCCCTCCCGCAGAGGCCCCGCAGGCGCAGACTCCTCGACCAGGCCATCCGGTACGACGAAACCGGGTGACGCTGGCACGTGCTCCGAAGGACACGGTCATGACCGTGCCCGGGTCGACCGTGGGGTGGCGCAAGACGAGCGACAGAGCCAGCGCGCCGTGGCACCCGGTCGAGCCGTACAGACCCCCCGGCAAGGAGCTGGACCCAGACACGCCGACGCTCTGGATGAACGCGTCCGTCGGTGCCTTTGGCCAGTCATCGCTGACCGCTGCGCAGATGTGGAGCGAGGTCAAACACTCTCCCAAGGGGCAGCCGTACACGTACCTCCACCCCGACCTCCACCTGGCACGACGTGGCTACGAAGGGTGGACACGTGGCGGACAGTTGTACCGGACGCTGCAGGACGCCATCGACAAGACTGAGCCGGTCAGCCGCCCCGCACCCGAAGAGCCCCACGTCATCGTGCCGCTCACGAGCCCCCAGCGCATGGTCTGGGAGGAGCGACAGCAGAACGGATCGGAGGCGATCGCTGCGTCAGGCGCCCAGATGAGGGGCCGCGTCCTACGGGTCCCTGCCGCCAAGCTCGACGTCGCGATCGAAGCCGCGAAGATGCACCGCGAGCTCCACCAGGGGAATGTCGACGACGCGAAGGAAGCCGGCAAGCCTGTGGAGCCCTACGACCGCAACTCCGCAGGACTGTGGAAGAACATCATCAAGCGGCTGAGGGAGGCCAAGAAGCACGCTCCGGCCACCGGCGACACCCCGCGCGAAAAGGCTCTCAGCAAGGTGTCGCTCGCCAAGGTGCGTAGGCTCGAGCGCGCAGGACTCGAGGTGGTCGAGGGCGCCACCGCTGCGGAGCATCGCGACGCCGCGATGGGAGCCGCCGAGATCAGTACGCTCGACACGCTGGCGCGCGTGGGTCTCGGTGTTCGACCCACGGCAATGTCCGAATCGGTGTCGAGCACGGACATCGACGACGAGCAGGTGCAGCCCCGCTATGCCGCGTGGGCACGCTCCAACGGCAGGACGAACAGCGAGCAACTCGCCCACGACCGCCGGAACGGGATGGGCGGGTTCATGGTCTGGATCCGAACCCAGGTGCAGGCATGGCGCGACTACCGTGCGATCCGCGGGGCCCCACCCCTGACGAATGCACAGCACGACGACCTCACCGACTACCTCACTCGGAAGTTCCGCGAGCCCCACGACGAGCCCGAGCTGCACAGCCCGTCATTTCAGAAGTACGCCAGCCTGCAGGGTCGCACAGCGAAGGAGCAGATCCTCCACGACAAGGCAAAGAGCCCTGGCCCCGATTGGATCGCTCCCTTCTTCATGCACTGGAAGACGAGCGAGGAGGAGCCGCCACCGGTCCCGATCACGGGCCCCGATGCAGCGGGCCTCTCTGCGCATCCGCCCAGCGACGAGGTGGTGCAACTGACCGAACGCACCGTGCAGGTGAAGCCGCACGTGCGTGTCTCGAAGACGGGCAAGGTGTCGACGGTCGCAGCTCACACCGCGACGCGCCAGGTGCGCCTCACGCCCCGGCAGGCGTTCAACAAGAAGGCTGTTGAGCTCAACGAGATCGTGGCCGCCGGTGGGCCAGACGCCGAGGTGGCCCAGGCCGAGCTCGCCCGCCGTGCCGCCAAGCCCAAGCGGGGGGGCAGGAAGAAGAAGGGCGCCGCCGCGAGCTCGGCGCCCACCCGCACCGCCACCCGCACCGCCACCCGCACCGCCACCCGCACCGCCACCAGGCGGCCGAAGAAGGAGCCGAAGAAGGAGCCGAAGAAGGAGCCGAAGAAGAGGGCACCGAAGAAGGCTGCCGAGTGGACCCCAGCCGCCGCAGCTGCCGCTCCGGACCAGGTGCTCTCTCCCGCTCAAGCCACCCGGCTCGTCACGAGCGCTCGCAAGAAGGGTGAGCGGCTCATCGCAAAGGGCGAGGAGCGCAGCGGGTACGGGAACGAGAACACGCCCCGCCGGGCCAACATGGGCGCCAACCGCCGCGAGGCTGCACGCCGCGACATCGAGTGGGGCAACCGCCTGCTCACGTTCGCGGACAAGGTGGAGCAGGGCGAGCACGACCCCACCGTGTTCGACGCGGAAATGGTCAAGAACCCCGACGAGGCCAAGAGCCTCGCCTACCGGCTGGGACGATCGCGTGAGCCGGACGCTGGGCGCTCGTGGACACCTCGAGCTGGCGAATGGGTCCATGACCCCGGGTTCGCTGAGATGCCTTCCGACTGGGCGAAGGAGCGGGCAGGCGACCAGGCCAAGCCCCTCGTCGACCGGTGGAACGCCGCGGTGCGCAAGGTCGCGCCGATCCTGAAGAAGCACGGCCAGTTCGACGCCGATTACGGCAAGTGGCTGCTCTCCCCGCACCCGGCCGCCGCCAAGGCGTTCAGCGAGATCAAGGAGATGGCCGCTGTGAAGAAGGAAGCCGAGGCGTTGCGATGGCACGGTTTCCCGAGCGTGTACGAACTCACCGACGTGGCCAAGAACATGCGCAAGAACCTGGCTATAGGCTTCGTCCGCGACATCGACGCCCCGACCGTCGAGGCCAGGTGGCTGCGCTTCATCGAAGCCAGCGAGCCCGGAGAGGTGACGACCGACACCCGGCCACCGTGGCGCCAGCCGCCAGACCGCTCTCGGACGTCCACGGACGCCGACCGGAGGACCTACGCCGCCGAGCTCGAGGCAGGGCGATTCAAGGACCCAGCCCACCAACGGATCGCAGGGTTCTTCCCGACGCCCTACACGGAGGTGGCCGAAGCCGTCGAACGGCTCCAGGTGGAGCCGGGGATGACGGTGCTCGAGCCCTCAGCGGGCACGGGCTCGATGGCCGACCTTCTGCCGGAGGGCGTGGAGGTCACCACCGCCGAGGTCAGCCCGACGTTGCGCGAGGTGCTGCAGGACAAGGGCTACCAGCCCGCACGCGACTACGCCGACCTGCGGGGCCAGCAGTTCGACCGGGTGATCATGAACCCGCCGTTCGAGCGCGCTCAGGACATCGACCACGTGATGGACGTGTTCGCCGACAACCTGAAGCCCGGTGGGCGCCTCGTGGCGATCGTGTCGTCCGGCGCGCTGGACAACAGTCGGATCAAGAACGACAATTTCCGGGCATTCGTCGCTGAACATCGCGCCGGAGAGGACCGGAAGATCGACCCCGGCGCGTGGAAGAAGTCCGGCACGCAGGTGGGCACGGTGATGATCACCCTCGAGAAGCCCGACGACTGGGTCAGCGGATCCTCGTCGCTGGCCAAGTCTGCCGCCGTCCTGGACCTCAGCCTGCTCTCACAGCTCATCGCCGCGTAGCGCGGTATCCTGACCTCGGAGGGCCGGATGCCCCTGACCGTTGACGTGGCGAAGCTCCAGCACCTCACGAAGGCGCGCGTCCGAGGGCACCTACGCGTGCTCCGCGACGGCCGGCAGATGTGGGTCCAGCCCTATGACACCTCCCGGGAGGTGTCCGACGACCACTACGGGGACGTGCACCCGCGAGGGCGACGAGCCTCGATGGCTCCGATGGAGGACTACATCGGGCACATGCACGGGCTCCACCCGGAGCGGATCGGGGCGGATTGGAGCAGCCAAGCGTACGGGCTCGGTGGAAACCTCTACTTCGCGGACAATGAGGACGGCACCTGGTCGATCGTACATCGCGACCTCGAAGACGAGGACGGTGGGCAGGACATCACCGAGGTGTCGACGTTCGATGAGGACGACTTCGATGGCGTCCGTGTAGCGTTGACCAGGATCCTCCGAGCGCTCGAGCCGTTCCAGGGACAGCCCAACGGCCACGAAGTGGCAGCCGACTACGCGCTTCAGTACCTGATGAAGGGGTGGGTGCGTGAGCACACCCGCCGCACCAGGAGCGGCCAGACCGTCACAGTCCCGCGGCACTGGCGCGGTCCAGGCACACCAGATGACCCCGCCCCGAAGGCTCCGAAGAAGAAGGCTCCGAAGAAGAAGGCCCCGAAGAAGAAGGCCCCGAAGAAGAAGCGTCCTACGAAGGCCCAGCGCGCCGATGCCATCAAGGACGGCCCTACCAACACCACAGCACTGGACAGGGCCATTCAACAGCTCAAGATGCCCCCGCGACGCGACCATGACCACGAGGACGCTCACGTACGCGTACACACCGCCCTGGACCACGCACGGCGAGGCGATACCGGAAGCCTGGTCAACTGGCTCCACGAAGCGGCCCGCCACACGAAAAACGCCCCCGTGGACGTCCGGGGTGAGCTCCAGCCCATCGTCGACGCACTGACGGAGCACGCGAAGGCGCAGGGGCTCGTGCCGGTCGACATCGGAGACGTCCCCCACCCGTCCACGATCGGATCCACCAGCGCCACGCTGTTGACCGCTCTCAAGAGCGCCGCCTCGGAGCAGGAGGCCGCAGCGGCCGTCAGAACGGCGACGATGTCAGCCCAGACCGTCGGTGAGTTGCGGCACCTGGCTCACTCGGTAGGAGCGAGCCCGCCCGCGCAAGATCAGAGCGAGACCACGCGGCATCCGACGTTCCAGGAGCGCCTGACCTACCGGGGCCTCATCCTGGACGCCGCCCAGGGTCAGGCCAAGCCCGCCGCCGCTGGCGTGACCATTGACGAGGGAAAGATGCGCAGCCTGAAGGGTCAGGAGCGGACGACGCCGGCACCTTCGGGCGACCACCCAGACCGTGGGTTCTTCGAGGCTGCGAAGGGCAGGACGAGGCATAGCACCACGCGACAATTCTCGGACGCCATCGCCGAGCACCTCGAAGCCCACCACGGGCTGACTCTGCCCAAGAGCCAGCGAACCGGACCGAAGACCCTGGCATTCCTGCGAGACAATCTGACCGGACCGCAGGCCAAGAAGGTGCTCGCCGATGTCTCCACGGCGTACAGCCGCAACGTCTAGGCGCTGCAAGCACCACGGCCACGCACTTCTCGATGTGCAGTGCTCGGAGAGCGGCGAGTCATACACCGTGCGCGTGCCGTGGGACCACCGCGAGCACTGGCTGGGATGGGGGGACACCCCACGCATCCGCTGGTCGGGGCTCGACGGCCAGCGCCGCGTCGGTCGCGAGCTCGCTCGAGGCCCATCGGGCATCGTCGCCGAGGACACGGACAACGAGCGCCACCTGCTACCGCACGGTGGGTGGGAGGCGTGGCCGTGGGAGGATGATGACGAGTCCCAGCCCATGGAGAAGGCTCGCGCAGCGGCACCAGTCCTTCGACAGCGGGCACCCACCCCCGCTATCCTTGCACCATGGCGGACGATCCCGATCGCAGTCGGCTGGTACACCAGCTGGCACAGCTACGAGCGCATCGCGAGCGCATCGCCGACGCGCGGAAGGCCGCCCAGCACCGCGCGCGCGAGCAGCTCGACAGCAACCTGCGCGCCAAGTCCGTGGCGAATGACTACGTCCGTGCTGGCCGAGGGGGCGTAATGACCCACCGGTACCTGCGTACCCGCCTCACCGAGGACGCCAGGCTCCGCGCCATCGTGCTCCGCGACGAGGGCGACGACGAGGGCAACGATGGGACTGGCTGACGAGGTCACCGCCGCCTGCCAGTGTGGCTACGAGCTGTGGAAGCAGCGACGCGGTGAGTGGACCCTGGCAAATCGGGTGGTCAAACTCCGGGGCGATGGGATGCTCTACGCGAAATGCCCGGATTGTCGCAGGGATGTCGTGGTCCCATGGCTCAGGATCGAGGCGCCACCAGCAGTCACCCGACGTCTCGTGGTCCGGCTGGATCTTGACACCGAGCCCGCAACGTGATGGCTTGGTCGTAGCGACCAGCGGAGACGCGAGACGGTCCACACCACCCAACCGGGGAACGTGTGACCGCCAACGCGCCACCGAAACCGAAGGTGCTCGACGTAGGGTTCAGCCTGCACGGCACGATGTCGCGCTTGAACAAGGCGTCGCGGGTGGCCGGGTACGAGCCCGCCCGACCGTTCGGCGGCTGGCTTGCCGTGTGGGGCACGCTCGGCGCTGACGGCCGCGTCACCCCGCAGCGGGATCGTCAGGGGCACTACTTCGAAGCCGCGCAGGAGCTGGGCCGGATCGACTTCACCGAATACCTCGGGAAAGGCCGCATATGGGACGACACCCATATGTGGGACCACCCCGAACACCCGGAGGTGGGCCGGATCGGTGTCGGGGTCCCGACGTCGCTTGAGTACCACGGTCCCACCTCCGAGCTCGCCAAGGCGCACGGCAAAGTGGGGTGGTGGACCGAAGGGCACCTCTTCGACCGCGACGACGAGGCAAGCTGGCGGCTGTTCACCACGTACGCCCCCACCGCGCGGGACCTCGAACGCGCCGACTACTTCTATGGGCTGTCCACGCTGCTCAAGGGCACCCCCCGCGACCTTGGGATCTCGGCCGAGGGCAAGATGCTGCTGAGCCCGTGCAAGAGCCGCATCATCTGGGCCAAGATCCAGCGGGCGGCTGTGTGTGAGGTGCCACAGGCACCCGCGAGCACACTCCAGCGGCTCGAACTCGCCGTGCCGATCCGGAGGGGCATGCTGGACGCAGGGCCGTGTGACAGCTGCACGTGCCCGGCCGGAGCCTGCCGCACGTTGCGGCTGTCCAAGGGCGAGGGCACGGCCAACATCATCGATTTCGCCGCTGAGCCGTCCGAAGGACCACCGGCCGACGAGGGCGATGACGAGCAGGGCGACGAGGATCGCCTGTCCCTGAAGGTGGCGCGTCTCGTGGCGCTGCTCCAACGACGCCATGGCCTGTCCAAGAAGCAGGCCGTGGCTTGGATCCGCGCGTGGCTCGCGCGCGACAAACCACGCGCAGGAGGAAGCCAATGACCACCGACGCACCGTACGTGGAAGCGATGCTCGACGAGATCGAGCGTACAGCGGGCGACGAGCAGTCCGTCGCCCACACGCTTGCCAAGGGCCTGGCCAGCAACATGTCCAAGCTCATCGAGGCCATGGCCAAGGGTGGCCCCGCCCCGGACGAGGACGAGGACGAGGACGAGGACGAAGAGCTGGACGACGAGGAGCCGGGCGACGAGGACGAGGACCCGGACGACGACGCCCCTGGCTACACCGACATGCAGATGGGCGTGACCGGGAACGATGGCCGCCTCGATGTCACCAACTGGCTGTTCCGCGTCGGGACGAAGATCGAGCAGCTCGAGACCGCCGGCTCGGAGATCACCGAGCTCCGCAAGGCCGTGGCCGCACAGGATGCGCAGATCGCCGAGCTCCGCACGATGCTCTCCGAGGCGCTGGCCGCCCAGATGGGTGTGATCGCTCCGCTCTCCAAGGGGGTGATCGATCTGACCGAGCGTCTCTCCGAGATCCCCGAGCAGGTGGTCACCCCACGCCGTCGCCCCGCCGCCCGTCCGCGCTCGACGCCCGTCGCCAACCAGGTGCCGCAAGGCGACGGCTCCTACATCGGCGGGACCGCACGGGGCCAGAAGGTACGCCTCGCCAAGGCTCTGCAGGGCGGGATCATCGACTCTTCGATGCGGCGTCGGTTCCACCTCCAAGGCCAGTTCGTCGATGACGCCGAGGCCAACACCCAGATCCGCGCCCAGATCGAGGCGCTCTGACCGGCCCCCCTGGGCCACCACCTACAACCTCCCTCCAGCCCGGAGACCCGCATGACTGCACAACCCCAGGGGCCGATGTCCGAGGCCATTCAGCGACTCGAACAGGCCGTCGTCGCTGGCACGATCGAGGACATCGTACCCGAAGCCCTCGAAGAGACCGCCCACAACACGCTCTGGCGCGAGAGCTCGCGGTCAGAGCTGACGTTCCTGAAGCTCTGCCCGAGCATCGACACCCACTCCATCCGGCACGAGTACGACCGGATCAAGAGCTTCGGTGACGACCGCGGGAACGGTGCGTTCGGCGAGGACACTCTGCCGCTCGAGACCGAACCGCAGTTCGAGCGCGTCGAGACGTTCGTCAGGCTGATCGGTGAGACCAGCAGCACGTTCCTCCTGGCCTCGCTCGAGAAGACGATCAAGGTCGACGGGGACACCGGCGCCGACGCGATCGCGCGCAACTTCCTCGTGAAGAACCTGCTGATGAAGATCAACCGCGGCATGTACTTCATGGACACGTCCACCACGCGGCTGGGCGCCAGCGGCAACCGCTACCAAGGCGCGCTGCAGCAGATCCGCGAAGGCACCGACGGCACCGTCGGCGACGCCAGCCCGTTCGGCTCGCACGTGATCGACATGAAGGGCCTGCCCCTCACGATCGAGAACATCCGCACGCGGACCGCGCAGGTGGTCACGCTGTACGGCTTCCTCAACTGCCTGGTGATGGACCCGTTCGCGCGCGGTGATCTCGAGGCGTCGATGGACGGCAGCCAGCGAAACCAGCTGCCGATTGGGTTCGCCCCGTTCTTCCTCGGCCAGCACGTCGGCGGCCTGCAGACGCAAGGCGGGCAGATGTGGTTCCACACGGACAACGTGTTGGGCCCGCTCTACGCGAAGGGCACGTACCGCGGCACCGCGATGCGCGGCGCCCCGACCGGAGCACCAAGCCTCCCCGCCGCGCCGACCGTCAACACCACCCCGACGGGCGCGAACGTGTCCAGCTGGGATGCGGCGTCGGCGGGAAATGTGTTCTACCTGATCACCGAGATCAAGAACGAGCGCGAGAGCCTCGGCGCGCGGACTCCGACCGCCGGCACCGTGGCCGTCACCGACGGCGACGAGGTGGAGATCGCCGCCACGCCGTCCGATCCGCTCTCGGACGCCTTCAAGGTCTACCGAGGCGTGCAGGGCGACGCCGACACCGACGCCTGGTGCATCTTCGAGGTGGCCAACAGCGGCGGAGGCGGCCCGGTCACGATCTACGACCTCAACGACGATCGCCCCGGCACCGGGTACGCGTTCGCGTTCAACATCCGGTCCGAGTCGACCGAGTTCCTCCACAACCCCGAGGCATCCGGCACGCGCGGCAGCTACGCGCAGGCCGTCGAGGAGTCCGCCAACTTCCTCAGCATGCCCGACAACCCACAGAACACCGTGACCCGGGTGAACCTCGGTCCGGCCATGGGCGTAATGCAGCTGGCCGCTCTGCTCGCCCAGACCTCGCGCCCGCTGCTCTACAGCGCGATGGCGATGCAGGTGCGGAACGCGCGCCAGAACGTCGTGTTCAAGAACATCGGCTCGACGAGCAACCCGATGACCCCGTGATCGCCTGGGTGGGGGGGTGAGCTACACTATCGCCACCACCCCCACCCAACGGAGTGACCGATGTACGTGCTCAACAGAGGCCCAGGGATGCAGGCAGGTGTCCAGACCTGGGTAGCTGGCGTCTGCTTCACCTTCGACCGGTACCGCAACGCGAGCGGTGCCCCGCTGTGGGCCGCGCCGTTCCCGGACGAGCTCGACACCGACACCAGACTGGCCGTGCTCGGCGCTGCCGCTCGGTGCCCGACCCTCGACGTCCACAAGCACGACGACCTGGTGCTGATCACCAACGCGCCTGCCCCCCAGACCCTCACCGAGACCGGCGAGGAAGCCACGCCCATGTCCATGGCGCTGGCCAACGGCTGGACCGACGAGGATCTCGAGGGAACCTACCACCTCGGCGACGCAGGCGAAGACGGCGGTCGCTCGCCGACCACCGGCATGACCACCGGAGAAATGGCCCTGACACGGCCCCCGAGCGACTGGGATGAGCTCCGCGGCACGAAGTACCCGTGGGACTCCGGCGACTGGACCCCGCCGACGCCCCTGTGGACCCCTCCGAACCCGCCCGCCAAGGCGTCCGACACGAACTCCGACGACGGCCTGGCGCTCCGCGACGTCGACCTGGGAATCCCCGCGAACCCCGGAACCACACCCGATGCGAACGACCCCGCCAAGGCGTCCGACACGAACTCCGACGACGGCCTGGCGCTCCGCGACGTCGACCTGGAAATCCCCGCAAACCCCGGAACCACACCCGATGCGAACGACCCCGCCGTGACGGCCGGCTACCCGGCCGAGCACGTGGGCCAGGCTCGGCTCATCGTCACCCAGCTCGCCGAGAAGCGAGGCGGGCCGCTCACCCATCCCAACCAGGCCAATTTCCTGCTGCGCCGCGCGGAGCTCCCCTCCGTGAACACGGAGCAGCTCGAGGGCCTGCAATCCTGATCTGATCACCGCAACCTGGAGGCCGCGACATGGCCGCATTCGACGACACTCCCTGGATTGGCCCGCGACAGGTGCGGCCGACCGAGACACAGCTCACCCAGATCGACAACTTCGACCGGGGGCTGGGCGACGTGGGCCGCGCCAACCTGTGGCGGCACACCGGCTACTTCACCATGGTCTGGACGGCGCCCACGCAGCCGAACAACAACACCGTCAACGGGATCCAACAGACCGCGCGCCTCCCGTTCAAGGTCGTCGCCGTCGAGTGCGGTGCCGAGGCGATCGGCGGCACGAACGTCTCGGCCGACGTCGAGGTTGACCCGGCCGGTGGCGTCGCGTACGCCACGATCCTCGAGACCGCCCCCACCGCACTCGCGGCTGCCGCCGGCACGATGGCAAAGGGCGAGGTGCTCGACGGAAGCGAGGACATCGACGAGGGCGCCACGTGGCGGGTCAACCACATCGCCACCGGTGCCGGCGCCGTGACGGGACACACCGTCGTGATGCACTGCTTCCGGCTCTGATCCCATGGCCGTAGGCACATACCGCTCGCTGGGCCTCACAGTCCCCGTCTCCGAGGTGCTCGACCCGCGCCTCTGGCGGGAGCGTTACGCCTACAACCTCTTCACCGGTCCGGCGAGCCCGTCCGCGCGCGCTACCGCGCGGTCGAAGCTGTCCGACCTGTTGTGCGTACGCCCCAACGGCGTGACCGCAGGGGCTCGCGCCGCCCAGTCGCAGGCCGAGGTCACCGAGCTCGTCGAGGGCCTCCCCGACGACACGATCCGGTGGCACCTCCGAGCCGCGCTCTCCGAGCTCGAGACGCGGCTGGGGATCCCGATGGGCACGATCGTGGTCAAGACCGAGCCCGTCGACGAGGGCCTCGTCAAGGGCGTGCACTACGACCGTCTGGAACCACGACGTCCGTTCGTGCGCTCCAACCAGTCGAATTGGTGGAAGTTCGAGCTTCCTACCGGACTGATCTCCGTAGACCGTGTGCGAGCCTACTGGTACGACGTGCTGGTGTGGGAGATCAGCCCCGAGCAGGGCAACATGGACCTGCTCAAAGTGGAGTGGAAGGACCAGGGCGCCACGCACATCATCCCATCCGCTGGGTTCAACCTGCTCATCACCGCCCCCGGGTTCAGTGGCGCGTGGGGATCCGGCAACTACGGCGCCTTCCAGCTGCTCCACTCGGGGTTTGGCAGCCAGCGACTCCCGAATGTGTGGGGTTACGACTACACAATCGGGCCGTACGACAAGCACACGAACACCCCCGGGCAGATCGAGGCGATCCTGGCCCACTGGTGCTACTGCGTGGCCGCGCAGCTGCTGTTGTCGCTCGAGGGCATGGGCCGATCGGGGGGCGTCGCCAACACCTCGATCTCACTGGACGGACTGTCGCGGTCCATCGGCACCACGGCGAGCGCAATCTACGGGCTCAACAGCGCACTCGAGGAAGCCCTGCGACAGGCCACCAAGCGGATCGACTGGCAAGCGCTGCGGGTGTACAAGAAGGGGCTGAAGGTGTACCCCTATGGCCACTGAGCATCCCAGCCGCCCCGGGCTGTTCCCCGACGTCCGAGCCAGTCAACTGGGTGCCCCGCTCCACCTGAGCGTCGACGAATTCAACGAGGAGCTGCTCACCTTCGGCTCGTCTGCGGAGTTGCGGCGGGCGACCTGGTGCCCGTGCATCCGGATCGACACTCGACAGGCCGACGCGAGCTGCGAGCGGTGCCGAGGGAACGGGCACTACTACCCGCCCGAGCTCCGCGAGCCGGTGATGGTCCTCGACGTGTCGCGCAGCGCATCCATGCGGTGGGCCGCCGCGGGCCTGGTGGCCCAGGGCGAAGTGACGATGACCTTCCCCTGCGGGATCATCCCCGGGCAGTTCGACATGGTGCTCCCCGACGATGACCACCACGTGGTCAACCAGGTGCTTTTCGCCCAGCGCACCCGCCGACTGACCGACACCGACCACCTACGCACCGACCGCACCGCCTACAGCGGCGCACTGAAGCAGCCGCAGGTAGCCCGGTACGAGCGGCTCCTGTACCCCACCGACGTGTGCATCGAATCCGTCCACTACGAGGACGAGGACGGCACACTGTGCAAGCCCTCGGAGGGCGCTCACTACCGCCTGCGCTTGTTCAACGAGTGGGAGTGGATCGGGGACGCAGGGCCCCCGCCAGGTGGTGCGTGGGTCGTCAGGTACCGAGCCCCGGCCGCGTACATCGTCCAGGGCGCCGCGCCGCTGGTGCGCCGCGCAGCCGGTGAGGTGATGCCCTACCGCGCCACGCTGCGCCGTCTGGATAAGGTGTCAGCGGACGACCTGCGGTAGGCGGCACGATGAACGCGATCCCTCGAATCGTCTTCGGCATGGAACAGCGGGGCGTCGTGCCGCCGACCGCCGACGCCTCCGACGTGATGCAGGTGCTCCGCCGCCGGATGTTGCTCGTCTCGGAGTACATCCGCGCCGTCTGGAACCAGCGAGCCCTCGACATGGGGATGACGGACACCGGCTCGTACATCCGCGGGATCAGCGCCGAGGCTCGGATCCGGACGACGTACCAGCAGAACGGACCCACCAGCATGCGTGCCACGGTGGAGGTCACAAACACCTGCCCGCACGCCAAGATCGTCGAGGACGGACACCGCGCCTTCCACCTCCCGAGCCGGATCCGATGGTTCGATCCGAGCCTGAACGTAAAGCATGGGAAGAAGGGGCCATACCTGCACATCCCGTTCCGGCACTACACCTCAACCGAGGCCGGCAACGAGAAGGGCGGGACCAACACCGCAGTGCGCCAACAGATGCCCGACGACGTCTACCGCAAGGCGATCCGGCTCCGCCGCCGCGTGGCCGTGTCGGGACCCGTCTACGGCCCGGGGACGTACACCGCCCCGAACGGGTCCCTGCACTCGGGCATGCTGTTCCGCCAGGCTCACCTCTACCAGTGGCGCGGCAGCTCGCGAGCTCGGAAGCGGCTCTCGCATGGCAGCGACACCCCGCAGATCACCGTCGGGCCGGATGGTACCGCCGTCGAGTCCCAGCGCTCTGCTCGAGGTGTCGCAGGAGCGAAGGGCGCTACAAACCCCGCATGGGGTGGGTCCAAGTACGACGGTCTCATGAAGACGGGCCCGAGCGGACACACCCGCTACCTGACGGTCCGGACGATCACGCCGACCTCACCTGGGTGGTGGATCCCCGCGCGCCACGGCCGCGGGATCCGACGCCAGGTGCTGCTCGTTCTGCAGTACGGTGAGGGCGCGCGGCAGCTGCAGGATCTCATCGGCGGCGCGCTCATCGAGGAGGTGACCTGATGGCGGTCGAGGTTGACACCCCACGGCAAGCAGGCGCGGGACTGGGCATCACGCCGCTGCTCGCGGTGGCCGAGACGGTCACTCGAGGGCTCGGCCTGCTCCGCCAGTCCGAGGCCGCCATCGAGGAAATGCTGCGCCGCGACGACGAGCTGCGACTGGGCACTCAGACCGTCTGGACGCAGCAGCTCCGCGCTCACCTGCTCGAGCTGCTCGACCCCTCCACCGGCCGAGCCGTGTCGGTGGGCCTCGGGCACCCAGCCGGCCCGGCTGAGTTCCCGTTCATGTCCGTCACCGGGGCGGGCGGCGGAGAGAACCCGGGCGAGCTGTCCGCGGGTGACGAGCACCACCGGGCCTACACCATCGTCAACAAGGTGGCCGACCCGCCCACGATGGGACGACAGACCGATCCGAGTTCGGTCGCGCTCGACGAGGACGACCACCTGTGCATCCGGCACATGGTGACCGGCACGGGGATGCAGACTCGAGCACAGGTGGCATGCTGGACGGTCAGCGCCGAGCGGTCCGAGGTGCTGCTCTCCGCCGCCCGGTGGGCGCTGTGGGTAGGCCGTGGCCTGCTCAACGAGCGAGGCATCCACGAGTACACGTGGAGCGAGGGAGGCATGGAGCCCTCCCCCGATCTCGAGCCCCGAGTGACCTGGCTCCCCGTGCTCGATCTGACTCTCTCCTGGACCTGGCGCCGCACCCGGTCGGAGCTGGTGCCCAACCGGGTCACGATCGCGGGAGGCTCGTTCGGCACGTAGATCGCGCTATCCTATGGCAACCACCGACGTGAGAGGACGAAGCACACCCCCAGGAGGGCCGAGTGCCTGCAATCCAGACCCCCAACGGTCGCACCGTCTACATCCCTGGCGTCTACGTGGCGACGCGCGTCCGGTCGAGCCTGCCGGGTCCGCTGCCGGCCTTCCACGTGCCGGTCATGCTGGCCTCTTCGTGGGAGGGCCACCCCTACAACGCGGACTCGACCCAGCTCGCTGTCGAGCCTCGGATGACCCCGTTTTCGGTTCACGGCACAGCCGGGGCGCTGGCCGAGCACTACGGCGCCCAGAGTCCGATGCACCGGGCGATGACCTGGGCGAAGCGCCACGGACTCCCCCTCGCGTTCGCGTGCTCGCTGTCGGCGCTCACCCGGGCCTCGATCGTGGTCCACGCATCGGGTGCGGTCGAGCAGTGCACGCTCTACACCCGCAGGTACGGGGCACCGGCGAACTGGACGCGTATCCTGTGGGACGGGACAGCCAACCAGCTCGAGATCACCAAGGTGAAGCAGTACGCCATGGTCGAGACGGACATCGGCGCGACCGATACCCGGATCTACCTCCAGGGCGCACACGGCTGGGCGGTGAAGGGGTCTACCGTCACAATCGCCGCCAACAGTGAGACGCCGGTCACCCGGACGATCACACGCAGCGGTACCGAGCAGACGGCCGCCGGACAGACCCGCCACTACATCGAGGTGTCGAGCGCCCCGGGCGCCCTAACGACAGCGGCCTACGCGATCGTCCTGCAATACGACGAGCCCGGCCGCCAGGTGCTGACGGGGATCACCGACGCGCAGACCCTGATCGACACGATCAACGAGCAAGAAACCCCATTCTGGGCTGTCAAACACGCCAACTTCACGAACGACGACCCCATCGACGTGGCCACCGCCACCGCGATCAACGCGATCTCTGCGTGGGGCACCGTGGTGGCTGGTACGAGCCCAGCGCACACCGATGCCGACGTCGACGCGTTCGTGACGCTGATGAACGCGTCCGGGTTCGAGGACTTCGTGAGCACCCGCGAGCTCCTGCCGCAGACGTACCTGCTCGTCAGCGACGACAGCACGCAGCACGCCGCGATGCGGGACTATGCGGTGGCCGAGGACATCCGAGGCTACCCGATCTCGGTCACCACCGGCTGCGGCTGGGGTGACACCGTGATCGGTGCAGGCGACGACACCGACCCGGAATTCCGGGCGGGCGCGCTAGACAATCAAGACTTCTGCCTGTGCGCCGGGGGGCTCGACGGCGAAGACGCCTACCTCTCGCTGGCGCCAGCCGTGTGGGCCCGGCGCGTAGCTGGCGGCCCGGGCCACAACCTCACCAACGACCGTCTCATCATGGGCGACCTCGAGACCCGGTGGGATCAGATCAACAGCGGCGAGCTCTCCGACCTCCACCGGGCCGGAGTGGTGACCTACAAGCTCTCGATCGGCCAGAGCATCGCGTGGAAGATCTCCCAGGGCTTGTCGACCCTGCAGGCCAACGAGGGCGCGATCTGGAACGAGGTCGACGGCACCACGTGGTCGCTGATGCAGCGCGACCTGGCCAACTTCGTCAACCGCACGATCATGGTGGACTTCGAAGAGTTGTTGGTCGGGGCCGACGAGGTCAACCCCGCCGCAGTGGCCGCCGTGCTGATCAACCGTGCCGAGCGCTCGCTGCTCGAGCGCGGATACATCCTCGAGTTCCGGGTGGAGTCGGTGGGCCTGAATGCCGCTGGCAGCGGGTACGACGTGGCCTGGTCCGCGCGCCTCCCCACCACCAACGACTTCATGACCTCCACCCTCACCATCCTCATCGGGGAGTGATCTGTGGCCTACGCCGACTTCCTGAAAGAAGACATCTACGTATCCAAGCTGTCGGGCTCGCACGTCAGCATCCTGCTCTTCGATTCCACCAACCCGACGGCGCCAGTGATCGGCGCCGCGTCGGGGATCAACTGGTCGGGCGAGCTCGAAGTGATCGTCGTCGAGGAGGCTGGCGAGGATGGCGCCAACGAGATCGTGCAAGGCCGGCACTCGCTGGCCGGTACGGTGAGCGCCTTCTTCACTCCCCAGCGCAACGACGTCCTGCCGACGCGGCAGACGTTCATCGGCAAGGAGTACACGATCCTCGAGCAGATCGCCGAGGGCCGCCAGGGCGCTGGGACTCCGATCAACGTGATCGTGGGCGCTCGACTCTCCCGCGTCGCCAGCAGCCACGGCGCGCGGGGCCTGAAGACCAGCGAGATGGCCTTCACCGCGAAGCGCCGGTACAACGGCAAGCAGTGGGCCGCCAAGTCCGGCGGGAGCTGATCACCACCACGACGTGAGAGGACGACATGCGCGACTTCAGATTCCAGGTGCCGGTCGAGTGGCTCGGCTCACCTGGCGACGACGGCTACGCCACCCCCTCGGCTTGGCTCGATCACAACGTGGCCGTGACCAGCGACCCCGACGAGGCGGTGCGGCTGCGGTTCAAGCTCCACCCGAACGGGATCGAGGATGCCGCCATCCAGCGGCGGATCGACGACATCACGGGGGGGATCGGGAACACCGTGGACCTCGAGCGGGGGATCGACACGACCCGCGCGGCGATCATGCGCGGGCTCGGCGAGCGGCTGTTCCCCGCCGACGAGGACGTCGGAGAGGACGGAGAGCCGGTCGAGCTGACCCCCGCCGAGCAGATGGAGCGACGCGACGCGCTGAACCAGGCGTTCGCTGGGCTCCACCTCCTCGACCCGAGCGACGATGCAACGGCCGAGCTCCAGCGGCAGTCGAGCGCCCTGCGACGGATGCTCGACCTCCAGGAACGAGTCGAGGTGGCCGCCGTCTGGACGGTTCTCGGGGTCGACCACCCGAAAGCCTGGAAGGATCTCGCGGACATGGAGCTGTCCACGGCTCACCGCAACGCGGTGATTCGTGCCTTCGGTCTCGCACGCCGGGAGGCGGAGACCACCTCGGGAAAATAGCCGCCCTGCGCTGGCTCGAGGTGGGCCTACCGGCCAACCCCAGGCGCGGGGACCACGACGCAATCTGGCGAGCCTGGCGGGCCAGCCACGACGCTCGCACCGCGTGGCGCATGGCCTACGACCTGCCACACAATGACCCGCGCGTGCTCTCCGCTGATGAGGACGAGATCCTCCAGGATCTGATCGTGCTCCGCTACCATTCCCACGCACGGCTCCGTCAGGCGGATCCGCGCGCTGCTGACGCCATCGACCGCATGGCCAACGAGCCAACACTCCGCGAGCAGTACGCGGACCTCGAGCACCGTGCACGCGGGCCAGAGATGCAGACGCGGCTTGCCAGGTTCCTCCGCGCAGTGGCGCGAGAGGACGATGGCGGCGACACTGGTTCGCAGGTGCTGACCCGCCTCCGAGTCCGCGCCGGAACCTTCGGGGCGACATGAGCGACGAGACCTCCATCCGGTTCACCGCCAGCGCCGAGATCCAGGAGATCAACACCTGGACGCGAGCGGTCAACGAAGCCACCGACGCGATCCTGCGGTACCAAGCCGCTGCCGGTAGTGGCACCGCTGCCGGAGCTGCACCAGGCCCACCTGCCGGCACGCCGACGGGAGGTGCGCCGCCTCCTCCCCCAGCGCCACCCGGAGACGTCGAGGGGACCCCGTCAGGGGCCCCGCCTCCGAGCCCAGACGAACAGAGCGGTCAGCGCCGCAATTCCTCGGGTCAAGTTGGTGCTGGAGGCGGAGGCGGGAGGAGGAGCCCAGTCCGAAGTGGCCTCGGGTTCATGGGCACCGCCGCCTCGACGGCGCTGGGCGTGGGGCTCGGTACGTCCGTGATGGGCCTCGTGATGGCCGCGCCACAGAAGTACATGGCGCTGGACTCGGTGCTCACGCAGTTGTCGCGCCGGTTCCGCGAGGTGGACGGGTCGGTCGGCGTGTTCGGCGAGTCGCTCGCCTACACGATCTCCGAGACTGCCCAATTCGCCAACGTCCTGGGCAGCCAGACCAACGCATTCACCCGTGACCAGTTCGAGTCCTACGGCGGGTTCGCGCGTTTCACTGGCGCCGCACCTGGCGCCGCCATGTCCGCGTTCGGGATGGGGCAGCGGCTCCAGGGCCGGGGCATGTCTACCGACCAGCTCACCGCCATCCTGGTGGCCGCAGAGCGCCGGGGCATGAACCAGGGACGCCTCGACGAGTTCCTGCAGGGCCTCGAGCGGACGATGGCCGAAGGGTTCGAGCGCACCGGCCAATCCCACCTCGGCACCGCGCTCGCGGCGACCATCCTGCCGGCCATGGTGTACGGCCAGAACGACCCCCGCCGGTCGGCGGACATGACCATGACGCAAGGCGTACACGGCATGTTCCAGGACCAGGGGATGCAGGTGTACCTGCAGCGCGCGATGGGGTACGGCCGCGAGGACGGGCCTAGCTACGTCGAGATGCGCAAGCGGCTCCACGCAGGCGTCTACGACGCGCGGAACCTCGTGGACCTGTTCGGCTCGTTCCGCGATCGGGGACTGAACCAAGACCAGGTGTTTCGCGCGCTCGAAAGCGCAGCCGGTGGCAAGCTGGCGCCTCACCAACTCGAGGCCCTGTCCGCGGCGTTCATGGGCAATTCTGGCAACTTCGACGCGTTGGCCGAGTACGCCTCCGTCGCCACGCTGGGCGGAGGCGACGACCCGCGAGCACGCAAGGCGATGCTCGACAAGTTCGACAAGCTCGACCCAGAGACGCGAAAGATGTTCGAAGAAGGTGGCTTCTTCGGGATCCGTGACAAGGGGATCGCCAAAGGAGACCGGGTCGAGCAACAGATGGAACGGCTGCTCATGGAGGTGGGCAAGCCGATGGCCGAGTCGATCCCCGCACTGCTCGGCGTGCTCGAGGGATCGATGGGCACCCTCGTGGCGATCGCGGAGGCCACGAACCTGCCCGAGGCCATGACGTCGATCATGGAAGACCTCGAGACGATCGCCAAGGGCGTCGAGTGGCTCGCCAAGGGATCCGGGACTCCGGCTTGGGTCAAGCGACAGGAGGCAGACGCCGCCGAGAACCGGGCATGGTTGCAGGAGAAGACCGGCGTCAACCTGGACACCATCCTTGATGGGCTCAACAGCCAAGGCGAGGGACTGCGCCACGGTGGGGGGCCCTGATGACCACCACAACGCAGGTACAGGCTCCACGCGTCTACCTGTGGCCAGATGGCCGGGCGGGGGGCCGGATCGATATCTCCCGCGACATCATGTCCGCGAGCGTCGGCAAGAGCCTGCACGGCCGGAACGGCACGATGGAGCTCAAGCTCCTACCCTCCAACGGTGGGAGCGTCGGTCACATCGAGCGGCTCGCCAACCTCCTGCGACGGCAGACGCTCACCGCGTCGCCGAAGGCTCGTGAGGTGCGCGCGAACGCCGTGGTCTCAATCGGGATCGACACCGAGGGCTCGTGGATGGGCCTCGTTGACTCCGTGGGCTACGCCGTCAGTCAGCGAGGCGGAGCCAGCCACGTCGTCACCCTGACGTGCAGCGACATGCAGAAGACCCTCGCGCGGGACTCGATCGTCAAGGCACAGGCCACGGTGATCGACAAAGATCGGTTCGCCAAGGACATCCGCGCCGTGACCGGTCCCGAGCACTCCCTGCTCTACTCCCTCGCTGGACTGTGGGGGCCTCGTGGTCGACACACCGACGGAGGCAACGGCGCCAACGGGGTCCCGTCGTTCGTGGCAGCATCGGTGCAGGATGTCGTCGACTGGCTGTTGATGGCCGCCCCGTCGATGTCCGTCCCCCTGCTCGCCGCACTCGGGGGCAAGGGCCGCCCGGGCGAGTTCATCAACACCAGCGGCACGATCTCCACCTGGCTCGACGGCCGGATCTACGGCGAAGCCCCCAGCCAATTCCAGGGCATGATCTGGGACTTCGTACGCTCGATCCTCGATGAGGACTTCTACGAGGCGTGGATCGACACCACGCCCAGGCCAGAGAGCGCGATCCCCCGCGTGGATCTGATCATCCGGCCCAAACCGTTCGACGAGCCTGGCCTCAACTGGCTGCCGACCCAGGAGGACATCGGGATCGACTGGACGCGGCTGCGCCCCAGGATCCCGGCGACCCCGGATGCGACCGATCACGTCATCCCGCAGTCCGAGGTGTACCAGTTCGACGTCGGGCACAGCGACGCCGACGTGTACGCCTACGTGAACGTGAGCAGCCAGCACACCCTGATCGGGAATCCCGAGGGCCTTGGCCGTGGCCTGTTCTACCCGGCCGTGGACCTCCTGCACCTGGCTACGCACGGGCTCCGGTCCTACGAGGGTCGCCTGTCCCTGCTCGGTGGTGACGTTCGGAAGCAGGCCGAGGGCCGCGACACGGTGGCCAGCGAGGTGGCATTCGAGATCGCTGAGTTCCGCAACCGGATCCTCAACTGGTACCGGCTCAACCACTACTTCCAGGCCGGTGTCATCACCGTCGCAGGCCGTGATCGCTACCGCGCCGGGGACCCGATCTACCTGCCGTGGCAGCGTCCCATGCGAGGGGACGAGCCGGGGGTGAGATACTACTGCGTGGGCACGTCGCACAACTACGAGCGTGGCGGGGCCTACACGACCACGCTGCAGATCATGCGGGGCCACAACTCGAGCGTCATCGCCGCAGCGCATCGCGACATCGCGGCGATCGCCTCGCGCGACCTGCCCACAAACCCCACCCTGATCACCGCCACGCTCGGCGAAGTGGGCCGACCCGTCGACCCGAGCGAGGTGTGAGTGAGGTACAGCGACCCGACGATCCCGAAGAAGCAGAACCGGAAGGGCAACGCAGGCGAGAAGCGATGGCGGCCGGGGCCGGCGATCGGACGCCTCCACGCGATCGGGGACACGATCACCCTGGTGGATCACCGCGGCGAGACGTGGACGCAGCACGAGGCCCGGCTGGTCTTCGGTGCGTTCGGGTTCGGGCGCGAAGGCAGCCAGAAGTCCCCTCGACCCTGGCGGTACGACACCACCGGCGCGGTCCTCGAGGAGGGCGACGAGTTCGTGATCGACTTCATCGACGGCGACCACGCGCAGCCGTTCATCCGCGGCGGAGTCCAGGCCACGATCCGCGACACCCCCGACGGGTTCTTCGCAGGCCAGCCGCTCGGCGGCAACCCGAACCACCTGCGGATGCGGCTCGAGCAACGCAACGATGCCGGCGCCGCTACCCGGCACCTCGACGTCGAGGTGTTTGGCAGCGACGGACAGGCCGAGCTCCGCGTCAGCGGGGCCGACCCCTCGGGATCCAAGATCCGGATCCTGTTCGACGGCGGGGCGTCGCTCGTCAAGCTCGGCACCGGGTCCGAATCCAGCTTCGTGGTCACCTCGGGCGCACTGGCCGATATCGGGGCGATCCTGGCGGCCGTGGCGACGTTCGTAGGGGGCCTGGGCTTCGTGCTCCCCCCCCACCTCGTGACGGCGCTGGCGGACCTCCAGACGCCCCCGACCGAGGTGAACCCCGGCCCCTACGTCTCCCCCTCCACGCGAGTCGACTGATGGCGATCGCTGACGACCTGCTCGATTCGCTAGACACGCGGATGACCGCCGCGGTGGACGGCTACGCGCACACCCCGGAGATCCGCGACGGACTGTGGACGGTGGTGGCCAACTCCGTCACCGAGCAGGCGTGGGTTCCCCCATCGGGTGGCGCCAGTGGGCAGGTGCTGCAGAAGACAGCGGCTACCGACTACGCGTGGGCCTGGGTCACGCTGGCCGGGGACGGTCTACCCGATGGCGGCACGGCCTTCCAGGCGCTCGTGAAGGCATCCGGCACCGACTACGACGCCGACTGGGAGCAGCGGATCCCCCCGGTGGCGGAACGTGGCAGCTCGGGGGGCGCGATCTCCACCTCGGGACCCGCGGCGCTGGATCTGACGACCTCGATCAACATGCCGACCGGGTACGTCTACGACGGTACCGACGAGTCGATCGAGGTGCCGGAGGCTGGTACCTACGAGGTCATCGCAGAGGTGTCGGCCACTGGGGCAGGCACCCCCAACGGACCCAGCGGCGTCGTGGTTCGGATTCAATCGAGCGTAGACGCCACCTTTGCCGATGTGACGCTGTCAGCACGCACGATCTACGTAGCCGACGTGGGCTTCGGTGGTTCGGTCACTATCTCGCGGCGGCTGGACCTCGCCGAGAGCGCGGGTGTGCGGATCACCGCCGAGGTCACCAGCGGCCTGACGGACGTGGACGTCCAAGCTGCTACGCTGCGAGTGATGAGGTGCTCGTGAGGGGACGACGATGGTAGGTGCGAACAGTGGCAACCAGCTCAACCTGATCGTCTTCGAGCTCGGGATGCGCACCGTGGACGCCGAGGGTCGACTGCCCGCACAGCACCGGATCGTCTCGGTGCAGCCGATGGTCGTCGCTCCCCGACAGGTGCAGTACACAGACACCAAGTTCGGGCGGACCGAGCAGACCCCGCAAGGCGCCACCCGCGTCGTCGGGGGCCGGGCGCTGTGGCAGTGCTCGCTCGACGGCTATTTCGGGGTCGAGTCGCGCGGGATCGGGACGTTCATCGGCACCGGCGACGTGCGGTTTCAGCGGTTCTGGCGCGAGATCGTCCGGCTGAGCGAAGCCGCGAACGCGGGCCACGTCGACGAGGCGAACCGGATCTACCTCACCAACGCCGCCGCCAACATCCCGCTGCGCCTCGCCACCGGCGCCTACCAGCCCGGCCGGTCCACCTTCTACCTCAACTACTACGACCTGTGGCACGACGTCTCAGGAGAGGTGTCGATCCCCTCGTTCAGGTTCGAGATCGCGGCGACCGAGGGCGGAGCGACCGGGAACCGTCGGTACCAGATGCAGGTGGAAGAGGTGGGGCCCCTCGTCATGAGCGAGCCCGGCCAGGTGCTGTCGGGCATGTTCACCGCGCTGTCGCTGTGGAACGACGTCAACCAGCTACTGCAGAGCTACAACCTCGACGCCGTGACCGCCTCGCTCACCCAGGCCGCCGCGCTGCTCGGGTCACAGGGCGAGCTGTTCGAGTCCACGCTGGAGATCATCAACGGAAACGCGGACGGGGCCACGGCCCTGCTCAACGGCTACGCCCCGGACGGGGCGAGTAGCCGCACCCGCATCGAAGACGACGACGACGACGAGACCACCGACCTGACGCGGTACCTCGGCACCGCCGAGGTGCTCCGCGACGCCTCCACCGCGATGGCCGACACCGTGGCCGATGCCGCCCCGACCCAACGCACGCCGGACCCCGGGCAAGTGCGCTGGTGGGACCTCGTGGGCGAGGGGGAGGCCAGCGGGATCGAGGCCGCGGAGCGGATCGACGAGCTGCACCAACTCGCCGACGCTGCCGCGTTCCAGCGGGCCGCGGGCAAGCTCTACGGGATGTCGACCACCGAATACCGCACCCTGCTCGAGTCCACCGGACGGCTCGGCCGGCGCCCGAACCTCGCAGGCACCTCGACGCACCACGTCCAGGACTGGGACACTCCCGAGTCGCTCGAGCAGAGCTACGGGGTGACCTTCGACGAGATCCTGACCCTCAACGGTCTGCTTCCGAGCGAGGCGTTGCTCTCGGGTGTCCAACTCCAGATCCCACAGCGCCGCGCGCTCGGGATGCAGTCCTACCTCGACGGCCTGCCCACCTTCGGAAGCCACGCGGGCCGCGAGGCGTGGGGCGCCGACCTCCGGATGGATCTTGCTGTCGACGCGGATGGCCGGATCCTGACCGTCGATGGTCCGGACGTGCTCGAGCAGGGAATGCGGTGGATCATGGAGGCCAACGGCGAAGACCTACTCGAGTTTGCCAACGCGGCCCCCAACGTCGTCAACGCCACCGGCGACGCACGCCAGATCATGCTGCGCAAGCGGATCGCCGCGCTGCTCGCCGCCGACCGACGTGTCCGGAGCGTGCAGGACGTGCAGGTGACATTCACGCCGGACGGAGAGGTGGACGTGGATGCCACCATCGTCGCGATCAATGGCGAGACCGTATCGACCGTGAGGAGCTAGACCAATGGCCGATCTCCCGACCTTTCCCGACCTGCTCGCGCAGTACATCCAGCGAGTGATCACCTACTCCGATGACCTGACCTACTTCGGAGAGAACTCGGTCAACTACGCGATGGCGCGGGCCGATGCGTCGCTCGGTGCCCAGCACCAGGCGCTCAACCGGGCGCTACTGCGACGTCACACGCTGATCGGCGCCGACGGCGACGACGCGGTGGAGGTAGCGTCGGAGCATGGGGCACGACGTCGGGGGGGCGTGCGCGCTCGAATGCTCGTGGTGTTCCGTCCCCACGTCGCCAAGGTCACGGCGATCACCGGAGCGCTCATCGAGGTGGCCGACGCCTCCGCCTTCGAGGCCGGGGATTCGATCCGCATCCGGAGCGCCGACGGGTCCACCACCGAGTTGCTCTTCGTCGCCGCGATCACTCTCGGGACGGGGCCGAACAGCGGCGACGAGCTGGACGTGGGTAGCATCGTGAACGCCTACACCCCAGCCACGGAGAACGTGTCGATCCTCCTGCGCGCCAGCATCGCCGAGGGCACGGTGGTGCGGACCCAGAGCGGGATCACATTCGAGACGCTCGAAGCCCTGCAGATCGGCGACTCCAACGCGGTGCTCTCGGGGGAGAGCTCGACCCTCGCGCTCAACGACAAGGTGTGGGCGGAGGCCACCGTGCGGGGCGCCGCCGGCAACGTGGGCCGCCTCACCGTGACGGGACTCGAGACCCCCAACGCCGACGTGAAGGACGTGCTCAACCCCGAGCGCGCCTTCGGTGGTCGCGAGCTCGAGTCGCTCGCCACGCTCAAGCGCCGCGCCGCGCACCAAGCCCAGGACGGCGCCCAGGAGACCGGCGCCTACTTCGAAGCCGTGTGCAAGGGCGGGAACCGCAACGTGCTGCGCGTGTTCCCGGGAGACAGCACGTTCGTCAACACGATCCAGCTCATCGTCGTGTCGCGCAACGGTGGGGGCCTGGCCACGGACGAGCTGCGAGCCCTCGAGCTGTACGTGCAGCAGCGCGTGCGGTCCGAAGCCAGAGTCGAGCTCGTCAACGCCACGATGACCGCCGTCGAGGTGGATGCGACGGTGACCCTGGATCCGGGGACCGCGACCGCGGCCGAGCGACTCGAGGCCGCTTACGTGGCCGCCGCCGATCGGCTCGCCGCGTTCATCGACTTTCGGAAGTGGCAGGAGGGCGCCGACGTCGACGAGGCTGACCTGCTCTCGATCGTGAACGAAACCCCGGGCATTGCCACGGTCAACACCGCGGCGTTCCTCCCGGCTGCCGATGTGGCCGTGGCTGCCACCAGCGTCCCCGTGCTCACCCGCCTGGTGCTCACCGACGAGACCAGCAACGAGACCATCGGCGCCGACCTCACGCCGGAGTTCTGATGGACCTCGCATTCTACGACCCCGCCGACGAGCCCGTGCTGCCATCCGCGGCCCGTCAGCCCTGGACCGTCACAGGGGCCGGGGGCACCCTCCAGAGCAACCACCGGATCCGGGTCATCGGCTCGGCGACGCCCAACCGGTACGCGCGGGCCGTGGCCGGTGCGGGCCCGACCTCGCGCATGGAGATCCAGGCGTCGTTCACCGGGATCACCAACGAGGCCTCGATCTCCGGCCACCTCGTCGTCATCGACGACGGTGCTCGAGCGGTGGGCGTGGCGATCGGCGACGAGTTGGCCTTCGTCGTGCCATCGACTGGCGCCCGGATCCTGACGATCTCACCGTCGTGGGGGTGGACGCGCGAGACGCGATACCACCTGATCAAGCGGGGCACGACGTCGTGGGACATCTACGCCGACGGCCGGCTGCTCAAGCGTCTGCCCTACGAAGCCGCCGCCGCGGGCGGCTACCTGGTCTCCCCGGGGACCGCGTGGGGGTGGTTCGACTCGACCACGGGCAGCGGGGACTGGCGCCTCGTGGAGTCAGGAGTGGACCTCGCACTCCCGCCGCAGCACCTCGTCGACCGGATGCGCGCGTCCATGCCCGGCCCGCTGCAGGCCAGGTGGACCCGCCGACACACCGCGCTGCTCCGTGCCATGGTGGGTACCACCGAGCTGTCGATGGACCAGGCTCGCGGGATCCACGAGCTCCACACCGCTGCGATGCTCGAACTCGAGTCAACGGCGTGGGACGGGGCGAGCGATCCGGTTGACGACTCCTGGGTCGAGACCTCAAGCGGCGTGCAGGCGTTCCCCGGGTCCACCGTGCGCAAGCGCCAGCGCCTCACCGGCCAGGCGCAGGAAGACGGCTGGACGTACACGTTCGCCACCCCGCAGAACCCCGCCGACATGGTGCTGCGCGTCCGAGCTCGGGTGTACCTCCGCGCTCACGACACGGTCTCGACCCTCGGACGGGTGGGGCCGTTCCTCCGAATCGAGGACGGAAACAAGGTGCTCGACGTGCTGATGCTCCACAGCGGAGAGGCACACGAGGCCATCGGGTGGAGGCTGTGCACCGGGGACCTGTCCGGCCCGGCTGGCGACCTGGGCACCTGGCAGGGTGAAGACCTCCACCTGTGCGACCCCGAGCAGGACGAGGGCACCGAGGTGGAGGTGTACGTCATCGGGCGGACCCGTGTGGTGCTCTTCGTCGACGGCCACCTCGTCGAGGACGCGCCATACTCGCAGCTCTCCGGAGCCACGTCGACGGCCAACTACGCGGTGCAGATCGGCGTGGCGGGTGACAGCGAGTTCACGGCCACCGTCGACTACGAAGACGTGGAATCCGGCATCGCGCACGCGGACCTGCACCAGCGCCCCGAGTTCATCCAGAGGCTGCAGGAGCGCACGATCTTCGTGGGCGGGTGCGAGCGTCCGGACCAGCTCGAGGTGTGGAGCCGCCACCGGTTCGGCGTCTTCGAGGCTCGGGGATCCTCGCGCGCCATGAACGAGGTGCGGCGGGTGACCTGCGACGACGACGCGCAGCTCGTGGTCTCTACCCAGCCGTCCGAATGGTACCTCGAGCGCACCTACCCGGAGGTCACCCCGATCTTCCTCGAGTCCGACGACATCATCGTGGCGGGCGCGGCCGAGTTCGGCGCCAAGTCCCCCAACCTCACCCCCGCCGAGCTCGCCAAGGTGATCCAGACGTACCTGCTGCCCCGATCCGTGATCGAGTCGCAGTTCGCTGCCTACCTGGCGACGAAGCTGACCGCCGCCACCGTGACGACCTCGACGACGGCGTTCACCGTCGAGGACGCCACCGGGTTCGAGGCTGGAGACGCGGTCGAGCTGCGCGGGGATGCGACGGACGGAGCCAACACCCCAGACCTCGACCTGACCTACGCGGTGGGCTCGGACCGAAGCGACGTCAGCATCCGCGACCTGTCCGGAGGTGGGGCGCATGGCACCCTGGTGGGTGGCTCGACACTCCAGAACGGGATCGGGCTCGACCCCGTGATCGCATCGGACTCCCCCGGGTTCTCGGGAGGGGGGGTCACCACGGCCGGGTACACGCCGGACATCGCAGGTAGCGAGGTGACGATCGCTGCGTGGTTCCGCTGGGTCAACGTGTCCAACGACTATCTGTGGTCGACCAACAGCCATGCGATCGACGGCGGGACCATGGTGCGGGTGCTCAACTCGGGCGCCGACATCGAGGTCAACTTCTACAACGCGATCGGCGCCGCGGACTCCACTACATTCGTCGGGGCGTTGTCGGGGCTCGCCACGGGCGACTGGTTCCACGTGGCCGTCGTGCTCAATGCCACCACCTTCCGGCTCTACGTCAACGGCGTGCAGGTGGGGTCACCGACCACGCTGACGATCACTCCGGCCACCCCCACAACCCCGGGGTTCAGGTGGGGCGGAACGGGGGCCAACACGTGGCTCGCCGACAAGCAGGATCTGATCGCCTTCGATCGCGAGCTCGTGGCGTCCGAGGTGCTCGCGCTCTACAACGGGATCCGCCGAGCTCCACCGCGGCAGAGCCCCGACCTGCACTGGGCCGGGCGAGCGTACCCCGCCGCGCTGTGTCGGTGGAGCCCGGACTCGCACCAGGCCGAGCACGTCCGCGTCGGCGCACGAGACGGACACGTGTGGGCCGCATTCGAGACCACCACCGACGGGCAGGCCGGACTGTCGGCCACCGGCGAGTCGACGACGTACGCCGGCCTGGTGGCCGACAAGGTGGCCGACATCACTGCAGCCACCGTCGTCAACGTGGCCGGGGGTGGCACCTACGTGGCGACCGTGGTGGGCCTCGACGCCACCAACTCACCGGCCCTCGAGGAGATCGCCGTGACGGCCGGAAGCCCCGCGGTCGGCTCGCAGACGTGGAACGAGGTGCACGGCGTCTACCTGTCCGCCGCCCAGGGTACCGACGTCGACGTGGACGACAACTCAAATAGCAACCTCCTCTATCGAGTGACCACCGGCCAACTGTCCGAAGGGCTCTACCTCTTCGACCCTCCCTACCGCGCGCACTACGGGCACCCGCTGGTGGTGGACTCCTCGACCGCCCTATCGGTCAGTGCGCTGGTAGTAGGCCACCAATACGGGGACTCGACCCAAGTTCTGGAGGCGGATTTTGCGGGTGGGGCACAGGCGACGCTCGCCCAGCCCCTCGTCGACGTCCGAGCACTGGCGGTCGGGTACGTGTCCGGCGCCGCCACGCTCGACATGCAGCCGGGCCTCGCCACCCCAGCAGGTACGATCCGCGTCACCTCGAGCAACGCCGCCGACGGCCAGACGATCCGGTCGGTGTTCCTCGACGAGACGGGCGAGCTCGTCCACGAAGACGTGACCCTGTCCGGTACAACGCCCGTGCTCGGCGCGCGGCTGACGCTCTGCTTCCTGGGTGCCTACGTGGTGGGCGACGCCCTGCCCGTGGGTGACGTCACGATCGAGTCCTACGAGGGCGCGGCCGGCGAGATCGTGACCCTGGGCACCATCACCGCGGCATCCGGCGAAGAGAGCGTGGGCGCCCGACGGTTGCGGCTCGATCTGATCCCCTCGACGGGCCTTGAGCTCCGCCTGGAGGTGGCCACGTCGAGGCCGTTTCTCGTGGCCGTGGTGGGCCGCGACGTCGACGGGTCCACGCAGGTTCAGGCCGTCGAGGTGCAGGACACCAAGTGGCTCGACATCCCCGGCACCTGGTCGCACGTGGAAGCCCTGTGCGTCGCCCACCTGCCTTCGAGCTCGTGGGTGCGGCTCCGTGGGACCCTGTGGCGGTTCGGCTCCATGAACGCCGCGCTGCTCGGACTCCAGGCCGTGACTCACTGGACGGCCAGCACCGACGTCCCCACCCCCGACGCCAAGCTGGATGACGACACGGGCCGCGACGTCGCACTCGGGTCCCTGGTGCAGCTCACCGCGGAGGGCTCGAAGTTCGAGCGCACCACGATCACCTCGATCGATCCCATCACTGGCGACGTCGTGGTACCCGCCCTGTTCGAGGACTTCGCGATCAACGACATCATGCGGAAGGTGACGTAATGCCAGGAAATAGCCCGGGTCTCCGGTACCTCAATGACCTCCGGCTCGGCTACGAAGAGCTGGCGTGGCTCCAAGACGACTACGACCTGCACGCCAGGCTCCACCGGATGGCGAGCGCCTACGAGCCCGGGTGGGTCGGTGGGTCGTGGCTGGCCAACGGCGCCACGGGCCTCGGGTGGAACATCGTCGACGGTGGCACCGGCAACCTGGCGGTCGACTCGATCGACGGTGGTGACGAGGGCCTCGCACTGTTCCGGCGACGGAACAACACCGACGCCCCGGCGCTGGGCGTGGACCCCGACGGCCAGTTGCTGATGATCTACCCGAACGACGGGCAGCTACTCCGCGATGCTGCGGGCGCTCTGATCTCCGTGCCCAACGACGGCGTGTGGCGCACCCTGGTGGCTCGCGCAACGCTCCAGGTGGAAGCGCCGGGCCGGATGGACATGACCGTGGGGGTGGCCACCGTGGTGGGCGACGGAACGCAGTTCCTCCGCTATTCCGACGGTGGCGACCTGCGGGCCACCAAGTTCCGGGTGCCGTCCGGCGCCAACGCTGGCGACTACGAGTTTCTGGCAATCGCCAGCGACACGTCGACGACGATCACCCCGCTGCCGGTGGCGACCGAAGCTAATGTCGAGTTCGTGGTGATCGGCGACTTCGCCTCCGCCGCCGCTGATCGGGACATCCATTCCGAGCTGGTGGTGACCTGGGAGCTGGTCACCCGGACGGTCGCACCGCAGACCGACGCGCTGATCGCGTACGACTGCATGCGCACCGGTGGCACCCTGTCGCTAATCGACCGACGCCGCGCCAACATCTACCGGCCCGCGGTGATCAACCACGAGCGCCGGTGGCACATCCAGCCCGAGCTCGTCCTGGGCCCGTCGGCTGCGGCCGTCGCCGACTACCCGGCCGTGCCCCAGTCGGCTGCTCGAGCGCTGTACTACTCCCCGTGCACCAGCACCCCCGCCGGTGGGTCGCACTTCTGCGCCGTCGCTCCAGCCGCGGTCGGATCGGGACTCCACCAGGGGGCAGACGTGGCCTCCGGCCTGCTCGGCGCGTTCGTCAAGGACAACGTCACGTGGCAGATCGAGATCCGCGAGTACGTGCCCCAGGCGTACGTACACGGAACGAGCTCGAGCAACGCCGAGGCCCCATGGCGGAACCCCGACGGCGGAGCCGCGGTCACCCCGATCTCCTCGCAGACCGGTGACTGCCGCGGGCTCGCGCTGCTCGCGGTGCCCAACGGCACCGGCAACACGCACCTGATGTGGTACCTCGACACAGCCGGGGACCTCTACCAGCTCTCGAGTAGCGACAACGGGGCGACCTGGACCGTTGCGGCCGTGATCACTCTCGGGTTCGCCGCCGGCTACGGGATCGGAGCGACGCTCACCCGCACCGGCCGGATCCTCCTGGTGCTCTGCAACGACTCCGGCACCGAGATCCGCTACATCCGGAGCGACAACTACGGCACGACGTGGGATACCAACACCACCGCCGGCCACGCGATCGACCTGACGGGCGGTGTCGGCCAGTACCGCTACCCGAGCATCGCCGAGGACGACTTCGGAAACCTGTGGCTCGCGATCGAGGACTGGTCCAGCGGGGCCAGCGGGCGCGTCGTGGTGCTGTACCGCGGCACCGACGTGAACGACCCAGCACCGAGCTCGGACACACCCGCCGGCGGATGGATCGTGAGCCCGGATCCCGTGCTCAACGCCACGACACCGCCGACCGACTTCACCTCCCCGCAGGTGCTCCCCGGTCCTGACGGGCAGGTGTTCGTGTTCATGCTCGGCTTGCGCGATGCGGCGTTCGCCGAGCTCGGTGTGGCCACCACTACCCACGGCGAGCTCACCCGGTATCGGTACCTGCACCATGCGGGCGACGTGTCGGTCGTAGACACCAACTACATCCCGCACTGTGTCGGCCAGGATGCCGCCGGTGTGATCCATTCCATCTATGCGGACCTCGAAGCCACGAACGACGACTACCGGGACGTGCACTACCTCTGTCTGCCCATGCAGCGGTTCGGGTCCCAGCTCTACGGCGGTGGGTAACGATTTCTTGACGGCGGCATACACCGCGGCTACTCTCTTCGCGAGAGGAGGTGTGCTGTGTCGGTCACCTGTCACCACTGCCGAGCCGACGTCCCGGGCCAGGCGGCTGTAGCCGTCGAGGGCAGCCTGACCGTGCGCCAGTGCACGGAGTGCGGCGTGACGAACCTCCACCGGGGCTCGCCGCAGGCCGTCCGCGTGGAGTTCCGTGTGCGCACACGAACTGCCCCCGACGTGGAGGCCCGTCGGAGCGCCTGACCGCTGTACGCTGACGTGAGAGGACGACATCATGAACGACCTGTTCCGGCCGCCCGCACTATCGCTGGGAGCCGATCACATCGCTTACCAAGCCGATGCGCTCGAGCTGACGTCTCGGCTTTCAGCCGGGTGCGTGCACCTGACGATCACCGACCCGGCCTATCCAAGCCTGGAGAAGCACCGGGCGGTCGGCACCACCACCAGGCTGACCGCCAAGTGGTTCGACGTGGTCTCCTACGACTACCTAGGCGAGTGGCTCCGCGAGCTGTACCGCGTGCACAGCCCGAAGAGCCACGCCTACGTGTTCGGCGACGACGCCACGATCGAGGTGCTCCGACCCATGGCGCGCGCCGCCGGCTGGTGGGCCTGGAAGGCGATGCCGTGGGTGAAGACCAAGCGCCTCGTCAACGACCCGACCGACCTCGAGCCCGCAGACGTCCGCATCGGGACCGGATACCACTGGCGTGCGTCTCACGAGCTCGTGCTGTTCCTCGAGAAGCGCACCAGCCCCCAGCCGTCAAATTGGACGCCCGACAGCAAGCCCAAGGGCAAGGGGCGTCAGCTCAACAGCCGCAGCTGGCCCGACGTGCTCGTGGGCCCACCGGTCCGGGGCCATTACCCGACCCAGAAGCCCACCACCGTTGTGGAGCGGCTCCTGCGCAACTCAAGCGCGGAGTCCGAGCTCGTCTTCGACCCGTTCGCGGGCAGCGGCATCGTGGGCCGCGTTGCCGAGAACTTCCGCCGCCGCTTCGTGCTCGGCGAGAAGCGGCCCCGAGACGCCGGCGACACCCCGCCGCTCGCACTGGTGCCGTGGGAGTGCACCGAGTATCGAGTGCTGGAGAGCACGTGACCCCGCAACAGCGCCGCGGTCTGCTCGTACGGGGCCCGCGCCCAGATCAAGGGAGGACGACCTAATGGGCCGCAAGATCAAGAGGGTTGCGATGGACTTCGACCCGCTCAACGAGGAGTGCACCGCGTGCAATGGCAGAGGCCGCGACCTGACCTATCGGAACGTCGAGGCCCTCGCGAGGCTGATCCTGGTCGCGGGATCGGACAGCGTCCGGGGGCCACGTCCCCATCCCTACTTCGCCAGCACGCCGCTCGACCGCGTGGGACCGAAGATGCACGAGTTGACCGCTGGGCTGGCTGGTCGTCCCCCGAGGTACGGTCACGACGCAATCGACGGCTGGAGGGCGACCGATAAGCTGATCGAGGCAGCTGGCTTGGACCCCGAGACGTGGGGGGTGTGCGAGCACTGCGGTGGCAACGGCGAGGAACCGGGGCACAAGGACATCGCCGCATTGCGGGACGCCTGGGAGGAGGAGCCCCCGCCCGAGGGCGATGCGTACCAGCTCTGGAGCACCACGACCGACCCGGACCCGGACCCGGAGTGAGCCAGCCCGAGCTGTTCCCCGGCCGCCGAGACGATGGGCACCGCTACACCATCGAGGCCGCGACCGTGAGGGGGCGGAAGCACCCCCACCGCTCCGCTGCCCTGCTGCCCGTGATGGGCCTGCCGTACCACCTCGAGCGCGCCGCGCGCATCATGCGGGGGCTCGCCGAGAGCCTTCGCAAGTGCGACGCCCTGTGGCACCAGGAAATGTGCCCCGACAACGACCACCCGTTCACCGCCTGTCCCCGCAGGCGTTTCCACGACGTGCACCTGTACCTGGAGGAAGCGTGTCACGAGACTCCGACAACCCCACCCCCATCCCCGAGATCACCGTCTACGAACCTGTCATGATGCGAGCCGTCGTGGATTTCCAGAGCTACTGCCCCGACGAACTAGGTCTGGAACAGCGCGTAGAGCGCTGCATCACGACCCACCCCACGCTGTCGTTCGGGGTGGAGGCCGTGACGGTCGACCGCCTGATGCCCGACGACAACGACAAGGTGACCCCGATCACGTTCCACGAACCGCCGTCGTGGATGGCGGAGACCGCCGTGACCCCGTCTCCGCTGGACCTCGACCGCGACGAGGCGATTCGGCGGCTGCGCGAGACCTGTCGATGGGGCCTACACACCTCACAGTCCCTCATCCGTCTGATCGCCGAGGGCCAGCAGGAGGCCGGGGCGAACCTGTCCGTGCCGGAAAACGTCGTCGATGCACCCCCCACCGACCCCGGTGACTCCACGATCGCGGTGGGCGAGCCGGATGGTCCGATGCACCTGGTGGACCAGCTCCGCACCGGACGCCTGACACCAACGCCAGAGAGCGAGGACCCGTCGTGATGGCCGCCGACCCACGAGACGGAGTCGACACGATGAGCCCCATGGACAAGGCAGGCGAGGGCCTCATGCAGATGGGCCAGGCCGCGCAGGAAGCCCTCGGACTGGCTCGCCAGGTGCTCCCCCAGTTCTACGTGCTCGGTGAGGTAGCTGCCCGCGTGGCTGCGCTCGGCATCGAGGTGGCGGCCATCGCGGGTCAGTGCACGGGTGGGCGGCTGCTGAGCCCGGAGGCCCGTCAGCGGCTCGCAGCGATCCGCGTGGAGCTGGACCAGCTCACGAGCAAGCTGTGAGCCAGTGGGTGCAGCGGGTTGCCCGCTGGTTGCCCAGGACCACTAAGCAGATCAACGAACCGGGTTGTCAGAGGCCAGTTTTTATACCGACTGGCGGAGGACCGAAGGAATCAGGCCCACAATCCCCACACCGAAGGAACAAGCTCATGAACCGACTGGACATCCTGCCCGATCATACCATCGATGAGCCCGAAGGGTATCTCGTGGTCAACGTCACCCCCAAGCGCGTGAAGCTGCTCGACCTCACCATGGACACCATCATCGACTGGTGGATGGACGACGACGGGATCCGCGTGGCCGTCCACACCGTGCAATTCGACCGCGACGTGGGCATCAACTCCGCGCCGACACCTGCCCCCATCACCCTGGTGCCCCCGCCCATCGAGGTGGTCCACTGGCTGAACGGCAGGCGTGACGCATCCCGGGTCGCCCGGAAGGGCGCCACGACTCGCGTACGCGATGCAGGCCAAATCCTCCGGCCCAAGGAGACCCCGTGATCCTGAAGAAGCGCCGCACCGCGGCAGGCACCGAATTGCTGATCGGTGCCCCCATGACCGGCAAGACCGAGACCATGTTCCGGCTGTCGGCGAACACCGGGAACCCTATCGTGACGATGACGGCCGGGTTGGCCGACAACTTCGTGGCCCGGGCGATGGAGATGGGGATCACCACCATGCCCCGACCGGTGACGTACGCCGCGCTCAAGGCCGGCGAGGTGAAGGGAGCCGTCATCATCGACAACCTCGACGACATGCTCAGGGAGCTGTGCCCCAACAAGGTCACGACTTGCGGCATCCGCGAGTCCCGGCCGTGAAGACCATCGTGCACGGCAACGCCCTGGGCAAGACCAAGGCGACCATGTCAGAGGCTGCACTCGCACGCCTGGAGCGACGATGTTCGGGGCATTGCTGCCGCACGTTCGTCCTGCACTTCGACCGCCACGAGGCAGTGACCGCTCGAGAGGAGCGCATTGCCCAGGGCGAACTCGTGGTAGACCTCGACGAGGCTGGCAACTGCACCGTGTACGACCAGCGGCCCAGCATGTGCCGCCGCTACCCGTACGACGAGAGCCCGTGCGCGTTCCGCGGCTGCACGCTGGACGACCGACCGAACATCGCGGCCGAGTGGGGCGAGATCGCCAACGGCCCGCTGGCCTAGAAACCGTTACGCAACATCCGCAACGTGAGAGGACGACATGAACGAATGGGACGAAGAACTGAGCGTGCTGCGCGGCATCGTGTCCGCCGCATACGACCGGGAGCGGGAGCTCCCCCCCGACGAGCGCCGCCGCGACATCGAACAGATCACCAAGGGCGTGCTGTTGCTCACCACCCTGCCCGAGGCCGCGTTCCGGGTCGGGCTCAAGCACCTGCGCATGGACATCCAGCGCAAGAACCTCGAAAAGCTGCCGTGGCTATCGGCTCCCCTCCCCGAGGGCCGGGCCCACGCTGCCGTGTGCCGCGAACTCGACCGCTCGCTGAAGAAGCACGGCGACCAGATGGGCCAGCCGATCCTGCTGACTGGCGAACCTACGACGACGTGGAGGCAGTTCGGCCAGCAGATCGAGAAGGCCGCGAGGTACCAACTCAGCTCTCTCCCGAGCTGGTATGCCATCCTCATGGAGGAGGTGGGCGAGCTGCTCCAGGCGGACGACCTCGAGTCCGCGCGGGCCGAGGCGGTGCAGGTGGCTGCCATGGCGATCCGCCTGATCCAGCGCATCGACCTCGAGCTCTTCGAGGAGACGGTGGAGGAACTCCTGCCGCACGCCACCCAGGCCGGCGCCGAGAAGTCGGTGCGAGTGACCGCATTCGCGGACAAGCCGATCGCCTCGTGGGAGACCACCGAGGGCGGCGAGCACATTCCGCGCGAGGTGCTGATCGACGTTCTCGAGAACGACCAGCCGTGACCCCCGGACCGGCCCCGTGCGCGTGCGGACACGCGCACCGGTTCGGTGCGTCGTGCACGGAGTGCTCGTGCTCGCGGTACTGCCCGGACTACGTGGCCCAGGCTCGATCCGCTGGCCTGGACGTGACGCCGGAGATGCGTCGGTACCAGCGAAACGTCGAGTGGTCCATGGAGTGGACGCCGCCGAGCTCGCTCGACCCGAGGCCCTGCGCCTACTGCGACCGTCCCTTCAGACCGCAGCGCCGGCACCGGACGACCTGCTCGGGTGCCTGCCGAGTCGCGCTGCATCGGGCACTCCGGTACGGCGACGGCGACGTACCGCCCGCGTCCAGCGACGTCCGACGCGACACCGTCAGCGCCGAGCGGAGAGCAGCCACCGGGGTGGGAATCATGACCGCCTCGGAGTCCTACGAGGCCGACGTACGCGTCAGAGCACGCGAGCGCGGGTAGGCTGCTACACTAGCAGCATGCACGGCCCCATGCCTTTCTGCGAGGAACCGATGACCACGACTCCCAAGGCCCTGTCCCCCCGCGATCGCGACTACTTCGACGGCAAGCTGGGCGGTTCCCCCGTGGGCCCCCACATCCTCGAGACGGACGTGGGGGGCAACCGCCAGGCGAAGTTCGGCGAGATCCTCGACGGGATGATCGGGCAGTTCCGCCGCGCCGTGATCGCCACGATCACCGCGACGGGTGGGTCGGGTGGTGCCACCGCCGGCTCGCTGTCCGTGGCCGTGACCGATCTCAACGGCGAGGCCGTCGACGAGGCCAAGGAGATCCTGGTCGTCGCCCAGGGTACGCAGTACGACCCCGAGGGCACCCCGACGTCAACAGTGACGTACGCGACCGCGACGGCCGGATCGATCGTGGCCACCGGCGCCGGATGGGCGCTCGTCCAGACGGACGCCTCCGGCTCGTTCGCCTGCACCGTGTCGAACTCCGCCGACGAGACGGTCTATCTCTCGGCGCAGCCAGCGCCGCGAGGCTCGAGCGACCTCACGGGCACGATCGCCGCCGTCGCTGTCGCATCCAACTCCGACGACGCGACATGGGCCGCGTGACCCGCGATGGCGTTGCCTGAGAACACTCGCCAACGTCTTCGGTTCGCGCTCGCCAGCGCGACCGACGGCCTGCTGACCGAGCCGATCGCCTACAACGTCTCGTGGTTCAACGTCCCCGTGACGGCTGACGCTGTCCTGGCGCCGACGCCGGGCGCTGGCGCCAAGAGGGCCGCCGCGTTCGTTGACCTGCACTGGACGCCGGAAGTCCTGTGATCCACGGTGTGGACCCGTCCAAGTCCTATGTGGGGTACGCCGTGCTCGACCCCGCCCCGGGCCACACTGTCCCGGGGATCGCAGTGCTCGAGGCGATCCGACTGCCGCCCCACGAGGAGGGCCAGCTCGCTCGCCTGCACGCCGTCATCGGGCGCCACGTTGCCGAGTCGGACCCGAGCGATCGGTGGGTGATCGAGGCTCCCCCGCCGGCCGCCCGCCAGGACACCGGCCACGGATGGCAGGCCGCGATCGGTGATGGAGTGGGGTTCATCGGGGGGATCGTCGCAGGGATGGCCATGGCCAAGGACCTCGACGAGCTGCCCGTCCGCGTCCGTCCGAACCTGTGGCGCACCCGGATGATCGCGCTCTCGACGAGGTGGGGCCGACCGCTCGCCACCCCCAAGGAGCGGCTTGCCGCGATGAAGGCCAAGCCGGGGGCCGTGGCCAAGGTGGAGCGCGACCCGGACCGGCCGAGCGGGTTCGCGCTGCGGTGGCGCGACTGCGACCACGTGTGGCGAGCTCGCGACCTCGCCGCGGTGCAGTTCAAGCCCGATCGCTGCCCGGAATGCGGCCACGAGACCGCCAGCCGCGCCGACCGTGTGCGCGACATGTGGAAGGCGTGCGCGGTGGAGTTCGTGGGCCACTGGTGGCCGGACGAGTTCGAGATCCTGGTGGCTGCCGCACGAGGCCGAGCCCGAGCCAACGCGCAAACGCGACAGCCGCACACGCTCAAGGGCGTCGCTGATGCGTGCGAAGCCGTGGGGATCGCGTGCTACTCGATTCCGGATGAGAGTAGCTGAACGGGTTTCTTGCGCTTCCGTTCCCTGGCGTGTATGCTGTGACTGGACAACGGGGAACGATGTCGAGTCCCCCCAAACCAACGAGAGAAGACGATGGCAGCTATCTACGACATGGACAACGGCATGCAGCTCACCGACGGCCTGCAGGGATGCACGGTCAGCGACGAGGCGATCCAGACCGCCCAGCGCATCGCGGTGGACCTCGACGAGCCGGTGCTGCTCGAGGACGACGACGGAATGTGGGAGGTGAACCCCGACGGCACGTGCGACCCCCACGAGCGCACCCCGCGCTACACCTGCGACGGGTCGGTCAGGGGTTCGTGCGGCGTGAAGCACGGCAGTCCCGAGGCCGCGGGCAACTGCACGCGCCGCGACCACCGCGGGTGCGTCAGGCAGGGGGGCTACAGCGATCGCACGCTCGTTTCCCTCGACGGGCTGCCGATCAGCAACGAGGACTTCGAGCGCTTCTATGACGCGTTCGACGGGAGCGTCTAGCCTCGCGGGTACCTGGACACCGAGGAGTGGGTTCCGAGCGACCACCCTACCCCTTGGGGCGGTGGTTGTGAAGTGGTGCCTCAACGCCCGCACCAACCGTGCGGGCTGCTTTTTAGCGCCTTTCAACCAAGGAGATTGGCATGTTTGGTTTTGTCGCCGCTGACCCCAGGGGTCGTGTTCGTGCGCCGAGGGTTCGGTGCATCGCGCTAGCTGTTGCCCTCGCGACGGGGGACCACCCCTGGCTGCACGAGGGGCGGGGGCCCCTCACCCTGCCCGACGTCCCCGACGGCGTGAGGACCCTCGACGATGTGATCCGATACGCCGACGCCCTCGAGGCCGCAGGAGACTGGATCGACATCGCCTCTGGACGGACGGACGCCTGGCGTCCGCACGTGCACCGCACGCCCAAGGGAGTCCGGTGGACCCCGTGGTCCGGTGGGCGGGAGCGTTGGATCGAGATCGAGCCCACGCGGATCTCGTGGTCGACCGGCAGCGAGAAGCCTTCGCAGTTCATCGGCTCGGCGGTCGTCGCGGCAGTCGGCCTCGATCGCGCCGACGGTGTGCACATTGTGCACGATCGACATGAGGAGGCGGCGGCCCGGCGCCGCGCCGCGACGCAGATGGGCCACAACCCTTTCGTCGACCCCGAGCCGCCGGTCTGATGTGCCGTTCCCGCTCCATCACAGCGTGGTGGGGCGGCATCGGCACAGCAGCCGATTAGGGAGTCGACCGATGAAGAAGCACGTCGAGAATCTTCACCCGGCGAGGTGCGCCGAGCAGCTCAAGGCGAAGCGCGCCCAAGCTACCCCTGAGGAACTCGCGCCCGTCGACGCTGTGGCCGCCGCCGGGCACGGGTGGGACTCCCCCGAGCTCGAGCCTCACCTGACCACCACCGGGTGGCTCACCGGAGCCTGGTGGACCGCGATCGGCCGCGACGGCCCGCCGATGACGTGGGACGGGCTCGAGAAGTACATGGCGGTGGTCCGCGGCGACGACGACCCGCCCCGGCGGTCGCGCAAGGAACGCCAAGCGCTTCATGAGGGCTCTGCCACCGCGTGGAAGGGCGCCATGAGCTCGCCCGTCGCCGAATGGAAGGCCCAATTTCTGGAAGTGCTGCTCGACTCCAAGCCCCGCACGTTCAACGCCCTGCTGCTCGAGGCCAGCAACTTCACCTACACCGCCGACCTGGCGCACCAAGAGAACCCCGAGCGGGCCCTATGGGCAATGGTGGAAGAGGGCATACTGGCACACACGCCGTCGATCCCGGTCCAGTTCGGCGTGCTCGAGGTCACCCCCTCGAGCCCACTGGTTCCGGGACACCCTGTCGAAGGGTGATTCGTTAGCGATTCGCTTGACGACACACGTAGCCCCATGTATGCTGTCGTTGTCACACGGAACTGACGATGACCGCGCAACTCGACCTGTTCGCCTTCACCGCCATCGAGTTCGAGCCGTCCCCCCGGTTCGAGCCGTGCTGCCCGTGCTGCGGCGATGAGATCGAGGTGGACATCCTGTGCGGCCACGGCGAGCGCCTGTCCGAGCTGGACTGGCTGCCGTGCTGCGAAGCCGCGCGCGACCACGTGGGCGCGCACGGGTGGGACGGCTGGGCAGGCGAGGGCCTCGTGGAGAGCGTCAACCGCTCCACGGGCGACAACGTGCGCGCCTATGACGAGGGCAACAACGCCCCGCTGTGGCGCCTGTCGACGTTCGCGCCTGGGCAGGGTGTCCGCGGCTGGCAGGGCGAGGTGTTCGACCACATCGACCGCCACCACGCCCACCACGATGCCCCGCAGGGGTGGAAGTTCGGCGTGGCTGTGCACAACGGCCCCACCCGCGTGGGAGTCGCCGTCGTCGGCCGCCCGGTGTCTCGCCTGCTGGCCCAGCAGCGCCCGGGCACGCTCGAGGTCACCCGGGTGTGCACGTGGGGCGCCCCCGCCGCGCGCCGCAACGCCGCGAGCAAGCTCTACGGCAGCTGCGGGAAGGAGGCCCGCCGCCTCGGGTACACGCAGCTCGTGACCTACACGCTGGAGTCCGAGGACGGCGCGTCGCTCCGCGCCGCCGGGTTCCGGATCGAGGCTCACACCCGTGGCGGTTCGTGGTCGCGACGGGGCCGCGAGCGGACCGACTCCGCGCCGACGGGCCCGAAGCTGAGGTGGGTCCGCGACCTCTGAATCGTTCAGGGATGGTTTTGACGGGCATCATAGCCCCAAGGCTGCCGACGCAGACACAGACACAGACACAGACACAGACACAGACACAGACGAGGACTGGCTATGTCCAACAACCTGCCTGAAAACGCGCTTTGGTCCACCGACAACGGGCGCGACCTGAAGAACGAACTGGCCGGGCACCGGCTGGCCGTCCGGATGCAGTGGGTCGGCATCGCCATCCTGCTTGGCCTGTTGGTGGTGTTCTGACGCCCACCTGCGCCAGACCGGCCAGCAGCGCGCAGGCTTCGCTGAAACTGAAGGAGAAGAGCAATGACCACGAAGAGCAAGCAGCCGAACCACTTGTCCCCCTTCCGCCTCCGGGACGACAAGTGGTTCGACGAGGTCCAGGTCGTCGGCCCCGTCAACGGCGAGGCCGACGAGGCGTGCATCATCAAGGCCACCACCGTGTACCGATTCAAGACCTCGGGAATGTCCGGGGACGAGTGGCGGACCTCGGCGGCATGGTGGCTCAACCCCCGCCTCGCCGGCCTCGCCACGCCGGGCACGACCGAGCCGAGCAGCTACAGGCCGACCGAGGAGTGGTTGGCCATCGACACCGGGTACAGCGACCTGCAGGCCGCGACCTGGGGCGCCTTCCCGGCCTTCTACGGCAACCAGCCACACCTCGCCCGCCTCGAGGTGACGGCACTCGACTTCTACCGCAAGGGCCTGCTGATGTACCGCGGGTACCACGGCGAGCCGGGCACGATCCTGCCTCTGTTGACGCAGCTCGGGCACCTGCCGTGGGCCCTCGTTCACGCCGGCGAGGCCGGCGTGGTGACGGACGAGATCTACGCCAAGCTCAAGCCGCTGTGCGGGCAGCCGGGCTGCAAGGCGGCCTCGGTCTCGGTCTACGCACGCCTGCAGAACTTCGACCACCGAGGCCGCGTCATCCCCCGGAGGGACTGGGAGGGGACGCCCGTCATCGGGTTCTGCCGGGGCCACCTTCGCCGCGGCGACTGCGGCCTCAACGACGCCGACGAGAACTACGAGGTGCTGTACGGCCCAGGGCCCGACGGGGCCGAGCCCGACCCGGATGTCGTGAAGCAGGCCATCTTCGGAGGCTTTGTCTACTTGGGAGGCGAGTCGTGAGCAGCACGCCGCTCGTGAAGCTCCCCGGCGAGGGCATCCTGCTGGACTGGGGCTGGGACGATGCCACCGAGTGGCACGTGCGCGGGCACGTGGCCGACGACGTGGCTGAGGCGTGGGCCCTTGATGCCATCGAAGAGGACGGCGCGGACCCGCCGAGCCACTTCGTCGTAAGGCACCAGTGGGCGCGCTGGTCGTGTGAAGCCACACCCGACGGTCCCGGTCGCGTGCTGCGCACCTACTGGTCGAGCGGGCGCGGCCGGTTCCCACTCACCACCGCGTTCGACGGGGATGAGTGGGCGAGGCTCGCGCAGCTCCGAGCGCGACGAGCCGCGGAGATCGCGCGGGCGGAGGAGACCATGGCCGCACTGTGGCCCGAGGCCACGATCGAAGCCGTGTACGTACAGAAGGAGGGGCTGCCCACGCTGGTTGATCTGCGCTTCCCGTGGTCTCGCCACGGGCCCGACTACGTGCGCGAGTCCACCGCGATCGTGGGCTCAGCCCCGTGCTGCGAGAGCTGCGGCGCCCGAGGTGAGCAGTGATCGCCGCCGACCTGTTCGCAGGGTGGGGCGGTATGACGGAGGGCGCGACCCGAGCAGGTGCTCGGGTCGTCTACGCCGCGAACCACTGGCCGCTCGCCGTCGAGGCGCACGCCGCCAACCACCCCGGCGCCCACCACGAGTGCCAGGATCTCCGCCAAGCGGACTTCCGCGCGCTCCCCGACATCGACCTGCTGCTGGCCGCCCCGGCGTGCCAGGGACACAGCCGCGCGAGCCAGTCCAAGCGGCGCGCCTACCACGACGCGCTGCGGTCGACGGCGTGGGCCGTGATCGATTGCTGCGACCTCAAGGAGCCCCGAGTCGTCCTCGTCGAGAACGTGCCAGAATTTCTCGGGTGGCGCCTGTATCCAGCGTGGAAGCTGGCACTTGAGTCGATGGGCTACGCCGTGAGCGAGAACATCCTGCTGGCCTCGCGGCTGGGCGTCCCGCAGCGTCGGCGCCGGCTGTTCGTGGTGGCGACCCGATCGCGGGCGCCCCTGGTGCTCCGCCTCGACGAGGCCGAGGACGAGCCGCCGTTCGGGCCCTGCATCGACTGGCACCTGGGCTCGTGGCGCCCCGTCGCCAGCAAGAGCGCCGCGGTGCAGGCCCGGGTCGCCAGAGGCCGCGAACGGCTCGGGTACCAATTCCTCACCCAGCACGTGACGAACCACCCCGGCGTGGGCCTCGACGAGCCGATCCGGACGATCACCACGAAGGACCAGTGGGCCGTGGTGGACGGCGACCGGATGCGCCCCCTCACCGCGCGAGAGAACCTCCGCGGCATGGGGTTCCCCGAGTCCTACCGGGTGCCAGCCCGCGCGACGCGCAAGGACATGATCCGAGGGGTCGGCAACGCCGTCTGCCCGCCCAAGGCCGAGCGCGCCGTGCGGTTCATCCGCGCACACGCATGATGTAGCTGCGGTGCGTTTCGTTGCCGATTCATCGTCAGGGGCGTATGCTGTAGCAGTCAGCCCTGACGTGTGAGGACGTGCCCCATGATGAGTGACCTGAACCCGCCCGATAGCTACTGCACCGACACGTGCAACGCCCGCGTCCCCGTCGTAGCCTCGCGCGTCGACGTTCACCCGGCCTCAGCCCCTCCTGTGGATGCAGTGATGGGAGTCCTCGAGTTCCCCCGCACCGAAGAGCGGGTGCTGACCGCGTGGGCCGCCTGGTTCGACTTCCACGGCGCCTATCCGACCCTCGGCGAGGTGGCCGACCTCCTGGGCCTGTCGCTCACCCGGGTGCACGTCGTCGTCCGTCGCCTCGTCGACAAGGGAGCCATGGACACGCTCGGCCCGGGGAAGACCCCGTTCCTGATCACCCCCACCGGCCGAGACTGGCTCCACGCGACGTGCAGTCCTGTTCAGGTGTACCGACCCGGAGGCACGCGTGGGCGGCGATAAGCCAGCCGGCAAGCACGTACACGTCGTTTGTCCGCAGTGCAGCGTCAACGTGTGGATGTCCCAAACCCGCTTCACGAGCCGATCGTACTGCATGCTGTGCAAGACCGTCCGACTCGAGCCCGCGGCCGATCCTCGGCCGATTCCACGACTGCAATCCATGCACCCCCGACCGACATCGAGCGTCGATGGCTTCGATCTGCATCCGGATCGCAAATCCCGGACCCGAACCGTCGTCCCGCCAACGCAGCCGGGTCTGTTTGAGACGTCGGTGTGGTGTTCGTCAGATCGACCACCCCGAACACGGGATGCCTGTAGCGACGACGGTCGATGTCGGCCGGATTGAAAGCGGTCCGTTCGACGCGTCAGATCCGGCTGATACTAACCTTTCAACCGTACGCATCCGCACCGCAACCTGCAAGGAAGCCCATGGGGACTACATGACTCCTGAAGAGCTGAGAATGACCCTGGAGGGCGAACTCACCCGCCAACATGGCGGCCGGTGGACCTGCACGGACCTCTCCCCCTCCCCGGTCTACATCCGGATCGGGATGACCCACGAGCGGGGAGGTGTGATCGTCAGCCGGGAGATCGACATCCCGATGTACGTCATCGTGGATACGCAGCGCCCCGGAGGGATCCGTGCCCAGGTGGTCACGCGCACGCTCAACGTCTGCCACACGTACGGTCTGGCGATCGCGACCCTCGTGGCCAGACTGCTCGGCGAGAACGACGAAGAGCCCTCCGACGAAGACCTGCGCCTGCTCACCGGAGCGACCGTCACACGCGGGTAGCGTGTGCTACTACGGACAAACCATCCCAAGGAGTCCCCATGAACACATCCGCCGCCACTCTCCGGGGAGTCGGGTTCGTCGCCCGCTCCACCTGTGACACCTGCACACACTGGAGCCCCCACAAGCCCGCGAACCCGAGATGGGGCTCATGCGTCTGGCACGCTGTCGAGCACGAGCGAGGGGGGCGCAGCACCACGCACCCAGCCACGACGCCGCGGAACGGCCACTGTCCCACCTACAGCCGATCGGAGGAGACACAGCGCGAACTCGAGGGCTCGGACTACGCCGTGTTGTGGGAGGAGGACAGCGGCCCGAAGGGGCACGGATGACGCCCACCCGTACGTACCGCGCCGAGTGCGGGCAGTGCCCGGGGCATACGGAGAGCTCTCCGGTGCTCACCCGAGCCGAAGCCGTCGACGAACTCTCGTCGCTCGGCTGGCAGATCGGCACACGGACACTCTGCCCGTTCTGCGTCGTCGGCTGGGTGCTGCGCAGGTGCCCCGGTGGGTACCACGTCGCGATGAAGCACCGGTCGAGGGTGTTGGCACTCATCACCGGTCGCCGCGGGAGCTGGTGCGTGCAGATGTTCGACGAGGGCGGGACCCTGGCGGACCGCCTGCCGCAGCTACGCACGAGCCGGAAGGAAGCCGCCCGCGCTGCCTGGATCGAGGCCAGTCGACGGGGGTTCGCGTGACGCCTGACCGACTCCGAAGCATCGAACGAGCGATCGCGAGGTGGAACCCCCGTCGCGCGACATGCCGCGGGCCAGGCTGTAACGCCTGCTGCACCCGCGACGTGTTGGTGACGTCGTACGAGGCCGCACGCATCGCACGCGCACTGACCGACGAGCAGTGGCAGCGATGCGCCGTCACGAAGCCCACCGACCTCGGCGGGGCGTGCCCGCTGCTCGAGCAGGATGGCAAGTGCGGCGTCTACAGCGTCAGACCCATCGTCTGCCGCCTGTACCGGGTGAGCTCGCCGCCGTCCGGGTGCGTCACACGCACCGGTGTGGTGGCGCTGCTGCCCCGAGCCCCGTGGCTGCTCAGCAACCTCGAGAAGTGGCGGCGCAGCGCCGACCACCAGGGACGCCTGACCCTGCTCGCCTACCTCCACGCCATGGCCCAGGAGAGGACCAAATGAAGAAGAACGGCGGCAGCGACCTCCGCAGCGGACACGCTGGGATGAACCCGCCCGACACCGTCTACTTCGACGAGGCGCCGATGCCCCGGAGCGTACCGCCCGACGAGAACGTCACCAACTGCACGGACCCGTCCGCCTACATCGCCGAGCTCGAGGCGAAGGTCTCGCACCTCGTCGGGCAGTTCTCCGAAGCACAGGGCCAGACCAACGCTGCCGCCCGTCGCAACAGCAGACTCACCCGAGAGCTCAACAAGCTGACGTCGTCGAACAGACACCTGCGCGCCACCTTGGACCGGATGACCACGGAGCAGGAGCTTCGCCGCCGACATCCGGTCGGCGACCCCATCGAGGCCATGAACGCCAGCGACGTCGACGCCCTGCTGAGGCTGTGCCACCCGGACCGTCACGACGGTGCCCCGGAGCCCGTAGTCGAGGCCGCTGGAAAGATGACCGCCAGACTGCTGGACCGACGCCGCGAGCTCCGCCGGACCGAGCTACGATCGATGGAAAACCCATCCGGAGGCTGAGATGGACGTGAAGAAGGTGTGGGGCAAGGTTTCGGACTGGATCGACGAGGTGGCCGTGCTCGCCGCGTACATCGCGCTCGCCGTGGTGAACAAGCTGTTCGAGCTCGACATCCCCGCCGAGACGATCGAGGCGCTGGCGATCCCGGTGACCGCCTACGTGGGTGTGTCCGGAGCCAAGGCGGTAGCCGTCCAGGTGGCGATGCGGGGGGCCGTACAGGCTGCCGATGGCATCCCCCCGTTGCGCGAGCTGCGGGCGCCGTCGCCCGTCCCCACCCGGACCATCCCCCCCGTCGAGGTCAGCGGTAGCCTCGTTCGCCTCGACGATGGCCGCCTCGTTCGCCTCGACGTCGACCCGACGTCCGGCGCAGTGTCCAGCGCCGTGGTGGAGGAGTAGGCTACCGCCGCGACCAGCGATAGCCGAGTTCATAGGGGTCCTTCGGATCTCGGAGCATCGAGTCCGAGCGCCGCCGCCCCGGGTCCGTCATCGGACGCCGCCCGGGTAGCCGGTGCGTCGGTTCATCGCCCGAGACCTCCACCTCTTCGGTCTCATCGTCAGGATCGCGCTCACGCGATGCTGTCTCGTCTGGCCAGTAGTCCCCCGTGGGTGTCTCGACGATGGTGGGCACCGGGTACGCTGCCACCTCTACGGCAGTCTCCGGTGCCGAGCTCGGCACCGAGTTCCCGCGTAGCGACCGCATCGTGGGTCGGCGCAGTGCTCGAGATGGGGCCAGGGCCACCCGCTCCGGAGCCCGGCCCGCTGCCGGCGCCACGGGGGGGGCTCGCGACGCGCTCAGGGGTCCTCGACCGGCGGAGTCAGTCCGGGAGGTGCTACCGCGAGGCTCCGTCGGAGCGGGTGACGTGGGAGGGGACACCGGCAGTGCACTCGCGACGAGGACTCCGCCGGCCCAACGCCGCCAGCGCCCCGGATCGCCCACCAGGAGGATCTGCCCGACCCGACCCCGCCACCCGTCGTCGCCGAGCAGGAACCACGCAGACGTGGCCATCAGCGACCCGGCTGCACTGCCGAGACCCAGCGCTACCGCTGCGATCGCGGCAAAGAGCGTGGAGTCGATGTCGATGGGATCCCCTCGTGAGAGAGCTTGACGCGTCCGAGCGGACGGTTCAAGGTGATCGGGATGCGACGGACGGTGTACGACCTCCAACGACAGACGTGGCTCGAGCTCGAGCCCGAGCTGGAGGCCCCACAGCTCGGCCACTCTGTAACGATATCGAATCGTTCACCAATGGCGCCCCGAGCCACCATGGTGGTTTCCGTCGAGTTCCATACCGATGGATCTTTCGTGGTCGACCATCCAATCTCCGTCGACTCCGCATGGCTCGCCGACCACCTGGAGGAGGCCGCCGCCCGGCTACGTGGTGACTGAAGACCACAAGCAGAGCGCCGCAAGGCGAAGCAATCTCGGGGCCGCAGAGCCCGGTGACCACCCAGGGGGGGAGATGTCCGTCACGCTCGAGGAAGTCCACGTCGCGCTGCGCGAGACGATCGCCGAGGTGCGAGCGCTCAAGGAGCAACTCCGGGACCTCAAAGCGGGAGCGAGTGAGCGGGCCGCCATGCGCGAGCGGATCGCGGTGCTCGAGTCCATGACCGACGGCCACGAGCGTCGGATTCACGCCCTCGAGGACGCCGACCGCGAAGAGGAGCGACGTCAGTGGTGGGAGCGTCTACTCCTCCCGATCGGTGGGCTCGGCGGCGCGGGCGGTGGCCTTGTCCTGCTCTGGCAACTGGTTGAAACCCTGCAATAGCACTTCGAGGTGCGACACCCTCTGGAGTGCCTCGGTGAGCTTCCGGACCAGTTGATCACGCTCCCCCATCCCCTCCTCGTGTTCCACCTCCAGACGTCGATAGATCGCGATCAGCGCCGTGACCGCTGGCCGCAGGCTCATGGCCACGTAGATACCCACGAGGCCCGTGGCCAGGTTAAGCAGCCCCTCCCATCGGTACAGCGGGACCCACAACGTCAGCCCGCCGACCGCGTGGGCCAGCCCGCACAGCACCGAGAGCGCGGTCACCATCCGCTTCCCGCGAAGGACCGTGCCCGGTGACGGTCCTCGGTGGAGCTGCCACAGCACCCACGGGACCTCCTAGCGGAAGAAGGTATCCGACGGCATGAGCTGCGGTTGGCATTGTGCACACTTTCCGGTATACGCTGTCTCGGTTTCCCCGTAGGAGCACCACCCATGGACAGCCGAACCTCTCTCCGATTGCAGATCCGCGCGATCATCCAGACCACCCACCGCGGAGCGTCCGACCTCGAGCTGCTCCGCGACGCGGAGGGAATCCAACGGCGGACGCTCCGCGGACTGCTGCGACTGCTCGACAGTGCCACCTGCCCCCGCGAGCGTGCGGCGACCCACAACGCGGTCCACGACGCGACACGGGCCCAAGCACAGGCCGCCGGGATGCTGTCGGCCGAGATCCGGCACCCTGGCGCGTACCGTCGTCGCCTGCGTCGCCTGTTCGGTGACGAGGGACTTCAGCGGAGTCCTGGCGCGTACCTGAGTCACCTGTTCGGTGACGAGGCATCCCGCGCCGCTGCCTAGCGCCGTCGTCCCCGCATGACCCGCACGTCCACGTTGTCGCCGCACCCGAGCAGGCTCGTGTATGTGCGTGCCAGCGCTCGGATCGCGTTCGCGGTCGAGCCGCCCGTGCCGATCACGTACCCAGCGACCGCCGCATCCGTGTAGACGTAGAAGCGGTGGGTCACATCCCCCTCGATGTCCGGTTCATCGGATCGGCGGATGGTCGCATCCTCCGCCGGGTAGGCGACCAGCGGTCGCACGATGTCGAGTATGTACGACTCGACATCGGCGGCAACATCCTCGAACGCCACGTCATGGCGCAATGGCGGGGCGATGCCCCTGGCACGTCTGCTCACGTAGGACTCCACGGCTCGGTGGAGCGGTAACACGCCACGAAGACCTGCCCGCTGGGCCTGCCTCCGTGACGTGCGCCATGTCCCCACGGTCACACCGTACCACGTGGTCACACCCCCTGACCACGACGAGGCGGGCCTGCATGACCATGCCGTCGTGATCCTCAGAGACCGATCCAGAGACCAGGGGAGAGATCTCCCCCCAACCCCCCTCGGGTCGAGGGGGGCTAGTTGACGCGCACGGCACACACGGGTAGCCTGCCTCAGACAGACGAAAGGCCGCGGGGGTACTGATTGGCGTCCGTTCCCCCACGGCCAACGACGATGTGGTGGGTTCATAGCGCACACCCATGGCATCGGCCACCGTGTGCGCCAAAGAGTGTCCGCCATGAACAGGCTGCGCCGTTTTAGCCAGGTCGAAATCGCTATATGGACTGACACGTTCGGAGCTGTGTACGCACGTCGCATGGAGCAGCTCACCGCTGGCGAGGACCTCAAGAAATGAGCGCCAAGCCGTTCGCGAGCCTCGCCCCGTTCGCAATCGTCCCCGCCGCAGCGCTTCAGGTGCTGCGCCCCGGCCTGCTCGCCACCTTCATGGCGCTGGCGTCGTTCGCGTCGCACCCCGACCAGGAGCTTGACCTCACGCACGCCCAGATCGCCAAGCGCCGAGCCCGCAGCAAGCACACCGTTCGGAAGCAGCTCTATGAACTCGAGGACATGGGCGTCATCCACAGCGAGACCGTCTACCGAGACGGGGCGCCCGTATGCGCGCGGTACAGGATCGACCACCGGAGGCTGCTCGAGCTCGCGGGCAAGCCCCCACCGTCGGTCGCTCCCCCCCCGATCGCCAAACCGGACGAAGAGGCGCCGGACACGCCCGAACCCGCAGCCGCACCGTCTGGTGACGACACCCGGGCCGAGCTCGCCAAGCGCGTCGAGGTGCTCGCGCGTGCGTGGCTCGAGGTGGCCGGCGACCTGGACCTCAGCCAGGAGCTGCTCGAGGGCCTACACGTGATCGCCATCGAGGACCGGCACCAGGATGGCCGCCTGAAGACGCGCTACATGCTGACGGCCGCCGACTACATCGGATTCGCGCTCCGCCGCACCGGCGCGTTCACCGACATCCGACGCCGATGGGTGACGCGCGCGATCCGCGAGCTCGCGTTCCGACTCCGCAAAGAATGATCACCCGCTGCGACGTAGGCGGCGCCGAGGTGTGCGGCGTTCGTTGCTCGACTGCCGCACACGTCTGTGCTAGACGTGGCTCATGACGACGATGACGATTCTCACCCCCGACCAGTGGCGCCAAGAGTTGGGGGCCCGCCTGCGACGGGTGCGCGGCAAGCGCAGCGTCTTTGCCTCCGACGCCTCGGGAGTCGGCTACCGGATCATCTACCGGCTCGAGGCCGCCGAGAAAATGGTGGTGACGCTCTCGCAGGTGTACCTGTTGTGTCGCTACTACGGCTGCTCGCTGGCGCAGCTCATCGACCCGCCGCGGGGCGGAGACGCGGGACACTGGCCATCGGACGCCCCGTCGTGGCCTGTGACCGACGATTTGGTGCGCACGAGACTCCGAGAGCTCCGCCAGCAACGAGGACTCGGTGTCCGACTGCTGGCGAAGCGGGCCGACGACGAGGCTCACCGAGGCTCGGACGTCCGCGTGGTTGCCACGGTGCATCCATCGTGGATCCTCCGGATCGAGTCCGGAGAGTACGAGAAACTCGACCTGGTGCGGCTCGCCGCAATCTGCGGCGTGCTCGATGCCTCTCCTGCCCAACTCCTCCCGGAGGTGCTGCAGTGACCAGCCGCGTGAACGTGGACCATCACATTCACATCCAGCGCACGATCGAGCAGGTGACCCTGACGCTGCCGCTACTCGAGGCCCTAGACGGGCACGTCGCGCAGAAGCTCACCGGCAGCCATCCCCCACATCCGTGGCTCGTCCAGCACCCCGAGCAGCCCGACGCGCTCATGGTGGTGGAGCGCTTCGATCTCCCCAACCTCGACTAGCGACCCCCGACCCCGACCCTGACGTGAGATGACGATGACCGCAGACGAGACGACGACGACGCTGGCACCGTGGGACCCCGAAGACGGACGCCGAAAGACCTACCTTGCAGCCCTGCGACGAGGCGACGTCGACGCAGTGATGTATGCCTTCCTCGGAGACGCCCCGCTCACCCCCGAGCTGCGGAGGCTCGGCGAGTACCTGGTGGAGGTGCGGCGCCAGTCCGTGGCCGTAATCGGCCAGCACGAAGCGTTCGTGCGCCACACCGAACACGGTGACCTCCACCAGGTGGTCGCCCCCGTGAAGCTGTCCATTCACGACGGCACGCTGGTGCGGATCCCGGAGCGCCGTTGTCGGGTCTACACGGACAACGGCGAAGAGGTGAAGGGCGAGGCCGATCGGAGCCGATGGTGGGAGTGGCGAGACGTCTACACCCGCAAGGCCGTGCTCACCTACGAGGCATACAACCTAGTAAACCAGGTGGTCGGATGCTCGGTGGTGCAGCCTCCGCTCGTGACCGTGGACGGTGAGCAGCGGGCGAACCCCTACACCGAGCGGGACCGCAACGGGGACCTCATCCGCATCGTGATCGGCATCCACGTGGCCGGGCCGGCGCCGATGACCGGAAACGTGGTGGTGGTGCAGTACCAGCTCGACCTCGACCCCCGGGCCGACCTGCACCACATGCTCTCGGGCATCCTACGCCGACGTCCCAGCGATGAGGACGACAAGCTCACCGACATCACGGGCACGCCTCCCGTCCTGCTCATGCCGCGGCAGCACTTCACCGAATTCGTCGAGGAGCAGGCCGCCGCCGACCCGTCGCAGCGGTACGCGTGGCACTGGGTGCCCTTCACCGGCGGGATCGGATACGCGCACAACCTCCAGCACCCCGAGATCATGAAGGTGTATGCGAAGTACATCGACATGATCAAGTTTGCGCCGCGGAAGGCGCAGACCGTCGCCCGTCGAAACGCGATGAAGGCGCACCCCGCGCTGGGTCGCCAGACGGTGCTCACCGACGACAACGGAGAGGCCGTCGTCAGGGCGGTCGGCTGGCGGTCCCCCAGCGGCGACCTCGACATCTACACCCGCGCGCTCGACTCGGTGGCAAGAGGGCATCGTTCTCCGGCCATCCACGTCATCGAGTCGAGCGCCGCTTACATCCCCGAGGAGGACCGGACCGGAGATCCGGACCTCGACCCCGAACTCGAGGATGACCACCAGAGCACCGAGAAAGCGGACGACGACGAAGCGCTGCACGCCCAGTTGCTCGACGAGCTCGACGAACTCGTGTCCAACATGACCGCCAAGCAGGCTGTCGCGATCGGGTACACCGGCCGCGAGGCCGATCTGGACCTCGACGCCCTGACGGCGTTCGTAGGTGCCGCACGTGAGCTGACGAACGGAGCTGAAGAATGACCACCCTCCTGACCAATTTGTCCGCCGATCTGTACGAGGGCCTCGAAGTGAGCCGGCTCGAGCTCGCTCCGATCACGCTCGTGCGTGGGCCGAACGAGGCCGGCAAGTCCCTACTGCTGTCCATCCCCGGGCGACTGCTCCGGGGGCCTGCGAAGGGCGACGACGGAACGTGGCGAGCCGACGGCACCTGGCTACTGCCCGGCGGACGGATCGACGTCAGCCGTACCTGCGGCAGGGGGGGCCACACCGTCCGGCTCAACGGCCAGAACACCCGGGTCCGCGAGGCGGACCAGCGGATCGCTGCTCGGGTGGGCAACGCATGGAGCTGGTCACCGCAGGCGTTCGCCGATCTGAGCGGGCGCAAGCGGACCGGTGAGGTGCGACGCTTCCTCGACATGTCGTGGACCGTCGGGTGGGTGCAGGATCAGATGCTGGCGGATCCGGGGTTCCCGTTCACCCTCAACGAGTTGCACGCGCTCCTCCCCCCCGACGCGCTCGAGGTGTCGTGGTCCGATCCGACGTCGCCCAGTGGCCAGGCGTACCTCACTGCCCTGGTGGAGGGACTGCAGGAGGCGTGGCGTGCGAAGAACGCGGAGGTGAAGAACCTCCGCGGAGCTGCCGCGACCACCGCCCAGGACCTCGAGCGCCGGAAGCTCCCCGCTCGCACCCCCGCCGCGGTCCAGTCCGAGATCAGTACGCTCGACACGCAGATCAACGCGACCGAACGCGAGATCGGCAAGCACGCCGGTGCACTCGAGGGCCTGAAGGCCATCCGCCAGGCGGTGCTCACCGCCGAGCGTATGCTCACTGCCGCCGCCGACAGGACGCTCCGCGCCAAACAGGCGGTGAGCCGCCGCGCCGAGATCATCGAGAAGCGCGAGGCCGCCAGCCAACTCCGCGCCGAACTCGAGCAACGGGTGGCAGATCGCACCACCTCGCTGGAGGAGGTCACCGAGCGGCTGGGCGCCGCCGAGACTCGTGCAGCAGTCCGGACGGCCTTCGAGGCGTCTGCAGATTTGCGGGACTTCACCGCCTACGTCGAGGCCATCCGACTCAAGCACGAGAGCCTCGCCGCCGATCAGACACTGTGGAACCTGCTCGCCAGGGTCCGCGAGGCTTCAGCCAGCAGCATCGACGTGGACGTGGACCTCATCAAGGCGGAACGGAATACCGCACAGTTCCAGCTGGCCGCTGCCAACCGGCGCCTGGCCAACTGTCACATGCCGGAGCTGCCGTCGGACACCTCCAACGCCGACATGAACGGCATCGAGCCCACCAAGACAGCACACCAGACGGCACACGACGCCGAGCGGGAGGCCGCGACCGCCCTCGAAGAGCTCCGCGCCCAGATGGCCCAGGCCGAGGCCGAGGCCGGTGGAGCCGAGAGAATGGTCCAGCACCTCGAGCAACTCCAACAGCGCCGCACGGGCCTGTCGGCCGAGCTCGCGCAGCTCCAGGACGCGGAGGCCCTAAGACAACAGGCCATCGGGCTCGGTGGCCGCGAGGCAGACGGGATTCGGAGCCGCACCGCAATCTACGCCGCAGGCAAGGCGATCCGATCGCTCGAGTCCGAGCTGCTCGACAACGCCACCGGCTCGCTGCTCGGCGTCGCGGGTGCACTGACGCAGCGGGTGCTCCACGCGGACCTGCACCTCATGCTCGCCGATGGCGAGACGCACCTGGTGATCGGGAGCCGGCGGCTGAGCCAGTGCAGCCGCTCCGTGCAGAGCCTCGCACTCACCACCCTGCAGATCGCCGTGTCCACCAGGCTCGAGGGGTGGCGATGTCCGATCCTCGACGACGTGGAAATGTTCGAGCTGCCGCGGGCCGAGCGGTTGCTGGATGGCCTCGCCGAGCTCGCCGCCGACGAGGTCATCGACCAGGCGATCCTCGCCTGCGTCGGTCACGAGCTCGACGCCGTCACCGCGTGCCAGGATTCTGGCCTGGCGTCCGAGTCCGTCCGACACATCGACTTGGAGCGGAGGACGTGAGCACCGAGTTCCCGATCCTGTTCCAGGACGACATGGTGCGGGCCATCCTGGACGGAAACAAGACCGAGACGCGTCGTCTCGTGAAGCCACTGCCGCCGGTGCCCGGTCCAGACGATGCCAGTGGCATCGGATGGGGGTTTATGCCCCTGTCCGGGCGCAACCCCAGGCTGCACTACGCCACCGGGTCGATCTGGTCGTTGAAAAACGCCATGGGCGTGGACGCCAACGCCCCCATGCCGCGCTTGCGCAGCCCCTACGGGGGCCCGGGCGACCTGCTGTGGGTTCGCGAGGCGTGGCGTCCGGAAGAGGTGGACAACGTCAGCGGGATCCGGTTCCGCGCTGACGATGCGTTCGTCCCGATCCTCCACAACGCCGAGGCGGCCGACGCGTGGGTGCAGGTGAACACCCGCCGGCCCGGGTGGCGCCCCTCGATCCACATGCACCGGTGGGCCTGCCGCCTGATGCTCCAGGTGAGCGAGGTGCGGGTGGCACAGGTGCAGGACATCGACGAGGCTGGCGCCCAGGCGGAGGGAATCGACCCTGTGCCCGTACACGGTGCATGGGCGGGGCCGAGACAGGACGGGGGCCACTGGAGGAGTGCTCGTAAGCCGTTCGCCGAACTCTGGGACGCCATCAACGCCAGGCGGGGCGCGTCCTGGGACAGCAACCCGTGGGTGTGGGTGGTCACCTTCCGTCTCGTGAGGACGGCAGCATGATGGCGTGGGCCGTGTGGCCGGAGCAATGCCGGACCATCCAGATCCCACCGGTCGACCGGTGGGACGGTGAGCACCACTCCACGCGCTGTGTGAGCGACACACCCAACTGCGACGCGAAGGGCTCGAGGTTCCGCTGCGGCGACTGCGGCGCAGTCTCGTGCTGGTGCGTCGGTGGGCCTGACGACCTCTGCTATGACTGCTGGGCCACGTCGGTGGCCGCATGACGACGGGGTGGACGCTCGTTGAGCCGTGCTGTGGGTCCGGGGCGTTGACCCTCCACATGCTCGGGGCCAGATCGTCGCTCGTGCCGTACCAGGGGACGAAGTGGTCGCTACGACAGAACCTGGACGCTCAGCTCGTGCGGCTGGGTGCGTGGGGCGCCCCGTCGCGGGTGGTGCTCTCCGACGCCTCGTGGTGGGCCTGCGTGGTCGCGACCGTGCTCCGCGACCGTGAGGCGGTAGCTCGAGCACTGCTACCCATGGTGGTGCGTGGCGAGAGCGATGCGAACGCGCTGTACGCAGACCTCCAGAGCGCTCTCGTGCCCGCGGACCCAATCGAGCGGGCGGCCGTGCTGCTGTGGTTGCAGCGCATGAGCTACTCGGGCAAGGCCGTGGGGGATGCCGACGACCGATGGATCGTCCACGGGATCAGTAAGACGTCCGCCTACGGCATCGAGGCCACCGAGAGATTCGGCGCTGTCCCGCCGCTCGGTCGCGCACTCCTCAAGGCGGTCAACCGAGCCCCGCAGACCCAGCACGTCGAGTGCCATCGAGGGCTCGCGCCCGTGGTCGTGACCGGCCCCACCGTCGTCTACCTTGATCCCCCGTATGCGGGGACCCAGGGGTACCCGTCAGGCGGGCTGACGCGCGAGCAGGTGGCCGAGTACGCCATGGCCTGGTTCGGTGAGGGGGCTCACGTGGTGGTGAGCGAGGCGGGGCCCGTGGAGCAGCTCGTCAGCCACGGATGGCGCGCGGAGCGCATCCGTGGCCCCTCCCGCGACCAGGGCCGGCAGACCTTCCGAAGGGCGACCCACGGTGAGGAGTGGGTCACGGTGAGTCCGATGGGGGAACCATGACGACTACGACGACAGTGGCCGCGCCCACGCATTACGATCTCTGCATCGACGTGACTCGCTGGGCCGTTCACCAGGGGTGGTGCGACTTCGCTGCCCCCGAAGTCTCGTTGGGGAACGCAGTGTGTGACGTGCTCACCTGCGGACACGCGCCCCTCTCGGTTCGCATCATCGAGGTGAAGCGGACCCGCTCCGACCTCCTGTCGGACCTGCGCAGGGAGAAAATGCAACGCCGCTACGAGCGCTACGCGAGCCACAACTACCTCGCGCTCGGCCCCGACCTCTTCGACTCGACCGTTCGGGCAGTAGTCGCAGAGCGCACCGTGCTCGATGAGCTGGCGGTGCTGGGGTTGCCTGCGTGGTGGGGCGTGCTCCGTCTCCACCCCGGTGATGCGCGCGGCGCGTGGTCCATCCGACGAGCGCGGAAGAGCGCCACGGAACTGACCCGCGATCGTGTCGACCGAACCATCCGCGCCATCGGTCGATCCGCCACGTGGCGACTAATCCGCGACCACCAAGGGAGGCGGTAGTGACTGAAGAGGTCTACGTCGACATCGCAGCTCTGTACGAAGCCCTGGACCGCGTGCGCCGTCCTAAAGAGCTGTCGTGGCGGCAACTCGCTGGCGAGCTGCAGATCAGTCCGTCCACGCTGTCGCGGATGGGCGACGGGCACCGCCCGGACATCACCACGTTCGCGAAGATCGTGACGTGGCTGGGTGAGCCCGCCGAGACCTTCATCGTGGGCGGACCGAGGCCGCTACGCGCAGAGCTGTCAGAGCTGTTGAGACGGGTCCAGCAGCTCGAGGCCGGCATGGAGGGCACGTGAGATTCACCTTCGTCAAGCGGCAGCGGGGCCTGAGGCCGCCCGTCCGAGAGCCCCGCCGCACCCCCACAGAGGACCGCGTGCTCGAGGCCGATGGTCACGCCGCACTGCTCACCAGCAAGGAGGAGACATGACGCCGTACGCCTACACCGAGAAGGTGGTGACCTCCGACCTCGACTTCCTCGATGCGCTCGCCCGCGTTCGGGTGATCGCCCATCACGGCCGCAACCTGATCCGCGAGAACGAGGGTGCGGACATCCTCGACGGCGTGGAAGGGTGGTACGTCGCCCCATCGCAGGCCGAGCAGATCCGGCACCAGGACGTTCTGAACACCGACCTCGCCTGGGAGCACACCGATCACCTCCTGCCATACGTACAGGTGGCGTTCAAGGCCCCGCACGCACGCAGCCCGGTGAGGTTCACCTACGAGATCCGGCAGGTGTTCCACGGGCGGTTGATGAAGCTCCGCGTGCTCTCGATGCAGATGGACGTGATCACGGCAAGCACGCAGCCGCTCATGCCGTCCGAAGTGATGTCCAGGCAGGCGGAGTTCTACGCGCTGGCGGAGTCCTTCGTGCGCCTGTTCATGCCCTTGCACGACGGCGTGGGGGCCACGATCCACGCGGGTGACCCGGTCCCGCGTCACTTCCCGGGCGAGGAGACGTTCCACGCACGCACCCCGATCCTGATGCGGTTCTCCGCTGACGCTGACGACCACCACAACGAGGTGATGCGGACAGCCGCCGCGCCCAGCGAGCAGGGGAGCCGCCCCCGGACCCGCCTCTTCGGACCTGACGACAAGCTCATCCACTAAGGAGTCACCCATGGGAATGACACAATTCCGATTCTCCATCCGGACGGACCTGTCCGTCCACGCCACGGCGGACACGCCGGAGGGCATCGACCAGAAGCTCATCGAGCTGGCTGACGCTGGCAAGGAGCGCCTGACGGTCATCCGGTCCAGACAGATGCGGCTGCCGGGCGGCGACCTCCGATGGCACGAAGACATGGCGGTGGACGCCGGCACGTGGCTGCGGGTGCGCGGCGTCATGATGCCGGGCGACCTTACTCAGGACGTCCTCCACGACATGCACGTGCACGCGCTCGCCGACGGGGTGACCCGAATCACGCTGCTGATGAAGGAAGGCAGCGAGCACCTGTCCGTGTCCATCGGAGAGGGCACGACCACCGACCTGACCCAGGAGCAGGTGCGACGGTTGCTCCCCGCCCTGCGTCACTTCGCCGCGTTCGGGGCCCTGCCCGAGGAGAACACACCGTGAGCTACGTCATCGACGCCACCGAGCAGCAGTGGCAGACGCTGCTGAGCGCCTACCGGTTGACGGTCCAGCAGGCCAGCGAATCCAAGGACATGCCCGAGACGGTCGTCACCCAACTCACGGAGATTCTCCAGGTGCTCGAGGCCGGTGTGCCCCTCGACGACTACGGCATCGGATCCATCAAGATAGACGCCCGAGACCCGGAGATGCGGGGGGAGCTAGTGGCCGTCCTCCTCGAAGGGCTCGAGGAGGACGCCACCGAGGCCGAGGCCGAGGCCGAGCGGTTGCGCCAGCTTGAGGCCATGCTGCGGAAAGACCTACTGAGATAGCTTCACCCAACGTGAGAGGACGACGACATGGGACTAACGACAGAACAGAGCCGCGCGGCGCTCACTACCAGCCGCCGCACCTTCGTGCGGGCCGGAGCTGGCACCGGAAAGACCCGGACACTCATCGAGCGGGTGGGCTACCTCCTGGACCACCACGTGGACCCGCAGCGGATCCTGGTGCTCACCTTCACCCACTACGCCGCGGACGAGCTGAATAGCAGGCTCAACGCGCCGCCCGAGCTCTTCATGGGCACTATCCACGCGTGGTCCGCGAGGGTCGCCGCCGCCGCCCCCGAGGTGATGTGGCGGGCGCCCGGGTTCGGGATCTACGACGAGACGGATTACAGCGAGGTGGCGCGGATGGCCGCGTTCGACGCTGGGGTCGATGATCCGTGGAACCGGAAGGCCGGGACACTGCTGCGGGACAGCACCACATCCATGCTGCACCGCGATCGGATGCGCGCAGCGAACGCGCTCGGGTTCTCCGACCTACTCGACCACGCGATGGCCGTGCTCAATACGATCCCGGCCACCCATGCCGCCGTGTCGCCATTCCGGTCGTACCAGCACGTGCTCGTCGACGAGGCGCAGGATCTGACGCCGCGACAGTGGGATCTGATCGACATGGTGGCCGACGAGGCTCACCTGTGGGTCGTCGGGGATCCTCGACAGGCCATCTATCGGTGGCGCGGGGCCGTCCCGTCCGAGCTCGCTACCCGGCGGTGGGCCGAGGTGGTGGACCTGACGCACAACTTTCGCTCAACCGGCGGGATCGTGGCCGTCGCCAACGCAGTGGAGCCCAAATATCCGGACCTAGTGGCCACCGTCAGGGAGAGCTCGGCGGATGTCCTGTGCCTAGTGGGAGACCACCCAGACCACGAGCTCTCCCTGACCGCCAGACACATCGACCAGTTCATCGGCGAGGGCCACGCACCGGGGGACATCGCCATCCTGGGCCGGACCTGGGCCCAGTTGGGGCGGCTGCACCAAAAATTGATATCTGAGGACATCCCGGCGCAGATGCACGGGCCTGTGGTCGACGCGTGGACCTCCACGGTCGGCCGCGGTGCTGCTCTCTACCTGCGAGCGCTGGCCAGGCCGTACGACGACGAGATGCTGGCCATGGCGCTGCGTAGTCTGTGCCCGGGCACAGAGTCCGCCATCGCGGACCTGCGCAAGGAGGCATCCCGGAAGCGCCTCAGCCTGCTCGAGGCCGCCCGTGAGATTGGGCTTCTGCCCACTCCCCAGGGCGAGGAATCGAGCATCGATCACCTCGATGCCCTGGTGGCGTACCTGGGCGTCGGGAGCGAGGTGTACCGCCTCGTATCGGACATGCGGGAAATGCTCGAGCGTCCGGACCTCTGCACGCCCGCACGGTTTGCGCGGTGGTGGCTCTTCGCGCGGAGTGCGCAAGACCACCTCACCAACGCCGCCGACGCGGTGCAGCTACTAACCATCCACGCGGCGAAGGGCCTCGAGTGGCCCTTAGTAGTGGTCCCCGGATGCCTTGACGACATCCACCCAGGCCACACGCGCACCCCCACCGCCGAGCACGAGGCCCGGAGCGTGTTCTACGTGGCCGTCACACGTCCTAGCACGAAGCTCGTGCTCACGTGGTCGACCTCCTCGTGCAACGAGGAACCCCTACCCCTCAGTCCCTACCTGCCCCGGACCCTGCTGGATGACCTCTCCACGTAGCATCGACGTCCCTGCACGATGGTGGGCGGCGTTCACCGTCTACCCCGCCAGCCCAGCCATGCGTCGGATCATGCTCGAGCTCGCCCGCCTCCGGTGGAGCGGCGACCACCACGATGATGAGGTGGTGGTAACCGCGCGTGATCTCGCCGAGCCTGCACGGTGTGGCCACCGCACCGCGCACCTGATGCTGCGGGTGGCCTCGACCCCGCCACCCGACATTGTCGACAACGGATCGAAAACGTGGAAGGGTCGCGGTCTGCTCCGGCGCCGCCAGCTCGACGGCACGCGCAGGCACGCCTACCAGATCACCGACCCGTGCACGTGGTGGTGGCCGAGCGAGCTCGAGGCTGCTCGAGGACTCGCGCTCGCCCAAGAGGCCGCGACGACACCCCAGCCAGTGGGCCGCGGCGCCGCAGTCGCCGCCGCCGAGACGCTGTGGGCGCTCCATGACGGTGATCACCCTGTGCTGCGGCAGTCACGTGACCCCCGGTGGCCGCGGTGGGTGGCGACAATGGAAGGGCTACTCGACCGCGGCTACTCGCTCGGCGAGCTCCAGGAGGCGATGCGGGAGGCCGCGACCGATGCGTTCTACCGCGAGCGGCTCCAACGTCACGACGCTGACGAACTCTTTGCTGGGCACTTCCCCGCGTTTCTGCAGCGCGCTCGAGTCCGAGACCAGTCACCGCCGCCGCCTCCTCCGCCGCTGGTGTACGGCACGGGCGACCGGGTGCGGCTGCGGGTGGACGGTGGCCCCCCGGTGGAGGGCGCCGTGGTGGAGATCCTCGACGACGGCCGGCTACGGATCGAAGTGCGCCGCCGCAAGCCGCCCCACACACTGCGGACTGTGGTGCGTCGCGCTGCCTTCGTCCTGCCTGCCCACGGGCGGTAACGGAGACGGGTCGGTATGCTGGTGGTGTCTAGGAGGCACCATGGCCGGCCCGGCAGTAGTCGTTCCCTACCCGCATGAACTGCACACCTCGTTCGTCCGAGGCGGACTCCACGGGGGCACCCGCACCCGCACCGGCGAGATCCCGCACATCGACGACGTACTGCGTGTCTCCCACGCACCGTCGGTTGGGTGGGCCGGCTCGCGAGCCACCGTGGCCGCGTGGGTCGAACTGTCCGAGGCGTGGGTGGCCGATGGCGGTGAGCCGATCCGGCTGACGCACACGATCCGGACCGGAGCCGCCGCGACGGGCATGCGCGCGGGGTGGGAGCGCTGGGTGGAGGCCGGGCGGCCCGGACCCGAGGACCCGCGCTGGCGCCGCGGGATGCGGATGGCCTATGTGGCGCCGCCGGACGGCACGCATCACCAGTGGGGCGCCGCCGTGGACTTCGACGTCAAGGCCCTGTCCGCCGACGGGTTCGATCGCGGATCCGACGAGGTGCTCATGAAGCTGTGGGATATGGCCGATGCCCACGGGTTCAGCCCTGTGATCGGCCACCCGATCGCGGACCAGTCGGAGTCATGGCACCTCGACCACATGGGCCCGCTCCGGCTGGTGTATGTGGAGCTGCGGTCGATGTACCGCAACGCCTACAACGAAGTAGCCCGGATGGGCTGTGCGCTAGCCGGGACGCTGCACGACGACACCGACAACCGGATGGCCAGGTACGTGCAGGCCAGGCTCGCGATCGGCGGGTTCGTCCCCGGGCGGTGCGACGGGATCATCGGCCCGAAGACCCGGGCCTCGCTCAAGGAGGCCGGGGCACCCCCGGCCGTCGTCGACAAGGCCCGCCAGAACGTGCCCGCGGTCCGCGCGTGGCTCAAAGCTTCCGGCATCGGCTCGGCGGAAATGGAGTCGCTGTGAAGACCGCTGCCATCGCTGGCCGGATCGCGCAGATCCGTGAGCGGTTCGAGCGAGAGCGCCTGCTCGGCGATCCAGACATGGCCTGGCTGCTCGCCGAGGTCGACCGGCTGCGAGACGACCGCGCCAAGCTCGCCAGGATGCGCGGGGTGCCCACCCTGCCGACCAGCGACGCCGATGAGGCGCTGATCGATGGCTACCTGGCGGAGGACTAGCGCATGCGCGACCGAGACCCAGAGACGTGGGACTGCACCGGCAAGTCCTGGGGCGACAACACCGAGGTGGTGAAGGTCATTGACGACGGCGCCCGCTTGAGGTTGGTCGGATGGCACCGGCAGGCGCGGCGATTCCGCGAGGGTGACTACCTGCTGATCCGAAATGGCAGGGACACCACGCGGTACCGCCTCACCGAGGTGTCGACTTATCTAGACCCGCCCGACATGTGGAAGGGCTGGGCCGAGTTCGCTCCGAGAGAATCAAGGCGGAGGACTAGCGCATGACGCATCAGCGTGTGGCTACTCCTCGCCTCCATCTGGTGGCAGGTGGTGCACATCGACGACTCCATCCACCGTGCGGAGGCTGCATGTCAGGCCGCCAAGTGAAGACCGCCGCCAACCACACTGAACAGAGGAGTTGAGACCATGGGCACCCGACACGACTACTACAAGGCCACCGACATCACCGACCCTGCGACCTTCGAGTGGGTGGGATCCGACGGCTGGGATGGCTACCCGTCGGGCGTTGCTTCGGACGGGCTGAACGCCGAGATGACCGAGGCGGAGTTCGACGCCTACGTCCAGGAGCATGTGGCCATCAAGCCCGACCGCGGATGGCCATGGCGATGGGAGGACTCTGGGACCACTGACTTCGCCTACGTGTGGTGCGGCGGTGCTGTCTCTCTGAGCTGCTTCGGTCGGAAGCTGGTCCCGTTTGTCGACGAGCACGACGACGAGGCCAACTACATGGACGGTCCGAAGGTGCCGTGGCCCAACATGTCGGTTGTCCAGCGCGTCGAGATGGGTCCGGACAGTGGGCTGATCGTGCTGACGGCGCCGAAGGGCGGCGCCGCGTGAAGACCGCCGCCATCTGGTGCCGAGCCGAGATCACCGACCCGCAGGGCCGCATGGTTCGCTGCATGCTGACCGGTGGGCACGCCGGGCCGTGCCTGGCCGGCGGGCCCATCTGCGACGGGTGCGGACGAAGCACCCATCAAGACGACGCCTGGGAGATGGCGGACGGCTCGGAGTGCTGCGGCTCCTGCGCGGCTCCTGGTCAGCTCTGGGAGGACCGCAATGAGTGACCGATCCAACGTGATGCCCGCCGCCAATCGTGACGAGCGCCCGCCGTTCGTTGAGAACCGCCACGGCCTCACCGACGAGGCGCTGGAGCTGCTGTACGCGGTGTTCGAGGCTGGCCGTCAGTGCGGCTACGCCGTCGGCCACCACGATGGGTCCTTCGATGAGGGCTACCGAGGCGACCCCGACGGGTACTTCGAAAGGCGCTGGGGCGAAGATGGGCTCGGCGAGGAGTGGGCCAGCGCCTTCCTCAAGCTCGTGCCCGCGCCGCTCCTGGGGGTGTCGCAGTGACCCGAGTGAAGACCGCCGCCAAGCCGCGCCGGTTCCGGTGCGAGATGGAGACCAGCGGCCGGTCGATCGTGACGTTCGACATCCCGGCCCACATTCCGGATTCGGAGATCCCCGACGACCCGGAGGACTACTTCGCGTTCATCGTTCGGGTACGGCGAGAGGGTGACCTCGACTTCGTGCACGAGGAGGAGATCGAGCGGGGCTTCGACAACGTGAACGAGGTCGAGCCTGTGGAGGGGGTGTCCCGTGGCTGACCCCGTTGTGAAGTCCGCCGCCATCGTGACGCTGTACTGCCCCCGTGGCTGCTGCGAGGAGCGGCCGGTCAAGGTGACCGACCAGGCCGAGTACTGCTGCACCAAGTGCGGCCGGCTCATGACCGAGGACAACCCGGACGACCTGCTGCGGCAGGCCGCAGAGGACGCCCTAGAGCACGCGATTAGGCGAACGTCGGCCCTGCGGCGGTTCGCCAAGAAGTGGGGGCGGACCGAACTGTCCGATCTGTTCGACGACGTGCTGGCCTCGGAGGTGCCCGATGCCCAGCCCTGACGTGAAGACCGTCGCCATGGGCCACATTCGGCTTGGAACACTACCGCGCACGAGGTTCGAGCTCGTGGCGGATGGCTGACGGTGATCCCCGGAACCCCGGCCCGCCAGTTCATCGGCCTGGCGGTCGAGCGACTCGAGGTGCTGGCCAAGCCGAGCAATCAAGAGCCGTCACCAGCGCTGGCCGGGGCCACCCCAGCGGAGTGGGCGGAGTGGGCAGGGATCGGACACGACTCCGTGCACCACGCAGTCGACGGCCTGCTGGACCCTGGCATGGAGGTGGGACCCTACCCACCGGACGACATCGCGTGGAGCGCCCTGCGACGTCTCACGGCGCGCGGAGTGACGGAGCGGGTACCGGGTCGACCGATCCGGTACCGCCCCCTTTGGAGGCCATGATGGGCGGCAAGAAGCCCGAGGCCGAACGCTGCGGCGCCAAGACCAAGCGCGGCACCTACTGCCGAAGCCACCCCCTCACGGGGGCCAAACGATGTCGGCTGCATGGAGGCATCCAGCAGCAGCCATCGCACCAACCCCACAACATCAAGACCGGCCAGCACACCGTCGGCACCCGGTTCGCTCGGATCTCCGAGGACGCGCAACGCGCGATCGACGAGGCCATGCGGGACCCGCACCTGCTGGACGTCCGGCAGGGTATCGCGTTGATGCGCGTCCAGCTCACCGAGGCCCCGCTGGTGCCCGACGACGACCTGGTGGAAGCGATGGCGCGGCGCCAGAAGGCGAGCGCGCTCCAGGGGCTGACGATCTCGGACCCGGACGTATACGAGCAGCTCACCAACCCGTCGGATGCGGATCTCCAACTCGCCCGCGTTGCGTTTCTCGAGCGGGCCCTGCCGCTCGCGGACCGCTTCACCCGCCGCACCGTCGACGCGATGCGACAGATCGAGGTGGGCCGGATGCTGCACGACAGCGTGGTGCCCATGTTCAACGAGATGGGCCTGCGACTCTCGAGGCTCGTGGAGCAGTACGTGCCCGAGAAGGACCGCGCGTCGTTCCGCGCGTCGTTTAGGCAGGAGTGCCACCAGGTGGTGGCCAACCTCTACGCGATGAAGGCGAGCTCGTAGATGTTGGCCGACCTCGAGTCCCCTGAAACCTGGACCGTTGACGGCATCGACTTCGTGGATCAGGGCGACGAGGGCGGAGCCGCGCCCAGCGCGATCCTGCTCCCCGACAAGCTCATGGGGGCCATGCTCTCCGGGTTCGGCGGGGGAGAGTCGCCCGTCGACGCGTGCGCCAACACCTACGAGTTCGTCCGCAAGTACGGACTCACGATCGAGGGCGAGCCGTTCGATCTCGACGTCCGCTACGCGCACCTGGCGGACATGTACCAGGACCCCCACCCGCGCAAGGTCGCGATGGCCGCGGCGCAGACCGGGAAGAGCGCGTGGGTCTTCGCCAACCTCGCACGGGACGCCGCCGGCCCCGGGTGGGGCAAGATGCTCGGCTACTACTTCCCCGACGCGCATCTGCCCGTGGCGTTTGCTCGAGATCGCTTCAAGCCGTTCCTGCGCAGCAACCCCGAGCTCGGCGCGATGCTCGGCGCCGAGCAGAAGCAGCGAGGCGGCAAGGGCGTCAACAACACCCTCACGATGACGTGGGGCGAGTGCACGCTGTTCTTTTTGACGATCAAGGGCAAGACGGCCACAGAGGGCCTGCCGCTTAAAGGCACGTACTACGACGAGGTGCGGCGGATGGAGCTGGGCGACGTCGAGCGCGCCATGGAGCGCTATTCAGCCCAGTCCGACCCCATCGACATCAAGGTGAGCACGGCCGGCTATCCCGAGACCGACATTCACCACTGGTTTCTCGAGAGCGACCAGCGCTACTACCACACCGCGTGCGGCTGCGCTGAGGGCATCGTCCTGTCACTCACCTGGCCCGACTGCGTGCTGGACCTCCGACGAGCCACCCCCGGCCTGCTCAACAAGGTGCGGCACGCCTACTCGCACGCTGGGATCCCCTACCTCGGGATGGACGACCGCCAGATCGAGGAGTTCGCCCACGCCACCTACTTCTGTCCGAAGTGCGGCGAGATCATCACCGACCCGCGGATGGGGTGGTGGGAGCCGCACGCCCCTGGCGCCTTCACCCACGGCTACCAGATGCCGCAGTGCCTGAGCTGGACCTACCCGGCCGGTCGCCTGTTCCAGAAGTACGAAGACGCCGTCGACCAAAGCGAGTTCCAGAAATCGGGACTCGGACTACCTCACGTCGACCGCGACAAGATGCCCGTGCAGGACGAGCACCTATGGGCCTGTGTCGACGACGAGATCCCATGGGGCGAGCACCTGACGGACGCACAGCGCGAGCGACGGATCCGCAACTGCGTGATGGGTGTCGACGTGCAAGCCGGCTACCTCTGCGCCGTGCTCAAGTGCCCGCACCCGTCCGGCCGGCACCGCACCGTGCAC